>Ga0180437_10001924_pt1 | contig 34477 bp, 25 predicted proteins | sample SS_ome_4_FD_132410 | JGI IMG/M metagenome (GOLD analysis project Ga0180437, IMG submission 132410) | Hypersaline lake sediment archaeal communities from the Salton Sea, California, USA - SS_3_D_1 metaG | ecosystem: Environmental > Aquatic > Non-marine Saline and Alkaline > Hypersaline >... | reverse complement strand
TTACGGTATAAGGGCAGAAGTTGCCATAATCCTTTTTTGCTTCTATCCAGTTTAAAACATACACTGAAATATCTTTGTCTTTATCAACGATGATATCTTTTTGTGAAAGATCAAGTTGCCAATCGGTTATACCTACACCTTTTTTCCCTGTCTTATCCTCGAGTATAAGTCTTTCATACGCAGCATCTGATATGCTATCTGTAGGGCGGCTTTTGGGTTTTATTTGTAGGGGAAGTAAGAGGGCGATAAGAATAGATAGGGGTAGAAGCTTCTTTTTCATAAACCAAGGAGTCTAAGCAAGGCTTCAAGGCCTCCAGGTTCTGTTCCGGTTTCAAAAACGTCAGCTGGCATTTCAAAGGCTTTTATAACTCCAGCAGGAGAATCATAATTAAGTATTGCGCCAACCACACCCACTTGCCAAGAAAATTCAGGGTCAGTGAGAGTTCCCCGTCTGCCCAATATACTGTTTATTGTGGGCCTCATGATGGTTCCGTTAGTAACATATCCTACCACGGTATTATTATTCTCATCTTGTGCGGCAGTTGCAAGTATGGAATCACAGCTTTGGTCATAGAGAATTTTTAAGTATCCGTATAATCCTAAGCCAGTATTATCAAGTTGAACTTTATGCACACCAAACATATCTTTTAAGAAACTTTTGGAAGAAAGTATGCCAGGTAGTACAAATGGTGGAGAGGGGGGTGTATCATTGAGATAGTCAAAATCTTGATCTTCGACAACTGGGTTAATGAGATTATTCGGGGCGCCGAGAGAATTGATTAATGCAATGTTGCCGCCGCCAAGTATAGTGGATTGTATGGTATCAAATGAAAAGGTAAATTTGGTATCTTGAGAATCAAGTATTGCAAGTAGCGCTGCTTTGCTATTACTACCTGGATAGGTTTGATTATGAGCCATTGCTCCGTTTGGAATAGTAATAGTGATATCTTTAGTGTTGTACAAGTTTCCAACAAGCCAGTTATTGTGAGCTGCCGGGGTATTGTCTGCAACTCCAACACCTAAGCCAAGAAATGCATGTTGCCCCATTACAAATAAAGGTGTTTGGGTCGGTTCTCCTCGAATAGTAAGAAAAAAAGATACTGATGCATTTTGTTTGTTAGTCGTATTGCCGATCTGGATTGTTCCTCCTGCTTCTTCGTCTCCTTGAATAAGAAATGCTGAGCCATCAAGGAGGGCAAAGGTAAGGTCTGTTTCATTGAGACAATCATCGGTTTCAATGCCAACATACGCCGATTTGTCTATCATCATTCCACTTTCTTGGAGAAATTCAACCGATCCTGTTCCAACAAATTTTACCCGCAAGGGATCAGTTGAGGCGACACTAGAAGGATCGGTGAGTATATCAAGGTCACCTGAGTGGGTACAGACTACTTGTGCTTGATCGATCAGTCTCAAAATACCGCCGTTTAATCGTACGGTAGCACCAGGTTCTAAAACGAGGGTTATTCTTCCTCCGATTTCAAATACTTTATTTGGAGTATCAAACGAACAAAGGTCGAGTACTCCGCCATTTTTAACTACTATTTTTTTAGGAGTCTCAGAATATAATTTTAAAACATTTTCTCTCACTTTACCGAACTCTGGACTTGCTACTACATGACACATATTATTAATCTCAAGATCTTCATTGAGGCGAACTCGGCCATCATTATCGACTTCAACCTCTCCAGCATCAGCTATTAACGTAATGCCATTGATACCCAAAACCACCGATGCAGCAAGTGAATCTTTATTGATATGGGAGGAACCAAGCCCAATCTCACCATCATCTTTTATCACAATAACAGCAGTTGGTGCGAGACCAGAATTACAGCCGTCGAGAAATATCAGTTCTCTGACGAGTCCACTGTCAATTAACAAGTGAACAGGGCTTGAAAATCGAGAACCTTGAATCTCTAACTGATCAACGGTACCTTCAAAGGTTGGGATTTTTGCTAAATTAGCTTCAGTTACAGTAGGGCAGCAGCAGTGAGCGACACATGGTACGGTATAGGGGCAGAATGTGCCATAATCTTTTTTTGCTTCTATCCAGTTTAAAACATACACTGAAATATCTTGGTTTTTCTCAACGAGAATATCTTTTTGAGAAAGATCAAGTTGCCAATCGGTTATACCTACTCCTTTTTTTCCTGTCTTATCACCGAGTATAAGTCTTTCATACGCAGCGTCTGATAGACTATCGCTGGGGCGGTTTTTAGGTTTTGTTTGGAGGGAGAATAAGAGGGCAACAAGAATATATACAGAGAGAAGCTTCTTTTTCATACTTACATCCTTTTTTTTGAAAACATTACACTCAACTGATATATTTACATGAATTTTTATTTATATTCTATTAAAAATAGAAGATTGAAACAAGATAATACATAAAATAAAAAAAGGGGTGCCAAATCAGGCACCCCTTTTGCTCATACTTAAGCTTCTTGTGGCTCGACTACAAGAGAACCAAATAGGTCATCTTCGGTTGTCGGATTTTCTAATTCATCAAGAGAGCCATGTTGCATGATGGCCCTAAGCTCTGACGCGTTAAGCGTCTTATGCTTTGCAAGTTCTCGAGCTATATTTTCAAGATGTTGCTTATTCTCAGAGAGCAATGCTTTTACCTCTTCTTTACACGTTTTAATCAAAGCAAGCGCTTTGGTATAATAATGATCCTGGGTCTTTTTAGGTAGCTTCTCTAGATCAAGCCCTTCTGATACAATGCTTAGTGCGATTTCAAGTGCTTGTTGGTTACTTTCTTTGTTGTAGCTATTTCCCGAAGATGCATCGAGAAGCTCTTCGCCAATCGAACCGGCAAGATTAATCTTACAGTGCGTTAACTGATCTTCTTTGGTATCAATATTTATGGTATCACTATCTCTATAGGTAAACAGTTTTCCGTGTTGTATTTCCGATTCTTGTTTCTTATAATATCTATGCCATACTGCTTTCTCTTCGATATGCTTCATAACTGGTTGTATGGTGACACAAGAGATTTTTTGGTATGGATCAAGGAGTATACTTGTCACTGCACAAGCGGCTTGGTGAACAGACATAATTTTTGTTTCATGTTCAGGAAGTGTTCTTGTCTCGTCTACAATGATATGCCTTATTTCTGCGTTGAGTGCATCTTCTAAATCCTCTTGTGTAAGCGTTTCGCCTCTAATAATTGTTTTTTGGAATGCTGCTCGTATTATTGCATTTAACGCTTCATGCGTATATCCTTCAGTATCCCTTGCTATCTTACCCAAATCGAACTGTGTTATATCCGCAACAATAGGATTAAGACGTCGAACAAGATACAGCTTTCTTTCCGTAAATGTTGGATATTCAAAGTGGAGTTTTTTGCCGAATCTACCAAATCTCAAGAGTGCAGGATCAAGATTTTCTGGTCTATTGGTAGCGGCAAGCAAGACAACTTGATCTTTCGAATTGTTACTCAAAGTCATAGCAGTGAGAAACTTATTCAGTTTTTCTCGTTCCTCTGTTCTTTGTAATCCGAGAAGATCGATTTCATCAATGAAGATAATACATGGTGCATAATCTTGTGCGATGTCTAAAATAGTATCGATTCCATGTTCATTTATATCTTCAGCATTTATAGTTAAGAACTTAAAGTCATCAGCATTTTTTCCAGCCTCTTTGAGAAGGGTTTCAAGTTCTCCAGCCAATGCCTCTGCAACAAATGATTTACCTGTCCCAGGTCTACCAGTAAAAATATAGCCTTTTTCCGGTACATTTCCGGTTCTTTCAAAGCGGGCAGGATTTGCAAGATATTTTACCAATGTTTTTAACTCTTTTTTGATATGATCCAATCCAACCACATGATCAAATGTAAAGCGGGGCTTGAGACCATATTTGCTCTGTTTTTTATTTGCTACCCCTCCTAACAGCTTACGATGGAGGCGCTCGAGTCTTTTAGAGCTCCACTTATTGAATTTGCCCCATTCAGATTTTGCCATTTTTGGAATAAGCCACGTAAACAGAGATCCAATAGGCATAAAGCCCGACTTGAATTGGGAGAGATAGTATTCAAGCTGCCCTAATGGTCCTAATTTTTCCCAGTTTTCCACATGTCCAAATCGACTGATTTTAGGTGCTTCACCAACGGTTGGGGTCTTTCCAAATTTTAGATTTTTTATCCATGGAGTAAACCTATATAACATATAAAACGTGGCTGCACCCAAAAGAGCGACCTCTGCAGTTCTGGTTGCTACCGAATATCTTCGTGCCTTTTTTGTAGAATTGATGAAGAAACGGTAAGATCTGTTGAGCCATGAAAGACCGACATTTTTTGATGCATTTTCGAGATTTTTTAATAGTTTTTCATTCTTTTTTAGCTGTACTTCAAATCCCTCAAATGGGTCTTTATATGTTTTTGTTGGCAGAGCATCTTCAAATTTAAACGGGGGTAATTTTTTAAATCCATTTCTTACCGCGTTATACACATGTGTAATGACCGCTGCATTCAGATGTATTGCAAGGTTTATTTTTGACTCAGTAACTGCATGACTTCCCATTTTTTCTAAATCAGCAATAAACTGTCTTAACCGTTTTATCTCTCCGATAAGTGCGATCTTATCTTTTTTTTCTTTTAGTTTTATAAGTCCATTGTTAACGATAAGCTGCAGTTCTTCCAAAATAGCATCTGTTTTTCTGAGCTGATCCAAAGATCTCACCATATAGGTATCATATTCTTCAACCAATAGTTGTTTTAATTGATTGAACTCTTCTTCATTTAAGCTCAAATTGCCAACTTCAATCTGTCCAGGGCTCTCTATTGTAGTTGTTGTATCAGATGATTTTTGTATAGATTCCTCAGCACAGAGTAACTGTGTTCCAGATACTATAAGCAAAGAAAGGATAAAAGTTGACAGCTTCTTCTGTTTCATGGTTATAACTCCATCAGGTTTAGGGGTTTTGGTAAAATATTTCATTATAATATCCTTTTTTTAAAGGATTGTCTATGCCCCTCGCTCTATTTTTGCTGAAAAACAGCACTTATCGGCCAAAATTTTGCAAGATAGTAATTTTATTCTTTCAGCTTCTTTTTTTTATTGTAACTGGTGTTTTTAAAAATTATAGCGTGGGATTTTCATATGCTATATAATTATGGTATACTATGTGAAGTTTTGTATAACCCCTAATTTCCTTATGAGGTCTTGTATGAGAAAAGTTAAAGATCTATGTAAACATATTATTATGTTAGCTCCATTGCTGTTTATTGCGTCCTGTTTAAATAGTAAAGATGAATTTGATGTCGATAAAATATTAGGATCAGAAAATATTGTTGATGTTATGATTATTGGTTCTGGTCCGGCCGGCTTGAGTGCTGCGATGCATGGTGCACGTTCTCGATTAAAGACGGTTGTGATAGGTGAGGATATGGGTCAGCCGGAACGTACCACTTGGGTAGAAAATTATCCTGGTGTGTTTCCAAAAGTGTTGGGCCCTGAGTTGGTAAAATCTATGAAAAAACAGGCAGAATCTTTTGGTGCCGAGTTTGTTTTAGACAAGGTTACTAATATAGATTTTTCTTCCTGGCCGTATAAAGTAGAGACTGAGGGTGGAAAAACCTTTAATGCTCTCACAGTGATTGTTGCAACTGGTGTTTCTCCAAGAAATTTAAATGTTCCCGGTGAACAAGAATATAGCCATGGAAAAGGGGTTAGCTCTTGTGCTATTTGTGACGGTCCTTTTTATACCGGTGAAGATGTCGTTGTTGTCGGTGGTGGGGACTCTGCAGTTGAAGAAGCTATTCAGCTTGCCAATGCAGGAGTTAAAAAGGTAACTGTTTTAGTAAGAAGTTACAAAATGCGCGCCATACCGATTATGCAAGAGCATCTTGAAGGATATCCCAATATTTTTGTTAAATATAATACCAAAGTAAAAGAGATTCTTGGTGATGGTAATCAGGTAACTGGTGTTACATTATATGATACTATAGCAGAAGAGGAATACTTGTTACCGGTTTCTGGCGTATTTTTGGCTATTGGGAGTGAGCCTAATACCGACCTTGTAAAAGATGCGGTTGATTTAGATGCAAGAGGGTTTATTCTCATGCAAGAAAGAAAGCAAAAAACCTCTTTGCCAGCCGTTTTTGCAGCTGGAGATCTTGAATCAGGAAGAAATCGTCAGATTATCATTGCTGCTGCTGCAGGTGTACAGGCAGGTATTGATGCCTTTAACTTCTTAACAGAGGTGGTTGGATTAAATACCAAAGCAAGAAAGAAATTAAAAAAATTCTATTTCAATCCAGAGGTAACATTTAACTTTGTAAGTGAAGTAGAAGTACAAAAAATTGAAAACATGCAATCTTTTGAAAAACAGGTATTACAAAGTAAGATTCCGGTCGTAGTTGATGTTTATACTGAACATTGTCCATCTTGTATTAAGATGTTGCCAGCATTTAATGCGGTAGCCAAGGATTTTCACAAACGGGTAAAACTGTTTAAAGTTGATGGAGGACAGGCTTCAGATATTGCACAAAAATATTCTATACAAAGAGTCCCCTGTATATTGGTATTTAAAGATGGAAAATTAATAGACCGGCATAATAAAGCGATGACTAGAAAAGAATTAAGCGAACTGATTGAAGGAGTTCTTGCTACACCTGCTGCGGCAACAGAATAAATCAGAATAGCTTTTTTCAGTAGCATATTGCACGGGAGTAATTTTACTCCCGTGTTTTTTTGCGCATCAAACTCCCTATGGGAAAAGCTTTATTGCTTGCTAATTTAAAAATATTGCTATTTGTAAATTTAGGTTGCTATGCTGAAAGTAGAATAAGATCCTTGGTAAGCCACTTTAACTGATCAAAACGGAAGTTGGATTAGAGATAATTCTAAAAAGGGAGTGAGTATGTATAAAAAGATATGCTATAAAAAAATGAGTCTGATCGGAGCTGCCCTATTGTTTCTGCAATTACATACACTGTTTCCCCTAAAAAATAGCTATGGACATGTATTTGAGGTGAATGAGGATAAAATAGCGGGTTCTGTGGTAGAAACGGTAGCCCTCTATGCAAAGAAAAATGATAGCTCTGATCAAAAGATTGTTCGGTATGGTACGTTGGTAAAAAAAGAAAAGGCAAAAGCAACCATACTTATTTGTCATGGATTTGGGTGTGATAAAAATGATATCGGGTTCTTTAGGTATATTTTTCCGGACTATAACTGTATGACGTTTGATTTCAGAGCACATGGTGACAATAAAGAAGGGCAGTTTTGTACACTGGGAAAATATGAATGTTATGATGTTATTTCTGCAGCTCAATTTTTACGTGCACATCCAGATTTACAAAATAAACCTTTACTGGTATATGGATTTTCTATGGGAGCGGTTTCAGCTATTGAGGCGCAATCAAAAAAAGCATCATTATTTGATGGGATGGTATTAGATTGCCCATTTGATTCTGCCGAAAATGTGATAAAAAGAGGCCTAGAAAGTCAAAAAATTTCTCTTTTTGGATATGAATTTCATATACCAGGGCGCAATATATTAAGTAAATATATATTTCATCCCTATATTCAGTCTTTTGTAAAGGCTTTTTTGGCTGCAGTTGCGGGACTGAGTACGAGCAAAATAAAAACATTGGTTTGTCCTTTGTGTCCATCCCATTCAATACGTAACGTAACGGTACCCTGTCTATTTATTCATTGTAAAAGAGATGAAAAGATTTCAGTAGATGCAATCAAGTCTATCTTTTATAATGCTGCGTCAAAGTATAAAAAATTGTGGATAACTAATGGAAGAAGACATTTTGATTCTTTTTTCTATAATCCTGAAAAATATGCAGCGAGATTAAGAAAGTTTGCAAATAAAGTAGTAAATGGTGAAATTTATAAAAAAATGAAACATAAGATCATAGAAGACCTGGAAACTCCTCCGGTTCGTTCATCAGTGGTTATCGGGGATATTGCGATTAACAAGAAAGAAATTAATAGGAGGAAATGAGAATGAAAAAGAGAAATTTGTCCAAAAAACTAGTATTATTTCTTGTGCTGTCGATTGGAGCTATCGGTTTTTACTGTACGCTATTTTCAAAATATGTGAGGGTCCGATCAGAAAGAACATTTAACAAGTTATCCAGAGATCCAAAGTACAACTTATCTATTGGGCTTTTTTATAAAGCTAAGAAAAAACATACAGATCCAAAGCTTTACGAAAAAATCCAGGATACAAAAGAGATGTTTAGGCGAGCCAGTGAGGTATTTAGATATAGGGATGCTGATCTGTTATTCTTATCGGTTAACCTATTGAGAAAAAGAAATGATACTTTTGTAGCTCAATATAGGATTGACCAGTGGCCAGTCTTTATACTGTTCCAAGATGGTATTCCCTATAAGGATCAGGCGGGAAGGGTAGTAAAAATAACCGGTTTTATTGATCGGCCAGAACTTGAAAAGTTTATTGATAGTAGATTTGGTGTTTTAATTAATAGAAATAGAGAGCGAAATAGAAGAATAAGGCGAAAGAAAATGGAAGAGAGTATAGCTAACTATTATTCATGGCCATACTGGTCCTGGGGCTTTGGTTGGGGATATCCTGGCTGGGGTTGGGGCTACGGCTGGAGAGGTGGCTACGGTGGTTGCTGGTAATAAAAAAATCGAGTAGAACATCTTCTAATCACTTCCTAAGGTCTGAGAATTTATTTCTCGGGCCTTCTTATTTATGGTATAGTTGCATATAATATATTGAGAGCTATTTTTTAGGAGTGCGGAAGATGGTGAGTTTTGCTATAACAACGAAAGATATATTACATACCAAGGCCGATTGCCTTGTCTTTTTGGTTGAAAAAGATTTTACATTTTCAAACTATTTTTCTGATATTGAAAAACAAATATTTCCTGGTCTTGCTGAGTTGATGAAACAGAAAAAATGTAAGGGAGATGCAAAAAGCCATCTTTTATTTCCTGTTTCAGTAGATGATAAGATTATTCATCTATTAATTATAGGCCTAGGTGGTTCCCAAAACGGTAAAAAATTGAGCATCGAAAATCTCAGAAGAGCTCTTGGAACGGTTATTCGAATTGCTGAAAAAAATAACTTTAAATCAATTGCTATAAAACTTCCTGCATCAACAAAATTTGGGGTCAAGCGTGATTATTATGGAAAGCAAATAGGAACTATTTTGACAATGGCCTGTTACCATTTTGATACCTATATTACGCAAGAAAGCCAAAAACTAACACATGATATAAAAGTTACACTCGTTGTCGCAGATAAAGACAAGCAGGAGATCAAAAAAGGAATAATAGAGGGGGAACATATTGGCAAAGCAGTCAATAGCGCACGACATTGGGTTGATTTACCACCTTCTGACCTCACGCCGGTTCAATTGGCACGCAATGCGCAACAGATTGCCAAGGAAAATAATCTCAAGATTACTATTTTCGATGGTAAAAAAGTAAATGAGCTTGGCATGGGCGGTTTAAGAGCAGTTTCAGCCGGTTCCGATCGAGATTGTCGGTTGGTGATTATGGAATATAAAGCAAAGAAGAAAAATGCTCCAACGATTGCATTTGTTGGAAAAGGTATTACCTTTGATTCCGGTGGACTCAGTTTAAAACCACCGGCCTATATGGAAACAATGAAAGAGGATATGTCCGGTGCAGCTTCGGTAATTGGTGCAATGGAGGCCTTGGCAAAGTTGAAGCCTTCCGTAAATATTATTGGTGTGACGCCATTGTCTGAAAATCTGCCAAGTGGAAAAGCGATAATGCCTGGAGATGTGATTCGTTTTTATAACGGAAAAACAGCCGAAGTAAAAAATACGGATGCGGAAGGGCGATTGGTTCTTGCTGACGCGCTTGCTTATACGGTTAAACAGTATAAGCCGGATGCAATAATTGATCTGGCAACATTAACTGGAGCATGTCAGCATGCTTTAGGACCATTTTTTTCCGGGATGTTGAGTAATAACGCTGATTTTGCTAAAAAGGTTGAAAAGGCTGCCGAGTTATCAGGAGAAAGAGTGTGGCCTTTACCATTACATGACGATTATAGACCGGCTATACGATCGTCTGTTGCTGATATATCTAATATTGGGAGTAAAAAATATATGGCAGGCACAATTACAGCCGCTTTTTTCTTAGAAAATTTTGTCGATAACGTACCATGGGTGCATCTTGATATAGCCGGAACTGCATTTAACGTTCCGGATATAAGCTATTATCGAGATGGAGCAACCGGTTTTGGGGTTCGATTGTTGGTCGAGCTGGCCATGCATTGGAAATAATGGAAGTGAGAGAGTATTGAAAACATGCCCGTGTATTTGATATAATAAAGTTAAAAGATACAAAGTACGTGTAATTAAATGGAGGTAGTCATGAAAAAATTTGGTATAGCTGGCATTTGTATGTCTGTTCTGGTCTTTTGCTCGCTTTTTAGTACTTATTCACCTCTGTATTTAAGGCGGCTACAAGAAGATTTACAGTCTCATAAGATTGATCTTGAGCTAAAAGATCAGGGGTATTTAAAAACAGTATTAGATTCCTTAAAGGCAATAGGATATCCAAAAGAGCTTGCTTTCTTGAAGCATGAGTTACAGGTGCTTTTAGCGGATGCATCTGGTTCAATTAATTTTGCTTTTTCAACTGATGCTATTTTAAATAGTAAAGCAGACTGTTTTGTTTTTTTTATTGAAGAAGATTTTACTTTCTCCAAACGACTACAAGAGATTGCAAAGAAAAAATTTCCAAACCTGAAAGCGTTAATAGAACAAAAAAAGTTTAATGGGGGCACAAATAGTACGCTTTTGATACCCATACAGACAAATGATACCGTGGCTCATCTCCTTTTTCTTGGGTTAGGTCCAGTTAAAAAAAATAATACCATGGACATTGAAAATTTAAGAAGAGCGCTTGGACTTTTGGTGCGACTATCTGAAAAAAATAGATTTAAATCCCTAGCAATACAACTTCCGCCGGCAGCAAGATTTGGTGTAATGCCTGATTATCTAGGTAAACAGGTGGCAACTATTTTAAATATGGCTTGCTATTATTTTGATCAATTTATGACCGATACCTCTAGAATGATTGATAATGAGTTTGATATTATATTGTTCACAGATGCCAAAGATAAAAGAGAAATTCAAAAAGGGGTGAAAGAGGGTGAACATATTGCGGAGGCTGTTAATAGTGCTCGTCTGTGGGTTGATTTGCCCCCTTCTGGTATGACGCCTCTACATTTAGAACATAATGCACGAGAAATAGCGAAAAATCACGGGATGAAGATTACCATTTTTGATGAAAAAAAGATAAACGAGCTTGGTATGGGAGGTATTGCTGCTGTTTCTGCAGGATCGGAACGTGAGGCAAGCCTCGTTATAATGGAATACAAAACAAAGAAAAGAAATGCTCCAACGATTGCATTAGTTGGGAAGGGCATAACATTTGATGCGGGTGGATTGAGCTTAAAACTAGCATACATGCATGTTATGAAGGATGATATGGCAGGAGCAGCAGCTGTTATTGCTGCTATGGATGCGATAGGAAGATTAAAGCCTGATATAAATGTGATTGGAGTAGCTCCATTGGCCGAAAATCTTCCAAGTGGAAAAGCTATAGAGCCGGGTGATATTGTCCATTTTTACAATGGAAAGACAGCCGAGATAAAAAATACTGATGCAGAAGGCCGTTTAATTTTAGCCGATGCTCTTTCTTATATAGTTAAGCATTACAAGCCGGATGCGATAATTGATATAGCAACTTTAACAGGTGCGTGTAAGGCAGCATTGGGACCCTTTTTCTGTGGAATGATGAGCAATAATGCTAATCTAGCAAAAAAAGTTGAAAAAGCTGCCAAATTATCTGGAGAAAGGGTCTGGGCATTGCCATTAGATGATGACTATAAACCTGCTATACATTCATCCGTAGCTGATATTTCTAATCTTGGAAACAAAAAATATAAAGCGGGTGCAATTACTGCAGCATTTTTCTTGAAAAATTTTGTTGGCAACATGCCGTGGGTACATCTTGATATAGCCGGAACTGCCTTTGATGTACCAGGTATAAGTTACTATAGAGATGGTGCGACGGGCTTTGGAGTTCGACTATTAGTTGAATTGATTATGAATTGGAAATAATAAAAGATAGGCAGACCGGGGCCCTTTGCAAAAGCAAGAGGGTTATAAGTTCGAGTTTTAATTGCATACAGTTTTTCAGATTTGCTACTATAACAAATAGGAGAGGTAGCGAAAAAAAGGTGTATCGTTAGGGGATATCATGAGAAAAAATATTGTAGTGGGTTTATTAGTATCGATTATTTTTTCTAGTCATATATGTAGTATGTTCCCACCTAGTGAACTTAAAAAAGCAAAAGAAGAGAGCATAATAAGTGAATTTGAACGTTTTGAAGATAAATTTCAAAAACAAAAATTATTTCTTTTGCTTGAAGATTTATATGAGATAAATGAGTTTATTGCATCTTCTGGAATAAAGAAAATTAACGCATATGAAGAGAGAGCAAAACGTTTGATGCGAGCAGTATCTGAAGCAATAACGCAATTCTTAGAACCCGCTCAGCCGGTAGGAGTTCCCATAAAGCCATCCAAAGGTCCACAATTTGTACCATTAGAAAGAATCTACAAGCTCTTTACCTATGGGAAAGGGCCATCAAGTTTATTTCTCGTAAGGACACGCATTAAAAATCGGCTGGTGGATCTAAACAATAGTATTGTCCAGGTTAAGGTTGCAGATCAAAATGATAAGCTGTTTAAAAAAACAGTTGGAGGTTCAACCTGTCCTTTGATGAGTGTGAGAAACGCAGATTTATTGTTAGATTATCTTTTTACTGGAAAAGAAAAATACCTAAAAGCATTATCTAATATCAAAGATGCTATAAACTTTGCGAATCTTTTAAAGAAAAAGAAGGTAGCAATTCAATCTCTTACACAAGAGGGTGTTTTAGAAATAATTAAGGCATTAGATCTAAAAAAGAAGAATATTACCGTCTTAGATAGTGTTATACTTGCAGATTTAAAGAAATCTCGCGGATTGCCAACTACTATGGGTGAAGATACCGCTTTGCAGATCATTGATGTTAAAAATAACCTGATTAATAAAGATAATTTTGCTCATGCATTTGTTGTTGGTACAGCAGATGCTATATATTTTGCAAGTGACTTGGCTGTTAAAAAAAAGATGATACAAGAAGGAGTTACTGATCAAGAATTTTACAGCTCAATTGGGGGAATGCATTGGATTTGTGTTGTAGTTGCAAAGGTGAAGGGTGAATATTTCTGGTTTGTTGCAGATTCTTCAAAAAGAGCAGATCATCTTAAGGGAAGAAATCGAGTTCGCATAGACTTTTTGATAGATTGTTTATTTGACACAATGAAAATAAAGCCCAAACATAACTATGAAGAATATTATACGCGTATTTTGTTCGAAAAAATTGATAAGATAAAAGAAAGAAAGCAAAAAAAACAGAGAATAGCCCGAACAAAGGTTCAAAGAAGAGCTAGAAAGAGACCTGTTTCCAAGAAAAAATAGGTTCGGGCATCTATTTAAATATTTAAAAATTTCAATTTGTATTTTTCACGTTTCCTCCCAATGCTCACGATTATGCCCTTATTTAAAGGGGTATTGACTTTATAGTTGGAGGATATATACTGTTTCTATAAGTCTCAATGAGTATCCTTATAAGTAATCGTGAAGCAATGTAAAATTTTTTGATATGGAGGTAACATGATAATAACAAGGTTCAAAAGTAGAATATTATCTATTTTTCTCATTTGTTCCATGGGGTTCAGTTTTTCTGTTCCAGCCTATGGATTTCTTAATAAGAGGGCGATTAGTAGTTCTACTCAAAATTTCTTAGCCGGTCTTATAGTAGGTGCTAGTTCATGTCTTGCTGCTACTGTTTTTTTTGCAAAAAAGTTATTTTCGATCGAACCGGCTCGATCTGCTCATGATCAAAGACTTTTGACTGCAGGGGTGTCAGCATATATGCTTCCCTACGTGAAAAATGCAACTCGAATTGGCAATATTTCATACATTCATTTGGATTCGGTTAATCAGTTTGATACGAATGTCAATGCTCCAGTGGATGAGTATCAGAAAAAAGTAATTGAAAAAGAAACAAATGAACATAACGTAACAGAGGTTGCTCACCTTCCTCAGGAAAAAAAGTATACAATAGAATCATTTAGTCCTCATGGAACCTGTGCGGTTCAGGCAATTAGAAATTCTAAACTTATGAATCGATTGGTTGGTTTACAAAATCGATCTAGCATTTTGGACCTGATAGATCGATTATTGGGAAGACCGGATAGAAAAACTGAAACGCTTAAACAGTTAAGAGAGACAGAGCATGCACAAGGATTTTTACGACAAGAAGTGACTGATAATTTAGCAACCAGTTGGTTGTCAGGGGGAGATTTGGCACGTCGTCTACAAGATCATTATGGACGATATGGGTTAGAAGCCAATAGCGTAGATGTGCAAGAGGTTTCGTCCTTTATTTTGACTGATGGGCCTGCATACTTACGAGACAGATTAGCGCCAAGAGGAGCTTATAATGGTGGTGATTTCACCTATACATTTATTATTTGTACTGGTGATATTGAGCGTTTAGAGGCAATGAACCCTGCATACACTGAGTTTGCTCATGAGTATCGTATTGCCAATCCTCAAGAAGTTGCTTTATTGAAAGGTCAGGTGGGAAATCCACTACCTCATTATTATGTTCTGACTTTGGTAAAAAAAGATAATAATATAACCTGTTATATTGTTGATACGATACCTACAAATGATCATATAAATAATGAGTTCTTTTTGCAAAGAAATAGATATTTCTGTGAAAAGCTACTTACAAATGAGTCTGATATAGATTTTAGGATTGCTGTAAGAGAGTACGCGAAAAGCCGGTTAAAAGAAATGATGACAACTATGTCATTGAATGGGCTTTTAAGCTATGACAAAATATAATAAAAGTTTAGATTAATTGAGGATATTTTTATGAAAACTATAAAGATGCGTTTTTTATCATTGTTTATTGCGTCAGCGATAGCGTTTAATGTAGGCTCTGCATGCGCTATGAACCACACCTTTTCTGGAAATGGACAGTATCATACTGCCACTCACACTTTTTTTAACTCACGAAGGTTCATAGGGGGTTTATTATTTGGTCTGAGTTTTCTAGCTACTATGGCTTTTCTTATTGATAGATTTGTTCTTAACCGGAATAACCCAGCTGATGGTGATGCTGATAATAGTGAAGATACGGATAACTTTCATCACGATAGAAATATTGATGTTTGCAGAAGCTCTTCTATTCCTAAGCCCCCATCTATCGAAGGGCTGAATCAAAATAAACCGGCGCAGGAAGAAAAGCTATCCAGTTTTGAAAGAAGAAGACGGGATGCAATAAGAAGACAAAAAGAAGAGCGGGAAAGGAAAGAGCAATCGTTTAGAAGGCTTGGCATTCCAGAATGGCAAATTCCGTATGTAAGGGATGCAAAAAGGGATGGTAATGTTCTTAAAATTCAGCTCAAAACAGTAGATCAGTTCTCGGATAATGTGATAAGCTGTGTAAAGGAAAAACAGAAGGCCCTAGAAGAAGAGCGGAAAGCAAAGATTGCTCAAATTAAGTCTGAAGAGCTTGATCAAGAAGTTATAAAAGGTAAGATTCGAGAGGTTGAAAACGAGTATAGAAATCCGGTTTTTAATTATTCGCCCAATGCGACCTGTCCTTCACAAGTAATGAGAAATGCTCTTTTAATGAGAGACTTTTTTAATAGCCGAGGAAATCAAGGCCAACAGCAGCAGATACTTGGAAATATAAAAAGTGCTGAACATGCACAAAACTATCTTACTCAATTGATTCAGAATAATCAGCCAACCAGTTGGTTAGAGCCTTTAGATTTAATTATGAGAATACAAGAAAATAATGTAGATGAGATTGTAACCATTCTCGATGCTGGTGCTTTGTCTGTAAGAGGAGATGCGCTACCTGAGGTAAAATTAAAACTGAGGGATGGAGGTCTCCCCTATGCATTCCATATCTTTATTATTAATACTGGGGAAGCCATTCTTAGTGGGGAAGTTGGTAATGCATGTACAAGATTAAAAGATAATAATAAAATGCCATTGCAGCAAAGGGACCTTCGTCGAATACGATCTAGCGAAGAAACTAAGTGCCATTATTATCTAGTTGCAATGGAAAGGATTGGTGATCAAATACGATACTACTCTATTGACACCCTACGTTATAACAATCACATTAGCAATGCAAACGATAGCTTTAGAGACGATTATCTCTGTGACATGATACTCCATAATAGGTCTAACATAGATTTCCAAGGTTATTTAAGACAGTACTCAGAGTCTGTGATTGACCAATATATAACGACAGAGCTTCGGCGCAAAAAAGAAAAAAAAGAAAGAGAAAAGAAGGAAAAAGAGCTTCTACAAAAGAAATTAGCTGTGGAAGCAAAGCATAAAACCGATCTCAAAAAAAAGAAGTTAAAAAAGAAAGAAAAGCAAAAGAAAATCGATCTAGTAAAAGCTGAATTCGATAAACAAGCAGACAATAAAAAAAAGAAGATAGCTGAAATAAAAACGAAGAAGAAGTAGCTTCTCATTCAACTTTATAATCGACTTTGCATAAATTTCAAAGCGCCCATATTATGTGATACGGGCGCTTTGATTGCGTATGGGGGATATTGTGAAATCTATAAAAATTCGATTTTTATTACTCTGTTTAGTTTATTCTATTGGTATGGCTACTGTACCAGTAGTGCCAATTGAACAGTGTGCTCACATGGCATCTAAGCATACCGATGGTGTGGTAACCCACTTGTTTAAAGGATTTTTAGTTGCTTTGGGTATAGCAGCGGTTATATATTGTATTAAGACCTATGGGTCCAATCAAGAAGCGAGTCCAGATAATAGAGTATATAATAAGCAAATCGCTAAAACTGATCAGTTACAAGAGGCCAACCAGCTCTGTAACGCAACGGTACCCTCTCAGGAAAAAAATAAACCGTACATACCTCAGTTTGAGCTTGAGCCTTCGCTTAATGCTCAAAAAGCTACAAAAGAGGGTAGATTAAGAGCCTTAGGAATAGAGCCTGAATTATTGCCTTATATAAAAGATGCAAAGCGTGTAAGAAATCTTTTATATATTCAGCTAAAAACCATAAATCAGCTTGATACTGATGTTATAGCGCCGGTAAAAATATATCATGATAATTTAGTAGCGCAATTAAAAGCTTTGCGTAAAGTACAGAGAATTGAGCAGTTGCAAAATGAGGATATAAGGCTTATTAATAATTTTATACCATCTGCTACCTGTCCAGTACAGGTAGTGAGAAATATCCAGCTACTTAACCAATTTTTGGCAACGGGTTTTCATGCTGGCATTCCTGCTGTAGCAGATATAAATAGTGTGATACATGCAAGAGATTTTCTTTCCAATCTTATAGATCGTAATCAGTCAACAAGCTGGATGAGTATGGAGGACATTAGTCTGATTATAGAAGCTCACAACCTATCTTCTGTTACAAGTTGTGTTATGACTTATCCTGAAGGAGTTGCTAATTTTTCAAAAGCCCAAAGAGCTCTTATAGAACATGGTTGTCAAAGTAAAGATAATTCCTATCCTTACCATCTATTTGTTATTGAAACAGGTGATGCAACTGCATCTGGTATATTTGACCAAGTGTGTCAAAATTATAAAATCGCATGCAATTTAGCGGATCAAGAAGTTAATAGGATAAGAAGCCTGGAGAGAAATAAAAACCATTTTTATAGTTTAGCAATACAGCGTCGACCAACAGAGATTCGTTGTTTTATTATTGATACGGTAAGAACTCATGATCATATACATGACGATCAATACTGTTTACGCGATCAGTATCTTTGTGAACGAGTTTTGGATGGAAGTTCAACAATTAATTATGCCACGCATCTCAGGAAGTATGCTGAAAAAATAGTTAAAAAAAAGATAGAAGATAAGCATAAGCGCAAAAAACGGAAGCGACGATACAAAAAGTAGGCACATTACTATGCTGTTTTTTCTTTATCGCTGTAAACGATATTCATGATCAAGCCAACCATGCAAAGGTTACAAACAAGTGCAGTATTCCCATAACTTACGAAGGGAAGCCCGATTCCTTTAGTTGGAGCTAGTCCTGTTGCAACAGAAAGATTTATAATTGCCTGTAGGCTAATTAAAATAACAAATCCAAGGATAGCTAACTGTCCGTATAGATCAGTCAATTGTAAGGCAATTTTCATGCCGAAATAGGCAAAAAGTATAAAAAGAGTAATGATTAATAAAGATCCTAAAAATCCAGTCTCTTCAGCTATTATTGAAAAAATAAAATCGGTATGTTGCATCGGTAAATAAAAAAATTTTTGTTTGGAGTTTGCAATGCCAACTCCATAAAAGCTCCCAGATCCTATGGCAATGAGTGACTGAATTATCTGAAATCCGGAGCCTTTTGGGTCTGACCATGGATTAAGGAAGGTCAGAACTCTTTTTAATCGGTATGGTTTTAAAATAATTAAATAAACTCCTGCTGGCACCATAGCACAGAGGGTGACCAAAAGATGGACCGATCTAAATTTTGCTATAAAAAGCATCATAAATGTGGTAGTGGCAAGTGTAACAGTGAGGCCAAAATCTGGCTGAGAAAGTAGTAGTAGGCTTGTTATCCCTACTATAATGATTACTGGTAAATATCCATGAACAAAAGATTTAATTCGATCTCCTTTTTTGGTAATAAAATAAGCGAGGTATAGTATGAGTGCAAGCTTAAGCATCTCACTTGGCTGAAAACTAAATCCGCAGATCCTAACCCATCTGCTAGATCCATGGATTTTTTGTGATAAACCCTTTATTAATGTAATTGAAGTTATGCCAAGGGTTGCAAAAAAGAGAAAGGGGGTTAGTTTTTTAATCAACCGTAGCGGAAATAAAAATGCGGATATCATTCCTATCAATCCTAATATGAGGCCAAAAAACTGTTTTTTTACAAAATAATGGGGCGAGCCAAATTTTTCTAAAGCATACACAGAGCTCGAAGAATAGATAAAAACGAGGCCGATGATAACAAGAGCTGACACAATACATAAAAATATATTGAGATCTGTTTTGCTATTTTTTTTTGCCGTCATGTTCTGCTTCTCCTTTTTTATATAAGTTTAGATTGTTCTGAGAGATATATAAATAAAAAGGTTATCTGACGACTTTTGGGAACTAAGGATAGGCAAAGTGCAAGGCCCATTATAATGAGTATGAGCCTTGCATGATTAACTTATGTATGGAGCTATCTGTTTTGAAATCGTTCCATAGCGTGTGTATATCTTTTAATCAGTTTTTCGAGCTTTATTTCGTTTTCTTTTATTTTTTTCTGAATTGCTATTTTTTCATTTTTGTTTGTTGTACTGTTCAGCTTTATTTGTAATTTCCCGGTTTCTATGCCCAGTTCTTTCATGATTCTTTCAAGCGAAATTATCTCAGGATCATCTTGAGGTTTTTCAATAGCCCTTTGAGGGTTTTTGTTGTTAATCATTGTTTGAGTTGGTAAAAATACTCCTAAGCATAACATTAAGAATAGTAGCTTTCTCATATCTATCTCCCTTTTTACTATGTTCTTCTCAATAAACCTCTAATTACTATTATGCAATATTTTTTATCCAAAAAGCAATAGATGGGATTTTCATTGAGAGGTAAGAGAGTGTACAATTTGCTTGAAATAGGCTCCTCTTGCTTCATAATTTTTGAATAGATCAAAACTTGAGCCTGCAGGGGATAGTAAAATCAGATCTCCTGCTGTTGCATTTTGGAAGCTTACTATTGTTGCTGCTTTCAAATTGGTAAAACTTACGCAGGGTATGTTTTCTTCTATGCATATATGTTTGATAATTTCAGCTTCTTTTCCAAAGCTATAGAGTGATTTGACTTTCCCTTTTATGTCTTTTATAAGACTGGTCCTATTAATCCCCTTACTTATTCCTCCGAGCAGTAGCAGAATAGGTTTATCTGAAAACTTGTTGACAGCAGCAAGGGTTGACGCTGGCGTAGTTGCTTTAGAGTCATTATAAAAAGTAACTCCAGCAATAGTTGCAACTTTTTCAAGGCGGTGCTCGGTGAGCTGTTTGGCAAAAGGAGTGGTAAAAGCCTGCTGAAAACGTTGCTTATTTGGTTCTGATAATGCATACTTTTTGTTAAGAATATAGAAGGCAGAAAAGAGAATAAGAAGATTTTCTGCAAATGTTATAGATTCAAACGCTGCAATTGAGCCTATCTTTCTTTCGATTCCAGCTTTATATAGTATAATATGTTTGTCTTGTAGGTAAAAAAGCGTGTCCTTTGTTCTTACTTTTTTAAGCATAGCGACTGTTGGCTTATCTACCGAGAAAAAAGCGAGTTGAGCATTGATGCTATCAAGCGAGAGTTTGTCGATTATAGTATACGGGAGAAGGGCAAGGTTACTCTTCTCTTGAAAGGCTACAATCTTTTGTTTAGCGTTAAAATAGGCCTCCATGTTCCCATGTCGATCTAGATGGTTGGGCGAAAAATTGGTCCATATGGCAAAATCAGGAGCAAACGTTTTGCAATATTCCAACTGGAAGCTTGAAATTTCTAATAATGCAAAATCAGGTTGTTTTTTTTCTTGTAAAAGATGCAACATAGCAGTACCAATATTTCCACCAGTCCAAACCGTATGTTGTAACTGTAATAGGCCCGATAGGAGGCAAGTAATGGTTGTTTTTCCAGCGGTTCCAGTGATGCCGATAATAGGGGCGGTATACGTTTGTCTGATAATATCTAATTCTGTCAACCATTTGTCCCGATAGTGCGCATACGCTTTCAAATCTATTCCAGGACTGGGAATTATGAGATCGTTACACTCAAGAAACCTGTTAATATGCGTTTCCCTAAAAAATGGAATCTTTTTAGCTTTAAGCCATACTTCTTCCTCGAGGCTCAATATTCGGCTATCGAGTAGTTCTATATCATTATTCTGTGATAAATAGGTAACCGCTGCTTTACCTACTTTTCCTAATCCCCAAATGCCTATCTTTTTGTTTTGTAGTTTATTCATGTATCACCTTATGCCTTCTGACTGGTAAAATAACGAAAAAAAGTATAAAATAAAGAAAGTTATTGCGCTAGATAAAATTTTTAGATAATTAGACAAAAGGAATAGAATCATGGCCAAAGATAATGATTCAAAGGGGAAAAAGGTCAGTTTTAAGGATACGCTCAATCTTCCAAGAACAGATTTTCCTATACGGCCAAATGCAAAAGAAGATGACCCAAAGATGGTTGCTCGTTGGGAAAGTGAAGATTTGTACCGAAAAACATTCTATGAAAATGAAGGTAAAGAAACGTTTATTCTGCATGATGGACCTCCCTATGCCAACGGTCATATTCACTTAGGGCATGCGTACAACAAGATTCAAAAAGATATTGTTACCAAATCGCAACGAATGTCAGGAAAATATACACCGGTTACCCCTGGTTGGGACTGTCATGGTTTGCCTATTGAGCTCAATGTAACCAAAGAACATCCAGGCCTATCAAACATAGAACTGAAGAAAAAGTGCAGAGCATATGCCAATAAATGGATCGATATCCAACGAGCTGAATTCAAGCGAATTGGTGTTGCTATGGATTGGAACAATCCCTATTTAACTATGAACTTTGGGTATGAGGCATCGATTTTACAGGCTTTTGGTATTTTTGTTGCAGATGGATATATCGAACGTAAAAATAAGACGGTCCCGTGGTGCTATTCATGTGAAACCGTTTTAGCATCGGCGGAGATCGAGTATCATGATCGCAAAGATCCTTCGATTTATGTGGAATTTCCAATAGATCTGTCTGTTTCAAAAGAGCTATTCCCTGATTTGCCACCTGTTTCAATCAGTTTGCTTATATGGACTACAACTCCATGGACATTACCATTAAATAGGGCGGTTGTACTCAAACCTGAAGCAAAATATATTATTTTAAAAATAAAAGATAAGTATGTCATCTTAGGAAAAGCTTTAGCTCAGGATTTGTGTAAAAAGATGGAAACCGATTGTAATATTATTGCTGAATTTGATTCAAGTAAGCTTGAAGGAATAGAGGTAAACCACCCATTTGTGCCAGATTTACAAGTGCCTATCTTATTTGACCAATCGGTGGCCATGGATGAGGGAACGGCGTGTGTGCATAGTGCACCAGGTTGTGGTCCTGAAGATTACGAGATTGCAATAAAAAATAAGTTAGAGATATTTTCACCTTTGAGTTCTGACGGAACCTACACCGTTGGTATTGCACCAAAGGAGCTTGAGGGCATGAAAATAGATGATGGCCAAATATGGGTTATAAAAAAACTGGCAGCACGTGACAAACTGTTGCATAAAACAAGCATGCGTCACTCATACCCCCACTGCTGGCGTTGTAGAAATGGACTTATGTTCAGAGCAACCAAGCAATGGTTTTGTGATTTGGCAAAAAACGATCTTAAACAAAAAGCAATAGAAGCCTGTGATACGATAGACTCTATTCCAAAAAATTCGATTAATAGATTAAAAGACGCCATAGAAAGTAGACTTGAGTGGTGTATTTCTCGACAACGGGTATGGGGAGTACCAATTACCGCTTTGATATGTAATAAATGTGATACTCCTTTTATCTCAAAGGAGTTGATAGAAAAGGTGGCTAAGGGAGTCGAAAAAGAGGGAGTTGAATACTGGGACCGTGTAAAAATAGACGAACTTATTTCTCCTGAAGTTACATGCGGATGTGGTGATCGTCATTTTAGAAAAGAAACCGATATTTTAGATGTTTGGTTTGATTCAGGCGTAAGTCATTATGCGGTATTACTAAAAAGAAAAGCATTAGGATATCCGGCAGATGTCTATCTGGAAGGGAAGGATCAAACACGTGGTTGGTTTCAAAGTTCACTTCTTACAAGCATGGTTATAGAGAAAAAACCTTGTATGAAAACAATTGTTACCCATGGATTTACCGTAGACCAAAAAGGCAGAAAAATGTCTAAATCATTGGGTAATGTGATATCACCTGATGAGATTATGAACAAAATTGGTACAGATGGCTTACGATTATGGGTATCAAGTATCGATGTGAAAGGTGAGGCAATTGTTTCTGATATATTATTAAAAAATGTGCAGGAAGTGTATCGAAAGATAAGAAATACTGCTCGGTTTCTTCTTTCTAATCTCTATGATTTTAACATAACACAAGATGCCTTGGAGCTGGAGCAGATGTTGCCTATAGATCGATATGCATTAGAGCAATTATTTACATTTAATGAAGAAGTTTTAATTGCCTATAACGAGTATGATTTTACTGCTGTTTTTCATAAGTTTGCCGATTACTGCTCGGTTGATCTTAGTTCATTTTATTTGGATATAATCAAGGATCGCCTGTATGTTGCAAAGGCAGATGGCCGACTCAGACGTTCTGCACAAACGGCTTGCTGGCATATTTTGGATACTCTTACAAAACTGATGGCCCCTATTTTATCATTTACGGCAGAACATATTTCCGATTATTACCAGAAGAACAAGAAAGAATCAATCTTATTGCAGTCATTTGCAAGCTTAGAATTTATATGGCGCAACCTTTGTAAAAAACATCGTATTGATATTCCTGCAAGGCCACAGCTATTGGCCTACTGTCAAACAAAAGAGGCAATCAATCTGATGAACTACATGGAAAAAGAAGAGCGTATGTGGACTGTTTTAAAGGATATTCGCTCTGCGATATTAAAAGCAATAGAGGAGCAACGAGAAAAAGGAGTTATGCGTCATTCTCTTGAAGCGGCTGTTACTGTTTACTTTGACCTAGAAGATGAGCGATTGGCTATATTACATAGATTCTACGATATTTTGGAACAGGCTGATCAGGATGTTATTGATTTTTTTAAAGAGTTCTTGATTGTTTCTCAATTTGCGATTGCAATTACCAAGGAAGGGCTTTCCCATTCAGGCCTTGATGGGTTATATCTGAATGTTAAAAAAGCAGAAGGTGATAAATGTCCACGGTGTTGGCAATGGACCGATACGCAGGATGAGCATCATTTGTGCACAAGATGCAAATCAATTGTTAGTTAGTATCTAATCCAGTTCAAGTTAAAAAAGAGGGCCCGAATTTCGGGCCCTCTTTTTTATTTCATTACTTTTAAAATAAGATTAATATAGGTATTAATTTCTTGCAATGGTATTTCATACGCTGTTTTGGCTGATCCAAACATAGTAGCAAATTTTACTTTAGCGATTGCTTTCTTTGCTTGACCAAGCACATTTTTATATTTATTAAACTCTTCTTTCAGTTTGCTTGTGTAACCATCTTGAGCTTTTTTATCTTTCAGGCCTTTTATTTTTTTAACGATCGTTTGCTGCTTTTTATATGCTTTTCTGAGTTTTATTACCGACTCTTCAAGTTCTGACTGAATCTTATTTGATTTTGAACCTTTTTCTATATGTTTTTGAAGGTTATCACTTTTCCAGATGCTCTGTTCATCATCTTCCACTTTTTCAGCAAAACCACCCAGCGCCTTGCCAAATTCCCCAATCCAACGATCGAGTTCAGGAGTTTTTGTATACGATTTTGCGTCTGCTGGCTTTAATAATGGAGTTTTTCTTTTTTTAACTGGCTTTGCCTTTTGAGTAGCCTGTTCTTTTGCAGGTGTTCCTGTTTTTTTAGAAGGTCCAGCTGTAGGCTTGGAATCTTTATTTCTGCGTGGAGTCTCGTATCTTCCTGTACGAGGAGAAGTGCGCGAATAGCGTGGTGCTGAGGCGTAATCACCATAATATTCTTGTAAGTAATCATCATAGTCATTATACCTGCTGTTGTCTTTTGTGCCAATTTCAACAGCTCGTTTAGGCCGTTTTCTTAACTTTGTTTTTTGATATATTTCAGCCTCTTTTGTTTTGCGTTCTTCTTCTTTTCTCATCTTCAAAGCTTCAGGTTCAAATTTCTTTAAAAGCTTATCTGACTCTGTAATAATTGTGTCTGGTGTATCTACGAGATAGTTAACCAGTTTTCTAATAGCCTGTTTTGCCTTATCATTGGCTGCCTTGCCATCGATTATCTCAATATTTGGCTCACAACCGCGTAAGGTTTGCAGAATCATTTTAAGCTGTCCGAGCAATGCTCCAGTTAATTTTGGATCGGATAAAAATTTATATTTTCCTGTTTTTATATCTTTATCTTTTAATTTATAGAGTCTTTGAACAAATGCTTCTAATTTTGTATGGAATAGGTTCCAATTTGAAGCGTCGCCAGCCCACTTTTGTATATATCCACTGGTAATCCACTTGTCGATAACATATTGAGCACTTGGTTTTAATGTGCCTATTTTGGTCTTAAAGCTTTCTAACAGTTTAAGTGCGTTATCTATAGTCCTTACCATCTCTTCAATTTTTTTCTGCTGCGTTTGATCTTCAGCTGCTTTGGTTTTGGTTTTATTTTTTTCTGTTGGAGCTTCTAACTCTGGAATTGGTGCAGGAATAAACTCTTGGCCCCAGTCGCCATCATCAAAGGCGCCTCCCGGCCCCATTTCTATCTCATCAAAAGCTTTAAATGCATTTTCAACATACTCTTTCTGTTGTGCGGGGGACATTGCAGCCAGTTTTTTTTGTTCATCTTGTACGGCTTTTTCTAATTCCTTTTCAAACTCACGCTGCTCTTCTGGTGGCAATGATGCATAAACGTTTTGTATCTGTTCAAATGCGCTCTCCATTTTTTGCACTTGGTCCGGCGATATATTGATATCAGCCGGAAGCTGCATTTCGCTAGCAGGTCCTTGATTAGCAGTTCTTGCAGATATGCTTATATCCGTAAAAAGGGCTAATGAAAACAAGGTAAAAATAGTCACCTGTAACATCTTTTTAAATCTCATGATCGTCCTTTCTTTATACTGAAAGTATACAACTTTTCCAAATTCTTGATCTTATTTCTCTGCTTTATATACATTGTCAATAGTTATATATATAAAACCGGGGCTATTACCCTATAAAGTATACCAAAATAGTAAAAATATGTCTATTACTAAAACAACAGGAGGATTGTGCGGAAAGCGCCTTCCTGGAGGGGTTTTTGGGGGATTTATGCTGATTGAGCTTCTATTTTCTCTAGTAATCATTATATGCTCAACTTTGCTTATGCTTCGGTATAATTCAGCATTAATTACTCTCTATGAGGGGGCCTATAGGAGAATTCAGGCGATAGATCATACGGCGAGCCTCTTAGATAAGATATCGTATTATAAAAAAGTTCCAAGCATGGTAAAGAGCCAGACCGGCCAATTCTCTTCTGAGATATATACAGAGCCGTTTTATAGGAGGAAGAGCGATCTGCCGGGAAAAGGCTTACAAAAGCTATCAGTTATTACGCGATGGAAAATGGGAGAAAAAGAGCGGACGTTTAAGGTTGTAACTGGGGTATTTTTAGATTCATAGGCTCATTATATGGTAAAAAAAGGTTTTTCTATCATTGAGTGGCTTATTTCATTTTTCTTGATTTTATTAATTCTTACTTCTGTATTTCAATCCTGTGTTGTCATGAATAAACATCTGTTAAAAACCTCTAAATCGGCATATAAATGTGCTGAGTTATGTTCTGCTTTTGATATGGTGGTACGATATATAAGTTCTGCCCCATTTCAACCAAATGTATGGAAAAAACTGAGCAGAAATGAACTTATATGGCATGACAAGGCGTTGCATGCTGATATAGGGTGTTGTATAGAAAACCGAAATATTTTTATTATAAAAGGAACATATGTGAATGGGGCTTGGCATAAAAAGAGACGAAACCTCATAGCAAGGAATATCGATCGGTTTGATTTCTATCCCCATTATGCCAAAAAGAACCTCCTTTGCAACATACGGCTTGTATTAGAGGCAGAGTGTGAAGGGAAATCGTATACATTTGAGCGGATAGTTTATATCCAAAATAGGATAGTATGATGAAAAAATACGCAGAAGGATCAACAGTCTTGATAGTCGTTTTTGTTATGTCTGCGCTTATTATTTGCTATGCAACTGTCTGGCATAGCATCTCCTTTTTTTCAGATATGGCAATTAAAAAGCAGGAATATGAACAAAGGTATAGAATAGCCGATGGAATCTTGAAATCGGGAATTGTTTTTTGCAAAAAGCGATATGACTATCTCAAAAAGCTTTTAACTCCACAGAATCCCGTTCTGTCAATGGATATGGGTTTTTGGAAGATAGATGATATGGTTGGATATGACGGGAAGGTTATTATAAGCTTCAAGAAGGATCTACATATACAAGCGGTGGTATCCGACAAGAAAAGAGAGATGTTTAAAATAAGTTGTAGAATGTCAAAATCGAATCAAAAAGATGCTCAGAAAAAAGATAATGATCTATTTATTGTTCGCCATTGGAAGATCGATTCAGAAAGTGCAAAATAAAAAATGGTTATATAAAAAATGGTTATTGCTTTGGGGTTCAGCTTGGGGGCTTAATGCAGCATTTTTTTTTCCGCACTATTTTTTTTGGCTCGTATTTCTTTTCTTAGTTCCGATTTTTTATCTCGCATTTCATAATCTTCTCTCATTTGGAGAGGGCTTTGTTTGGGGTCTATTGTTTGCTATTGCCCACTACTTGCCTTTAATAAGAATAGTTGGTGACAACTATCGAAATTATGGGGGACTTCTTTTGATCAGTTTTCTGCTGCTATACGTTTCTGTCTACGCAGGCTTATGGTTTTTCGTATCAAAAAAAGGAGCCTCTTTTTATAGTAACAATCTCGCTCTAATGGGCATTTGGATTTTGGGTACCTATCTCTATTTTGTATGGATGAGTTCTGGGGCATTGTTTATTTTTGGCCAATGGATGGGTGATCCCTTTGCATGGCCCATTATTCCTTTGGCATATTCTCCTCGATGGCTTATAGTGGTTTCTTTTTTGCCAAAAACAGCGATTTTGTTGTTACTTATAGTTTTGAGTGCTCTTATTGCTTTCTATGTAACGTATCGAGAAAAACGATATATAATTCCTATTTTTCTCATATTTTTGCCATTTGCATTGGGAAGTGTCTATAAAACGGATGATCCAAAGCTTCCTATTTGTTGCAAAAAAATAGGGTACCTAGCTCCTCCTGATTATGATGAAAATGCGCACCCAATTGATGTTGCGCAGAATATATATTACCGACTGGCTGCTTTGCTTGAAAAAAGACCTGATATAAAGCTTATAGTAATGCCTGAGTCAAGCTATAGGTTTAGCTTAAACAAGCAGCAACATGTAGTAGACATTTGGGCGATACATGCACTTGAAAGTAGAAGTTTCCTGATAGGCTCCCAAAGATCAGAAGGGCCAGATGTTTACAATACTGCGTATCTCATTGAGAAGGGGAAGATTATCGATTTTTATGATAAACGGTACCTTATGCCTCTTGCCGAGTTTATTCCCACTGTTTATAGAAATAGAGCCTTTTTTAGGGATATTCTGCTAAAAGAAAATGGTAGTTTTTGCTGTGGAAATGTGCAGAAAAAAAAGCATATTACCATACTAAATAGAGCCTTTGAGCCGTATATCTGCTATGATTTCTTTTTTGGATCGTTTTTAGATAAAACTACCATTCCGATTATTCTTTTTGTAAATGATACCTATTTCCAGACAAGCTATATGTGCAATATGATGCTTCTGTACGCGAAATTTAAAGCCTTAGACCTAAAAAGAGACATATTATATGTAGGCTACTATAATGCTACTTGGATTAATAAATCAGGAAAAAGTTTGACTATATGAGATTGAATTTCGTGTTCTCAAGAGCTTTTTTTTGCGGTATAATTGTTTATGAATATAGGTTTTTACACTGGTTTGATTTTTAAAAGAGGTCTCACACATGAAGGTATTTTTGCTCAAAGACGTAGAAAAATTAGGGATAGCAGGAGAAATAGTAAAAGTGAAGGATGGATTTGGAATTAATTATCTTATTCCAAGAAAACTTGGCATTGCAATAACTCCCGCCAATGAGCAGTATTATAAAAGTTGTGAAAAAAAGGTGGATAAGCGAAAAGAGGTTATCTCAACCAAAACGTCTATGCTGGCGGAAAAAATTAAATTATTACAACTCAAATTAAAAAGCAGAACCCATGACGATGGTAAGTTGTATGGATCTGTGAGTGCGGCAGATGTGATAGATCTACTGGCAGAAAAAGGGGTGAGTGTTGCAAAAAATCAGATAGAGTTTGGCAAATCTATTAAGTCAACAGGAACGTATAAAGTAACGGTTAAGTTATCGTCTAAACTTAAGCCAGTGTTTACACTTAAGGTAATTTCATCTTAAGTATGAGTTAGTATATATAACGCATTTTAATTGAGGCATATGTTTTAATGCGGAAAGAGCGGAGAAGATCCATTTTAAGTCCCTTGGATACAGAGCGTGTCTTAGGAAAAACGCTTCCAGCCAATATCGAGGCAGAGCGAGCAGTCTTGGGTGCAATTTTGCTCAATGATGAGTGTCTCAATCAAATTTGTGAAACACTTCTTCCTGAAGATTTTTATAGCATTGGACATAAAATTATTTATGAAACCATATTGGCATGCTCCAAAAAGTTTAAGCGTATCGATCTTGTTACCCTTCAAGATGAACTGAAAAAAAATGATAAACTGGAAGATATTGGTGGTGTGGTATACCTTGTTTCTTTGCAGGAGGATATACCATCCTTGGGATTGGTTACCCAGCATGCCCAGATTATAAAAGAAAAGGCAGTGTTGCGAGAGCTGATAGAGTCTGCGACCAGTATTATTACCAACTGTTATTCCCAAAATGAAAAAAATATCTCCGGAGTTTTGGATGAGGCTGAAAAAACTATTTTTCAGATTTCAAATAAAAGAACATCCCATAGTTTCGTTCAATTAAATATTTGGCTCAAAAAAACATTTCAGCACCTTTCTGATATAAAAAGCAACAGCCGTGGCATTACAGGAATTCCTTCCGGATATAAAAAACTTGATAAAATGTCTTCAGGTTTTCAAAATGGGGACTTTATTGTATTGGCTGCTCGTCCTTCTATGGGTAAAACAGCGCTTGCATTAAGCATTATGGCTCAGGCTTCAAATGAAAATTATACTATTGGATTTTTTTCTCTTGAAATGTCTGCAGAACAGTTGACATTGCGACTTTTATCTTCAGAATCGGGTATTGCATTACATAATATAAGAAATGCTACCATTACCTCCGAAGAGTGGGTAGAAATAACGAATGTTGCTGCAAGACTCTCTGAAATTAAAATATTCATTGATGATACGGCAATGTTAAGCATAATGGATTTGCGTGCACGAGCAAGAAAATTGAAGATAGAACATAATGTACAAATGATCGTTGTCGATTATCTCCAATTGCTTCATTCAAATAGGAGGCATGAGAATAGACACCAAGAGGTTTCTGAAATCTCTCGATCATTAAAAGCATTGGCCAAAGAGCTTGATATACCTATAGTAGCACTTTCTCAGCTTTCTCGTGCAGTCGACAGTAGAATGGATAAGCGACCAATGTTATCAGATTTACGAGAATCTGGAGCGATAGAACAGGATGCTGATCTCATAATGTTTTTGTATAGAGATATTGTGTATAATCCCGAGACAGAAAATCCAGCGTTGACGGAACTTATAGTAGGAAAACAGAGGAATGGACCTACTGGTACGGTATACTTGCATTTTGCCAGGGATCTTACAAAATTTGAGGATATTGATGAATCTTATTAACGATAAGGGCATGTCGTGAAAAAGAGCGATCTTATTTTAAGTTTGGTTGCGTTTTTAATTGTATCCGGATTAGTTGCTAAAGGGGTTTGTATTCTTTTTTGGAGTTAATACGTAAGAAGCATTTGTAGGTATGATCCGTTTATGCTTCAACGTGTAAACGGATCATATTAACATGAGTAAAAAATAGAAATTGAGGATATCGATGAATAAACAAAAAGTCGGATTATACGCTATTAAATTGTGTTTTTTATTATTCCATTCTTTTGCGTTTGTACAGGTTACACAGGCCACTCGATTGTCAGACTCTCGTAGTGAGCAGGGCTGGCGAGAAATACAGGGGTCTGTGAAGGATACTGTAGTACAAGTTTTTTCTTATATTGCGGCTATAGATTTGTTAGAACCGTATAAAACTCCTCATCAAAAAGCTGCAACGGGAACTGGTTTTTTTATTGATGATCAAGGCCATATTATAACAAATGCACATGTGGTTGATCAGGCAGTAGATATTAGAATTACTATTCCTTCGTTGGGAAAAAAATATATAAAAGTTAATCTTATAAGTATCTGTCATGATTATGATATTGCATTATTACAAGTATCCGATGAAGATAGAGCCCTGATCCGAGCTCAAATAGAAAAAATTCCATTTTTGCCATTAGGAAACTCTGATTTGGTATGCCGGGCAGATGAGGTGATGGCACTCGGTTATCCATTAGGTCAACATTCGTTAAAAAGTACGACAGGAGTGATTAGTGGAAGAGAGCAAGATATGATTCAGATGAGTGCGCCGATTAATCCTGGTAGTTCTGGTGGCCCATTGCTTAATATGAAAGGTGAAGTTGTAGGAATAAATGCAGCCGGCGTAGTAGGCGCGCAGAATGTGGGGTATATTATTCCAATTAATCGGTTAAAATTATTATTGCCAGATATGAAGACATTTCAATTAGTAAAAAGACCTTTCATTGGTGCAGTAATGATACATGCAACGGATGCTCTTACCGATTATCTTGGTAATCCACAGCCAGGAGGGTGCTACATTGTTGAAGTTATTCAGGGAAGTCCTATGGATAAGGCGGGAATCAAAGCAGGAGATATGATCTATAAAGTTGATGGCAATTCGGTTGATATTTATGGAGAAATGAAGGTTGACTGGAGTGAAGATAGAGTATTTGTAGCTGACTATGTATACCGATTGAAGCTTGGAGAAGAGATAAGCGTAGTTGTATATCGAAATGGTGAGAGATTAGAATTTCAGCTGAAAATTGATCAGATGAGACTTGAGGGCATTCGTAAAATATATCCAGGTTATGAAGCTATTGATTATGAAGTGTTTGGAGGTATGGTTGTTATGTCTTTGACTGTTAACCATTTATCTCTATTAGCCAAGAAGGCTCCGGGGCTTTTTGAATTTTGCAAGTCACACAAGCAGCATGATACGGTTCTTATTATAACTCACATTTTTCAAAGTTCAGAACTATTTCGGTCACGAACTATGATGCCAGGTTTTACCTTAAATGAGGTAAATGGTGTAGAGGTAAAAACATTGGATGATTTTAGAGCTGCTGTATTGAAAGGGAAAAAAGATAATCGTCTGGTGCTGCGAGCATCCAATAACGTTACTATTACCTCGGATAATGTTTTGGTTGTATTACCACTGAATAAAATAGTTGAGCAAGAACAGATGCTTTCACAGATTTATCGATATCCTCTTTCATCATTGGTCGATTTGGTAGTCCAATCATAGGCTAGGAAAGAAGCGGTAGTAAAAAAACAAGGGGCGTTGTATGGTGCTTTTAGGTATTGATCCCGGTACAAGATTTGCAGGATTTGGTGTTTTAAAAAAAGAGAAACGAAAAGTGTATTTGGTTGACTACGGATATCTGAATATGTCGGGTACTAAAAGTTTGGTAGAGCGTATAGGTATTTTTTATGATTTTTTTTCAGAAAAAATTATACGGTATATGATTACCGATATAGCACTTGAAACACCATTTTTAGGTAAAAATGCAAAAAATTTTTTAAAACTTGGTTATTTAAGAGGCATTCTGTATCTGCTTGCAGATAAAAATAACATAATAGTGCATGAATTTTCTCCTAGAGAGATTAAGCTTTCTATTACAGGGTTTGGAGGAGCTTCAAAAGAACAGTTGGCAAGAGTCGTTCTACAGCTATTTCCGGGAGTGCCTACGCCTCAAAAAGACGATGTAACTGATGCATTGGCAATATCTTTGTGTGGAATTTGGAAAAATAAAGTTTTTTATCAAAAAATATAAAGAATAGATTAAAATATTTTTAGCAATAAGGGCTTATATAAAGGCTCTTTTGGCATTATCCTAAAATAAAAATTTCCTATTTTGTTTAAATTCTTGATTTTTTAATATTTTTTTTTGTATGGTATAAAAGAAATTTGGAGTGGAAAAATTTTGAAAATAATGACTGGGAAGCAAGGGAGGCTTAATCATGAGAAGCCTAGTAGCCTTAAAAAAATATGAAAAATATACATTTTTAGAAATATTAAATATTAAAAAAAATATGGAATGTGCAAAAAAAATTTCAGAGCAGTTATCAGAGACGGATATCCTCGATCTTGAGGATAAGTTTCTCACGCATGGTTTTCATTATATTAATGTAAAAGATATAGCAGCAGGGCGAAGATTGGTTGATAAATTTTTAGATTCTTTACAGTGTTATACGCAAAATGCAGCGCTTACTATTTCAAACGGCTCTCTAGAGCTTTGTGTTACAGATATTTATTATGAGCTTTTCAAGGGAGGATATGTAGATTCCACCTATAATTTTGATTTTGACGGTTTTTTCATACATCACTTTTATTATGATTTTATGTGGATTGAGGCTTCGAATGAACTTGTTGAGAGTCAGTGGTTTGCTGATTTTTTTCAAAAAATGGTATCTTTTAAGATTGATCAACAAATTCCAGTTTTGATTATTTCATATCAATATCCCTATAACTGATCGATCCCTTATTCCTCTTGGTTTGTTATTTTGATATCTTGATATTTTTTGTTTTCTTGTAGCTTTTTTCTAAAGAATATTGGAGCTGCATAATCTTGATATGCAAGGCAGCATAAAACTCTTGTGTGTCCTCCGCAAGATTCATCCAAAGTTTGGATGCATCTGAAATTACCCTCTATATCTGATTCCCAAATTTTAATTGTTTTGTCCCAAGATACAGATGCCAGGAGTCCATTTTTGTTGAATGCTAGCTTGATAACAGGCCTAGTATGGCCACCAGATTTTTGGTCTAACGTTTGGATACACGTAAATCTATTATTGCTTTCCGGCTTCCATATTTTAATTATTCCATCAAGGCATGCAGAGGCAAAAAGGCCCTTTTGATTGAATGCTATAGTCGAGACATCACTCATGTGTCCATTACACAATGGATCCAAAGTTTGGATACATCTGAACTTACTATTTGTATCTGGTTTCCAAATTTTAATTTTTTCATCATCAGATCCGGAGGCAAGGAGCCCTTCTTGACTGAATGCTACGGTCAATACCTTATTTGTATGGCCATTACAAGATTTATCCAAAGTTTGGATGCATCTGAACTTGCCGCTTGTATCTGGTTTCCAAATTTTAATCGTTTCGTCCCAAGCTCCAGAAACAAGGAGTCCCTGTTGACTGGATGCTATTGACCAGATCCCCTCCGTATGGCCATTCGAGTTTTTGTCTAACGTTTGGATACAACTAAATTTGCCACCTCTCTTTTCCCATATTTTAATGGTTTTGGTTGA
>Ga0180437_10001922_pt1 | contig 34547 bp, 25 predicted proteins | sample SS_ome_4_FD_132410 | JGI IMG/M metagenome (GOLD analysis project Ga0180437, IMG submission 132410) | Hypersaline lake sediment archaeal communities from the Salton Sea, California, USA - SS_3_D_1 metaG | ecosystem: Environmental > Aquatic > Non-marine Saline and Alkaline > Hypersaline >... | reverse complement strand
CTCCACCGCGCGCAGACAACTCGTAGTCGACTGTTTCCTGGGATCGGGCACTGCCATCGTCGCCGCCCACCGAACGGGCAGGACCTGCTACGGCATCGAGCGCGAGGCGCGGTACTGTGATGTCATCCTGGAGCGCTGGGAGGCTATCAGTGGCGAGCGCGCCCGCCGGGAGGGGGAGGCGAACGATCATGCCCAAACCTAGACCGCTTCCAGCGCTCTCGCGTCAGGAGTACCTCGCGCTGGCATCGCGCGCCCGGCAATTGCTGGATGAGCGCCACGACCCCCGCGCCTGGATCGAGTCGAACCTGTTCATCCGGGACAAGCAGCGGCAGGTGATCCCCTTCCACTTCAACTGGCCCCAGGCCGACTACTGGGGTCACCGCACGGCCCTGGACGTCATCCTCAAGCCACGACAGCTGGGCTTCACCACCTTGGTCTGCGCGCTGTTCTTCGCCGATACCATCTTGCGCCCGAATACCACGTCAGTGATGGTCGCCCACGATCTGGAGAGCACCAAGCGCATCTTCCGGATCGTACAACTCTTCTGGGAACGCCTGTCCGAGGAGGTGAAGCGCAGGGTGGGATCGACCGGCCGCTCGAACCGCAGGGAGTTCTTCTGGCCGAAGCTCAACAGCCACTTCTACGTCGGCACCGCCGGCTCACTCTCCTTCGGCCGGGGCATGACTATCAATAATGTCCATGCCTCCGAACTCGCCTTCTGGCCCCGCCCGGAGGAAGCGCTCATCGCGCTGACGGAGGCGGTGCCCAAGGAGGGGGGCCGGATTATCGTCGAGTCCACTGCCAACGGGGTGGGGAACTTCTTCCACGACTTCTGGATCGCAGCCGGCGAGAAACGCACTGGCTTCACACAGCAGTTCTATGTGTGGTTCGAGGACCCCGCCTATCGCCTGGCAGGAGACCCCATTGGCAAGCTGAGCCCCGAGGAACAGAGATTACGGGAAGCGTACACATTGGACGACGATCAGATTCGCTGGCGGCGAGCGACGAGGGAGCGGCTGAGGGGGACGTTTGCGCAGGAGTACCCCGAGGACCACATCAGTTGCTTCCTTGCCTCCGGCCGGATGGTGTTCGACTTTGCCGCGCTCCAACGGGCGGCCGCCAGGATACAGGCCGAGCCGGGCGCGCAGCAGCTGTCGGTGCTGCCTGACCGCAAGGGAAACCAGCTGGGCGTCGCCCCCGCGACTCTGCTGGTCTGGCGGCAGCCGGAGGAGGGTCGATCCTATGCCATCGGCGCCGATGTCGGAGAGGGGCTGGCCGATGGCGACGCCTCCTGCGCCATCGTGCTGGATCGCGAGTTGGGGGAACAGGTGGCGGAACTGCACGGCCGGGTGCCACCGGAACGCTTCGCGCATCTGTTGAGTGCCCTCGCCTGGTACTACCGACGGGCGATGCTGGCGGTGGAGCGCAATAACCACGGCCACTCCGTGCTCAACACGCTCAGCAACGTGCTGCGCTACCCCTTGCTCTACCATCATGTCCGATACGACTATCGCGTCGGCGACAAGGTGACCTTGGGCTGGCCCACCGATCAGTCCACCAAACCCATCCTCGTGGACGACTTGGCGGCGGCAATCTCAGGAGGTCACGTCATCATCCGCTCTCAGGCGCTTATTGGTGAGTGTATGACCTTCGTCACCACCGACGCCGGTTCGCAGGAGGCGCAGCCGGGCAAGTACGACGACCGGGTGATCGCGCTCGGCATCGCCTGGCAGGTGAGAAAGCGGCCCCTGCCGCGGGCGAGTACCGTGCGGCCGGAGGGGTGGTGAATACCCTGTTTGGAGCACGGAAACGCGGGACGTGTAGCGCGGGCACGAGCGGTATCGATCGGCGCGCAACAGTGACCCACTTGGCGGGGCAATCGGAGTTGGGCTTTGACCTACTCGCCGGAGCTCCCTGACGGTCGCCCAACAGGCACCGTGGGCTGATTCGGGTAATCCAGGGTGAGTCAGTTCTCGATGCCAACGATGAGTCAAATCGCGTGACGCCGACTGATATCCCCCTCGCCATCCCCTCATCGTCAGCGAACGCTCCGTCTTGCTGCTCCTTTCCATCAGACACGAATGCTGGCGCGTCAGGTTTTCGACACGTTGCTAGAAGCGAAGGTGCCTATCGCGCGCTGGCGAAGACACAAAAACACGGACCGACCGCACAGCGCGCTCGGCAACCTTGCGCCCAAGGTCTTCGTACGGCAGGCCTCTGCCCGAGGCTTTCGCCTAATCTTAGCTAAGGCGGAACGGGTTGGCGTAGGCTGAAAAGCCTCATTCCGAGTGGTACAGAAACGGGGATCACTCCACGGGGGGAAGGTCAGGGACATGATCGTCATGTGCCTAGCAGGACGCAACTGAGACCATGATTCTCGGGAGGCTTGCTAAATGAAACTAAGCGCATGGTTAGTGATTCTGACAGCAGCGCTGATAGTCGTAGTTGCCGGCGTAGCTCAGGCATCGCTGCTAACCGAGGCTACTTCCCGACCCCTCCACCCCCTGGCTCAACCAGATTGAAATCTACTTTTCGATTCTGCAACGAAAGGTCCTTACGCCCAACGATTTTCGCTCACTGCCGCTGTTGACCAAGTGCATCCTCCAGTTTCAGGAGCGCTACCAGCAAATCGCCGAGCCTTTCGAATGGAAGTTCACCCGGGACGACCTGGCCAGGGTGATGGCAAAGCTATCGGTCACGCCAACTCCCTTGGCACAGGCCGCCTGATCCTAAAATACGTCATCGAACTTATGAGCCAGAGCACTAAGCGACTTTTGGCCAGCATTATTATGCTGGGCATCTCGTTGTTGCCGTTCTGCGTTGTTTCCTTTCGGGAGCAAGCTCCCGAAAGACCAAAGAGAACGCCCGCCTGTTTGTTCTTCGTCCGGGAGGAAACTCCCGGACGCCGCCTGTCACCTAACGCGCCCACGCCTCGTACATTGCCAATACCACCGCCAGTGCCGCAGGCACCCGCGAGGGAGGGTAGCGGAATCGCCCCCCCCCAAAGAAACCTTCGTGTCCGGCAGGCATCTGTCGGGCGTTGGCCAAATCCATCTATCGATCGAACAACCATGAGTGACCAATCGCCCTCCCATCAAAACGGCCACACCATCATTGCCGCGGCCATTCTCGCCGGCGGGGCAGCATCCCGCTACGGCGGCCGGCCGAAGGGTCTCATCCGACTCCCCGACGGACGAACAATCATAGAGCGTCTGATTACTGAACTGCGCTCGGCCGGCCTCGCTGACATCATCATCTGCGCGAACGACTCTCAGCCCTATCGGCACTTCCACATGCCGATCATTCCCGATGTCTGGCCCGGCCGCGGCCCCCTCTCCGGCATCGAGGCCGCCATCCAACACTATCAAAAGAGTGCTATGGGAGTGCTGATCCTAGCCAGCGACCTTCCGGCCGTTACTGCTGCCGAAATCCGCCATTTCACTGCCGAATTCATGTCGAACCATGCCGAAATGATCGCCGCTCGTATACATAATAGGCGTCACCAACCGCTCATTATAGTGCTTAATACCTCCACCTTACCTGCCATCCGAGACGCCCTGGACACCGGCGACTACCGTATTCGTGCCCTCTGCAGCGTCCTGGAGACCGTTTTTGTCGATTTTTCCGACGCCCGCCCCTTCGCCAACATCAACACCCCTGAAGACTTGGCAGATTGGCTCCGAAACGAAGCGACTTGACCCCGGTATTGTGGGTCAAGTCGTCTCCATGCCCAGATTCCCGCGGGACCATATGTTGGGCGTTCCCTGCTAGATCCCGATGAACTTACCCAGGACCTTGTAGACACACAACAGCCCGAGAATCAACACGACACTGCCCACCAGCCGTTTCAAGTCGAGTTTCGAATCGAGGAATCGTGTCATCGCCGCCGCGCAGGGAGCGGATAGCAAGGCCCCCAGAACGATGGGAACCGCCAGTCCGAAAGAAGGAAACACGCCAATCATCGCGAACCCGATCAAAGCCACTAAGCAAACCAAACTTTCCGCCAGCGAGGTACACCCAACTGCGTTCTTAGCGTCACATCCCGACAGTACCTGACCGCCGACAACGAGCGGACCGTACCCTCCCCCGCTCATTCCCTTGTTGAACGAGCTAATAACCCCAAGCGCCCCCACCTTGCCCCAAGAGAACCGATAAGAGCTATTCCGCCGGATCAATATAATAATGCCCATCGAAGTAATCATCAAAGCGAAGTACAGCTTGGCCCAGAAAGGCGGAACCCTGGTCAGGAACTGGACGGCGGCCGTGGCCCCGATAACTCCGCATCCGGCGAGTGCAAGCGTGACCTTCGAATCGCGCGACCTTAACCTAAAATTGACATTTCCCAAGGCGTGGTGAAATCCACCGGCCGTTAGACCGGTCGCGAATTCCGAGAGCAGCACCACCGGCACGATCAATTTCAGTTCATACCCCATCAACAGGAGGATTGGCGTGAGCGTCGTTCCATACCCCATACCCAACGACGAGTCCACGAACTCGCAGGCGAATGCCATCGCAGCCAGTGCGAATACCTGCCAAACCACCTCGTGCTGCTGGCGCGCGAACGCAAGCAGCACGACTCCCACCGCGAAAGCAGCCATTCCCGTAAGAATCGGGATATATCTCGTCCATTCCGAGAAAGAATCCTCGCGTACTCGCTCGCCAACTCGCACCTCGCCCATGTCAAGCCTTTCTGACAAAAGTTCTGCGTGCACTCCGATAGGAGTATTATAGGCGAGTGTAACACTCCTGTGGGAGTGCGTCAATACTCAGATGCCACATTTTTTCAACATATCCCCGCATATCCAGCGAAGTCTATATCCCTCTCGCAGTGTGGCGGTTGCAGGAACTCCCGGTTCGTTCCTCTAAGTGAATCTCGACCCCAAGGAGATAGTATGACCGAAGTCACCTACCTCAATGGAAATCTGGTTTCACCCGATAAAGCGGTCATCTCGGTGAATGACCGCGGTTTTCTGTTCGGGGATGCAATCTATGAGGTTTTGCGTAGCTACAACGGCAGGCTATGGGCGTTCGACCGTCATATGCAACGCCTCGAAAGGAGTCTGACCGCGATCGACATGGGGTATGTTCGGGTCGATCGGATTGCGACTGCGGTTCGGGAAACCTATGCGGCCAGCGGGATACCAGACGCGTTACTCTATCTTCAGATCACGCGGGGCGTGGCGCCTCGATCCCATACCTACACGCGCGATCTGGAACCAACTATACTCATCACTGTTCGCGACATTTCAGCCAGTTTAAGTGAGGTGGATGAAGGTGGCATGACTGCGATCACCTGCCCGGACCTCCGTTGGCGACGTTGCGACATCAAGTCGACGAACCTGTTGCCTAACATCCTCGCGAAGACGGAGGCGCACGACTGTGGGGCATACGAGGCGATACTCGTTCATCCCGATGGATATATAACCGAAGGGTCTTCGACGAGTGTCTTCTGGACGCGCGACGGCGTGGTTGCCACGATTTTCCTTGGCCCCGAAGTGCTTCCAAGCGTCAGCCGTGGAATTGTAGTGGAGATCGTCAAAGACCGAAACATACCTTTCACTGAGGAGCGCATTTCTCTCGGCGATTTTCGGGAGGTCGAGGAGATCTTCTTGGCCAGCACGACGCCGGAGGTTTGTCCGATCATCGAACTCGACGGGAATTCAGTGGGCAATGGCAGAGCTGGCCCGATGGCCCAACAGCTTCGCGAGGAGTTTCGAGCGCGCGTTGAGGCTGGAGACGATGCAATCCGCTAGTGTGTGCCCTGCATTCGAGAGCAAACCTCGGAGGATGACTGGGTTCGGCACTCTACTGATATTACTCCGTTAGACTATATCATCCTGCGGGGGGCGGGGAAAGGTAAGAGATGAGGTGATTGCCTCCGCAACCCCCGGCGCCTTGGACCATGCAGTTGCCGCCTCGTCGAGGTGGATGAGATCGGATGACACTCGTTGTTGTTTCTGGGTGGTTTCGATCACAAACAGGGCACTCTGCCCGTCTGGTATTTGTCCCTTGCCGTCGGCATGCCCCTGCCGGGACCGAGCTGTATTTCTGACAGCAAGAAGACCGCGAAGGGCTATGAAAATGAGAACTTCTGGCTTCTCGTGTGTTCCATGAAGAGTCTAACGTCCCGCGCTGGCAATTCGGCGCGGCAATAGGATCAAGAACGTGAACAAGGCCGAACCGTTGGTCACGGGATTGCGCGCAGGAGATGACACACGCACGAGGCTTCACCGCACGCGGGTCGGGCGCCACTTGGGCAACAGGAGAAGAAACCCCAACCCAACACTGGACCACAGATCGCCCCACCGGGCATGAGGCCGCCGGTGCTGGATCGCCCTGCGCTATCCCTTCGTCAACCGCACCCAGTCTTTGCGCTGTATGGGGAATCACCTCCAAGGTGATACTCCTTCGACTCCAATATGTATCCGACTGGGTTCGTATTCTAATACTCACTGCGAGGGTGTTTAGACTAGGCTTGACAACCCTTTGTGCTTAGATTAGAGTCATGTTGAAAGCTGCGGCAAGGGTAGTCTCACGCAAAAAGTCAGTGTACGCCGCCAGCGGGAGAGTGTCCGTCTCTCGTAACAGGTGGACCGCCGAAGGTGAAAGGACGGGTGGATTTCGTCCGAAACTCTCAGGCATCAAGGACCGCTGGCGAGCGCGCCCCCTGGAGAGTGTTCGTCTTGTAGGAAGGACGAACCACCGAAGGTGATAATCTCTCAGGTCATGGACAGGGGAAGGGTTCGCTTTGACCCTTCCCCTATGCTTTTGCCGCTGGAGGATTGTGATGAGTTTCGCGCCGCACACAGAGGAAGATATTGCACAAATGCTCGGAGCGCTGGGCCTTCGTGGAGTCGATGAGCTATTCGAAGAGTTGAAAGCCACCCTGCCTCCCGGAGACGTCCCCGAGGTGGGTCAGACCGGCGAGTTCGAGCTGCGGCGCCAACTATGGGACATGGCGCGGCTCAACGGACGCCCTGATCAGACTCCATGCTTCCGCGGCGCCGGCGCCTACGAACACTACGTGCCGGCCGCTATACCCCAACTTCTTTCACGGGGCGAATTCTTTACGGCCTACACACCCTACCAGGCAGAAGTCAGTCAGGGCACGCTTCAGGCTATGTACGAGTTCCAGACTATGGTCTGTGAACTCCTCGGTATGGAAATCGCCAACGCCTCTATGTACGATGGCGCCTCGGCCTTGGCTGAGGCGGCGCTCATGGCGCTTCGCATTAGCAAGAAGCGGTGCCTCCTTGTCTCCGATGCGATTCATCCCCAATGGATCGACGTTCTGCGAACATATACTGCCAACGTCGATGCGGAAATCGTCTCTATCCCCGCAAGAGAAGGGATTACTCTACCCGCGGCCGTCGCCTCCGCCATCGATGAGAATACCGCGGCCGTTCTCATTCAGAACCCAAACGTTTTCGGCATCATCGAACCCATTCGCGAGATTGGATATCTTCTGGCTGAGCAATCCGCGCTCTTCATCGTTGCTGCCTATCCGACGACGCTCGGCATTCTCGCCAGCCCAGGCGAGGCTGGCGCCGATATTGCCGTGGCCGAGGGGCAACCTCTGGGCATCCCGCTCTCCTATGGTGGTCCATATGTCGGTCTCTTTGGCACAAAGCTGGAACACGTGCGCCAAATGCCAGGGCGCATCTCTGGAGCGGCCTTCGACGGAAAGGGCCGGCGAGGTTATGTTATGACTCTTCAGGCGCGCGAACAACATATCCGGCGCGAGCGCGCCACCTCTAATATCTGCTCCAATCAGGCTCTTTGCGCTCTTGCCGTCACTATCTATCTCTCTCTTATAGGACCATCCGGTTTGCGCACCGTCGCCGAGCAGAGCTACAGCGTGGCACATCGTCTTGCCGAACGCCTCTCAGCACTACCTGGGTGCTCTTTGGCTTACGATGCCCAATTTTTCAACGAGTTTGTGTTGGAGCTTCCAGTGTCGGCCGATGATGTCGAACGCGAGCTCTGGAACCATGGCATTATCTCCGGCCTTCCCCTCGGACGGTGGTGGCCGAATCATAAGAACGAGATGCTGTTTTGCGCGACGGAGATCATCAGCGACGCCGCTATCCATCGACTTGTTGCGGCGATGGAGGAAGCGCTTTCATGAACTCGGCAACGGTCTTTGAAAAAAGCCGACCAGGCCGTGGCACCTCCTTCATCTCCGGGCACGCCACACCAGTATGTGCGGATCTTTCCCCGAAGGCGCTGCGATCGGCCCCGCCGAGGCTCCCCGAATTGACCGAAGGGGAAGTTGTCCGGCACTATACCAACCTCTCTCGCAATAATTGGGGGGTCGACGTTGGCTTCTATCCTTTAGGCTCCTGCACGATGAAGTACAATCCGCGGTTGGCCGAGCAGATCGCATCCTGGCCGGAGTTCTCCGCGGCACACCCTCTCCGTCCGGTCCGCGCGGCCCAGGGTTTCCTTCGCATCATGTACGAAACGGAGCGGATTCTCTCGCGGCTTTGCGGCATGGCGCGTTTCACGCTTCAACCGGCTGCCGGCGCTCAAGGTGAGCTCTGCGGCATGCTCATTATCCGCAAGCACCATGCCACCCGCCGAGATCGCCGGAATACTGTCATCGTCCCCGACTCGGCTCACGGCACGAATCCGGCAACGGCTGCGCTTGCGGGCTTCAAGGTCGTGACATGTCCTTCCTCAGATGAAGGATTGGTCGACATAGGCGCCCTCAAGAAGCTCGTGAACGATGACCTCGCCGGCATCATGCTCACAAACCCCAATACGCTTGGCCTCTTCGAGCGCGATATTCGAGAGATTTGCTACATCGTTCACAATGCCGGTGGACTCGTCTACTACGATGGAGCAAACTTCAATGCTCTCGTTGGACGTTTCCGACCGGGCGATATGGGATTCGATGTCGTCCATCTCAACCTCCACAAAACCTTTGGAACACCACATGGCGGAGGCGGGCCCGGATCAGGTCCAGTGGGCGTTGTGGAAAAACTCGAACCCCACCTTCCCGTACCACTCATTACCAAGGGGCCGGAAGAGTTCGAGCTCGAAGAGCATCGGCCGCTCTCGATTGGCCGCCTGAATGCATTTGCCGGAAATGCGCTCGTGATCGTCAAAGCCTATATCTATATGCGCTTGCTGGGCACGGCCGGGCTGCGCGAGGTCAGCGGCAACTCCGTCCTCGCTGCCAACTACCTTAAGCAGCGGCTGTCAGAGGTCTATACCCCTTCGCATCCCGGACGATGTATGCACGAATTCGTTCTCTCCGCTGAACGTCATAAGAATGAGGCGGGAGTGCGGGCTGTGGATATCGCCAAGCGTCTTATCGACCTCGGCTTCCACCCCCCCACGATGTACTTCCCGCTTACGGTTCCCGAAGCGCTCATGATCGAGCCTACCGAGACGGAAAATCTGGAAACGCTTGATGCTTTCGTCGACGCGCTCTTGCAGATTGACCGAGAGGCACGGGAGTCTCCGGAGATGCTACACAACGCCCCACACGAAACCCCGGTCGGCCGCCTCGATGAAGTGGAAGCGGCGAAGAACCTGAATGTGAGGTGGCAGGCGGAGCCATCAGCAAACACATCTCATTCGCAGGATGCTTCGAAACGAAAGGACGGGCAATGAATATCCCAGACGATCTCAAATATACGGCAACCCACGAATGGATTCGCCACACCGCCGAAGGGGTCGCGGTCGGTATCTCGGATTACGCCCAGTCGGAACTCACCGACATCGTCTTCGTCGAACTCCCTGAAACCGGCCGCGCGCTCAATCCAGGCGAGGAAATTTGCGCGCTCGAATCCGTCAAAGCGGTTGCCTATGTGTATGCCCCGGTCGCTGGGACCATCGCAGCAGTGAACGAGCGGCTAACCAAAGAACCCGAACTCATCAACCAAGATCCATATGGTGAAGGGTGGATTATCCGAATTGCCCCCGCTGATCCCGAGAAGACGGTAGATCTCCTCGAAGCTTCAGCTTATCGGCAGAGGCTTGAATCGGAAGGTTGATCCATTAACGACCGGGCTGAATTTGTTCGCACTCAGTGCCCGGTAAGTGTCGCCTATTTAGGGGTATTGCAGGCGGTGGGTGAGTAGGTGAAGGTCTGTAGCGAGCAGTGTCAGCGCTGCTCACGCCCGCCCCAGCCGCAGCCTCGTCTCCGCCCACCGTGAGGGCTCAGCTTGCTTGACACCCATCACTGTCGCTCCTAGAATACACAGGACTCTCGGGAGCCGCAATGACGTATGGTTTGATCTCCGATATCCACGGAAACCTGGAAGCTTTCGACGCCGTGCTCGAAGCGTTAGATAGCGTTGATGCTTTCCTGTGCCTTGGAGATATCATAGGGTACGGCGCGGATCCCGCCTTATGTCTCGAGAAGCTCCGCTCTCTTCCTGGGCTCCTCTGCGTGGCCGGTAATCACGACCTCGCCGCCGTCGGTCGATACGACATCAGTTGGTTCAATCCGTTTGCCCGGGCCGCCGTCGAATGGACGGCTGAGCAACTCTCAGACGAGCAGACATCCTATCTCCGGAATCTCCCGCTGACGGCCCACGTCGAGGGAGCGATCCTCGTGCACGGCTCTCTTCCGGACGAAATGGGCTATGTCACCTCTCCTCAGGAAGCCCGCGCTTGTTTTGACGCCATGCCAGGAGATACGGCCTTCATCGGACATACCCATGTCGCTGAGTATTACCAAATCCCCCGCGGAACCATGCCTCCCACCCAGGTTTCACTCTGGTCTGGAGGCGCTGTAGATCTAAGAGACGATCTTCGATACATCATCAATCCGGGGGCTGTTGGGCAACCTCGTGACGGTAACCCGGCGGCGAGCTTCGGAATCTGGGACGTTGAAGCGAGGACGGTCGAAATAAAGCGCGTCCCCTACGATGTCGAAAAGGCTCAGGCAAAGATTGGTTCTGCCGGACTACCCGACTATCTCTCGGAACGCCTCACGGTCGGCCGCTAAAGCGGGTCGGTACCCCTCCTATACGGCCGCACTCAGTGCGAAGTAGTAATATGCTACCGGCGCGGTAAACAACAGGCTATCGAGGCGATCGAGCACCCCGCCATGCCCAGGAAGCACCCATCCCGAATCTTTCACTCCCGCCCGCCGCTTGAGCGCCGATTCGATCAAATCACCGGCCTGGCCGAAAAGACCCACGACCGCGCCGAAGACGAGCCCCTTCGGTAAGGCAATCCCAAACCACGCGCCGAGCGCGCCTGCAACTGCGATGCTGGCAATGAACCCGGCCAATGACCCTTCCACCGTCTTCCCTGGGCTGACTGCAGGCCACAGCTTGATGCGACCTCCCGCGCGTCCTACAGCGTAGGCAGCTGTGTCCATCGCCCATACGGCAAAGAGTAAGAGAATAACCCAGCATGCACCTACGGGGAGAGCAAACCCAAGACCCGACGGTGTGATGTCGCCTTGGGACACTCCGCGTAGCCGGATCACATAGCTGAGAAGCTGAGGGACATACAGGTGTGAGGCAAACGTTGCGAAAAGGCGTACCCCCCTGCTTCCTACGCGATCGGCCAACATCCACGACACAACAATCCCTAGGGCAATCGCAAGGAGCGCCATTTCGACGAGCAGCGTCTGAGCGATCAGCGCATCGGATGCCGTTGTGGCGGCTGCTAGGACGAGGAGACCGAGGGGGTACCCTAACCATGAATACGGTAGGCGATCGCGAGCGGCGAGAAGGCGATAGATCTCGCGTAGTCCGGCGATAGCCAGGGAAGCGATGCCGAGGGTCAGATACCATCCGCCAGCATAGGTCAGGGCGAGAGCCAGTGGAATGCCGACAATGGCGGTCACAAGGCGATGCCGAAGCATCTCGGATTATCCCCTCGCGTTGTTGGTTGGTCCAGCGGCCGAAGTGTATCGGTGCAAGGGACCGGAAAATTCCTGCGACGAAGAAGTCCCCGAAGGTCCTCGGGCCTTTTCGAAAGGAACCTCAAGCGAGTCCGGCTTCCTCTTCGCACTCTGACGCAAGGCTTTCAAGCGCGAAGTGGAAGTCGATTACCTCATCGGCTGTTATGTCGCCCATGTCCGAGAAACGGCGAAGGTCATCCTCGCTCGGACCTTTTCTGCCCGTCTGAAGCACAGTGGGATCCCACTCACCTTGCTCAACCAGTTTTTCGCCCATGCGCTTGCAGCGCCCACAGCGATATCTCACATAGACATAGCTGGGGCCGAGAACGCTGAGATAAAGCCCGGTCTGGACTACATCCCTACGGACGATTCGGTGTCCGCAGCTACATCGTATAATCGTCGGGTTTATCGGTCTTACTCCTTCTGTCGAGCGCCCCTATCCCCTCGAAATACACGTTTCGCCCCACCCTCCTCGGCATCCTTTGCCCCCGCCGATCCAAGGGTGTAGATCCTATACGATTAAAACGCCTCGTTCCCCCTCTTCGATTCTTCCAATACGGTATCCCGTCTCGCCGCTCGCCGAGAGTCGAGAAGTCACTTCGTCTGCACTTTCCTCGGGCACAATCAGTACGTAGCCGATGCCCATGTTGAACGTATGATACATATCTTCTATAGGAACACGACCTAAATCCTGGATCAAGTCGAAGATCTTAGGGACGTGCCAGCTCTCTCGTTCGAGTACAGCCGTGCATCCCTCCGGCAGCGCGCGAACCAGGTTATCCGGCAATCCACCTCCGGTGACGTGGGCCATACCCTTCACATCGATGGTGTCCAGCAACGATAATACTGACGGGGAGTAGACGCGATGGACGCGCAGCAACTCCTCACCAATGGTCCGGTCTAGTTCCGGGATGTATTGGCCGACCGGCAAATTGGCAATCTCGAAGAAAAGCTTCCTCGCCAGGGAATATCCGTTTGTATGGAGGCCGTTCGACGCGATACCGATGACGGCGTCCCCCGGAGCGATCCGTTCGCCCGTGACCATCCGGCTGCGCTCCACCGCTCCGGCAACGAACCCAACGAGATCGTACTGCCCGGGTGCGTAGACGCCAGGCATTTCGGCCGTCTCGCCACCAATCAACGCGCACCCCACCGCCCGACATCCTGTGACTAGTCCCTCTACCACCTCTTCGATAAGCTCCGGGGTGAGCTTGCCGGCCGCGATGTAGTCCATGAAGAGTAGCGGTCGAGCGCCTTGAACCAATATGTCATTTACGCAGTGGTTGACGATATCCTGGCCGACCGTGTTGTGGCGCTTCATCATCGTCGCCACCATTAGTTTCGTCCCGACGCCATCGACACTGGTGACGAGGAGGGCGTCGCTGCCCACCCATTCGGAGAGCGAGAACATAGCGCCGAATGTCCCGACATCCGAAAGGACCTGATCGGTGAATGTGGAGCGGATATGGGACTTCGCCCGGTCGATCCCCCGCTTCTTTTGTTCGATATCTACCCCTGCGTCTCGGTATGTGATCGGTCCGGCGCTTCGGTTTCGGCACCGCCCCTGCTTTCGCGCCACTCATCGCCCTCCAAATCTAACTTGCTTAGCTTGACGTCCTTCGGTATGGGAATGGGATACCTGCCTGTGAAACAGGCCAGGCAAAGCTTACGTCTCGGAACGCCGAGCCCTTTCAACAACCCCTGCACCGACTGATACCCCAAGGAGTCGGCCCCGATGGCCTCGCGAATCTCTTCGACACTGCACCTCGCGCCGATTAACTCCGAGCGATTGCTGGTATCGACGCCGTAGTAGCAAGGCCATCGGTACACTGGAGCGCTGATCCGAACGTGCACTTCCTTTGCCCCGGCGTCTCGGATCATATTGACGATTCGTCGTTTAGTCGTTCCGCGTACGATTGAATCGTCCACCATGACCACGCGGCGTCCCTTGAGCGCATCGTGAAGCGGATTGAGCTTAACCCGCACTCCCAGTTCTCTCAGCCGCTGGTCGGGCTGAATGAATGTCCGTGGGATGTAGCGGTTCTTGATGAGGCCTTCGCCAAACGGCAGCCCCGATTCCTCTGCGAAGCCAATCGCAGCCGGCCATCCCGTGTCGGGCACGGGAATGACTACATCCGCCTCGACCGGATGCTCCCGTGCGAGTTGGCAGCCGAGGCCCCTGCGGGCTTCATGCACAAGATGCCCTTCGATTTGGCTGTCCGGCCTGGCCATGTAGATATACTCGAATACGCACAGCGCCTGTCGCGGGCCGCCCTGCACTATTCGGCTACGCAACCCGTCGGCATCTGCCACTACGAGTTCACCGGGCTTGACATCGCGTTCCAGCTGCGCTCCGATCACATTGAGAGCGCACGACTCCGAAGCAAAGACATGAGCTTTACCGTTGAGGCGTCCGATGCAGAGCGGCCGAACTCCATAGGGATCTCGAACCGCCATCACGGCGTTCTCCGTCAGAATCGTCAGGGAGTAGGCGCCCACCCATCGCGGCATGCATCCGATCACGGCCTCCTCGACGCTCCCTGTTCGGTCCGCCTCCTTTGCGATCATCCGGAGCATCACTTCGCTATCGCTCGTAGCCTCCAGGTGCTCGCCCTCCTCTCGGAGCGCTATCCGGAGTTCGAGAGCATTCACAAGGTTGCCGTTATGCGCCAGCGCAATCTTCCCGCCATGCCACTCCGCCATCATCGGTTGGGAGTTCGCCAGGGTTGTGGAGCCGGTCGTGGAGTAGCGCGTATGCCCGATCGCGAGATCGCCCTTGAGATCGCTCAGGGTCTCCTCGTCGAAGATCTGCGAAACGAGTCCCATCTCGCGAAAAGTCGTGATTTTGCGCCCGTCGGATACGGCAATGCCCGCGCTCTCCTGACCGCGGTGCTGCAACGCAAAGAGACCGAAATACGTCAAACGGGATACATCTTCTCCCGGTCCGTAAACACCGAAAACGCCACACGCCTCGCGAGCCTCAGGCTTCGCGAGGAACAGATTATTCGTCTCCATTGCCTCTATTGCCCCTGTCCCCGGATCGGCTGGTCGGCATCACCGCTGCAACACTCCATCTCACTCGCGGGGACACTATGCTATTCCTTCGTGCATCGGCCGCGCCATTCCTGTCGAATACAACGCATGTCCGTTTCGTCACTGGCTCATGAGCGAGGGAATGGCATCTCGCCATATATCCGTCAAATTTCCAACGGCCTCTGAGATCGGCACCTCGCCGTCAACCTCAATCGTCAGAGTCTCTCCGCCGACCTCACCGAGGACATAGACCGGCACGCCTTCGGCCTTTGCCATCTGCTCGATCTTGGCTGCGTTCGCGGAACTCGCCGAGATGATGATTCGAGAAGGTGACTCGCCGAACAGTCGAGAGTCTATACGAAGATGGCTCCATTCGTCGGGTAACCTCACGTGAGCGCCCACTCCACCCCAAATACAGCATTCCGCCAGGGCCACAGCTAACCCACCGTCAGAGCAATCATGCGCCGATGTCGCCAGCCCCTGCTCGACCGCGGCAAGACACATCGACTGCACCCGCTTCTCCCGTTCCAAATCGAGTGCTGGCGGCTTCCCGGTCACCACTCCGTGCGTGCGCTTTAGGTATTCTGTCCCGCCCAGATCCTCGTCTGTATTCCCGAGCAACACCACCACATCGTCGGCTTTCTTGAAGCCGCTCGTGCAGTGGTGGCCCACGTCCTTCAGCACGCCCACCACGCCCAGAACCGGCGTGGGATATACGGCGGTATCCGGCGTCTCATTGTAGAAGCTGACATTCCCGCTCACGACCGGCAGTTGGAAGCTTCGGCATCCATCGGCCAGCCCTTCCACACACCGTTTGAATTGCCAGAATCGATCCGGTTTCTCTGGATTGCCGAAGTTCAGGCAATCCGTAACTCCTGCCGGATCTGCTCCTACGCAGACGAGGTTTCGACATGCCTCGGCCAGCACGAGCTGAGCCCCGACATACGGATCGAGGTAGCAGTACCGCCCGTTGCCATCGGTCGTTACCCCAATTCCCTCGCGCCGCCCCTTGATCTGAAGCACGGCGGCATCTCCCGGGCCAGGGGCGACTACTGTGTTCGTCTGCACCATATGGTCGTACTGGCGATAGACCCACTCGGCGCTCGCGATATTTGGACTCGACAGCAAATCGCGCAGGACGGCACCCATGTCTTCAGGCACCGAGAAGGACGAAAGGTCCGCAGATTGCACCTCGCGGTAGTATGCAGGCTCCTCCGTCGGCAGTTCGTACACCGGTGGACTCGCCAATGCCTTTGCCTCTACCTCTGCTACCACCTCCCCATCGTCCCTCACCCTGAGGAGTCCATCGTCTGTCACCTGACCCACAACGACGGCGTTCAGCCCCCACTTCCGGAAGATCGCCAAGACCTCGTCCTCACGCTCCTTCTCCGCCACCAGGAGCATGCGCTCCTGTGACTCTGACATGAGGACCTCCCAGGGCTCCATCCCCGGCTCCCGGCGCGGCACTTTTTGAAGTTCGACATCCATCCCGTGTTCGCCAAATGCCGACATCTCACACGTCGTGCAGGTCAGTCCCGCCGCCCCCATATCTTTGAGCCCTACAACCCCTCCCGACGCGAGCGCCTCCAAACACGCCTCGATGAGGCACTTCTCCGTGAATGGATCGCCGATCTGCACTGTCGGGCGTTTCTCTTCACCTTCTCCGAACTCGTGGCTTGCCAGAATGCTCGCGCCGCCGATTCCGTCTCGGCCGGTCGAGTTCCCCACAACGATCACCGGATTCCCCGCTCCCACCGCCCGACTCGTTGCGATCTTGTCGCTTTCGACCAGCCCCAATGCCATCACATTGACAAGGCAGTTGCCTTTATACGACTCCTCGAAACGGAGCTCGCCCCCGACCGTCGGCACCCCCAGGCAGTTTCCGTAGAAGGCTATTCCGCTCACCACGCCTCGGAACAGATACTGCGCCAACGGCTCATCCAACTCCCCAAATCGAAGCGGATCGAGCACTGCAATGGGCCGCGCGCCCATGGTGAAAATGTCCCGAATGATCCCGCCAACGCCTGTCGCCGCGCCCTGGAATGGCTCCACCTGGCTGGGGTGATTGTGGCTTTCCATCTTGAAAAGCACCGTCAGCCCAGGCGCCACCTCAATGCCACCGGCGTCCTCTCCGTCTCGGCCTGCCGTCGCGTACTTCCCCGTTTTCGGGAACAGCCTCAGCAGCGGTCGGCTTCTCGGGTAACCGCAATGCTCCGACCACTCGACTGAGAACATCGCCAACTCCGTCGGCGTCGGCTCCCGACCGATAGTGTCTAGGATCCGCTGGTATTCCTCATCGCTCAGCCCCAACTCATGCCACATGCGAGCTTCTATTGCCATACGTCTCTCCCGCGCCTCATCTCTCGAATCCCCATCTCATTTTCCCCTAAGTAGGCTTTCCCACACCTGCCGCCCATCGTCCGAACCCAAGATCGGATCGCTGCACCGCTCCGGGTGCGGCATCAGCCCCATAACATTCCGTTCTCGATTGCAGATTCCAGCGATGTTCTCCAGCGAGCCATTCGGGTTGGCATCTGGCGTGCTCTCGCCGTGTTCAGTGCAATACCGAAGTACGACCTGGTCGTTGTGCTTCAGTTCTTCGAGGGTTTGCTCATCGGCGTAGTAGCTCCCCTCTCCATGCGCAATGGGGATGCGCAGGATCGATCCTTGCTCCATCGCCCGCGTAAAGGGAGTGTTTGTGTTCTCAACCCGAAGATCGACGTATTGACATACGAATGTCTGCCCGACATTGCGCATCATCGCCCCTGGCAGCAGCCCCGCCTCTAACAGTATCTGGAAGCCATTGCAGATACCGAGGACCAATCCGCCCTTGTCCGCGAAATCAATCAGCGCGTTCATCACCGGCGAAAACCGGGCGATCGCTCCAGTTCGAAGATAGTCCCCATAGCTGAAACCGCCCGGCAGAATCACACAGTCGTATTTGCCGACATCCGTCTCTTGGTGCCAGACATATTCGACCGGAGCACCCATCACATCGTTCAGCGCATGCCACGCATCTGTCTCGCAGTTGGATCCGGGGAAAATGACGATGCCGAAACGCATCTTCGTCGCCGTGGCCATCGGCTATTCCTCGATCTCGAAACGGTAGTCTTCGATGATAGGGTTCGCAAGGAGCTTCTGGCACATCTCGTCGAGCTGGACAGGGAGATCGGCCCCATCTGCGCCGTTCAAATCCATCTCGATGTACTTCCCAATTCGGAGGTCCCCGACGGCCTGGTATCCGAGATTGTGGAGGGCCTTCTCGATCGTCTGCCCCTGCGCGTCCATAATCGTCTTTTTCAGGGTGATAATCACCCGCGCTTTGGCCATCATGCGCCTCCTGGTCCTTGCGTCGTGATGCCCCATACCGGCCCCCGTCCCGATCCCATCTGGACTTTCCGCTTGCCCCCCCAACCCTCCTGCCCAACCGCCGAAAGCAGCAAGAAACGCTGGTCATTCGATGTCAATCAGGTGTCAGTCGCTGGTTTTAAGCCCCTCATTTTCGATTAGTTCCAACCCGCCCATATAGCTTCGCAACACTTCCGGCACGACCACCGATCCATCTTGCTGCTGGTAGTTCTCGAGGATCGCCGCAAAGGTGCGGCCCACGGCCAGGCCCGAGCCATTGAGGGTGTGGACGAATTCCGGCTTGGCTCCCTGTTCCCGCCGGAAGCGCACATTCGCTCGCCGTGCCTGCCAGTCCAGGCAATTTGAACACGACGATAGTTCCATCCAGCTCTCCGTTCCTGGGAACCACGCCATGGGGTCGTACGCCTTCGTCGCTGCGATACTCATCTCGCCCGCGCACAAGAGCGCCAACTTATACGGAATTCCCAGTGCCTGATAAACCGCCTCCGCATCGGCCAACAGCGATTCCAGCTCGTCGCCAGATGTCTCCGGCGTCACGAACTTGAACATTTCCACCTTATCGAACTGAAACTGCCGAATGAGTCCCCGCGATTCCTTCCCCGCCCCGAATTTCTCAAACCGAAAACATGGGGTATGAGCCACGTATTTCAGCGGGAGTGTGCCGGCATCGAGAATCTCATCCCGGTGGATATTGACGAGCGCTGCCTCTGCCGTCGGAATGAGAAACATATCGTTCTCTTGTACATGGAACTGCTCGTCTTCGAACTTGGGCAGATGCCCCGACGCCACCAGCGAATCCCGTCGAGCGATAACGGGCGGCGCGACTTCCTGGTAGCTATGCTTCTCAGTATGCATATCGAGCATGAAGTTGATGAGCGCCCTTCTCAGCAGCGCGCCGGAGCCTTTGAACACATCGAAATTCGCCCCTGCGACATTGGTCGCCCGTTCGAAATCGACTATGTCGAGATCGACAGCGATCTCCCAGTGCGGCTTCGGCTCGAAGTCGAACTCCCGCGGCTCCCCCCACTCCCGAACGATGACGTTCTCATCCTCGGTCGTCCCCTCCGGCGTAGAGTCATCCGGGATGTTTGGAATCTCCAGCGCCAGTTGCTCTTGTTCCCCCTCGACCTCCCTCAGGGCTTCCTCCAGCTCTTTGATGCGCTTCCCCACCTCCCTCATAGCCTCGACCATGCCCGAAGCGTCCCCCCCCGCCCTCTTCAATGTCCCGATTTCTTCGCTGACGCGGTTTCGCTCCGCGCGCAGGTCTTCGACCTGCACCAGCAGCGCCCGTCGCCGTTTATCTGCGCGCACCACGGCATCGAGCACCGAAGCATCTTGCCCCCGGCGCTCAATCGCCTGACGAACCATCTCCGGTTTCTCGCGAAGCAGCCGAATATCGAGCATTGGACCCCCTAGGGGAGAAGAATCGGATGATTATATCTGCTTCTCTCGCCCCCGGTCAAATCGATTCCAGTTGTGGAGGTAAACTCTAAGAGCGGGCTGGCGCGCCAAACGTCGTTCTGAGTGAGCGCGCAGCGCGAAGGGAGGCCTCCCGTGGTTTGGTGTGGAACGACGACGGCGCGATCCTTCGGCTTCCGATTCGGATGACAGATGGGTGTCGACGGGCCCCACCGAGCCTCTCGACAAGAGACTGTGCGCCCGCTTGTGTGGAAGATGCCGACGTCGACCGCTGTGAGTGTCCAATTTGTATGCGCTTGCCGTTTTAATCCTCGTTCGCACTTCGTCGTCCGCGGGCGGAGAAATTCTTCAAATATCGATTAAAAGGGGTTGACAAGGTCGGTATTGTGCCGTATCATTATAGTTCGTGCCGACACTAGTCGGGGAATGCCGACAAACCTCCGGGGATAGGTGAGAAAGCCTTCTTTTCGTCTGCGTAGCCCTCTCGTCCATTGACTGATATAAGCCGGTCTGACGCGCCGTATCGCTTGGCGGCGCTCCGCGGGCCGGCTGTGGGCGCGTGTGGCATTGGCGGACACCCCTGGAAGGAGAAATGTATGGAAGCTAAAAGGGTCAAGGGGCGTCTTTCGCGCCAAAGTCACGTTTCCGCAGAGATTCCGAATCTGATCGAGATCCAGTTGAATTCGTATGATTGGTTCCGTGAGGACGGACTGCGGGAGCTATTTGTGAACTTCTCTCCTATTGAGGACTTCACGGGTAACTTGGCCCTTTCTTTTTGCGACCCGCAGGATGACGAGCCCAAGTACTATCTGGGCGAACCCAAGTACGATGTCTATGAGTGCCGGGATCGCGATGCGACGTATGAGGCGCCGCTGAAGGCCCGGGTTTGGCTCCACCATCGCAGGACGGGGGAGATAAAGGAGTCAGAGGTCTATCTCGGCGAGCTGCCGATCATGACCGAAAATGGAACCTTCATCGTCAACGGTCCCGAGCGTTGTGTGGTGAGTCAGTTGGCGCGATCTCCAGGGGTATATTTCCGCGATTCGATTGACTTCAGCGGGCGGATTTTGTACAGCGCTCAGGTGATCCCAAGCGAGGGAGCCTGGCTCGACATCGACTCGGATGCTAACGATTTGGTGTCGGTGAAGATTGGACAGGCTCACAAGTTTCCTTCCACAACGCTTCTCAGGGCGCTGAACTCGATCAATCTTGCCCCGCGCAGCGCGAAGCTCAAGTGTTCGACGGATAGCGATCTCATACGCTTGTTTGGGAAGGCGGAAGAGCCAAAGAAGCTGGCGTCTGAGGCGCTAGTGGGGCGGCGTGCGTGGAGTCGGATTGTCGATCCTGATACGGGCGAGGTGCTGGTGGATGGCGGGCAGCGCATTGGCCAAGAGGCGGCAGAGCGAATCTCTGAGGCGAAGATCAAAGGCGTCAAGGTTGCGGTGCTTCACCCTCTAATCGATGAGACGATGGAGAAGGACCCGACGCATAACGAGGATGAGGCGCTGATCGATATATATCGGCGAGAGCGTCCCGGAGATCCTGTGACACCCGAGATTGCGCGCAATCGACTGGCGGGATTGTTCGCGGATAGCCGACGCTATGACCTGGCCCGGGTGGGGCGATACAAGCTCAACAAGAAGCTTGGCCTCGATCTACCGGAGACGGTTCGGACTTTGACCAAGGAAGACTTGGTGGCTATTCTTCGCTATCTGATGCAGTTGGGTGAGGGCGATCCACAGGTTTCTGTGGACGAGATCGACCATTTGATGAACAAGAGGGTGCGGTGCGTGGGAGAATTGCTGCAGAACCAGTTTAGGATTGGGTTTCTTCGAATGGAGCGGATTGCGCGGGAGCGCATGACGAGCCTGGACCCAGAGCAGGTGACGCCACAGGCCATTATCAGCACCAAACCGATTTCGGCCGCTATCAAGAGTTTCTTCGGATCGAGCCAGTTGAGCCAGTTCATGGACGAAACGAATCCCTTGGCGGAACTGACGCACAAGCGTCGCCTTAGCGCTCTAGGACCGGGTGGACTGAGCCGTCAGAGTGCGAAGCTGGAGGTGCGGGATGTCCACCACTCGCACTACGGCCGGATTTGCCCTATTGAAACCCCCGAAGGACCGAACATCGGCTTGATCGGTTCTCTTGCCATCTACGCTCGCCTGGACGAGTATGGTTTCATCGAGACCCCTTATCGCCGCGTTAAGAAAGGAGTTGTCACCGATGAGATCGTGTATCTGACGGCAGACGAGGAGGACAACTACCACATTGCTCCGGCCGCTGTGCCGATGGATGAGAACGGTCGTATCCTCGGTGAGAGCATCAGCGTTCGCTATCGGGAGTCATATCCTGCGGTCGCGCCGGAAGAGATTGATTGCCTCGATTTGTCGCCGAAGCAAATTGTGTCTGTCGCGACGGCGCTCATTCCATTCCTCGAGAACGACGATGCTAACCGCGCTCTGATGGGATCGAACATGCAGCGCCAAGCGGTGCCGTTGCTACGGTCAGAGGCGGCCTATGTGCGAACAGGCGTTGAGGGACGAGCTGCACGGGATTCGGGCGCTGTCGTGATTGCACGCAATGATGGCATGGTGACTTTGGTGACCGCGCAGCGAATCGAAGTGACGCGGGCGGATGGGGCGGTCGATGGTTATCGGCTGCAGAAGTTCGTGCGGTCGAATCAAGCTACGTGTATCAACCAACGGCCAGTGGTCAGGCAGGGCAATTTCGTCAGCAAGGGTCAGGTCCTAGCCGATGGGCCTTGCACGGATAATGGGGATCTCGCTCTCGGAAAGAACACTGTGGTGGCGTTTATGCCATGGGAGGGCTTCAACTACGAGGACGCGATTGTGCTGAGCGAGCGCCTAGTCCGAGAGGATGTCTTCACATCGGTGCATATCGAGAAGTACGAGATTGAGGCCCGTGAAACGAAGGTGGGGCCTGAGGAGATCACGCGGGATATCCCCAACGTTGGGGATGAGGCGCTGAAGGACCTGGATGAGGACGGTGTCATTCGTATCGGGGCGCAAGTTCGGGCCGAGGACATACTTGTCGGTAAAGTTGCCCCTAAGGGTCAAGAGGAGCTCACGTCTGAGGAGAAATTGGTCCGAGCGATCTTCGGTGAGAAGGCTGCCGAGATGCGGGATACATCTCTTCGGGTTCCTCACGGCGAGAAGGGAAAGATCGTCGATATCAAGCGCTTCTCTCGGGTGAAGTACCGCTGTCAGAAGTGCGATACCGAGTATCAGGTTGGAAAGAACCAGCACCGCCACTACTGCGATCGATGCGGGGGCGAACTTAAGCGTGAACCGGGAGATGAATTGCTCCCCGGTGTGAATCAACTCGTTCGCACGTATATCGCCCAGCGGCGAAAGATCATGGAGGGCGACAAGCTGGCCGGGCGTCACGGCAACAAAGGTGTAGTGTCAAAGATCTTGCCGGTAGAGGATATGCCGTATCTTCCCGACGGCACTCCCGTCGACGTCATTCTCAATCCACTCGGTGTTCCTTCGCGGATGAATATCGGTCAGATTCTCGAATCGCACCTTGGGCTGGCTGCGGAGGAATTGGGCTTTGCCTTTGAGAACCCGATCTTCGAGGGGGCAACTGACACGGAAATCGTCGAGTACTTCCAGGTCATATCCAGACGTTTTCTGAAGCGCGCTTTGCGCAAGTATATTGTGGAAGAGATGCAGATGTCTGACGAATGGTACGATGACCGGAAGGAGTATGAGGAGCTGATCGAGTTGTTCAGGCAATGGCTCACCAAGGGTGATCCTGCCGAGCTCGAGCGAGCGGCGGACTGGCTTGCGGTGGATCCAGACGCATGGGCTGAAATTCGAGGGGCCGAGGCTCGAGCTGCTTATGTGAGGGAATGTGTCGAGAAGCGCCTGTACGATATGGTCGGGTTCAACCCGGAGACTGGAAAGTATTGGCTCTATGACGGTCGTACCGGCGATCCCTTCAACCAGCCGATTGCGGTGGGCAATATCTATACGATGAAACTCATCCATCTTGTCGAGGACAAGATTCACGCGCGTTCGACTGGGCCGTACTCACTGGTCACTCAGCAGCCTCTCGGCGGGAAGGCCCAATTCGGCGGTCAGCGCTTCGGAGAGATGGAGGTCTGGGCGCTTGAGGCATATGGCGCTGCCCATACTCTTCAGGAAATATTGACGATCAAATCAGATGATGTTTTGGGACGAGTGAAGACTTATGAGTCGATTGTGAAAGGCGAACCGATCACAGAGCCGGGGATTCCAGAGTCGTTCAAGATTCTCATCAAGGAGCTTCAGAGTCTGGGCCTACAGCTAACTGTTGAATCGGAAGAGGCCGAGCCAGTCAGCCTCGAGGGACAGGAGAGCGAGGAAGCCCTGGCTTAATGGGTGGGAGAAAAAGCATTGAGTTTTCGAAGCCGTAACAAGGTTATCTGTCTACAGGAAGGCTGCAGTCGTTCCCGTTATACGATGAGTGAAGTCAAGGAGCAGGGAGCACGATGGTAGATACAACCAGATTTGACCAGCTCAGGCTCGGCCTGGCTTCTTCTGATGAGATTCGCCGGTGGTCTAAGGGCGAAGTGAAGAAGCCGGAGACGATTAACTATCGGACTTTTAAACCGGAGCCAGACGGGTTGTTCTGCGAGCGCATTTTTGGCCCTACGAGAGACTGGGAATGCCATTGCGGTAAGTATCGAAAGATCAAGTTCCGAGGTATTACGTGTGACCGCTGTGGTGTGGAGGTCACGCGGGCCAAGGTTCGACGGGAGCGCATGGGTCACATCGAACTTGCAGCGCCGGTGAGCCATATCTGGTATCTGAAAGGCGTGCCGAGTCCTATGAGCCTGTTGCTCAATCTGTCGCCCCGGCCGCTGGAGAAGGTCATCTACTTCGCTTCGTACATAGTGACGCATGTGAACTACGAGTTGCTATCGGAGAGCGTCGAGCGTGTCCAGCAGACTGTCGAACAGGAGCATGCGGCACTCAGGAAGCGGACTGAGGAGAACATCGGACAGGTAAAGGCCGATCGTGACGACAGGTTGGCCAAGCTGAAGGCGGGTGAGCTCGAAGAGGATTTGGAAGCCAGCGATATTGCCGAGGCTGCCGAAAATCAAGTGCGTGAGGAAGAGCGTCTCGCGCAGGAACAGCAAGCTGAGCTCGATTTGGGGATGCGGCTCCTCTTGGGCGCGAAGCTGGATGCCGAGCCCGGTTTGACGAAGAAGCAGCTTATTACTGAGTCGGAATATCGCGCTATAAGAAGAGTCGTCGATGCCCTTATGGCGGAGTATGGGCGCGAGTATGAGCAGCTTTTCACGGCTGACTTGGGGGCGACGGCAGTGCACGATCTTCTGAAGGAGATCGACCTGGAGGAGCTGTGTCGAGAGCTGCGGCAAGAGATCAGGGAAACCACGGGTCCCAAGCGGGCGCGAGCGATCAAGCGTCTGGAGATAGCCGAGTCATTCCGGAAGTCGAAGAACCGACCGGAGTGGATGGTTCTCGACGTTATCCCGGTGATACCGCCCGAACTACGCCCGATGGTACAGTTGGATGGTGGAAGATTTGCGACGAGCGATCTCAACGATCTCTATCGGCGGATTATTAACCGAAACAACCGCCTAAAGAAGATTAAGGCGCTGCATGCACCGGAATCCATTATCAATCACGAGAAGCGACTGCTCCAGGAAGCGGTGGACGCTTTAATCGATAATGGCCGGCGCAGTCGTCCGGTGACAGGATCGAACAATCGGCCTCTCAAGTCGCTTTCTGACATGCTGAAGGGCAAAGAGGGTCGATTCCGCAAGAATCTGCTGGGGAAACGGGTAGATTACTCCGGTCGGTCGGTTATTGTTGTCAATCCCTACCTCAAGCTCCATCAGTGTGGTCTCCCCAAGGAGATGGCGCTCGAACTGTTCAAGCCGTTTGTCATGAAGCGGCTGGTGGAGCGTGGATTTACGACGAATGTGAAGACGGCGAAGAAGATGGTGGATCGCACCCGTCCAGAAGTGTGGGATGCTCTGGAGGAGGTTATTAAAGACCATCCGATACTTCTCAATCGTGCTCCGACGCTGCATCGGCTCGGTATCCAAGCGTTCGAACCGATCCTCGTGGACGGAAAGGCCATTCAGATTCACCCGCTCGTCTGCATGCCATTCAATGCTGACTTCGACGGGGATCAGATGGCGGCGCACGTACCGCTGTCGACGGCGGCGCAGGCGGAGTCGCGTATGTTGATGATGTCTACCGAGAACTTGTTCTCCCCCGCCGACGGGCGCCCGATGGTTACGCCGACGCGCGACATTATTCTCGGATGCTACTACCTTACGCAGAAAAGAGAGGGCGCTGAAGGGACCAAGAAGGAGTTCGCCAACCCTAGTGATGCAAGGCTTGCTTACGACATGGGTAAGGTCGACTTGCATGCCGATGTCAGGGTCCGTGTGGACGGGGTCCTACTCGATACGACGGTGGGACGGGTCATCTTCAATGAGGTGTTGCCTCCCAAATTGAGACATGTGGGGCGAGTTGTGGATGAGAAGGAGCTCAGCCGCCTCGTGCGCGAGTGCTACAGGCACTACGGCACAGCTCGGACTGTGAAGCTCGTCGATGATCTGAAGGACTTGGGGTTCCGCTTTGCCACTAGGGCCGGCATCACGATCTCCATGACCGACATGGATATTCCACGGGCTCGCCGGGTAGATATCTTGGCCCGGACTGAGTCTGCGGTGAGACGAGTCAATGATAACTTCGCTCGAGGCCTCATAAGTGCTGGTGAGCGCTCTGACAGCGTTTGTCGCCTGTGGAATCAGGCCTCGGACGAAGTTTCGCATGCGATTCTGCGGAATATTGACCCGTTTAACCCGATCTACATGATGGCTAACTCTGGGGCTCGTGGAACACCGAGACAAATTACGCAGATTGCCGGTATGCGGGGGCTGATGTCAGATCCGTTCGGACGGTTTATCGAAGACCTGCCTATCAAGTCGAACTTCCACGAGGGTTTGAGTGTTCTGGAATACTTCGTGTCAACTCACGGAGCCCGTAAGGGGTTGGCCGACACGGCGTTGCGCACCGCCGATGCGGGGTATCTCACCAGGCGCCTTGTGGATGTCTCGCAAGATGTGATTGTCCGGGAGGAAGACTGCGGAACGGCAAACGGCATATGGGTCGGTCCAATCCGAGACGGAGCGGAGGAAATCGAGCCTCTCGAGCGTCGGATTGACGGTCGGGTGGTGCCGCAAGACGTTATTGATCCGCGCACCGGTGATATCTTGCTCAAGGCTGGACACGAAGTTGGCGACAATACTGACTCGCCGTGTCCGAAATGCGGCGGCGATCTGGAGATTCAGTTCCAGTGTCGCGCGTGCGGCGAGATGACGACGGAGGGCGATGTCTCCGAGGCATTCCTTTGTCGACAGCTGGAGCTAGAGGCGGAACAGCTCGAGGCGGCTGCAGCCGCGGGCAATGCTCTTGAGGGAGCTGTCTTCGAGGATTCCGAGTTGGCAGTTGACATGGTCGGGGGAGATGATGGCGAGTCTTTGGAATTGGGGGATGAAGTAACGCCAGAGCATGAGGCCCAGGATGATGAAAATATCGGGGCGGAGTTGGGGCTGACTGCTATTGCACAGGTTCCCTCTACCCTCTTGCTTGAGGAGAGTTCGTGTCCCGCCTGCGGCGAGGAGGTTGAGCTAACGAAGGTATGTGCTGACTGTGGTGAGCAGTACTCGGCGCATGAGGTTGAGAGTTCGCTCTCGGCGATCCGACGTGTTGCCGAAGAGTGCGAAGCGTTCCATCGCTATGTGCGCGGGCTCGAACAAGGAGATTCTGCTCCCATTGATCTCGTCGATCCTTTCGGCGGTGAGATGATTGTCGCGCAGGGCAGGAAAGTCAGTGGTACGGCTGCAGCTAAGCTGCGAAAGCTGTCTGCTGAACTTTGGGAGAAGGGCGGTCTTGCACAGGGACAAGTTATGGTTCGATCGGCGCTTTCGTGCGAATTGTCGCAGGGAATATGCGCTCGGTGCTACGGGCGAGACTTTGCGACGAATACGCTTGTGGAAGTTGGCGAGGCCGTGGGCATCATTGCGGCGCAGTCGATCGGCGAGCCGGGAACGCAGCTCACAATGCGGACGTTCCATACGGGGGGCGTTGCAGGGCAGTATCTTACTGGCGTGGCGCAGGTGAAAGAGAAGAAGAAGGATACGCTCAAGCAGCTTTGGGGCGATGTGAGGGCAGGGATTGTACGCTTGAGTTCTCGGGAAGACGGAGGTAAGCGCAAGAAGCGCGCAAGCCGTAAGAAGAAGCAATCGCAGGCGACTCAGGGCAGGCGGGGTGTGAGTCTGGATCCAGAGCAGAAGCGAGTGATTCAGCAGCTCGTCCGCGTTATGGAGGAGCAGGTGAAAGGTCTGCTCCGTGTTGTGGAGTTGTTTGAAGCGCGCCGCCCGAAGGGTCAGGCAATTGTCTCGGAGGCGGATGGTGTGGTGGCGAGGATCGAGACGCCTGGCGTGAAATGGGTTATTATCCACTCCGAGCAGCCCGTGGATCCCGATCATCCGGAACGTCTCTATGGCGAAGTCGTAGCGGAGAATATTGTACGAAAGAAAGAAGGCGATATCCTCGTCGAGGCCGGACAGGAGCTGACACCGGCCCTGCTTGCAACGCTTATTCAGTCGAAGGTGCGTACTGTACGAATCGAGCGACGCCATTTGGTGCCTTACCGTGGATTGTTGCCAGTCAAAGAAGGCGATGAGGTTCGGGCCGGTGACGCTTTGACCGAAGGCCCGCTCGACCCGCAGAAAGTGCTGCAGATGCAGGGCGTGAGGGCCGTTCAGGATTACCTCGTACGTGAAATCCAGGCCGTCTATCGGTCGCACGGCGTCGACATCAACGACAAGCATATTGAGGTGATCGTGCGACAAATGCTGCGGAAGCGACGGGTTATTGATTCTGGAGACACGGAGCTTTTGCCGGGAAAGATCTACGACCGGTTCTTCTTCGATCAGGTCAACAGTGAAATTCGCGAGCGAGGCGGCCAAGAGGCGATGGGGGAGTGGGTGCTTCTCGGTATTACAGAGGCTTCGCTTGCGACAGATAGTTGGCTTTCGGCGGCGTCTTTCCAGAAGACAACGCGGGTTCTCACCGAAGCGGCGATTCAAGGCAAGGTGGACAACCTCGTTGGACTCAAAGAGAATGTGATTATCGGCCGACTCATCCCCGCCGGGACCGGGATGACTTCGTACCGGAACCTGAGAGTCCAAGGACCGCCCGGAGAAGCTGCTCTCTATGCCGCACCGGATCGCGAGGCGGAGTTGTTGCGGTCTGCATTTGGCGACGCGGATTTTGCGGGACCCGAGGAGGAGCTGATTCGAGACCTCGCCGACGTCAGGCTGCCTTCGCAGGATGATGAGGATGGGCAGGAAGGCGGGGGCGACGAGGACGAGGCGGCGATCTAGCCGCCGAGAACGAGCGTTCCATTTCCGAAACCCCTGTGCGTTTGTCAGGCAGGGGTTTCTTATCGGCCGCCCATGGGGGGAGGATATATTCCGAGTCCGGGGCGGAATAAACGCGATTCGATCCTTAACGCGCGCTGAGCTTTTTCCAGTTCTTCAACGGCTTGTACGGCTGTTTCGATTGTGACTTGATGGCGGCTGTATCGGGCAATGAGGAACAATTGCGTCAGCTTGCGTATCGATATGAGGCTTGTCGCCGCGGAGAGTTGGGTTTGGTCCGGGGTTCTCCTCTTCTCCAGCAATGTAAGATATTCTAAAGGTGTTTGTGTGGGGCGGCGCGGTTGTCCGTGGCGAGCCAGCATACGGAAGAGCCGGGCATAGGCTCTGACGACGACGGCTTGTGGTTCATTCTGATCGGGCGCGAGAAACCGTCGGGCGCGTACCCTCCGCCATGCAATAACGATAACGAGAAGCAGTGCAAGGGCAATAAGGATAGATCCCGCCGCACTCGATACGGGACGATTGCGGATGGCGGCTTTTGCCGAGAGCACGGCTCTTTCGATCGGCGACATTGGGCTGGGGCCGCCAGCGGGAGCCGGGTCAACGGTCACCCATCCGTAGGTTCGCTGATAGGCTTCAACCCATGCGTGAGCATCGGATTCTCGAAGGACGTAGCGTCCAAGTTCGGGGTCATATTGTCCGCCGGCGTAGCCGACGACGAAGCGAGTTGGGATACCGACGGAGCGCCCCATGACCGCGAGCGCCGTGGCAAAGAGGTCACAATAGCCTTGCTTAGACTCGAACAAGAAGTAGTCGGCAGCGTCTTTGCCGCGCGGCACGGCCGGAGCATTGAGCGAATAGGCGCACTGGTCTTGGAGATATGAAATAAGGGCTTGAAGCTTCTCATCTTCGGTTGTGGCGTCGGCTACGATCCTGCGGGCGAGGTCGGCGACGCGGCGGGAACTCAAGGGGATACGTAGATAAGACTGCGGGACCTCTTCTGAAGGCGAAGCTGCCCTTTGACGATGGACATATCGTTCGTAAGCGAGTGGATCGGAAACGACTTCGTATAGGGTTTCTGCTTGTAGGACTCCTTCGGGAGCAGTGATACATCCGAACTTGTCAACATAAATGCCGAACGGCGCAAATTGAATGATGGTTGGCGAGAACTCCACCTGTTGGATCTGTCCAGGACTATACAGCACGAAAGGTGAATCGTCCTCGACTTGGACGACATGGGTGGCGAGTCGCGTTTTTGCAACCGGAGGAAAGAGCGAATGAACGCTCACGGCGCCATTTGAGATGCGGAGCGGGACGGAATGGCTCTCGGAAGATCGCCATGTCGATCCAGAGTAGATGTCGTATACCTCGCCTCGCCAGAACGGAGCGGGGTCGCCTTGGTAGCTCAGTACAACCCTCTCGGTGGGGGCCACCGGCCCAACACCGATCGAATAGCTGCGCGCCGATGGTGTTTGGCGAATGTTCCTAATGGATCGGGTTGAAGGGCCTCCGCGCATGCCCATCATGCTCATTCGCCAGTAGTACTGGGTCCCGTATCCATACGCTGGGAGATACATGAGGCTGCCTAGGACGATGATGACAGCGATCAGCGTGCCGAGCACCGCCCAGTGGCGAATTCGCCAGCGCACTGATGTCGAGAATTCAGTTCGTCTGCGCCGGGCGGGTCCGCCGGAGAGCAACATCGCTTGCGCCAAGGCGACGAGCGCGGCGGGCAAGAATATGAGGAAACACGCAAACGCGATGCTGCCGATACCGTGGCCGCCACTCAGGCCGAATAAGCTCAGCGCTGGCACCAGTGAGAAGGGCAGCATTTCACGGGTGAGGAGTAGAAAAGACAGGAACACGAGGAGAAGGACCATGCGTAGCGCCATCGTCAGCCCAACGTCACCGATGGCTTGGTAGAGGTCTCCGGATTCGACAGAGATCTCCCATTGAATTAATCCATGGAGGAGAGAGGCGGACATAAAACCGATCAGAGCGCCGAACGCAAGTCGTCTGGCAGGATCCCATGGTCTGATCAGCCAACTCGTGGAAACGCCGAGTCCCGCCAGAAACGCGCCAAGAACGCCAACGCGAACGCTTCCACTCGCCCAACCGGCCGCCAAACCGGCCGCCGCCAGTGCGACCCCGGTCGCGATGTAGAGGATGCGCTCTTCTCTCTCATCTGTCTGCTCAGTGGTCGGCGATGACACTCCTAAGCGCCTCTCTTAGAGCCCGTCCGCGTGGGAGCTCGACAACACTAGCGCCCGATGCTCTAAGTTGATTTGCTGTCGTCGATGGGTAGCGCGCACGTTCGTCAAACGTGGGAGCTTCCAATAAGAGAACCGTTACGCGGATGTTACGCGAACGCAAAGATGATGTGACCGAAGGCAAGACGTCATCTGGGGCCGCTGTGATTACGACGACATCGGAGTCGAAACCGAGGCGTTGTGAGGCGTGGGAAAGGAGATCGGATATTGGCAACGTCGACTCTGCTTGCACTCGCGCAAGCGCTTCTAGCGCTTGATGTTCTTCGTGCACTTTTTCCACGCTCAGCCAGCGAGGTCTTTCGGAGTCGGCGAAAGCGAGCGCTGCTATACCTTCGCTTTGCAGCGCCCAGTGAATGAGTGTGGCGGCGGCCCGCACTCCGACTTCTAGTGTCGTATCCATACCCGTTCCGAACTCGCTCCCGGCCTTGGTATCGAGGATAACGGTCACATTGTCCGAAGCTCCCCGGTCGAACTCGATAACGGTCAGTCGGTTGTGGTGTGCCGTTGCCGGCCAGTGGATTCGCCTCAGCTCGTCTCCAGCTTGATAGTCGCGAATGCCGTAGAAATCCAGCCCCGATTCGGATCCTCGGGAATGCTCACCCGTCGACATGCCTCCGGCTGCGAATCCGGCGAGAGCTAGACGCCCGTCAATTTCCAGCGGTTTCGGATAGACGATTGCCTCCCCTGGGGCAGCAACCGAGACGTAACGTTGGAAGATTCCGAAAGGATCCGATGCCGAAAGCAAACTGGACTTCCACGTATAGACTCCCCGTTTCAGGGGCCTAACGGTATATTGGAGCGTTACAGTTTCGCCCGGCCAGATGGTCGGGATTGTGAAGTTCTGTTGATCGGTGCTTTCCATGAGCGGAGGCGATCTGTCAGTTAAATCCAGAAGGAAACGCGGCAAGCGGCCGCGATTGGATACTTCGAGCTGAATCTTTAAGTCGTCGTTTTCGTAGACGCGATCCGAGACGCGGCGTTGAATCACGAGGGAGGAAACTGACAGCCTCGAGCTCACGTAGCTAACGATAAGGAGAGCGATGAGAGTGGAGAACATGAAGTATTCCGCCGACGCGCCATGCGTCAGCGCTAACATTCCCAGGCCCGCCGTCGCAGTAACGATCGCTAGCAGTTGAAAAGTCATTGGGCGGCTTAGGATGCCTTCTTCGGCTCTGGCGAACGCAGTCGTTCGGGAATCCGATCGAGCCGTACGAGATCCTCAAGCGACTCTCTCTCTACAATGACGTCCGCTCGTCCGTCGCGGACAAGCACGACCGCCGGCCTTTGAAACCGGTTATAGTTGCTCGCCATTGAGTAGTTGTACGCCCCGGTCGTCTGGACCGCCAATATGTCGCCAACGGCGATCTGAGGAGCTTCCAGTTCCGGAATGAGCGTATCGCTTTCACAGTGTTTTCCGGCTACGGTCACAGTCTGCGTCGATGGCAGTGCCGCTTTGTTGGCAAGGATTGCTGAGTACCGCGCGCCGTAAAGGGCGGGCCTTGGGTTGTCCGACATTCCCCCATCGACGGAAACGTAAGTGCGCACGCCCGAAATCTCCTTAATGACACCGATTCTATAGAGCGTTAGCCCCGATTCTCCTATGAGGGACCTCCCTGGCTCCTGAAGAAGTTTGGGAAGCGGTAGGTCATGCGCTTCGCAGGTTTGCTTCACTGCGCTGGCGACTGCCTCGGCAAATTCCTCGAAGGAGGGAGGCCGATCGTCCGAAGAATAGCGCACGCCCAACCCGCCACCAAGGTCGAGCTCTTCCAAAGTATACCCAAGGTCATCTCGGACTTGAGACGCGAAATCGACCATAACGCGTGCAGTTTCGGCGAATGGGTCGATGTCGAGGATTTGTGAGCCGATGTGGCAGTTAATGCCTCGAAGCTGTAGGTTCGGCGCATTGAGCGCTTCAGCGACAGCTTGTTTTGCGCTCCCGTCAGCAAGGGCAAGCCCGAACTTCGTGTCAGCTTTCCCTGTCTGGATGTGAGTGTGAGTGTCGGCGGCGATGCCAGGCGCAACCCGAATGAGGACGTCGACCTGTGTCTGATGGGCGGCGGCTATCTTCTGGAGCATAGCGATCTCTTCGAGATAGTCGATGCCGATTCGCCCCACTCGATGCGAGACGGCCAGCTCGATTTCCCGTAGCGATTTGTTGCTGCCGTGCATGACGATTCTAGATGGGGATACGCCTGCGTCAAGCGCCGTGAACAGCTCTCCCCCCGACGAGACGTCGACGCCGAGCCCTTCTTCTTCGACGATTCGACAGACGGCCATCGTAGTGAATACCTTGCTCGAAAAGGAGATATGCACGCGAGGATAATGTGCGGCGAATGCCTCACGATAGCGCCGGCATGTCTCTCTCAAGCCAGCTTCATCCAAGATGTAGAGAGGCGTTCCGAACTCTTCTGCAAGCTCGATTGTGTTGCATCCACCTACTTCGAGGAATCCTTCTTCGTTGATTCGCTGCGTTCCCAGAAGCATTCTTGCATCCTCCGATGGCTTCATATACACAAGCGCGGCACAAAGCGAAAACGCCAGACTCGTTTGGCGTCTGGCGTCGTGGTCCGATTTCGCTTAGTCTGCTGCGTCAATCACCTACGAACACACGAACGCCAACTCGGCGCTTAGCTTTGGTTGTAGTCTCGTACATACATGTGTTGGCGTTCATCATGCTCGTTCCGACAAGCCGAGGCAGGCAAATACTACAGCGAACGTACCGATGCGTCAACTGGACGCGCAGTCTGTCTGCGATTTGCCAGTGGGGCAAAGAGCATCAGCAGTTGGTCTGCGAGGCGTTGGGGATCAAGCGGATGAGGACTCCAGATGGGGCGACGCTGCATCGGCTGTTTGTCCGTCTGGACGTGGAGGCGTTCGAGGTGGTGCTGGAGAGCCTGGAACTGAAGGGCCAGATCGTGACAGGAGACGCCTTGTTGGCGCAGAGAGACATTTGCCGGGAGATCAAGCAAAAGTGGGCGAGTGGCTCTTCCGGCTGAAGGCAAACCAGCCGGAGTTGCATGCGGGGGTGGCGTTGTTGTTTGAGCATCCCCCATCTGCGCCCAGCGTTGTTCGCCGGCGCAACCGGCATGGGGATCGGTTGGAGATGCGGGAGTTAGCGGTCTCCGGTGACCTGAACGAGTGGGCG
>Ga0180437_10001921_pt1 | contig 34556 bp, 34 predicted proteins | sample SS_ome_4_FD_132410 | JGI IMG/M metagenome (GOLD analysis project Ga0180437, IMG submission 132410) | Hypersaline lake sediment archaeal communities from the Salton Sea, California, USA - SS_3_D_1 metaG | ecosystem: Environmental > Aquatic > Non-marine Saline and Alkaline > Hypersaline >... | reverse complement strand
TGCTGACGTCATTGATTCTGCCCTGGTTCCACGCCGGGATAATCTGCCTTGTCCGGCTCGGTGTACTGGCGTAGTGGACAAGCAATAAAAGCCATATATTATAACTGTGCAAGTCCTTTGTTCGCAAAGTGTTATAAAACTTTCACAAGAGCGGAGCCTGGCTGCCCCGAATGGTTCGGGTAACTTGTCTGAGCGGTCAGGATTCAACGAGAGCACCGTTAAGAGGGCTGAAGGTGTGATATCGCCGGGCAGTTATCAACAAGTTATCCACATTGGTGGCAGAATCTTCGGCCCGGGAAAAGCTGGTCTATTAATATGTTAATCTGGCAGACAACAGGAAGGCGAATATCGATGGTTAACAGTTAAAATGGGTAAGTCTCAGGCGTAGGTCTGTCCGGTACGAATTGAGGTTTGCAAATAAATTGTGTTAGAGGTAAAATTCGCGGCGGGATTTAATACTACATTTTGAAGATAGTCTTTTTTTATTTTGGAGTGAGTTATTATGCCGGCATCATTGATAGCTATCGGCGAATCCATTCACGCTTCAATACCGAAAGTCGGTAAGGTTATGGAAGAACTGGCCGGCCTCGGTGGAGATGCGTATCTCAAAGAGTCCGAGCCGCTCACGAAGATAAAGAAATTGATTGAATCGCAGGTCGAGGAAGGGGCGGATTATATAGCGGTTAATCTGGATTCTTTTGGTCAAAACAATCCGCAGGCGGCAGTCGATATGATGAAAGAATATTGCCGGATGGTTCGCAAGTGGTCCGGTGGGATACCTGTATGTGTGGACAGCAGCAATAATGAGGTTCTGATTGCGGGGCTCAAAGAGTGGTACGATACGAAAGAGGCGGTCAAGCCGCCGCTGCTTAATTCTGTCAAGACATATACAGTTGATGAGCTTTTGCCGTTGAAAAAGGCTAATCCTTTTTCTGTGATAGCTCTGCTGGTCAGCGATTTGAAGCCCACAGGGGCTGGGGGGACATATTCGGTTGACGAGCTTTATCAACTGGCGGAGCAGATTTTCGACAGGGCGGTTAACGAATACGGTTTTGAGGCTGGTGAGATATTCTTCGATTCGACAGTATTTCCTCTGGCGATAGATATGCCGATGGAGCCGGGTGTGCCAGGATATACCTATCGGACATTCGAGACGATGAAACGAATCAGGAGTGATGCGCAGATGAAAGATGCGCATTGCTCGCTGGGCATCAGTAATTGTGCGAGGGATTTGCCCGCCCGTAAGATAGGTATCTGCCGGGCGTATGTGGCAAAGGCGCAGGAGTATGGTATGGACGCGGGGATTGTCAACGTCAAACACCACTATGGTTCGGTAGAGCCGGCCTCGGAATTAGTGGAACTGGTGGACTCTTTCGCAGTGATGGATGGTTCGATGGACAAGATGAGCAGGGCGATGCAGCTTATGAGCGAGTTCTGTCAAAAGAGCCGTGTGTAGTAAGTTGCGGGTTGGTTGTTCAGGATGGTTCTGCTGGGGAGAGGATTTGTTTGAGGCTGTATTGTTCGAGGTTTTGGCGGTGTGAGTGCGATATTTTTTCGAGGAGAGTGCCGCGTTGAGTATTTGTTGTCTTAAAAGTTGCCGTTGAGACGGCCTCATATATTTCGGAGAGTTTGATATTTGCTGGGTCTCTGGCGGGGATGTAACCCGGTGCGGGTTCTGAGACTTTCAGCAGTAGCCGGGATGATACCAGGTCAGCGAGGATTTTGTCGGCGAATTCAGGGGGCAGATTTAGTTTGCTGGAGATAAGCTCTTCGGCGAGTGGCGCCTGGTTTTTTTCAAATGCCTCGGCCACCTGCGCCATAATATCAATAACGGTTAATTCATCGGCGATAAAATTAAGGTCTGTTTCCCGGACGTTTTCAAGTGCAGCGGCGTCCAGGCTCTCGAGGTACTGGGTTGCAAAAGCAAGCTGGAGTCCGAAAAGGACTATCAGCCAGGTGACAAATATCCAGAAGACGGTAAGAGGTATGAGTCCGAGGACGCCGTAGATGGCACTGTAAGGGATAAATCTGGTAACGTATATTCCGAATCCCCATTTTGCGACGGACCAGACGAGGGCGGCTGCTGCCGCGCCCCACAGTGCAGCTTTGGTGCTGACCTTAGTGTTTGGCAGGATGAAATACAGCAGGAAGAACGCTACTACCGAGATAAGGTAGTTCAGCAGGACGGGTCCGATAGCGGAAAACAGTGTTTTTTGCAGACTGCTTAAAGTAGCTGAGTGCGCCGAGACATAGATACCGGCAGCGATTAGAATCGGTGCAAGTGTCAGCAGTGCCCAATAGTTTATTATTCTGCGCAGAAAGCTTCGTCCTTTCGCCACGTGCCAGATATTGTTAAAGGCGCCCTCTATTGTGGAAAGCAGCATCAGGGCTGCCCATATAATTATGATGACACTTATCAGTGTGACAGAACCTCTGCCTTTTTCGAGTTCTCCAAAGAAGTTGTCGACGATGTTGTCGATTTTGGCTGTAACAGTGACCTCGCCTTCGAGTTCAGGACTTTGCTGATACTGGATTTCGGACAGATGCATCTGGCTGTAAAGAAAATCTTTTACCTGCTCGCCTGTATCGCTGTAAGCGGGGAAGAGCTGGAAGAAAAGTAGTATTACAATGGCAAGCGGGACGATGCCAAACATTGTGTAGTATGAAAGAGCGGCGGCCTGGTAGTTGGCGCGGTTTTTTTTCAGCAGCCTGGCGCAGTGGGACCACATTTTTATCTGGAAGACAGCGAAACGTCCGGCTTTTCCAAGCCCGCCACGGCGGGCAAGTTTTTGTATAGGTGTGGAAAGTAGCTTTTTGAACATAGCATTTCCTTTTGGAATCTGCAGGAGTTTATTTTAATCGGTAAGTTCGGGTTTTCACTTGAACAATTCCTCCAGCTCTTCGCCGATTTTTTCGCGTAACAGATTCTCCAACTGCTCTTTGACCTGGCCTTCTAAAAGCCTGCTGAGGTCCAGAACAGGATTGTCTATTGAGCCGGTAAGAGGGACCACGATTCTTTTTCCCGGGACGTTGCGGTCTGTTCTTGCAGTTCTGCCCGCCGTGGTGTATGGCAGGGTAACCTTCATATCAAGGGATTTGTCGAGTCCGATGGTGCCTGCGAAATTGACGGGGTTGTTGCCCACATCCATCTGCATATCCGGGTATCTGACTATGCCGTTGCTTACTACAAAGTTGGTGGGATGTATTGTTATGATTTGCCCGCCGGCATTTTCCCCGGCGACGGACAGAATTTTGCCCAGAAGCTGAGAGGCGTCGAGCCGCAGGTTATCCACCCATATAGTTCCGACAACTTTTGCATCCGTGGCCTGAGCGTGGCGGAGCGGGATTTCGAGTTTGTCACATCGGAGGTTTGCCACTCCGCTTATGTCGATGACGTTTGCAAAAACGGGGTTCAGGTACATCAGGAGCTGACGGCAGGTTTCTTTTGTGATATTGATGTCTTTTGCTATGTGTAAAGGTGAGGTGGTTTTCAGCAGGGTCTTTTCGGAGTTGAAGTCGGCCTTTGCGGCAAAGCTCAAAGTTCCTTTGTTTACGGTGGTGGCAAATGGGAGGATTTCAAGGAGGCCGTTCTGGATTTTCAGGTTTATTTCAGTAGGTCCGAGATTCAGGCCGAGGTAATCAGCGTTTTCAAATTGAAGGCTGCCGGCGGTGGTAAGGTTTTGGAGTGTTTTGTCGGTGCGGTCGGCCGGGTATTGGCTGTTGAATTTTATCGTATCAGTTGTTTGTCCCTTCAGCCGAAGTCCATGTGGCATAAACGGTGCTGCAATATCGCTTACGGCTGACCAGTCGAAGTCGTATTCGGCGGTGCCGTGCAATTCCGTGGTGCCGTTGTGGTTTTTTTCGGTGCCGGTAAAATCGATGTTTATTTGTTCGGTCTGCAACTGGAGTTTGTTTACGGTTCGTGTTCTTGCGGCTGGGTCCAGTTCTACATCGAGAATAATCCGGACATTTTCTCTGGTGAAAGGTTTTTGGCCGGTTTTTCCGAGGAGAAAGTTATTGATTTCGAGTGGTTCGGCGGAGATTTTGAAGCTTTTTACGGTCTTTTCCACATCAATATCACCATGTGCCTGTCCTGCAAGTTGAATCTCCGGCGGCATAGCGCCGGTTACAACGGCAAATGCCCCTGCCCGCTTGAGGTCAAGGTCTTTAGCGGTGAGATTTATTCGCCAAGGGGGGTTCGAGCCCGGCGGCTGTTGGTCTGATTCGGCGAGACCGATATGCAGGTCTTTACAGGTGAAGTTTCCCAGGTTGGCATTGATTTCGGCAGGCTGGGCCAAACTAATCTGCCGGCCCGGCACTATAGCAATGTCAAAGCGAATATTGGCGGCTGGTTCGTCGGCTGTCTCGCCGGTTGCCGAGGTCAGCTTAAAGCCTTGTAGTTCGGCTGTGCCTCCCGCCTCAATTTTGTCTCCATCGGGCTGGATTTGCCCCTCGCTGAAGAGCAGTCCGGTCATCTGGTATGGGCCGATGTCGAGGAATTGACCTAATTCAGATTGCAGCAGGGCGAGGTTGATGTTGGCTTTGAAGTTGAGCAACCGGTTCGTGCCGCTGCAATCAAGCTGTGCAAAAGGAGCATCGATAGTTACCTGTTCGTATTTTATCTTTTCAGCATCGGCGGAGATTTGCGCCTGTGCTTTGATTGGTGCGGAAAGTTCCAGTGTCTTGTTATCAATTATGCCCTGTAAGTCGGCCAGGCTTGCTGCTGCGATAATTTTTGCTTTTTGCTGTTCGGTAATTTTTTCTACGTCGGCCCGCAATGTGCCGGCAGAGATGTTCAGGCCCTTTTTGATTCCTAAGGTTTGTGGCAATTGCGAAGCGAGTTCGGCGACATTGCACATAAGATTAGCGGTAAGTTTTTGTTGGGATTCGGCCTTAACAAACTCGGTTAATGAGTTGAAGGTGGTCGGCAATTGCCCTTTTGCAGTAGCATCGAACCAGTCGGCGTGAATGTCAAGGTTGGCGATATCTATAAAATCCTGTTTTTGCTCGAGGTCAACCGTCAAATCGAGGTTGTCGGTTTTGATTTTGTCGCCTTTGAGCGGCTCGGCGGTTAATTTTAGATTTTCTGCCTTGGCGGTTCCTTTGAGCTGTTTGAATTGGCCGTTTTTTATTTTGCCGTGAAGTTTTGTGGAGAGCCGGCCTTTTGCCTCGATTTGAATACCAGCCATTTCGAAAAGCGGCTGAAGGGATTCGAGGTCGAGGTCATTTATGTCTATCGTTAACTGTCCGGTGGTGCCCTGCCAGTTCCAGCCCTTTTTGCGGTCTGGGGCAAGCAGGCCGCTCGCAGTCAATGAAGAGTGTTTATCATTTGCCGCCAGTATCATATCGATATTAAATAGACTTGTTTTCCCTGGTGGTCGAAGTTGCACATCGGAGTTAAACTTCGAGATAGCTACACTTGTTTTTTCTCCTTTAGTAACTTTCAAGTTGCCGTTGTTGATTGTCAGGTCGATTTGGCTCACAGGCAAAAGAGGCCCTGAGGTTTCGGTGGTTTTATGGCTGGAAGGCGTAGAGATTTTTTTTGCGTTCACTTTCTGTTTTTGCAGGTTGACGGACATTTTTGGCTCTTCGAGTGTGGTTTTTCCGAAGGAAAGGTTACCGAACACAAGCGAACTGTAGTGTGGTTTCGTGGTAAGGTTTTTGATTTGGAGACTGGTTTTACCGGCTTCATCTTTGAAGCTGAAATCAGTAATTTTAATACCTTTCAGCCAGCCCATCGACAGGTCTGTAAAATTCACCCGGCCGCTGATTGAGTCGTTTAACTTAGCCAGAATGGTTTTTTGTCCCTTTTGAGAAGAGACAAATGCCGGGATTAATAAAACCAGCAGCAAAACCAGTGCTATGAAGAATGCAATTAGCGTCAGGATTACGCATCTTTTCGATTTTTTGGAAGGCTTAGCGGCTATTTTTTTGTCAGCACTCATTTTTTGTCCCCCGGTGGCAAGCCTCGGGCAGGTTAATTTGCAATTATCTCCCTGGATTTGGATTTGATAATCTCATCGACCTCTGCGGAGTGATTTTTTGTAATTTTGTCGATTTGTTTTTTGCCGTTTTCGAGGTCATCTTCGGTAATTTCTTTATTTTTTTGCGTTTTTTCGAGTTGTTTGTTTGCATCCCTGCGGATGTTACGGATGGCAATTTTTGTTTGTTCGCCCATATTTTTTGCCTGAGATACAAGCTGCTGTCTTCTTTCTTCACTAAGAGGCGGGATGTTCAGGCGAATGAGTTGGCCGTCAAGCACAGGTGTGATGCTCAAGTCGCTGCTTTTAATGGTTTTTTCGATTTCTTTTGTAGAAGCAGGGTCAAACGGTTTAATTACAATCATATCGGCCTGCGGTGTGGCAATCGTAGCTAATTGTTTCAGTTGAGTAGGTGTTCCGTAGTAATCAACCTTAAGGTATTCGACCAGCCCGGTGGAGGCTCGCCCGGTTCTAAGTGATTTCAGGTCATCGTGCAGGATTTCAGCGGCTTTGTGCATTTTTTGTTTGTGTTCTGAGATGATTTTGTCTAACGGCATTTGAATTCTCCTGATTACTCGCCGTGGTGTGGTCGCAGCGGGTCAATTTCCCTCAATTAAAGTTCCTACCTGTTGGCCACGAACAGCTTTGGCAACGTTATCATTTTTGAAGATATTGAGCACAATAATCCTGATATTGTTATCGCGGCATAAACTTACTGCCGAGTGGTCCATAATTCTCAGGTTTTGCTTGAATACCTGGTCATAGGATAATTTTCTGAATAATTCGGCGTTGGTGTCATGGGCGGGGTCTGCGCTGTAAACACCGGATACTTTTGTGGCTTTTATCAGCAGGTCTGCATCAAGCTCTGCGGCTCGCAAGGCTGCGCAGGTATCGGTTGTAAAAAAGGGATTACCCGTTCCCCCTGCCAGGATAGCTACTCTGCCCCGCTCGAGGTGCCGCAGAGCCCGTCGTCGAATAAATGGCTCACAGATGGCCGAGACTTCTATAGCGCTTAGCACTCTCGTGGGCTGGTTGGCCTTTTCGAGGGTTTCCTGCAGGGCGCAGGCAATTATAATAGTTGCCAGCATACCCATATAGTCGGCGGTGTTTCGTGGGATATCGCTCATCTTTGAAAAGGATTCGCCTCGCAGGATGTTACCGGCGCCGACAACTACGGCGACCTGCGTGTCTAATTGGTGAATTTGCTTTATTTGTTTGGCGATGGCTTGCAGCCGTTCAGCATCGATACCGAATGAGTTTGCTTTGCAGAAGCTTTCTCCGGAGAGTTTTAGCAGCACGCGATGGTATTTGCTTTTTGCCATTGTTGTTACCCCGTCTGCCTGCCTGCTGATGCTTTGGTAATCAGGTCTGGTTTAATCTTTACCTGTTTTTCGTAAACAGTTCCAAGCTACGGCAGTCAAGCACCAGCCACGGTAGTTGTAACCGGTTTATAGGATTATTCGCTGACTGAAAATCTTACGAAGGAGATAATTTTGGCCTGTCCATTTGTTTCTTTTACGGACTGTTCGAGCACGTTTTCAACAGTTTTTTTGTCGTCTTTTACGAAAGGTTGTTCCAGGAGGCAGTTCTGGCTGTAGAATTTTTTCATTTTTCCTTCGATGATTTTATCAATGATATTTTCGGGCTTGTTGCTGATTTGGGCGGCGTAGATAGCTTTTTCCTGTTTGACTGTTTCTTCGTCAATACCTTGTCTATCTACAGCCAAAGGGTTTGTGGCGGTAATATGCATAGCGATGTCATTTGCCGCCTGTCTGAGCGGTTGCGATTTGGCGGTGTTTTCGTCGTTGGTTTCTATTTGCAGCATTGTGCCGAGTTTTTTATTGAAGTGCACATAGCTGGCGATGATGCCTGGTGTATCAAGCTGGAGTTTTGCGTAGTCTCCCACCTCTGTTTTTTCACCGGTTTTAGCCGCTAAGTCATTTAAGAGAGTTTCAAAGGTTTGTCCGTTGAGGGAAGTTTTGAGTATATTTTCGGCACCATTATTTTCCGGGCAGCTCAGTGCGTAGAGGGTTAGTTTTTCGGCTGCCTGTGTGAAATCTTCACTTTTTGCGACGAAGTCGGTTTCGCAACAGAGTGTAGCCATCACAGCCGTTTTTCCGTTTTCACTTGCCGTGGCGACTACTTGTCCCTGGCTGGTTTTGCGTCCAGCTCTTTTATCGAGAGTAGTCAGGCCTCTTTTTCTGAGTAATTGCAAGGCGTTGTCCATATCACCGTCAGTTTCCTGAAGGGCTTTTTTGCAGGCCATCATACCCTGGCCGCTGGTTTTTCTGAGTTTCATTACCGCGTGGGCTGAAATGTCTGTCATTGTTACTCCCTGTATTTAAGATAGGTAAATTCCATCAACCTTGCTGGGCTTCTGCTTCTTTTTCGCCCTTGGTCTCTTTGCTGGTTTGGTCGGAGTCATCGGCGACAGTTGTGCTATCGTTCCGGGTCTCTTCGGCTCTTGCCAGAACGGTTCTGCTGCGGGTGCGTCTCGGTTTTTGCGTTTTTTCCCTGGTGGCGTGCTGTGTTTTGCCGATTGCCGCTGCGTCGGAAAGTTCATTGAGAATTATTTGTACAGCTCTGATCGAATCGTCGTTTATAGGAATTGCAAGGTCAACTTCATCAGGGTCACAGTTGGTATCCAGGAGTCCGATGGTTGCGATTTGCAGTTTTCTTGCTTCCCGAAGGGCCAGATATTCTTTTGTGCCATCGACGGCAACCACAGCACCCGGCAGCCGCGACATTTTTCGGATGCCGTCCAGATTATTTTTTATTTTTCGCAGTTCGTGTTTCAGTCGAGAAGCCTGTTTTTTGCTCTGGTTTTCGAGCGTTCCCTCGACCTGCATTGCTTCAAGCTCTTCGAGTCTCTGGACTCTGGAGCGTATAGTTCTGAAATTTGTAAGCGTTCCTCCGAGCCATCTTGTATTAACAAAGTGCATTCCGCATTTTTCGGCGGCGGCTTTTGCTGCATCCTGGGCCTGGCGTTTGGTTCCTACGAAGACGATGTCCTTGCCGGAGCCTGCTATTCGGGCAAGCAGTTTCTTTGCTATGAGCAGGCTTTTTATGGTTTTTCGGACATCAATGATGTGAATGTTACCGCGTTTTGCGAAAATAAACGGCTTCATTTTGGGATTCCATCTGTTGGAGCTGTGCCCGAAGTGAGCACCGGCGCTTATTAGTTCACGAGCCAACTGTTTAGCCACAAACGTACCTCCAAAAACTTCTACTTTCCTATTTAATTACAGGCAAATCAAACACTTAAACGTTGCAATCTAATGGATAAGCAAAGATATGTCAAGAGCTTTAAGCAATAAATTGGTGTGTTGGTGCGTGAGGTCGTCAGAGCTGTTTGCGCTGAAAAAACGGCTACTAACAGAGTATAAATTGACCTTTACGCATAGCAATTGCTTTCTATAATTGTGTGAAGCGACGGTCTGAGGTCGGTAATTTGTCTTTTTCTTTCTCCAGGCGCCAGCCTGGTCTTTTTAGCGATGGTATAATTACAGGTATAAAATATGGAAGCGAAATCAACCAGTTCGACACTTTTGGCAATTGTTTTGTCCTGGAGGGTGAAATTCTGCACGGCCAGCACCGCACCGGTGCTGGTGGGGACAGCTCTGGCCTATGCGTACGCCAACAGTTTTTCGTGGCGGCTTTTCGCTGTAGTCTGGCTAGCAATGACCGCTCTTCATATCGGTGCGAACCTGGCCAATGATTATTTTGACCATCTTTCCGGCAACGACGACGTCAACAGAGTCCCCACGCCGTTTTCCGGTGGCAGCCGGACGATTCAAGACGGCAGGATGTCTGCCAGGTCCGTCCTGCTTTTTTCAATAGCCTCTCTGGCGGCGGGTGCGGCTCTGGGTATTATTCTGGTGTGCCAAACAGGCAGCGTTTTCATACTGGAGCATGGAATAGCAGGGCTTCTGGGTGGGTGGTTCTACACCGCACCGCCTCTCAAGTTAGGCTACCGCTGCGCAGGGGAGATAAGCATCGCTTTGTTGTTCGGCCTGCTGCCGGTCTTCGGTGCATATTATGTCCAGAGCGGTTCGCTGGATGGTGTTATCATTTTGCCGGCGTGTATCCCGAGTGTTCTGATTTTCCTGATTATCCTGATTAACGAGTTTCCGGATTCTCAGGCGGATGCGGCAGTAAATAAAAACACTCTGGTTGTAGCGCTGGGCAGGCCCAGAGCGCTGAGGATTTACAGAGCAGCGCTGGTAATTACATTTGTCCTGGCGGCGGCGATGCTGGCCAACCCTGTAACCTTTTACGCAGGGTTGTTTTATATTTTTACACTGCCTCTTGGTGTATTAGCATATAGATTTGCGAATGTACGTGAAGTCAGCGACTTGGTAAAGCTGCGGTCCAATAAGGTTACTGTTGCTCTTCACTTTACAGGCTCGCTGGCTGTGGCAGCGGGATTGATTACCGGAGGTCTGCTTGCCCAATAAGAGAAGATTCCGTAAAAGCTCTTAAAAGAGTTTTCAGAACGGCCGGTCGAGATCGGTCTATCGCTCAGGGCTGAATGAGACTGATGATTTTCTCCAGGTCGTTGTCCACCTCGATGGGTGCGTTGCTGAACTGTCCCTGTTGGTCTTTATGGTAATTGACGGTAACATCGGGGTCTTTGAGGGGGTGGCCGGTCAGTACACAGGCTATTTTTTCGGTTGGCTTAATAATACCTTCGGTGAGTAAATGACGCAGACCGGCAATTGTTGCCGCCGAGGCAGGCTCGCAGCCCAGGCCGTATTTGCCCACCAGGGCCTTGGCGTCGCAGATTTCTTCGTCGCTGACCGCACGTACGATGCCGTTGCAGATATCGATGCTTCGAAGGCATTTTTTCAGATTGACCGGGCGAGAGATTTCAATGGCTGAAGCGCAGGTATGAGGTGAGAAGTTTCTTTTGGTCAGGTCGGCATAGTAGCTGTCAATTATCGAGTTGTCAGTTCGGCCTGCGTTCCAGGTAAGCCCTTTATTATTTACCAAATCGGTCAGTGTGTCGGCACCTGTAGCGTTAATAATCGCCAACCGTGGTATTTTATCAATCAGGCCAAGCAGCTTTAATTCATCAAAGGCTTTTCCAAATGCGCTTGAGTTGCCCAGGTTTCCGCCGGGCACGATAATCCAGTCGGGGACCTGCCAGCCAAGCTGTTCGATGATGCGGTACATAATGGTTTTCTGGCCTTCCAGCCGGAATGGGTTCAGCGAATTTAACAGATACATACCGAGTTTTTTGCATACCTGCTGAACCTGATGCATACAGTCATCAAAATCGCCTTTTATCTGAATTGTCTGTGCGCCGTAGTCCATAGCCTGGCTTAGCTTTCCAAAGGCGATTCGGCCTGAGCCTATAAAGACGGTACACTTGATAGAGCAGCTATGTGCGTAAAGTGCTACCGAGGCGGAGGTGTTGCCTGTGGAGGCACAGATACTGGATTTGACACCAATCATTTTAGCGTGGCTAAAAGCAGCGGCCATCCCGTTGTCTTTGAACGAGCCTGAGGGATTCAAACCTTCGTACTCGAGATGCAGGCATCCCGGCTTTAAGCCTATTTGTTTTGCTAGGGCGTCATTTTGCTGCAGAATGGTCTGGCCTTCGCCAATGGTGACTCGGTCTTTATCATCGCAGAAATCGATGAGTTCTCTGAATCGCCATACGCCGCTCAAGTCCAATCGATTGTTCCGATTGGCCCATCGTCGAGCAAATTCATCCAGACGGTTCGGCACCTGTATCTTGTCCCAGTTATAGCGAATATCGAGAAGCTCGCCGCACCGAGGGCATTTGAACAGGGCCTGTGAGCAGTCGAACCGGGCCTTGCAATCCGGGTTAATGCACTCTTGACAGGCTTTGTTGCTGGTTTTCATTTTGCAATTTCCTTGTGGTTGAAACAATTCAGGTTGACTGGTTTAATTCGATAATACCTCTGGCTCTTTGTACCACTTTTTTTCTCAGGGCCTTTGGTGAAAGCACCTGGACCTGGTCGCCGTAGCCGAGTATCCACCAGCTTATTTCGTTCAGGCCGTCAACCCTGAACTCGACAATAGCACTTCCATCGTCACACCATCTAACCCGCTGGGTGCTGTGCCAGTCAACTTCACTGACATTGCCGGCGACCTTTGGTAAAAATCTCAATTTGATATGATGTATTCTGCCTTCGGGTATCATCGACCATGCCCGCCCGAAGTAGTCATACGGATCAAAACTCTCATCCGGGATGAAACACTTGCGTCCAGGTTCCAGGCTTTTAATACGATTGAGCTTGAAAGTTCGCGGGCTTTTATGCAGGCTGGAAAGACCCAGCACATACCATGCCCTTTTGTTGTATATAAGGTGATAAGGAGCCAGTTCCACGGATATATCTCGCCCGTCGAAAAGGGAATGATAGTTAAGATGAACCAGTTGCTTTTTCAATATAGCCTTTTGCAATTGAGCGAACATCTTATCGAGTTGCTTCATAGGAGCCTTTTGGGTTCCTCTGGTTGAGATATTTCGAAGCGTGGTGTCGCAGTACTTTCTTATGCCGGCGGGGAGATTGTTCTCAATTTTCAGAGCGGCCATCAAAGCGGAATTTTTGAACGGAAGCTGCATATTATTGCGTCCCTTGTGCGTCAGTAAAAGCAAGCTCATCGCCTCCTGCAGGTTTAAGTCTATGGGCGGCAGAAAAAATTCCGGGTCTATTCGGTAACCTTTGTCTTTTGTGTTGTAATGATACGGTACGCCAATGGCTTTTAGCTGCTCAAGGTCACGGAATATCGTTCTGCGCGTCTTATCGAACATTTTGGCCAGGTCTTCAACGCAATAGCTTTTGCCTGTTTGCAGGGTTGTAAGAATCTGTATAACTCTGTTTACTCGGTCTGATTTCAAGAATATATTCCTTTTAATCTCCGCTTAAGTTACACCTCACCTGCCAGAGGCCGGATAAATGTACCCAAAAGCTCCGTGAAGCATCACTTTAACCTTGGCTACACATGCTGTCAAGCAATTCATACCAGTACCGCAGGCAATTGGAACAGGAGGCAAAAAGAGCGGCTATAGTTTATTTGAACAAAATTTATGTCTTATAATGAGGAGATTGATATAGTATCATAGCGGCGGATTGGATGTTTTTTTTCGGGAATATTCGGCATGATTACGAGAGGTACAGACAGTTCATTTGCGGATGCGGAGCAGATATTCGGAGGGGATGGGCTGATATCGGGAGCACTGAGGGGATTTGAGGTAAGAGATGAGCAGATAGAGATGAGCGGTCGGGTGCAGGAGGTGTTTCTTAATGGTGGTTACCTGATTGTTGAGGCTGGGACAGGGGTAGGCAAGAGTTTTGCGTATCTTGCGCCGGCGATAGCTGTTTGCAGCAGGGGCGGCGGCAGGGTGGTAGTGAGCACGTTCACCATAACTTTGCAGGAACAGTTGATAAATAAGGATTTGCCGCTTTTGTCGGAGGTGTTGCCGTTCAGGTTTAATGCGGTGCTTGCCAAAGGTCGTGGGAACTATCTGTGCAGGCGTCGGCTTAAGTTTGTGTTGAAGCATAGGCGATTGTTGTTCGGTGGTTCTGGTTTGCAGTTGGAAGAGCTGGAGCGATGGTCGAGGCACAGCGAGGACGGTTCGCTGAGTGATTTGCCTTTTGTGCCGCTGAGTGACATTTGGGATATGGTAAAGAGTGAGCATGGCAACTGTCGCGGGAGGGGGTGTGCTTATTTTGGTAAGTGTTTTTATCAGCGCGCCAGGCGCCAGTTAGAGGCGGCGGATATTATCGTAGCCAATCATGCGTTGCTTTTCAGTGACCTTGAGCTGAAAGAAAGCGGCGTTTCACTGCTGCCTGATTATCGTTATGTTGTTCTGGATGAGGCGCACAACATTGAGCATGTAGCGGAGGAGCATTTCGGGATTGACATCAGTCAGTACAGGATGAGGCTTTTGCTAAATGGTCTGTATAATACCAGGACTGGCAAGGGGCTTTTAGCCTGGCGGGGTAGAGAAGAGGCAATTGATAAAGTTGCTCGGATAAACAAGGCGGCGGATGCATTTTTCAAAAGGGTTCGTCAGTGGTATGAAGCAAACGAATCGGTGAACGGTGGGAGGTGTTATAAGAATTTTGTTGAAGATACGGTATCGAAGGATTTAAGGGGGCTTCGCGGCAGATTAAACAAGCTTGCCAATGAGAGTGAGCAGGCGGATGAAAAGTGTGAATTTGTTCGGTTTGCAGAGCGTTGTGGTTTTTTGATTAGTGAGCTTGAATGTTTTTTGAATCAGGAGAAAAATGGTTATGTTTACTGGGTGGAGTCTGGAGGAGGCAAGCGAGCGAGGGTGCGTCTTCGAAGTGCAGCGATAAATGTAGGGCCTGATGTGCGCAGGGTGTTGTTTGACAGGTTTGACTCTGTGCTGCTTACCAGCGCGACGTTGAGCAGCGGAGGTGGCGGCGGGAAAGAAGATTTCGGATTTTTTGCAGGCAGGATTGGTTTAGAGGAATTCGAGTGTTTGAAGCTTGGTTCGCCGTTTGATTATCGGCGTCAGGTAACATTATATGTAGAGAAAGATTTGCCGGCCCCTAACGAGTCTTCTTTTATTGCGGCGGCAAGTGGTGTGGTGCGTAAGTATCTTTTACGGACACGTGGTCGGGCATTTGTTCTTTTTACGAGTTACTCGATGTTGCGTGAATTGGCCGGAGCGATAGGCAGCTGGTTGGAGAGCAACGGTATAGAACTGCTGCAGCAGGGTGACGGTATGGAACGAGGTTCGTTGTTGAAGTGTTTTACCAGTGGTAAAGATAGTGTTCTTTTTGGGACGGATAGTTTCTGGCAGGGGGTCGATGTTCGCGGCGAGCTGCTTAGTAACGTAATAATTGTGCGGTTGCCATTTGCGGTGCCGGACAGGCCTTTGCTTGCCGGACGATTGGAACAGATACGCCGGGCGGGCGGGAATCCATTTTATGATTATCAATTGCCGTCGGCGATAATCAGGTTTAAGCAGGGTTTCGGCAGGCTGATTCGAAGTAAGAGCGACCGTGGGATTGTAGTGGTGCTGGACAGCCGAATAGTGAAGAAAAGATATGGGGCGCGGTTTCTGGAGGCGATACCTGATTGCAGAGTTGAGATGGTAAGTTGGCAATAGAGATGCTTTTGGTATTCGCAAAGTTGCGGTAATGCGATCCTGGTGTATTTTCGTGGTGTTCAATGCGGTCAATGTAATCGAGCGGGGGGGGCTTTCGTAGCGAATGACATAGAAAAAAACAAAGCAACCTCTGCTGACAGGTGTCCTTGGGTGAATCGGAGTTGTTCAACGAATTCAGATATGCTGGGGGTATTTTTTCAATCAATCAAAATTGCAGCTATTTCGGAATCAAAAATTATCAGGTTAAAGATTTTTTTAATTGCTTTACCACAACGGCTTACGGGTGACGTCATTGGTGAGGGGGGAGAATTTTTTCGGTAATTGGATGCAGGTTTTTTCAAGGTTGGATAGTCAGATGGGTATGGAAAGCATCTCGAATGGGAGGTGCTTTGAGATGACAAAGGAGAGCTAATTAAATGGGATTTGAACTTAATGTATTCGGTGACGAGCAGCTTTTGGAAGAATTTATGGAGTGGCTGGTTGATGAGCGAGCCGTAGAGGTTCAAAAGCACTTTGGCAGGTTGTGGAGTTATTATTCCAATCCGATGCGGGATGTTGGTCGCGGAGCATCTGAGAAGATAAAAGAGAACGGCCAATGCTATCTGCAGGCTCAGGAATACGGGTTGCCTTCGCGTATTACCGGTGTTAGCTATCCGTCCGGCGGTGGGGTATGGAACGGCAGGGCGGTCAAAGACGTCCAGCGCAAGGAGGTGGTAATAGAGAATGATATCGGCTGGCGAGTGAATGCTGGAGTAGATTTTTTGTTTGGTAAGCCAATAAGTTTTGTTTCGAGGTCACCGGAGGCGAGAAAAAGAGCAGAAATAGAGAAGATAATAAAGGCTTTGTTTTCTGCTAACGGTGGTGTGGGATTCTTCCAGGATATGGCGGTTCTCGGTGGTGTTTACGGTTTTGTTGATTGTATAATCAGACCCGGCGCGGAAGTAGTTAAGAGCGCATCCGGTCCCCATCGTAACAATTCATTCGAGCGAGTGCTGCAATTGGCGAGGGCGATTGATTTGGAACTTGTAGATGCGCCGAGGGCACTGCCTATCCTGGAGGAGGGGGATTATCGTAAGGTTCGCTGTTATGTACAGCATTTTTATCAGCAGAAGAATAGTGTAAGCAGGTCGGGTTCATTTTTGTCTCGGCTTTTATCACAAAGATATAATCATCAGCGCAGCGGGTCGTATGTGACAGAGATTTTGACATCCGGTGCATGGCAGCGGTATGAGGACAAACAGTTGACAGGAGAGGGTATAGTTCCGTGGGGTTTTGTGCCGGTGGTGCACATACAGAATATTGCTCAGCCATTTTTTTATGAGGGGTTAAGCGAGGTAGAGCCTTTAATACCGCTTCAGGATGAGCTGAATACAAGGCTGAGTGACAGGGCAAGCAGGATAACATTTCAATCGTTTAAGATGTATCTTGGCAAGGGGATCGAAGGTTTCGCAGACAGGCCGGTCTCGCCCGGCAGGATGTGGTATACGGATAATCCGGAGGCTTGTATCGAAGAGTTCGGCGGAGATGACAAGACGCCGAGTGAGGATATGCATATTGGCGAGATACGTGAAGCGATCGATAAAGTCAGTGGGGTGACGCCGCTGGTAGCGGGGTTACTGAAGAATAAAGTCGGCAATCTGACCAGCGCGGTGGCGCTGCGTCTGACGTTGATGGGGATACTTTCCAAGACTGAGAAGAAAAGATTTACCTACGGGGGAGGCATCAAGAGGTTGTGCAGGCAGGTATTGGAGATTCTGGACAAGGCAGAGGTTTATCAGACGGACGAGGCGGACAGGGAGCTGGAGATTATTTTCCCGAGCCCGCTGCCGGAGAACATGATGGAGAAGTTAAAGGAAGCTCAGATAAAGAAGGAACTGGGAGTGCCGGCGGTGCAGGTGCTGCGAGAGTTGGGTTATGAGCAGCAGTTGATTGAAGAGCAGGGATAATTGATTGAAGTTGTTTTTGATAATCAAATTGTCTTAGTCGGGAGGTTTTATGAGTCAGGTTGACGAAGAGGAATTTGTTTCAGAAGAGACGGAAGGGATGCAGGAGCAGCAAGAGCAGCGAAGTTCGAGACTGGTGCCTGTTTCGGAATCTATTCGTTACCGTAAGAGGGCGCAGGCGGCAGAGCGGAAGAATGAGATACTTTCGGAGCAATTATCGAGGGCTAAGGATGAAGCTTCGAAGACAGCCGAGCGGCTTGGAGCAACTCAAGCTGAGAAGGAGTTGATGGAAAAGCTTGCGGCTGCTGGGAGTGTGGATCTGGAAGCATCGTTATTGTTGGCTAAGTCACGGGCAGGTGGTTCGGACGAGAAGGATCTGGACGCGGTAGTCGAGTCTTTGAGGCGTGATAAGGCGTATCTTTTTTCCGGCGGCGGTAGTCAGTCGGCTGCGGTTACTCCGAAGACGGCGGGAGTGAAGGAGCGGATTTCCGGCGGCAGAACGGTGCTGGAGGATTCGGCCAGACGGGCGGCATCGACGGGTAGCCGGATAGATTTGCAGGAGTATCTGAAGGCACGACGAAATTATTTGTAAGAGAAGATTTAGACAAAGACAAATGAATGCGCCGCAGGCGTATGAAAAGGAGAAGAGAATATGGCATTTAGTGGTAAGGCGACTTACTCGGCGGGCTCAACTTTACCGGAGTTGGCTGAGGATGTATCAGACATTGTAGGTATAGTTTCACCTTATGAGACACCGTTGCTTGATGCTCTGGGTGACCCGATTCGGGAGGCCAGAAGCAGTCATCATGAATGGCTTGAAGATGAGCTTTTGCCCAACAAGGATTCGATTAATGACAACACCTATTCGGACCCGGCTTCGGACACTGATTTTATAGTTGATAACGGAGACAGGTTTCGGGTTGGCGACCAGATACAGGTTGACAGCAGCGAAGAGTTGATGCTGGTTACCGGTATTGACAGTAATACTCTGACAGTGGTGAGAGGTTATGCCGGTACTGCCGCCGAGGACCTGGCTGACGATCAGGTAATCAACATACTCGGCAACGCGGCACTTGAAGGGGCCGGCAGTCCGAGTGCGCGTTTTAGCGACCGAACGAGGAAAAGCAACTACACTCAGATATTTACAGCGGCGGTTGAAGTTAGTGGGACGGATTTGGCAGCGAGCCAGTTGGGTTTGTCAGATGAGATGGATTATCAGAAGCAGGAGCGGCTGCGTGAGTTAGTGCGTGACCTTGAGAACACGGTAATTAATGGAGGTCGGCCGTCAAGCAATCCTGAAGGCAGCGGGAGTGTCCGGCGTTCGATGGATGGGATTGTGCAGCATTTGTCGACGAATGTTTATCATACAGGCGACAGCGGTTTTCCTTCCGGGACGGATTTGGATGAGGCGAAGGTTAATTACGTGCTCAGGCAGATTTGGGAGAGCAGCAATGGTAATGTGGATTTAATAGTCTGCGGTGGTTTTCAGAAGCGTAAGATAAACGGGTTTACGGACAGCAGTCGAACTTTTGATGCTAATGACACTACTTTTACCAATATGGTCAGCGCGTATGAGAGTGACTTTGGTATTTGCCGGATAATTGTAACGCGGTGGCTGCCAAGGGATGCCGTGTTGTTTGTGGATTCTTCGAGGTTAAATGTGATGCCGCTTGCCGGTAGAAGTTTTTATTTTAAGCCGCTGGCATCAGGGGGGGACTACGAGAGCGGTGAGCTTATCGGTGAGTACACTTTGGAGTTAAAGAACGAAGCGGCACACGGTTTGATACGCGACCTTAGCAGCTAACAGTTGAGGCCAATCTTAGAGGCAGTGGGCACCCGAATTGCATTTACAATTACGAAATGATTATTGGAAGATAAGTACTGCGATAATCAATGCCCGGGATTATTTCGGGTGCCCGCCTGTACCGAGCAGCCGGAAAGGAGGAGTTCTGGATGATAAGTTTTTCAAGCGATGTGGATATTTTAAGGTATGAGCCTGCTCTGTTCAGTGAGCTTTATGCCGGAGGCCAGGTACTTGCGGAAGGGACGTCCGGAGAATTAAGCGGGACGACTTTTACAGCGGCGGGCGCAGATTTTGTCAGTGCACGGATTGAGGCGGGTGGAGTTATATATCTCAGGGGCGATGATGGCTTGCTGGATATGAGTGCCGAGATAGTTTCGGTTGATTCAGCGACAGCATTGAGTGTTTCAGTTGTCCGTGCAGACAGTGAAGGCGATGCAATAGCGCCGCCTGGAGCAAGTGACATTTCATACAGGATAAGCACTTTTTCTCCTCAGGCCTCGGATGCGGGAAAACAACTGGCGCAACATTTTGGTTTGAGCGAGGATTCCGATAACGGCGGGATAAGTGTGGACGGTGTGATTGAAAAGGATGTATTAAGGCAGGTATCAGTGTTTGCAGTTATTTCAGGTGTGTATGCGATGCTGGCCAGTAGAGACGGCGATGAGCATTTCTGGAAGAAGAGTCTGTACTACAGAAAGCTTTTTGAAAAAGCCAGAGAAAGATGTTGTTTAGAGATTGATTCCGGTTCTGACGGTGTTGCAGATACAGTTCTTATAGGCGGCTGCGGAAAGTTGGGTCGTGGATAGTTTCGAGAGATAAACTGATGAGAGCGAGTTTAGACAGTCACGAGTTATTTGAAGGTCATCATTTAGAGGTTAAGCCGAGCAGCATCAGGCGTGCAGTGGTGGAGCGGGGAGTTGCTGGTTTGAATGGTGTGATAAGTATTGATTTTGGTCTTCGCAGCAGAAAAATCAAGCAGGTTGGTACATTGTCCGGGCGAAGTGGTGAATCGCTTGATAATCAAGTTGCCCGGATATCATCTTATATTGACGGCGATACTCATACGCTGAGTGTGTCGGACGGATGTGAGTTTGATAACCTCAGGATGGATTCATTCGAAGTTAGCGGACGCAGGGAGATGGGTTCCAGAGTGGTTGTGGATTATAAAGTTACTTACACACAGTTGAAAGTATAAAGGCTATGTCACTTGACGGCAGCAAGATAACGGATGTCAGAGCATATATCCTCTCTGCGGGGATCGTCCGGGACGGCGAGTGTGTTAGAGAGACGCGCAGGGCTGTGATAAAGTGGCATTCGGGCTGGTCCGGCAGGCTGCACCAGGTTTATGTGAATGGCAGATATGCCGGGACTACTGTTGAGTGTGAACAGCGGATGCTGGTTGTGGCGGTGCCGGGCGAGCTTTTAACTGCGGTTCGCATAGAGGTTTTCGCAGTTGAGATGGATAGTTGTCAGCGTGATTTCAGCGGACAGTTGGATTCAGCGGTGGTTAGCAGCGGAAGAGTCAGGTTGAGGATAGTTCGCTGTCAACAGTTGCCGGCTGGTGCAATATTGTCAATTTATGGCGACGGAGGTACCGGACAGATTGATTATCAAAGCCCTTTGAGCAGTGGGCCGATTTATGTCTGGCGGGCCTGGCAGGATAAGTGCGGGTTCGGTATGAGTGGATTTGGCTCGTGTGATTTTGGATATGATTCTGCGGCTGCGGTCGGGTTTGGCAGGGGGAGTTTTGGTTATGGCCAGTTCGGTCTTGATGCGGATTTAATCGAATGGGTAAGCGAGCCAATGAGTTCCGGCAGTTACCAATTCGGTATCAGAGTTGAGGATTCGAGAGGTAAAAAAAGCGAGGCTGTTGAGGTTGGGCCGGTTTTTGTGAACACATCAGCCAGGCCTGTGGATGAAGTTTCGGTAGATTCGTATGATGAGGATGCGAACCTGCTGGTATTGAAGGTTGGATAAGAAGGTGAACAGGAGACGATAATGGCAGAAGTATATCCATCGGATAATGAGTTGTTAAACCTACAGAGTGATGATGAGACTGGTGTTGTGTATATTGAGACTGGGACAGCACCTTATTATCTTGAATTCAGGAAATTGCTGTATCGGTTGTTGCGGGCATCACGTCGTGCTAATGATTTGCGTGTGTACGATGAAGGCGGGTTAGATATAGGGATTAAGGCAGGCAAGTTCTGGCTTGGCACGGATTTGGTTTCATATGCGGGCAGTGCAGGTAATGCTCTGGCGGATGACAAGGAAGCAATATACATATATCTGGATTCTGCAGGGGACATCGTGACCGATGAGTACAGTGCATTTCCGGAAATGAAGACAGAGCCGCATATTCGGCTTGCTACTGTAAGCACGTCGGGCGGTGAAATAACATCTATGACCGACTGCCGAATGGGGCATTATTTCGTAATGCCGTATGAGGCTGGTGGTGTACAGGAACAAGTAGAAGCACACACGACAGATGACACGCTTGCCGAGCAGGAATCCGGCAGTGTTCACAGCAATCTGGGTGCAACAGGAACGGTGACATTGGAGCTTCCGGAGTCGGCGAACGAGGGTGTCTTTTTTACTTTTGCCGTGCAGGCGGCACAAGAGCTTCGTATTGACCCAGGTTCGGCAACGATTCGGGATGATAGTGGACAAACCGCGGATAAATACAAATCGGCAAGTACAGTGGGGACGGCCCTTACTCTGGTTGCGGACTCGAATGGGGATTGGTTTACGGTGTCGAAGAATGGCACATGGAGTGAGGAATCATAAGGGGTTTGCTTTACGTCACGGGCCTATGAAAGCGAGGTGTTGTGGCTCACCACAGGTGTATAAGAAGATGAGCGGTGAATACGAAGCTTTTGATATGGAAGTTGGAACTGGAAGTTGCTGAACGTGAATTGAGGAATCTACAGGGTCTGGTTGTGGACTTGCGGATGAAGATAAAAGCGAGAGAACAGAACCCAGAAAAGGTGAAGAAATAAATAGCTATGTTTAGACTTTTAAGAAAAACCGAAGACGGTGGCATAGAATTTGAAACGGCAGGTAGTGGTGTCAAGAAGATTATGCCAGGGAATATTGCCAGGAAAAAATTAAATTGCGTGAAAGTGAAAAGAGATAACCTGAATCACAAATTTTGTGCGACTTGTAAAAAGAATTGTTTCTCGGCAGAAAAACTTAAAAGACGTCAAGCTATTGTAGATGTGTTAGATAATAAAAAAAGTATAGAGGAAGTTAATAGAGATGTCGTTACCTGAAATCAGCACAGACGGTTGGGACAGTATAAGTGTAGTAGCCGGACACGGTTTATGTGAAGATTGCGGTGAAGGAGGAGTGCCCACTTATTATGGTGAAGACACCGATGTGAATAATATTAAAGACCACGGCAGCGGAGAAGGGTTGGCTGCTTCATATATTGCAAGCGGTGATGGTGTTACATGTGGTGACGGTAATGGTGTTGTAGTTGACATTGACTTGGTTGATAGATATCGTATGGATGCAGTTGATATAGATTTAGCTCATGATACCAATGAAATAAGCCATTTTAAGTGTGAGTATTGGGATGGTGCTAGTTGGCAAACTCCTTCTGGGTGGGACCAGAGTGGTGGAAGTTATGATGGTGTGCAGAATTTAACGGTCGGAACTCCATTCATTACAACTAAAATCAGGGTGTCTGTCATCGAGAATAATTGCTGTGACTCTGGTGAATGCAACATGCTTTATCAAGTAAAAATATATGGTGTGCCACTTATCCCGATTTTATCCGGTTATTACAATAGACAAAGGAGAGAAACTTAATGCAATTTCTTAAAAAAGATACTGCCGCAACTGTAAAGATGGGGCCGTTTGTGGATGAGAATGACGGTGTTACAGCAGAAACATCACTTACAATCGCACAGGCCGATATTCGAGTATCGAAAAACGGCGGGTCTTTTGCACAGACGCATAATGCTGCCGGGGCGACCCACGATGAAAACGGATACTATGGTATTCCGCTTGACACGAGCGATACAGACACGGCTGGACGACTGCGGGTTGCCGTAAGCGAAAGCGGAGCACTGCCGGCCTGGAAGGACTTTATGGTCCTGCCGGAGCACGTTTACGAGGCGCTGTTTGGTAGCGGCGGCGATGCGAACCTGGGGCTGGCGGTCAAGATGCTTGTAAACAAGGCCGTCCAGGACAAAGACAGCGGGGCTGTCGAGTATTACGACAATGACGGCTCAACAGTTATTCTAACCCATACCCCAACCGACGGGGCGAGCGAAATCACACGGACACCGAGCTGATGGAGACCAGGTGGTACAAACAGGCATTGCTTGGCGGTATGACAGTCGATGCATTTAGGCTGGGGACGGTATTAAGTCTGGGCTGGTTCTGGATGCGAAGAAATGGTTGTTGTTTGTTGTATCGTCGAAAGGACGCCGAGATAATAGATGTTTCGAGGCTGTTATCGGTTGCGAACAATAATACCGAGCAGATAGAGGCCCCGACATATTTGTCTAATAAGGCGGGTAGCTTATATTTTTATGTTGTCAATCGAGCGAATGGATGTGGTTATGTTGAGCGGTCTTTTTCCGGAGCGGTTAAAGTCTGCTTTAATCAAGAAGGTCATTTGGCTGTACCGATTCCGAATAACGTTGTTAATCTGAAGGCCGGCGTTTTGGCTGGGCCGAAAGTAAGACTCGGCTGGTATTACTGTCCGTTAGAGGAGGGAGCTAAGCCGATACTGTTCCGTGTTTACTGGGATGGTGGTAACGGACAGATTGATTATCAGAACCCGTTGGCTGCGATCAATTATGAGGGGCAGGGGTTTTACCATTTTCATAGCCAGACTCTTGTTGCAGGAGCGTATCATTTTGCGGTAATGGCGGTAGATTCTAATGGTATCGAGGGCAATTCTCAGACTGTGTTAAGAATAAAGGTTGCTGACAGCGGGCCTGATATTGTCAGAGTTGCAAATATGGAGGTTCTCTAAGACCGAGCATTATTATGTTTAACATTGTAGATTTTTTTGAGCCTTATGAAAGTAAATTAGCTCTTCCAGCCGCCAGAGTAGTTATTTTGCTGGGGGGAGTTCCGTGCGAGCGTCTTCATCTGAAAGAGATATTACGTAGCGGTTGGCCGAATTTCAGCAGAGCCAAGTTTGTTTTTGAGTCTGTTGCCGCAGGTGACAGTGTTGCGGCTGGTATGTCTTTGGTCAGAGAAAAGGTTGAGATGGGCAGGTCGGTAAGCATTCGGCGGTTCTACAGCAGCGGAGTTCAGGGCAGCGGAGCTTCCAGCATACCGGTGTTTGCAGGGAAGATTGAATCTATCCGCCAGGAGACTGGCGATGGCCGGGAAATGCTTGAAGTTATAGCGAGGGACTGCAGTGCTGATTTTGAGCGGGTACTGGTATATGGTCGACGGGCGGCAGGAGCGGATGAAAAGGATGTTTTTTTAAGTGGAGCTGAGACAATTTTCAATCCGGATGGCAAGGGCAATGCTGCTGTGTTGAGTTCTTCGGGTGCCGGTGAAGACCATACTCTTTTTTCCAGTGACTCTGATTGTGGTAGTTATTGGAGATACTCGCAGGCAATCGACTATTTGCTGTGTGAATATATGCCCGCCGGGAAGCTGCATCGGCCAAGTATAGCGCAGCTTGACGCGATAACCGAGTGTCAGACGTTACGAGATTTTGACGTTACCGGCCTTAGTTTACTGGAAGCGCTGCATAGATGTTGTGACAGAATTGGTCTGGCGTTCAGGTTTGTACCCAGGCTCATTCCAGGTTGCAGTGGTCAGGCAATAGTATTTTATCGTCCCGGTAGTGGTCCGGTTATGGAATTGAATTGCCAGGAATATGGCGAGCGGTTGAGTATTTCACAGACGAATATATCCAGTCTGAAATCAGAGAAGCACTTCTGGCCTGTTACCAACAGATACATCGGGCAGGGCGACTATAAGATTTATGAGGCTACGTTTGAACTTGTGAAGGGATGGGACCCGAACCTTGAGGATACAGACTATGACAAGTTTTCGCCTTCGATGAATCCGGACTTTTATAAAGTCAAGGATATATATCGCAAATGGTGTTTGAACGAGGCCGGTGATTACACCGGAGCACCCTACAGCCGGGGGGAGGCTTTTGATTTTTCAAAGGTTTTTGAAAAGGAACAATATGTGTGCAGGCGCAGGCGTTTTTGGCCTGCCTTGAGTAGAGACTTACAGGGAAAGTCTTTGGGGTATTACCTGCAGGTCTCTTTCAACGGAGGATTGACATGGTGGCAGTACCTTTATGCATTTAATAATTTACTGGAGGAATGCGGGATTTGGCTTAGCAGCGATCAACTCGATGTTGATACGTGGATAGCCGCTCTTAAAGGCGAGTTAAAATTCAGGATAACTGCTTCAATAGTAAGTGACGCCCGAATCAATTACCAGATGTCCGATGGTCCGGTTGGTTCGGTTATACCTGTTCAGGACCATCTGTTTGTAACACCTGGCGGCTTTAAATGTCGAAAGGTCTGTGAAGAAAGCATTTTCTACAATTCTACTGATGGGGCACTCGGCACAGCGGATGAAGTTGACGATAGTGCTCCACTTCGCGAATTTGTTCGTGGAATAGCAAAGCGTCAGGCAGCGACAGCCCAGAAGGCTTCCATAACCACTGCTTATCTGAACTTTGATTACGATGTTGGCGATAGAGTGGTCATTGGGCCTGATGGAAGGAATATATTAGATTCCCAGAGCGACAATCGAAGTATGTTATGGGTAAACGAGGTTAGGCTGGACTTTGATAAACAAAAGACAGTGCTTGGAGTTGTCCGGCAGAGAAATTTGCAGGTCTGAAAGGCGGGGGCTGTGGCATGGCAGGAAACGGAGTGTTGTCAGGAAGGTTTCGGAGAGAAGGAGAGTTGCAACCGGGGGAAGTGTCGGTAGTAACCTCCCCCGGCGCAAGAGCTGCGGCTTGGGTAGTGAAAGTAAAAAGTCTGTCTTCGTATAATTTTTACAACGTGCGCAGCGTAATAGTAGGTGATGCAGGCTCTTTTCCTGTCGAGATAGGGGTTGAAAAAAAGGCGGTTAACGTGGCAGAGCCTTTTGACCAGCAAGGCCAGATTGAGGCCGGCACATATGCAATAATGTTCAAAGTCGGTGATAAATACGTTTTTTATGCCGCGGTGTAATAATGAGCAGGGATAAATTTTCGAACTGGAGTTTTGACCATCAGGTTAATCTTTCTGTGTTAGTACAGCTTATATTGCTGGCTTCGTTGATTGTAGGTAGCTGGGTAAATCTGCAGCGACAGTTATATTTGCTTCGGCATGATGTTCGTTTATTACTTGAGCAGCAGAAGGAGTTTGAAGAAGAGCTGGAAACAATCTCTGCAAAAAGCATTTCCTATGAATATCGCATACAGGCAATTGAGAACAATCTGCAAACAAAAAGCGGTTCGGAGGAAAACCATTGAGCGTTCAAACTGGAGGTATTGTTATGAAAAAGTTTTTTATTTCTCTGATGGTGTGTACGTTGATCTTTTTTGCTGGTTGCCGGATGTTGCGTTTTGCTCCTGATGAAGTTCAAAAGCAAAATGCGTGGCTTCACAATCGTACGGTTGCTATGGTTTCTGAGGTAGCGCAAAATGAGGAAGCTTCAGACAAGCTCCGGCAATTGACCGATGTTGCAGAATTGCAAAGCAGGGCATTTATTTCTTATTATGGGTTGCCGGAGGAGTTCCCCAAGGCAGATACTATCGAAGATGTACTGCGTAAATCTAATATTGGGTTGGCACATACAGCTTTGGCGGTGTCGGCTCAGAGGCCGGATGCCTGGCAGATGGTTGATGCGGCCCTGCAGATGGGGATTGGTATTTGTGCTTTGCTGGGAGGTGTATATGGGACACGGGCAGTAAAGTTTCTCAAACAGGCAAAGAACAAGTCCAACGCCTTGAAAGAAATAATTGAAGGTAATGAACTGTTTAAGAAAGCACACGAAACGTCCACCGGCGAGTTTAAACAGGCTCATCGGAATCAATCGCCACAGACCCGCAAGATTGTGGCTGAATTAAAACACTGATATCATCGCAGGTGCTATGCTGAACAATAGCGGTTAGTTTGCTGTAGGATGCTCAAAGTTCTTGAAGTTGACGCTTCGATAGATTAGTATTAAGTTTTTCTTGGCAAATAATCGGAGCGGAACGATGGTAGTTGGTTTACTCGAAGCACAACTGCACCTGCATGGAATTAACTCGCTCAAGGGCAAAAGAAGCATTGTTAAGAGCCTGGCGGGGCGATTGAAAAGCAGGTTTAATATCTCAATTTCAGAAGTGGACCATCAGGACAGCAAAATTAGCGCACTTCTTGGCATCTCGATTGTTTCCAATAACAGGCGTTTTATAGAACAGCAATTTGATAAAATCACCGATTTTATGCGGCGGGACGGTCGGTTTTCATTGGGTCGGATTGAACGGGAAACTTTTTAGCACATTTACCGAACCTTTGTTTGTGCAGGTAAAAAGAAGGTTCCCGTACCAAGTAATACGGGAACCCATATACAAAGTAGCTTGCCCCCCCCAACTTCACCGCGATTAACAACTACGGTGTTAAGAAAACTTTGCTTGTCCTTACACTTAAACCATAACATACAAAATGGAAGTTACAAATTAATGCATTAATTTTTTGCCGGTTTTAGCCGTGGTTTCCTGCCTGGGCCTGCTTGTTCGTTTCAGAAGTAGTTTCCTTAATACTTGCCTTTTCCTTGAGTGTATCCACATAAGCTTCCACAGCTTCTGTCAGCTTTTTTCCTTTTAGCTGTTCGATGATTGTCTGCCTTGCATCTTCGAGCGAGGCTGTCTCGGATAGTTTTTTGTCATATACCTTTGCAATATGCCAGCCATATCTGGTTCTGAATGGCCTGCTTGTTTGTCCGGGTTCGAGATTGAAAATCACATCTTCAAATTCTTCGACCATTTGCCCTCGTCTGATGTGTCCAAGATAACCCCCTGCATCTCCACAGTCTGTATGCTCGTCTGCCGCTATTTCAAAGGAGCCGCTTTGCTCGATTTGTTTTGCTGCAGCCTCGATACCTTTATGGGCCTGTTCTTCATCTGCCTGCCAGTTTATATATTTTACGATATGTGCAACTTTTGCAGTTTCAGGCGATTTGAATTGGTCTTTGTGCTCCTGATAAAATTGTTGTATATCTTTTTCTGCCGGCTCGGTGGAAGTACTGTGAATTTTCTCCAGTAATTTTTCAATTTGCCTGTGGGTTTTTATTTCCTCCCGTACGGTTTTTTTAGCCTCATCGGAGAGATTGTCAAGATTTTGCCCCCTGTCGCTGTACTCTTTTCTGACTTTCTCGAATATCTGTTCAATTTCGGAATTGCTTATATCTGGGAATTGCCTGCGAGCTTCCTGCTCGAGCAGTTTTTTTTCAACTACATTTTCTTTTGACCATTCCAGCAATTGACGCCGTTGCTCTTTTTCAGCCTGGTCGGGAAATGTTCGTTTGTAATGCGGCTCAAGCCGCTGATATTCCTGTTCAATTAAGCTGTCGCCGATTTTTTCGCCATTTACAATGAGTGTCATTTTTACATCTTTCTATAGTTTTAACCTTTCGATTTAGCGTACCAGTCAGGGTCACCGGATAGCTTTTCTTTTGCTTCGAGTGTCATCATCTTAAAAGCAGGGTGGTCACTGCTCCAGGAACGCAGGGCAAAAGAAGTATTTCGCATTTTCTCTACTTCCGCAGCCGCATCTTCGAAGTAACTTCCATAGATATGCAGCGAATCACTGATGTCCACATAGCGAGAAACGGTAACTTGTCTTTTTATTTTCTGGCTTATTTGTTCTGCTATGAGCCGGGCCAGGTCAGTAAAGGCATAAGCATTCATAAACCAGGCTTTATACAAGTCTCGGCTTCGCCAGTGAGTATTCATATTCAAGCCCACTTTTCCATTTGCGTCTTCTATCAGCCGCCCCCATACTCTCTGCAGGCAGGGCGGGTCATCGATATTTGCATCCGCGGTGGGTATCCATGTGATTGCCTGTGCTCGGCGTGTATGGAGCGTTTCAGCTAGCTTATCTACGATGCACTGTATTTGGTTGACCGGCTCGAATGGATTGGACGAATTCGTACAGCCTATATTATCAACGGGACAATATGCAAAAAGTCGCTGGTGATAGGTATAAGTCCACTTGCCGGCGTTCGGATCTATCCAGTGGTCGTGAATGCCGTTAATAACTTCCTGCCTATAGGTTTCAAGCTCAACGGGCCCGCCGGGGAAATTTTTATGTATCCGCGGTTCAGACAAAGGCTCTTCAACGGTTACTATTACAGTGGCATCTTTACTCGGCGGGTCCGACGGTTTGTCATATTGCGTTTTAACGTCGACGCCATTGTCCCAGACCGCCAACATAGCTTTTTCCCACGCCTCAGGCAGGCATTTGGCGGTAATGGAGACTACCGGCACTTTTGTGGTCTCTGAAACAGTACTCATTTGTTATCCATTTTGATAGTGTATGGTTTTGTGTGCGGTCTGCGTTTTGTGAATCTGGATAAATCCAGCTCCTCCTTGGTTATATCGTATCTGCGATGGAAGCGCTCCGGTATGTCGTCTCGAAGCATCCTTCTTGCTTTGTAATCATACTTCGTTCCGGGCCATTTCTCCATCACACGCCGGCAGTTTTTAACCATCAGGTTAAAGCCAACCTGCAGCCTGCCAATACTGCGGGCAGGAGCGGCTGTATTTAACTGTCTCTGTGCTTCAATAGCATCAATCTGGGAAACTTCCCTGAAATATAACGTAATTTCCTTTTCTCTCTCTGGCTCTTCAGGTTTTTGAAAAATCTGTTCTTCTTGATTTTCTTTGGCTGATTCAGCCTTTTCGTCAGAAGTTCCTTTTTCCGTCGGCTGCTCTTGTTCCTGCCGGTTTTCCATATCCTTTGCTTTCGGCGGGCCTAATAATCTCTGCTTGTCTTGCCGGGCGACATCCTGAAAAGTTGTTTCTGTTTTCGGTGTAAGGCTGCCGGGTAAATACCTGAGCCCAATAACAGCCAGGCCGAATATAACGACAATACCAACCACAACTTTCAGCCAAAATGAGTCCATTGCTTTTCACCCTGCATCTGTTTACGAAGTAGAATCAGCTAGAACCACCATCGCATATTAACAACTTTGCACAGTGAGGGAAAGAGGAATTTACTCTGTATTGCTTGCTGGCGAAGGTTTATGGCCTTGCAAAAGGATTTGATTACGATAAAATGGGACAACCTTAGTAACAATACAGGGCTGATTGTAATATGTGCTTATGTTCACAGGACTTATAGAAAAAGTATGTACGGTTAAGAACGTCTCGACACTCTCGGGCGGCGGGACGATGCGGCTTGGTGTCGATCTGGGCGAATTGGTGCAGGGTTGCAGGGTGGCCGACAGCATTGCCGTCAACGGAGCATGTCTGACAGCGCGAGCAATCTCCGGTGGCACAGTAACGTTTGATGTCAGCAGCGAGACTTTGCAAAAATCGAACCTTGCTCTGTTAAAGCCCGGCGAGCCGGTCAACGTAGAGCGCCCCCTTAAACCGTCCGACCGGATGGGAGGCCATTTTGTCCAGGGGCATATCGATGGAGTTGCGACTATAGCTCGGATAAAAAAAGATGGCCAATTCCGGGAAATATACTTTACCGCGCCGCAACATTTGCTCGCCTGGATGGTTACAAAAGGTTCTGTAGCAGTGAACGGCGTTTCGCTGACCGTCGCAAAGATGGATTCGAAAGGCTTTCAAGTAGCAATAATACCGCAGACACTGGAAAGCACCACGTTCTGCCGTGCAAAAGCTGGAGAAAAAGTAAATATCGAAACTGATTTAATAGTTAAGGTTGTCCGCAAGCAGCTCAATAATATTCTGCCGGCAAAACAAGACCTGACAATTGAAAAGCTGCAGCAATTAGGCTTTTAGCCGACAGGTAGTTTCAAAAATAAAATCACTCAGTTTTAGTAAGGGAAACAATATGCCCGCCCAGATACAACTACAAAAACAGCCTTTCCGCAAACTCCCCGATGGCCAAGAGGCACTCCTCTACACACTCACCAACGCAAACGGTCTCTCCGTCAAAATAACTGAATTCGGCGCAACTATCGTTGCAATAAACACTCCGGATGCCGCCGGGCAAATCGACGACATCCTTCTCGGCTACGACAACCTTGATGGATACCTTAACGACCAGGTATATTTCGGAGTTACCGCCGGGAGATACGCCAACAGAATCAAAGACGCAAACTTCTCTATAAACTCAAAAAACTGCCAGCTCGCCAGAAATCACGGCAAAAATCACCTCCACGGTGGAAATAAAGGTTTTAACAAACGCCTCTTCAAATCAGAACCTTTCACCGACAACGATTCAGCAGGCGTAAAACTAAGTTACCTCAGCCCAGCTGGAGAGGAAAACTACCCCGGCAATCTCGTTACTACCGTTGTCTGCTCTGTAAATAATCAAAACCAGTTGACCGCTGACTTCTACGCCGCTACTGACCAGACCACTATTGTGAATCTCACCCATCACTGCTATTTTAACCTGCTCGGCCCGGACAAAGCAGACATTTTAGACCACGAACTGCAAATAAACGCCGACCATTTTACCACTATCGATGATGAATTAATACCAACCGGCGAAATAAGGCCTGTAAAAGACTCACCTCTGGATTTCACCAAACCTGCAAAAATCGGCAAACGAATCAATGAGGATTGCGACCAGTTGAAATTCGCTAAAGGATACGACCACAACTTTGTCCTCAACGGAAAAGCCGGCGAGTTGAAACATGCCGCCACTTTGCACGAGCCAAACACGGGCAGAGTTATGCAAATCCAGTCCACCGAACCAGGAATCCAGTTCTACTCAGGAAATTTCCTCGACGGAACTATCAAAGGAAAACACAAAAGGCCCTACCAGCACCGGACCGGCCTGTGCCTCGAGCTGCAGCACTTTCCTGATTCGCCAAACCACCCGAATTTCCCAACCACTATACTTACTCCGGGACAGACATACAGGCAGACCACCATCTATACCTTCTCTACTCGATGAAAGGGTTGCGCCGATGAGCACGATTGACCTTATTGTATTTGCCGGCTTTTTCGTTTTGGTCATCGCAGTTAGTATGTACAAGAGCCGCCGTGAGAAAACCAGCGAAGACTATTTTCTCGCGGGCCGTTCCCTCATCTGGCCTTTCATCGGTATGTCTATGATTGCCGCAAACATCTCCACCGAACACATCGTCGGAATGTCCGGCCAGGGCGCAAGAGGTATCGGGCTGGCAATCGCAAGCTACGAATGGATGGCTGCCGTTACTATGGTCGTCGTTGCCTTCTTTTTTCTGCCGAAATTTCTCAAATCCGGCATCTACACTTTTCCCGAATACCTCGAATACCGATACACACCCTCGGCAAGAAGCCTTATGGCCTTCTACACTATGCTCATCTACGTTTTTGTCCTTGTGGCCTCCATCCTCTACTCCGGAGCACTGGCAATGTCAACTTTCTTCGAAGGCGACTCACTGTTCGGTATAAGATTAACACTCACTAACAGCGTTATACTCATTGCCGTCGTGGCTGCTATATATACCGTCTGGGGAGGACTCAGAGCCGACGCATGGGCAGACCTCTTTTTCGGCTCAAGTCTTATTATCGGCGGCGCCATCGCACTGTTCTTCGGGCTTAAACAAGTCAATGGCCTCGGAAACTTCCTCGCAGAAAACCAGGATAGGTTGCATATGATACTGCCCGCAGATAATAAAGTTCTGCCATGGACAGCACTGCTCTTCGGCCTGTGGATTCCGAACTTCTACTACTGGAGCGTAAACCAGTTCATCACCCAGCGGACACTCGCGGCAAAGAGCCTCAAACAGGGCCAGCTCGGCATTCTCATTGCAGCCGGTTTGAAGCTGCTGATACCTTTTATTATTGTCCTGCCCGGCATCATCGCATGGCAGCTCTACGGCGGACAAATGGCAAATCCCGACCAGGCCTTCCCCATGCTGATAAAAAAACTCATCCCTGCCGGTATCTCCGGCTTTGTATTTGCTGCCGTTTTCGGCGCCGTCATCAGCTCGCTGGCTTCTATGCTCAATTCCGCCGCCACCATTTTTACTATGGATATCGTCAAACGAAAAATTCACCCAGCCGCCTCGCAGCGACAGATTGTATGGACCGGAAGATTTTCCACCGCTGCCTTTGTCATTATCGGCTGTATCATCGCTCCCTGGCTCGGACACCCCGCTCTCAGAGGTATCTTTACATACATCCAGGAATTCCAGGGTTTCATCTCGCCTGGCATCCTCGCCGCTTTCGTCGTTGCCCTTGCTTTCAAACGCGCACCACGCCAGGCAGGGCTTACCGCACTTATATTAAATCCTATCATCTACGGCTCGCTCTTTATCTTCTGCGGCACCTTACCGGCCTTCGAGAAAATACGTATCGCAGAAATCGCTTTTCTCAACAGGATGGCACTTACCTTTATAATAATCCTCGCCGTACTAATTGCTATGACTCTTATCTCACCACTCAGCCGGCCGGTAAGTATGCCTGAGAGGAAACAATTTGAAATGGAAACCCCAAAAATCGCAAAATTTCTCGGCGTCGCCATCATACTCGCCACCGTTGTACTCTATATTATCTTCTGGTAGAATGCAGCTTTAACTATTGCAAAAAAGGACAAACAAATGACACAAACTGAGCAGAACAAAATCGCCATCGAAAAAATCAAGGAAATGGCTGCCGAAAAAGACATCAACCTTGCCGGCGCAAAAATCAGAAGAACCTCATCCAGATTTCCGCTCTCCGTCGGGCACGGCGACTACAACGGTACCGAGTTGTTCGGGTTCGGCACCGACAGATTTATCTGGCTCGCTTACAAACCAAACAACTCGCAAAAAATAAAACTCTTCAGCGCAAATTTCCCGCAAGACGGCATCCTCGAATTTACTCCGGACTCAATCCCTCAGCCGAAATCGGCATCCATTGCGGATTCCTGGCACAGGTTCCCATACGGCGTCGCACACATCCTCCGGCAGAATGGCTTTAAGCTGGGAAAAGGCTTCGACGGAATTATCTACGGAAACATCCCCGGCGGAGGTATGTCGCGCTCCGCATCTCTTACACTCAATCTTATGCTGACATTACTTGAGCTGAATCAAATACAAATCGAAGAAGATTTCAAAATCATAGACATGGCACAGGCCGTCGAAAACAAGTACATCGGCTCTCCCTGCGGCCAGCTCGACCAGATTATGATTTACTTCGCAAAAGATAGCATGGGTATCCATTACAATCCCAACGAAAAAAAAGTCCATTATGTACCGCTCGGAAAAACCGCAGAGGATTTCCGCATCGTAAGTATGGACACCGGCACGGTAAGGCCGGGTCTGGAAAAATCCACATACAAAATAAGAAGAACCGAATGTCAGGAATTCCTCGAGCTAATCAATTCTGCCGGATGGAATATCACCTGCCTCGCCGACGTCAGAGAAAAAAAACTCTACAATCAAATCCTGCAGAAATTCAACACCTCCCACCCCCACCTCTGCCGCAGACTTACCTATATTTATAATGCCCAGAAGGGTTTTTACCAAATGCTCGACGCCTGGAAAAACGGAGATATCGAGCTTGTCGGCCGGATTTTCAGGCAGGAGGGAATAGGCCTGCGTGATATTTATCAAATTTCAGGCCCGGA
>Ga0180437_10001920_pt1 | contig 34558 bp, 56 predicted proteins | sample SS_ome_4_FD_132410 | JGI IMG/M metagenome (GOLD analysis project Ga0180437, IMG submission 132410) | Hypersaline lake sediment archaeal communities from the Salton Sea, California, USA - SS_3_D_1 metaG | ecosystem: Environmental > Aquatic > Non-marine Saline and Alkaline > Hypersaline >... | reverse complement strand
ATCCGCTTCCGTATCCGTTTCCGTATCCGTTTCCGCCTCCGTATCCGTCTCCGTGTCCGTAGCCGTATCCGCGTCCGTGTCCGTGTCCGCGCCCGTTTCCGTAGCCGTAGCCGTAGCCGTGGCCGCTTCCGTCTATAGTTTCGTGTGTTATTTTCATGCTTTTTTCATTCTAAAACTCCGTCTCCGTCTCCGTCTCCGTAACCGCATCCGTATCCGTGTCCGCTTCCGTCTCCGTAACCGTTTCCGTCTCCGCTTCCACCCCCGCCTCCGTATCCGTCTCCGTGTCCGTAGCCGTATCCGCGTCCGTGTCCGTGTCCGCGCCCGTTTCCGTAGCCGTAGCCGTAGCCGTAGCCGCTTCCGTCTATAGTTTCGTGTGTCACTTTATGGCGTCCTCTAATTTCTCCGCCCAAAAACCACCGCCCTTTTCCCTAAACTCTCTAATGGTCATCTTGGCGGTAAAGTCCAGCCCTCTCTCTTTTAACCAATCCTCGCAGCCGGACCTACACGCCCTTGTAAGCTTACGAAAAAGTCTTACAGAGAATTTAAAGTCTTCCGATTTGTACTTTTCCTTTTCTTCTTGCGATATAGGTTTTTCGCCGTCACGCTTTTCTACCGCGTCCTCAATTGCTTCCTCGATGGTTACACCGTGGGCGCAAGCTGGCTCTCCTTGTAGCTCAACAAAAAATCTCTTTTCGCCATTTTCTGTGTAGAGTACCTCTATTATCTCACCGCCTGGTGACTCGAATACCTCTCCCTTAGTAAATAAATCTATTCCATCTCTATATGCTTTTTTCATTGCAAAACTCCGTATCCGTGTCCGTATCCTTGTCCGCTTCCGTCTCCGTAACCGTTTCCGTCTCCGTCTCCGTCTCCGAGTCCGTGTCCATATCCGTAACAGAGTCCGTGTCCGTATCCGTCTCCACTTCCGCTTCCTTCTCCGTATCCGCATCCGTGTCCGCGTCCGGGTCCGCCTCCGTGCCCGTGTCCGCTAATAACCCCGTTATTCATAGTTGGCTATCGACTCCCATGCAATATCAGTCATTTCACTAATTTCCAAGCCTTGCGGATTAACAATAGTTGTTGTTGGGATGACTGCGCCTATGCTGTGGTCCGCGTTCGGCTTTAGTCCATTGGCGCAAACGTCAGATATAGATCCGCTGGAGTCCCTTGTGTAGACCCTCCAAAGTCTCCTGGTGTTTTTTAAACAGATTGTTTGATTGCCGAGATCGACTGAGACAACTTCCCCTGCATGAACACCTGCTACGTTTGCCCTTACAATTACTCTTTTACCGATTAGACCTTTTTCCATTTTTCGCCTCCATTTAGCTGAAATCTATTTCCTCGTCGGACTCTTCTTCTATATCTTGCGCTATATCTCTTTCCACGCACTCAAAATAAAGCGCCTCATCAAAATTGGCGTCAGGCCTCTCTTCTAGTAGCGCATCAAGTTCTTCACAGGTGTCCACGTCTTCATTTAATACCAGAACACCTGAGTCTATTTCAACTACACCTACTGGCTCCCTGTACTCTGAATGACCGCAAGAAATCAATAATAACAAAACTAAATACTTCATGTTTACTCCCTTTTTTAAAAATTAAGACCACCAGGATTTCTCCCGAGTCCCAGTGATCTTAATTAAATCCATCTCCCCAGACTTCATGACTCTTTACATTGCGAACCTAGGGCCATAATTAAGGTTCTAATTTTGAACACTTGCGCCGCTTTATGCGTTCAATCAATTTTCGACCGTCTATTTTTTAGACGATCTCCATAATTGTTGTTTACCGTTCTTTACCATCATGTCGATAATCGCCAACCCGCCTGGCTCGGCAAACAGCCTACAAAGTATTTTTCTTATCTCTTTTATTTGGGCGATATCTACTTGCTTCTTACCGCCCTCTAGTTTTGCTATAAGTAGATCAAGTTCTTTAATGTTCATTTAAAATTCCTGTTCGGGTGGTTTGGGTTTTTGTAATAAATATCCATCATTGCCTGCACCCATTCTTCGTCATACTTGCGCTTCAATAGCGGGACTATTAGTCTTTTCGTCCAGTGAATAAAGCGAAACCTTTCGGGAAGATTGATGCGTATCCAGAAAAGTATTTCTGTATCTGTTTTGAATATCTTTTTACCATTTCTCTTTTTGTACTTAGTGAGTGCCATGTGCAGAAATATAATTAGCAGTAACGGCAATAATGGATATGCCCACCATCTTCTTTGCAGATAACCCATATAGATAAAGTCTCTTGGATGGTAGTACCTGTGAAATATCTTTAAGTGATTTATTGGCATGTTTAGAATAACCATCATTGTTATGATTGCGGTCATGTTGTCGTGACTTGTAGGCTCCTTTTTGTTAACTGGAGCCTCGTAAAGTACTCCGTCCCTTTCAAGTGATTCCAAAACCCTTTTAGCTCTTATCTTTCGCCCTAAGAAATCTTCATACGTGAAACACTTTCTTATATCAAAATTATGCAAAAGCCAGTAGGTCACAGTAAACAGTATGGCGTTTTCTGGCACCGGGCTAGGCATCGGCTCAAGCCTCATTAACCCATCGTCATCTATCCATTTGTCGCCTGACTCAGTTACCATCATCGTCCCACCCCTTGCTTGTTAAAAAGATCCACTTGCCCATGAATTTATCGAAAAGCCAATTGTGCTCTACCATCCAATCGTTAAGGTTGTGCTTGGACACAAAACCATTTCTACCTATGCGGTGATACTCTTGGTGACAGCGTCTACATAATGGCATTAAGTTGTTCGGGTTTTCAGTCCCACCAGCGCCTCGGCTTTTAATGTGATGGATATCAAGCTCGCCATCTATCTTGCACGCAGTACATGCACCTTCTGTCGAGTAGCGGCTCACTGTTTTAGGGCCTCATGAACCCAGCTTTTTTCTGAGGAGATAGTGACCCCGATATTATTGTCGTCGTAGACATTCACTGTTTTAACATTCTCTTCTTTTATTACTATATTGAATTTTTGCCTAAACATCTCGACCATAGCTCTCTTGATGTGATCTTCTGGTAGCTTTTTATTAACTAATATCTCAATTGTGTCGCTCATAGATCACTCCGTTATTGTTTATTATTTCTAGAAAGTCGTCCTCGTACATGCATACTATAGGCCTCCTCCGGTCCCCTTTTGTCCATAGTATCGGGATACCACCTTCGGTCTTAATCTCCTCGATTTTTCCGATTGGAGCATAATTTCTATTGCGTTTAGCTTGGATATGCAGCCTTCCAGCTCCTCTAATGTCAACGCCCTTGAGATCGAGGGAGTCGCCACACTTAACTCTTTCAGCGTTTGGGAAAAATTGCTTGAGTTTGTTGACAATATACCTTTCGAATCCGTGACCCTTCGTTCTTCCATTGATTGACACCCTCCCCTCCTGTTTCGACTCCATATGTGAAATCGATAGCTACTATTCATGCTTGCTTATCTGGGTATTACAAACTTGCACACAAAACATCATTACGATCGACAGATAGATGTTCATGACAAACCCAACAACAGGCACCGATATCGGTAGCGATTTATTAATTAATATATAGATAAGTATAGAGCCAATGACTGCCGTACAGAAAAGCCCTGTTGTAAAAAATCTCTTTGCTATTATTACGTCTTTCATTTTCATAATTAAAATGCCGGCAGGGTCAAACCCTTAGCCCTACCGGCGAGAGCGCCACGGTAAAACAGCGCTCGATAGTTTTAAACATTTATTTTCTAGCATACTCAATCTGCAATCAAAATACCTACTCAAGAGGTTGGTTGAGTTATAAAAAACACACCTCGTAAGTTCTTCTTTGTGTGGCTGATAACTAATCAGCATAACTATTAAACTAGCTTCTATCATTTAGTTTATTTATCCATGTTTGTACGGTGTCGGGGCTCTTCTCGGCTTTTATCTCTTTGCCGTCCCTAACTCCTAGCTCTTTATAAATATCTACAAGGCTGTCTTTGTCTTTAAAGCCATCTGTTAACTTGGCAATGACTGCCCATAAAACTTTAAGCCTTTCATCTGTTAGGTAATGTTTGCCCGAATTCGCTTTGCCGTGATCATTAGTCGCGTCAGCGTCTTTAGTGTCGTCAATGCAAAACATGCCGCTCAAGCAATACTTTCTACTGTAAGAAGAAGCTGCACCAGTTATCTGTGACTCATCCGCGCCTTTTTTGTTTTGAGGCTCTCTTGCATAAGCACTACTTTCTACCGTTGCTTTGCCATCTGTTATTTGGGCCGTTGCTTTTACGTAGTAGCGCTCGCCTATTTGTACAATCTCATCTGTCATGAATAATGCTAAACCATGTTGCGACAATAGAGGTTTAATTGCTTCAAGTATGTCTTCACAAGATCTGTACTTGTACCTACCAAAAGCATTGACTTGATTTTTTGGTGCCTTTAGCTCGCCTTGTATTTTTTGTATTTTCTTTATTAATGCTTCCATGACTAAAACGGTATCTCGTCAACACTGAAACTTTCTTGAGCTTCAACTGCTTTTACATTGTCAAACGATTGTTTTAAAGATTGCTGCGGCTCGCTGCTTTGTCGACTACCAACAAACTCAATCTTTTGTGCGTTAACAACAGTCGTGCGTCTCTTGTTGCCAGACTTGTCTTCCCATTCTGTCGTCTTATTAGAGCCCTCTATTATCGCCTCTGAGCCCTTTTTAAGGTATTGAGCTGCCACTTCACCTGTCTTGCCCCAAGCTTCTATCTGGTGCCATTCAGTGTGTTTACCAGTTTTCCTGTGCTCCGTAGTGGCCAAGCTAAACTTGCTAACGGCACTGCCGGTTTGTGTGTGGGCAACTTCTGGATCTCTACCTAATCTGCCGCATAGTATTACTTTGTTCATATGGCCTCCTGATAAGAGCCCCCACAAGCTGTTTCAAGGGTTGCAGGGGCATTTTATCGTTGCGGGGTGACAAAGGACACATGCCTCCCGCTTCAATTTCTCAGTAGATGAAACAGCGAAGAGTTTATATGATGCCCGACTTGGCTTGTAAAGTTTACAAAGAGTTTTTTTTAGCTCAGAATGCTCTGGTCCCGGAAGAGTTTGCTCCTCACCTCAACCACAGGCCATAACCGGGGCATGCTAGTGGCAGAAAGGAGAAGGTGACCTTGACCGTCTTTATACGGAAAAGTTGCTCAGGGGTTAAGCGCTTCCCCCAAGTTTGAATTAGAGGAAAACGCGGCCGATTCCACCCACATATCAGGATAGGCGTCTACCACTCCCTTAAACTCTCTGATTACGAGAGGGAAGGACATGGGATCCAGGAGGAGTGCGCGGAAAGAAGGACGAACTGTTTGTTGAAGATTAGCTTTTTCGACAAGTCCTTAAGGCTCCCTATTCCCATCTTTACCGGAAGGTTTTGGGAATCACTCAGCGTAGCGATCATGGATAGACATAATAACGTCATACTGCCTACTAGATATCGATAGGTTTTTCTTTGCGTAATCGGCAATACATTCACACCATCTAAGATCGTTGGTAGACAGATGCTCCCTGATATCGTGGAGCTCCTGCATCATAGTGACAAAATGCTCTTTACACTCAGAGTCGATCTGGATCCACGACTTTCGCTTAATTGACCTCTTTTTGAGGACCTCGTTAAAGCCCTGTGAAAATAATTCTAACTGCTCGCAATAATCACTCATTCGCATCCTCCGTTTCGTATATAGCGATAAGTTTCAAGGGATATATGACAAGCCAGTCGGATATTAAAGAGTTTTTATCGGAATACTAAAAGAAAAATAAGAATATACAAAAATAACAAATACTTAGATCTTGCGAAGCATGGGGTGGTCATTACCTCTTTCGCAGTTGCATCTAAAGATGTCGTCACCTACAAAGACTACACCAGAGTTTCCACAATCCAGACAGTCGGGCAGTGGTTTAGCTTTCTTCTCCCGTGCAGGTATCTTTGCCATAAAGTCTGCGGGTTGTGGCGGGGTCTTGAATTTCTCCCATTTCATTGACCTATAAGAGTCGTAAATATCTCGCAATGAAAACCGCTCTAGAAGTGTTTTGGCCAAAACTTTATACTCCTCTGGCGATCGCCTAAAGCCCAGTATTCTGTGGAGGTCTTCTAGCATGTTGACGCACCTAGTTTGATCGTCCTTTGGGTCGATGCCTGTATTTTTCATGAACTTTCTATAAGACTCTGGTGTTTCCATGCTGTGGCAACTCTAAGCATATCAAGCTGTATGTAAAGCTTGGGTGTAAGATTTACACATAATGTAACGCGCGTCTATTTGACGTTAAAGTTTTCGGAAATCATTGCGGCCACACCGTCTGCAATTACTTCTTCTAGTTGTGAATCGATTACCTGATAAAGCGATAGTCTTTTAACTAGTACGTGAAACATTTCATGAATAAGTGTTGAAACTTTTTCTTCGTGTGAAAGCTCTTTATCTATTTGTATTTCTTTTTTATCGTGATCAACAATACCGTCGTTGCCACTAGATGAGCCATCGCCTTTGTAGTTGGGATTAGATACTAAGCGAACTTTATACCTAACCCCAAACACAGCAATGGACTTCGGAAGCGTCGTCATAGAACAAGTCTAGACGCTTATATTACTTTTTCAATACTGAGTTTTTGTCGGTCTTTAATTCCTTATCAATTTTGGCAATCGCTTTATCAATACAACTTTTATCAAGTTTTTTATTCTTTCTTGTAAAGCAACCACCGTAATTCCAAGAGTGAAAAGTCTTGATAAGTAGGTGAGGGTTTTGCTTTGCTACCCGACCACACTCCTGGCAATACTCTTCTTCTTCGCTATTATAATCTGGATCTAATACTGTTCTCATTTTTTACCCCAATAGTTTTTCATTAAGCTTTTTATAAGTAGCGGATGCTTTCTCTCGCATTCTAGCACGCTATTGAGCCACATTATTTTCAGTTGCTCTTGTGTTAGCGCTGTCTCTCTTGGGTCTGTCAGGGTATTTTTCTTTGAGTTTTTCTGTCGCTTCAATAAGCTGGTCAATAAGTTTGTTAAATTCATCTCTTCCTCCGTTGTCCATGTTGCCTCCATTGTTGAATCAACTATAGCATGAGGTCCAGAATTACATGTAAGTGTGCGAAATGCAGTAGACGCGGCATTGAGATAGTGACAATAAAAGTTGCCCTAAACTAGCCTTCTTTAGGGATAAACACTACAGCTTTGGCCCAACCATCTTTTTCTTCTTCTTTAAATGGTTTTTGTCCGTAGTACATTTTAATACCTAGAGTCTCAGACCCCTTATGGTACCAAACTTCAACTTTATCGTATTTGTCTAGATCGTATGTTTCAAAATCGCTCATCGTATTTAATATAACACTTCATGCACGTAAAATCACAATTAGATGAGGACCATGTAGTTTTTACACACTTACCCTCTTTGATTTCCTCACCACAGATCATGCACTCTTTCGGTTTCTTGATTTCGATTATTGAGTCTTTGGTTTTGCGCGTGTGTCGCTTTAGTACGTACCCGCTGTGTAGACTATTTAGATTTTCTACTGTGTGCATTTTTACTCCTGCTTATTACTGATAGCTCGTATGGTGTTAACGGCTCAAACTGGCGTTCATAGGCCTCGGTTTCGTAACTTATGTCCCAGTAGCCACTAAGTAGATACTCGTAAAAATAACTTAAGTAAAATTTAATAAACCCAACCTTCCTGACTTGGTACACGTGGATGAATTCATGTTTTAGAAGCATCGAGGTTGCCTCTTCTGGCGGGCAATTGAGTAAAATAAAGGGGTAAACAACCATGCCATTTACTCTTACTAATTTAGGCAGCCAATGGCTGTAGATAATCCTGACTTCAAGCATACAAATATAATATTGTTGAATACTGGCGTATGGCAAACTAAAATACTTAAATGGGTGATAGCTTTGATCTCGTTATTGCTGAGCTAAAGCGAAACAGAGAAGAAATTAGGGTTCTTGATAAGGAGATGAGGGTTCTTAACGAAAGGATCACTGACGTTCGTGTTGAAATTGCACGACTCAAGACCACTTCAAGACTATGGGGCGGGGTTGCTGGGGCGATACCGGCACTGCTAGCGCTAGTTATTTCTTGGATGAATGGCCGTCACTAGAGTTTAAATCGTCTACCTGCTTTTTTACGTCGTCATATTGTTCTGCACTTAAACTCTTTTTCTTTTTGTATGACTCTACAAACTCAACGTATCTACGTTTTGCTTCTTGATTTGCTGCCGACTTATCTAAGAGCCAGCCTACTAGTTTTAAAACTACTTCTATTATTGTTGATACCATTATAAGTCCCTTATGATAATTTCTTCATACCCTATGGTTAGAAGTTTGTGCATTTTTCCACTGGTGCCTTTAAATATAAAAGTGCATTCCCTGTTAGGCATATTAAACACAAAGACCTTTCCATCTTCTGTAGGTAGTGTCCCGCACTTTGCCAGTGAACTCATAACAACCTCTTCTGTGAACTCTATTCTTTGAAGAAGCCCTTCTTTTGATTGGCAAACTGTTACGCCTCTTGAGTTGTAAGAACTACCGTTGCATCTGATATGTGCTGGTAGTTGAAACTTTTCGTTATTAAAGTCTACTAGCCCCCAAGAGTGTCGCCCTTCTTTGTCAAACGCTTCTATTTCTAGGTAGCAGTAACCGCTTTGCTCCATGATCTCGTCGGGGATAAAGTTAAAGCTTTCCCTTCTACCAAGATCAAGCATTTCCTCTTCCCTGTGGCACGTCTTTAGAGTGACCATGTCACCCTTCCCGCCAAACTTAACTTTTATTCTGTGCTCTGGCAGTGGTTGGACAACTAGCGTCCCGTATCCTTTATGGCCATCAATCTCTATTCGCATGTCTTTCTTATAGTACACAGCGGGGTTAAGTTTTTGCATTGTCGGAGCACATGAAAATAAAAACAAACAAATAAAGAAAGTTACTTTTTGCATATCTTACCCTTTAAATACTCCCATAAAGCAACAAAACCCTTGATAGCAAACAATAGTCGCCACCAAGGGAATTGTATAAAGTATCGTATGAACTGATTAAGCTTGTGCAGGCTCTTCTTCTTCCTTCTTTAACCAGAGGTTTCCAATGTCTAGCGCCATGTCAGTGAAGCATCTCATAAAAGCTGCGGGGTCTTCCTTCCACTCCTCGTCAAGCTGATCAAGACCTTCAACTGCCCCCAAAAGCTTGGGTAGAACTGCTGCGAAGATAGTTGAAAGATCGCTAGCAGGGTCAAAACCATCTTGTGCTGCCTCGACTGAAACAACGACCATTTCTCTTAGTGCGTCTGCAAGCTCACTTGCTTCTTTTGATTTTTTAACTGTTACGTCTAAAGTTGCCATTTAAACTCCTTAAGGTTTAGAAAATTCAGTTATAAAAGCAGCACCATCTAGCGTGCCGTTTACTTGTATGTCGTAGCCAGTGTCCATCATGATTGGCTCACCAACGCTTAATGTAGTCAGATCTTGGTCCGAGCCAGTGGCGGCCACCTCATAAATGATTGTACCAGTGTTTGTCCTAACTCTGATAGACCCAGAGCCTGCCCCTAAGTGTTGTATTTGTGCGCGTGCATACGTGCTGGCTGGCACGGTGTATTGGACACCACTAGTTGTTGTGTCGAACGATACTACCCCAGTGAAATTTTCCCCACCCGATGAAGTGGCCATAAAGATCTCCTTATCTTGGTCTGTACATCACAGCTATATTAAAGTTTTGAAAGCCCGTACCTCTTTGATCTAGATCCATCCTTAAAGCGTCACCAACATTCACTTGTGTTGTTGATAAAACTGCAAGCGTGTGACCTGTCGGATTAGACAAAGTTGTTGAATTTAGCTCATCTCTTAATGTGTAAGATCCATCGCTTGCGGCAGAGCTTATCTCTGGTCTGGTTGAGAATATAGAGCCTGCGTCTGTGTCGCCACCAGTGAGTCGATGTATGTCGACAATAATACTTGAAGCACTGCCAGCGTCACCGATGTAGTAGTGAAAGCCAGTTATTTCTGCGTCAAAAAGAAAGCTAAAGATGCCATCTAACCCAGGTGCAACAGTAAAGAGCCCTATCGGACCGTTTAAATGAAACGAGTGAGTGTCGTATTGTCGATCATTGATAAAGTTGATCGAGCCACCAAGTTTAGTGGCAAACGCCTCTGATACGGCCGCGCGGTATTCAGCCTCTTCCTGTTGGATGTTCTTCCTTGCCGCACTAATCTCAGCCATGAGATCTCCTTGCGTTTAAAGCCTACACATATCTATATGGGAGGCCTCCATCGTCACTAAAGCCTATCAGATCAACAAAGTATCCTGCAACAGGTGTGAATGTAAGATCCCTGTCTACGGTTACCGTATTTGTGCCAGTGTCGACTATTGTGACCCTTGCATCGTCATCTAGTGACGTTTCGTTGCTATCTATTGAGTAATCTTCATTGTGTACACGTACGTATGAACCCACAAAAAACTTAGTAATATCTGCTGGCGCTACTGTAAACTCCGTAGCTGAAATACCTGATACTACCTCAACTTGAGGGTCCCAAAAGCAGTGAAGTCCTTTTTCTTTTGGATTAACGTCAGTATCACCAGTGTAGTCGACAAAATCAACCAAGTAGTCTTCTGGTGGGGCGACTGATAATGGCGGATTGACGATTAACGCATCATTTCTAGTGGGGTCAATTTCTGTCAACGTAACTGTCTCTCTAAAAGAGTAGTCTTCTGTTCTTATCTCTACTTGTTCGCCAACAAAGTTAACCCATTTGGATGTCTCTAATTCAAACTCTCCGGTGCCAAAGGATCTTTTTATAATTATCTGTGTTGTGCTCGAGCCTGTACCAATGAATGAGCTAGGCGAGATTGTACCGAATCGTCCATCAATGCCGTAACCAGATTGGAGAAGACGCAATTTAACGTCACCAGTTTTTAAGTTAAAGCTGCGATTTACCACCTCATAAAGCTGAGGCTCCGTACTTCTTGACGCATTCTCGTGGTTACTTATCTGCAGGTCTTCGCCAAATAAAACAACGTCAGTTATCTCGGTGTCAAAACCACTCTTGTAGTTAACTTGTATCGTAGTTGAGTATGGTGCGAATTGAAATCTGTCGTTGTATCTCTTTGCTTGAGTTTGTATGAAGTTTCTAGTGGCGTCATTGTCTCTGAGTCCTCTAGAGTTTATCGTGAGTGTTTTTGTGTTGGTCTTTATTCTCTGCCTGGATCTATTGGAAACTATAATCTGACCCGATTTAAAGTCGTCCTCAACCTGGTCTTGTTCAAACCTGTAGACAATTGTATTGAAAAACTCTTTTGTTATCTGGCGAGAGGTTTGTATCTTGTTTGCACTTTTAACATTCGTTGTGTTGTATTCGGTGAGTTCTTCTAGCGCTAGTGGGGGGATTGCTATATTAACAGATGCTCTCGCCTTCCTTGGCACAGCAATATAGCCAGCAGGAAAGTATAGCTCTTGGGATATAAAGTCTTTTCCGTTTTCTGTTTCCTTTAAAAAGAAGTCATAGTCTGGCTGGGACGCTGCAAACAACGCGGCCAAAGACTCGTGTTGCTGAATATCAACCTGTGATGGTTTCATCCCAAGACCCGCTGTAGAGCCTGGCAATGTATCGTACTTGCTTTTTAGTGTGGCAGTTGCGGTTGCTTCTATTTCGCTAACAAGTCCCTCGCCATCCACATGCAACACTGTACCGGTAGATATCTGTGTTATTTGAGTTATGACGGCGTCAGTTACATTGCTCGCCGGATTGGTTGCGCCTATAACAGTTATAAGATCGCCAGTGGTTACGTTTTTATCTGTAACCAGTCTTGTGTCAGGAATAAAAATACCGTCTGTTATTGTTTCAGTTGGGCTCACGTCTACAAAGCGGGTGACATTCAAGTCTTCTGCGTAAAAGCCATCTTCTGTTGTGAGCATAATCTTTAGAGCTAAATCAAGCGGTTGGCCTATTAACCTATAAGCGCTACTTATCTCTGTTTCATCCGCGTGTGCGGCGGCAATGGTGCCGAACTCACCCCTGGTAAGACCTGATATCGTGTTGGTGCCAGTATCAACTGTTGTGTATTGAATTATCTCATCGTCGATAATTAAATAAGTGCTGACGGCGTCAGATGGACTAACAAAGCTTCCTGCCTCGTAAACTAACGATGTGTCGCCAGCACCTATAGAACCGACTAGCTTAGTTTGTATTTGTTGAAATATTTCAGATCTTTTCAAGGAGTCTGGGTGCGCTATTGCCAGCTTCCAAAACCCGGCACCAGCACTAGTACTATCAATGATTCCATTGAATATTCTAATGCTGTCTTCTGGGTGGTTACCGCCAGCAAAGTTTATAAAAACATTCGCCTCGCGACCCAGAAGATCAGACACCAGCACACCAGGTGTGAAAATCTCATTAGTTAATTTACTGTCTTTATCAATTAGCTGTACATTGAACTTCTGCACAGACTGACTATCGCCCTTATCGACTTCGAGTTGTTGCGTGATAGAATTGGTTGTGCCTTCTAGTGATATCCAATCTCTTGAGTTTGGATCTTCTAGGCCTCCACCAATCTTTAAGCCTGTTTGGCCTATCGTGACGCCAGCTTGACCTATTTCCCAGATTGAAAATATCGGTTGCGCACCAAAGATAAAGGGGATGCCATCTATCTCTAGTATAACCTGTTGCTCAATATTAACTTTTTGCGAGAGTAGCCTAGCTTTAGTTGATACTTCTAATGCCATTTTTCCCTCACGTAATGATCGCGAAACCACTCAATCTCAAAGTTCGGACAAGTCTTATTCGCAAACTCGTAGTGCGCCCTGATATCCTTAGCTTTTAGGTCAAACAATTGACACATCATTTCACTAAGAACACCCAGCATGTACATTTGATCATGGGTAAATTGAAGTCCCAGTACACAAATGCCAATCGAGTGAGCATTTCGACCCCGGCAATGAGCTCCGGGCTTTTCTACATCTCTAAGTATATGTACGTTAGCGTCATAATCCACGCCAAAATGGTAACCAATGTCAGACCAGCCACGATTAGATACATGATCGCGTTTGATAGCTTCAAAATCATAGCTGTTAACATTTGAAGCTGAGCAATGGAGAATAACTTCACGTATAGCTCTTATTTTACACCCCTAGATAGTCGTTGATCATAGAGTTTATTCTGTCTTTATAAGATTGATCCATCGGTGCCAGCCCGGTCAGATCAAGCGGGGTTATTAAAGCTTGGGCCGTCAACAAACTACCTGTTTGAAGCGCCTGCATTATTTGTTGGATCGTTGCGTTAGAAAAGATTGCGGTAAGCTGTTCGGCAGTTATATTGCTATCTTCATTTAGCTTATTTATAACCGCTATTATGCGGGTCCCTAGACGCATTCTAGACTCTTTCTCGTCAACCCCTGACTGGAAGACTAATTCGGCTTGGATACTGGCGTCCTCGGCTTCCAGGAGCGCTAAAAAGGCTGTGTCGTCAGCGTCAGCGATTGCCTTGGCGAACAACGCCACATTAACGTAGGTGTCATACTGTCCAAGGTTAATTGCTGCTTGTCGCCAGTTGTGTAACGCATCAACACGGTCGGTTATATCTTTGACCCTTTGCAGCTCGTCAAACTCGGCAGTTAAGGCGGTGACTAGATCTGCCTTGTAGTCAGTTACCTCATCTACTACAGCAGGAGAGTATGGAAGCTTTGTGTCATATATTCTAGTATTGCCCGATAATTGGTAAGGTCTAAGCATGTCGTAAAGAGTCTCGCCCGGTTCAACTCCTGTTGAGTTATTTTCAACCGCAGAGGAGGGATAGAGCCTTGCCATGACCGATGGCCATACGTCCCGAAACGCCAGTGCATTTATTTGGGTTTCAAGCTGTTCAAATGTTTGTTCGTTTTTAGTTACTGTATATGGCATTATAACTCCCAGATCATAACTGTTGTATAAACCTCATCAACCCCAAAACCAGCACCAACACCATGACCGCCAGTTGCAGTTGCACCCACCCTGGTCCTTATTTCGAAGTCTTCGTTAGCACCATCGGTTGTGAATGAACCAACAATGAAAGAATGCGTTTGCACCTGGTTTGTTGAAAAGGCTGAAAACTCATCCGTACCAATAATCTCATTGGCTGCGTCTGTTACGTTGTAAAGAAGTGACACATGGCTACTGGACCTATAAGCATTACAGATAGCTATAATGAAATAGTCACCGGCATTGGTAAGCCTTATCTGGTTTGAACTTAGAGAGCTAAAAGATGTGTCGCCCTCGGTGGTATTTAAAACCCTTGTCTGAAAAGACCCAGCGGTTGAGTTTCGACCAAAAGATCCTGTGGGCAAAACGTCTTTAAATATTGCTGGCTCGGCAAACCCGCCGCCACCGCCTCCAAACGCGGTCCATGCAGATCCATTATTCCAAACAGGGCTACTAAGTGTTGTATCAATGGCAATTGATCCAAGCTTATTTGTCAAAAGGTTTAAGTTTGTAGTTGTTTCATTTGGCACAACAATTCTGTTTGTGTCACTTGCGGACGAGGCTGATCCATCCACATCCTTATTTGTTATTACCTGGCTAGAAGAAATATCAACTACGTCAACGCTTGCTATTGTTGGTCTTGATACAAAGTTTTTAATACCAGCAAAGTCTTGCGCGCCAGTGGAAACTTTACCAGCCTGAGTTGAACTGGCGTCAATAATGTCTTGAGTGGCTTGTAGTGAATCAAATACACCTACATTGGCGCCAATCGTGGGGCGGTCGCTACCCGCAAAGACTTCCCTATAAAAGTATCTTATGTCAGTGGAAGTTAAGGAGTGGGCAGTTTCGACCCCAGATATATTTACGAAATAACTTAGTGTCCATGTACCGGCTGCCTCTGTTAATCTACCAAAGACTCGCCTACCAGAGCCATCTTCCACTTCTGAGTTATCACTAGAGACGACAATGCTTACAAGGTTGTTTGGCGGGTCAGTGATTACACCCGCAGTGTTGGCGTCACCACCAGATGTCTTAGCAGCAAAATCAGCAGACACGTCATCACTTGTGCCGGCAGCGCCAGTGAATGTCTCCTCTACGTAGTCGGACCAAAGGTTATTGAAATCACCCAGAGCGTCTGCACTTATCGCTTTCGAATTAACACCATCATGGTCATGACCAGTAGAAGTATCAAACTCTCCGTCAAGTTTTCCAACGGCAGTCTTTTGATCGTCTCCGTTTGCCACAACATTGTTTGATGAATACGTCTTTGCAGTTGCATCTGTTGCCGCCTGGTTTGCTATACCCGATTGATCAGCGATCTCATTTACAACCCTCTGTACGTCAATCAAGTCTGTGGTGTCAGCGTTTTCTAGATCTATTTTCCCAGAGGCGCTTGTGTCTGCACTTCGTGAGACGAATGCCGTATTAAACGTAGTTTCGTCAGCATTTTGTCCGTTGGTTACACTCATTAGTACCTCACTCTATTAATCTAAACCTTAAATTGCCAGTTTCGTAAAAGCCCTCTAGTCCTTGTCCAACCAATTCTCTTAAGCGAAAGCCTGTACCGTCCCTGCTGGCGGTAGTGGACTCAAGCAGCACCTTGTGAAATGTCGCCCTGTCGCTTCGGTCTTTCATAAACTCAAGATTGGACTTTGTTATGGCAAAGCTTAAAAAGTCTCTAGCGTCTTGAACAGCGTTGCTATTGTTTTCTATAAAGTTGCCTTTGGCCTTAAACCTATCTGTTATATTGGTGATATTCATGGTCATGGTTTTTCTTTGACCAAATGTTACCACCTCTTGTATCCCGCTAGCTGACTCGTTTACATTTGATTGCACGTTTTGAACATCGTCATCGAAATCAATGAAGTTTTGCACAGGAAACTGTGGTACGTACTCATCGCCCATTGCAGTCACACCGTCATAAGTAGAAGCACCTGTTCTATCAGTTGATCCAAAGCCAATCAGATCGTTTATCTGTATTGTTGACGTACCGCTAGAGAACAATAACTCGAAGGTGTCGCTAGATGATATCGTAACAATCCTTGTGTCCCTGTTAAATGTTGCGGTGTAAGTTTGGTCACCAGCACTATTTAGTGCCAGCACTATTTCATTCATAAGCTCGGTCATACTATACGATCCAACAGATATATTGGCCGTCAGCTCTGTGGGGGCTATATTAGGTTCAACAAAGTTTATCTGGTTGTTGAGTTCGTTAACGTCACCTACCGTGTAAAAGACTGGTCTTGTTTGTAAACTCACGAGACTGCCCCTCCGTTAACTACTACGCCCTCGCTATCAAAAGCCTCATTGATGACTTCTACTATCTGTCTACCCAGGTCGCCATTATCAGTGGTTAGGACATTTCCTTCCACGTTTACCGTAACAGCAGTTTGTTGCGTTTCTCTTTCTTCTGTTTGACCTGTTAGGCTACCACCGTCACCAAACTGTGGACCTCCACCAACAGCACCAACGCCACCTCCTGCACCCGCTTGTGCCCCGGCACCGCCACCACCAAGAGCGGACAAAACCCCACCGAATGTTGCTAATGCAGCACCAGTTGCTATTAGTGTCGCCCCATTACCTTGAAGTCCTGGAATAACACTAAAGCCAAGACCTTGGAGTATAAATGCAGTACCTTGTTGGATCATTAGCTGCCCTAATGTACCAAGGAATGCCTTGGCGAATGCATCTAATGCGTTCTCGCCATCTACAAGCGCTTTACCAAAGGCACCAAACCCGGCGCCAATACCTTGCCCGATACCACGCTTTATATTTTGCCCCACTTGTATTGCGGCTTTACTTATCCTTAAGGAGCCCTCTGTTATCTGTGCCTCTGTAGCAGAAAAACCAGCACCTATTTCGTCAAACAACGTGTTGAGTGAAGTGCCAGCCTCGATAGATTTCTGTACAGGGTCTTCTCCGGTAGTTGCGCCAAATGCAGCGCCATCTCCGGTTGGGGCTATACCCTCTTGCGTTTGATTTATAGAAGACCTGATTGTTTCCAGTGATTCAGTAAGGGCTCTTGTATCAATAGGCTCACCAAGGGCTTTAAGCTGCGTATTCAGCTCGGCAAGGTCTTCGCCAGCAACTTGTCTTGAGGTCTCTCCGAACTGGATAAGGCTTTCTGATATCCCGCCGCCTGCACCAAGGAGCTTTGCAACTCTCCCAATGCCTTCTCCGATTGTGCCTATAATTGCTGCAATAACATTCCCGCCAGCCACAATAGAGTTTACCAGGGCGGTGAATGCTCTACTTATTACGGTGGTCGATATAATTGCGTTTCTTGCCCATAACTCGAAGACATCTATCAAGGCTATAATTGGGCCTCTTAGAAAGTCACCGCTTTGTGCTGTTTGATTGATACTTGCAGTAACGCCAGAGAGCACTTGAGATATGCCTCTGAATGCACCTATTAAAGCAGGAGAACCTGTAACGAATGAGCCTATGCTTTCAAGAAAGTCTGAAAATATATTTGTTAACTGTTTAAGCGAGCCCGAAAACGTGACTATTTGTGCAGATGCGATACCCCTGAACTTGGCACCAAGTAAGTCAATTGCGGCGCCCGCTCTTAGTTGTTCTGCTGATAAGTTCTTAAGCTCTGGAATAACCTCGCCTAGCTCACCAGCAAACCCGCCCAGTGTTCTCGCAACATTTCTTGTAGCGCTGTTAAGATCAATGTTTAATGCGCCAGCAAGATCAGCGGCAGCGGCGACTACAGCCTTTGATTGCTCTGCAGTTGCTCCCAGACCTTGTGCGAATGCCAGTTGTTCTAAGACTGCCTCGTCACCAAAGCGTGTCACTGATTGCAATTGTGAAGCAAAGTTTTGCAGGTCTTGACTTGCTCCCTGCGAGAACTCTCCAATTCTTCTTAGTGATGCGTTAAGGTTATTAACAGCATCTTCTTGTCTTGCGGCAGCGGCAATAATCTCTCTTCCTGCAAACACTGCAGCAACAGATGCAGCGGCGGCAGCGGCAACAGCGCCAAGCCTTACGAGTCCGGCCCTAGCACCGTCGGTAAAGCTTCTACCGAAGGCACGTCCAGCACCCTGGCCAGACCTCTTAACTCTACCTTCTAGATCGCCAACAGCATTTCTTACCGAGGCGTCATCGGTTTCTAGCTCTAATTCAATTCTGATCTTTTCGTCAGCCACGTCCCATTACCTTGAAAAATTCGTCAAAATCCATTTCTTTTTGCAACCCCTGTGGATAGGCAAGTTTCCTCATCTCTCTAAAGAACTTCTGCCTGGCTTCCCTTTTCATTTTCGGGTAGTCGACAATGTTCATATCAACGAGCCTTTGTTGTGCCTCGATAACAGTAATCGATTCGTAGTATTCGATTGCCGTATTGTATTCAAGGTCACAAACCTCCTTGTCTGTCCATCCGTAGAAACTTGCCAGCTTTGCCTTAAAGAAGATCGATGGATCTACTTTTTTTTTGCTGGCATTAGAGCGTTGACCACTTGCTGTAGATGATCACTCTCCATTTCCCCAGACACTTCCTTAGGTAGTCCTAGCTTGTCGAGAAACTCTAAAAGTAGTTCGCCAGCATCTTCCTCGCCACGCTTGTTTAACTCTTTTGCGTAGTTTTGGACCTGGCTAACAGTGGGAAAGAGTATCTTGTACTCTTCCCCATATACTTTTAAAGCAAGTTCTCGTCGTTTAAACTCGAGCATTAAACCCTCACGTCTTGTTCGTTATCTCCAAAGGCCATTAAGTTAATTGCCTCTTCTACATCTCTGTCAGCGAGTGCAGTGAATGTTACAGACATTGTTTGTGGCTCTTCACCAGAGAAGTTAATAGTCTCGGGTCGTGGAGCTGATTTCCAGAATACAATGTCGCGACTTCTATCACTTGCAGCGAATCTAGTTGGGTGAAGAACTAATTCACCGCCTAGATCAAAGAAAGATTGATACAATCTTGACTCACCATAACCAACTAGCTGAGTACCACCAGAGGGAGTGAATGTATCACCAGTAACTGAACCAACGATAGTTTCCCATCGCTCAGCAGTCATTTCTAGAAAGCTCATAGAAGCTGAAACAGATGAACCAGTAAAGACCTCATCTAGTACAAGTTGTCCTGTTTGGTCGGCAGTAATGGTTACAGTGTTGGCTTCCATTGTTACTTCAACACCGCCAGATGTACGACCAAGATCGCCACCTAGACCAGTTCTTTGAAGAGTAATAGTGACACCAGAATCAACGTCAGCAGCAGCATTAGTCACGGCACCTTTCTTGTCGGCCTCCATGATAACAGTAGCGCCACTTGAATCGGCTGGATCTACCTTGGATCTAAAAGCAGCATTGGCCTCTAGTGCGGCAGCTAGCTTAGTAGCAACTTGAGCTGCAGTGTCGCCGGTAACAACGTCAACTTCCAACAGAGTCTCACCAGATGGTGGAGTTGGTGGAGTTGAAGAAGCATCCAGGTCAAACCATACTTGAAACCCAGCTTCAGAACTAAAGTTTGCAGACGGTACGTAAACGATAAAGCTTTCACCGTCTAGATCTGCCGCCGCATCGTTAACTAAAACGGTGTAGCATTGACGAGTGCCCCAAGAGACATCCGCCGCACTCAATAAAAATGTGCTTGATGATGAACTTGCCATATAACATCTCCTTATGTTTTATGGGCACTCAGGTATCACATATCCTTATGTGCCAAAGTAAAGTCTTACGTTAAATTCTAGTTGAATTTGAACGATATTGTCATTAGAAGCAGCTATCTCAGATGGCGTTATTGAGACAGACTGCACATCTTCTATGTTTCCTGTTCTTCCTGCGGTTATTTCCGCTTGTTTATATAATTCCACGTTTTCCACATCGATGATATCTAGCCGGATGCAGTTTGCCACGTCTAAGAGTTCATCTGTTGCTGTTACAATGTCGACAAAGCCTCTTTTCCATATAGTCAGCACGACAGGGAATTGATCTTGTATCGATCTATCTTGTTGTGGGCTTGATGTTAACGCGCCAAGTCCTACATGGTACTTGCTGTCTAATACTGTAGTGGGGACGTTTTCTATATTAAAAGAGTCGGTCCATTCCTCATATGTAGGCTCAACTATTGCCATACGTGTGTTGAAATATCTTCTAACTTGCGAAAGGCTCAACGTCTCACCATCCCGAATGATCTAAGATCTGTCTTTGAAACATCTTCCTCCGAGTCACCGTCCCTGTCGAGCCTAATTGCCCCGCGATTTCGGGCCTTCTCCGCCATTTCCATGTATTTCTGTGCTTTCTGCATAAAGATGTCGTCAACAGCATTAGACAAACCCTCGAATATCAACCCAAGTGTTAAGAACTTGCTCCAATCATTCACTTCTTGAATGTCGATAATCGCCGCCTTTGTTAAACGATCACCGTTGGTGTCCCATATGCGATTTTCATCCAGCCATGTGATTATTCTATCCTGCGCGCTCCTATGAACGTCCAGAAAACTGTTTCGCCCATTTCTTGTATAGTTTAATAGGTCTGGCTCATGAGGCAGTAACTCTTCATCACTTGAGAATAGTTTGTCGTCAGCAGCGCTGATAATGGTCAGCGCCTTAGTAACAGTCGAAGGGGCACCATCCGTAGTAACTCTTACCGTCACGTCCTTATCGCCATCGACTGCATACTGATAGTCTAGGTATTGGCTTGACGTAACGTCAATAAAGCCAGCGCCAGATTCCGGTTCAATTTCAATTAATGTTATGGCCGCCTCGTCTGGTGTGACGTATGAATCACTGGCATCTAGCCTGGTCCTGTCGTCTACTTGAACTATTTCTTCTAGCTTCAATACTGGGAAGATCATTACTTGCTCTCCTGTTTTTCAATTTGCTCAGCAGGCTTATCTGGTATTTTCCAATCATTTGTGTCCATTGACCAGAAAAGATGTCCACAAACAAAGCCAACAAGGAAGGGTATTGAGGGGTATTTGCGAGAAAGCCTTATAATCCACGCAGAGATAGATTCGTATTTGCCACGATTATATATAATAACAAAGTCGTAAATAATTATGAAGGCAACTATCAGGAGTATAACTAAAAGTGTTAAGTTCATACAGGTCTCTCTATTAAGTAAAAGGTTGCTGTGCCATATGTGCCGGTCAACTCGATATTGCTTTCTGAGTATACATGCAAAACCGCATTCATCGAGCTACTCATAATCTTTTCCCCCACATAGTGAAATGGGAATATAATAAGCTGCCTGCCGATATCGGGCATACTTGGCACCGTATAACCAAGGTTTGATTCGTTAATGATATCTCTTATAGAATTGTATTTAATGGTCTCGCCAGGTATTCGCTCTATCAGCTCCCATGGATGACCAGGTACTCCAAAGAAGGGGTTATCTACCCATATCTCAAAAACTAGAGGGGTGTTAACGCTTACATCGTCAGTAAACTGCACCTCTGAGTGTTCGATAACCAATAGCTTACCTGGATTAACTGGTAGCTTCCACACACTTGTAGTGGGGTAGCTATAGCTGCATGTGACCTCGCCAACAGGGGGCACGTCAAAGGTTATGGTTCCATTAGAGTGGTTAACGGTGTAGCCAGACGTTTGAACAACACCGTCCACGCTAACCGAGATCGCATACTGTTGGTGGATGTCTTGTCTGTGGATAACTCCATTTTCTACATCGATAAAAGCATCATTGGCTGCTGAATAGATATTAGGGGTATCCATTGTGAGTATTTCATCTGTAACCCTAACACTATCACTGTACCAAGTAGTCTTGTTGCAGAAATCATGAGTTGCCCTACTCATGGTCGTGTCTTGAGTTTTCTGGCTTATCGCCCTTTGGACTATGTGCCCAGAGGCATCGTATTCCTGACCTTCAATTTGAACCAGCTCGGGGTCTACTAGGGGTACCCCCTGGTGATCGGCAACGACAACATCTAGAGCGTCTTCATCTGTTTGCCCCAGATTACCTTTAAAGTTTATCGTTAAATCGTCTTCTGCTGTTGTAATACTATCAACGGCAATAAGTATGGAGCTTTCCTGTATTTCAACATTTAAAGAACCGGCATCGGCAACACCGTTGGCAGTATCATTTTCTATTGAGTAAACATATGATTGTGGCATTACAAAACCCTCCAGACTTCTAGCGATGCTTGAAACATTCTCGAAACTCTTGACGCTGTTGCGGGTCTATATTGAAGATCGATAGTGTGAGAGCCTGCTGTTAAATTCAAACCCGGTCCAAGTATATTGCTGTAATACCTTTGGTCAGCACCGGCATCCTTTGGCTCCTGGCGAAGCTCCTCGCCAACCTGCACTCCGTCTAATAGAAGCTGCACTCTAATGTCGTTTGACGCACTATTATGCCCCCAAACAAAGTTTGCATTTATTCTATATATGTTAGGTGTTGACTCGGCGGTGACATCAAATGTTAAAGAGCTATAAACGGTAAAAGATGAACCGGTAGTGGTTTCGTCTGCCGTCTTTAAGCTGGCGTCAAAGTCTTTGCCAAAGTTTCTATTAGAAAGTGTTTCCCCAAGGCTTTGCATGTCAGTGTCGGTTACGTTTTGAGCGTTGGTCGCATCAAATGGGATGTCTTGAGCGCTAAGTTGCCTCCAATCATTTATCCCTGTTGAGAACTTTTGCCAGATGATCACTTTCGAAGATGGATTTGTTTGCACATAGATGGTCCTGGTCGGAAGGTCTAGTCCAACCGGAGAAGATGCCCCTCCCGTGTAGAAGGGGCCGTCTTCATTATCTGTACTTACTGTAAATCCATTTTCAGCTTCAAAAGCTTTGGCTATATCCATTAGAAGAGTGTTTCAATCCTTTTAGCGTAAACATCGATTGTATCCGTTGAGTTAAATTGAAGCTCCATTGTTTGCGAAGCTCCTGTGCCAGATAGAACAACCTGCACCTGAACATTAAAGTTTGATCCAAGTTTTAAAACCTTGGACTTATTGTCATCAACATTAGAAGCATCTGTTACACCATCGGCAGATCCATCGTGACCAGCAAAGATGTCAAAGTGCTGCTTATTGGCGGGGGTACCGTTCTCTTCAACGGTTACTTGCCATGTACAGCATGAAACATCGTCAACCAAAACGCTATCAACAGTTGTGAACCCAGCAGTGATGCCAGTGGAACTTGATTTACCGCGCTGTCTGGTTAACTCGTTATCAATCTCTTGAAATAGGGCGTTGTTTGTAGCTGCATCACTCAAGATGTCGCCAGGCATGGCGCCCTGGTCAGTACTATTTTCGGGTCTGCCTGATAAAGTGATTAAGTCATCAACATTAGCGTCAGTTTCCTCGTAAGCAGTTTCAAGTGATTGAATTGCCTGCTTAATATTTTGCCCATCGGGGACGGTTACGCCGGTAAATGCGCCTAGGTCAGTTGACCCTTGAGAGACACCACTTAAAGTGGTTAAGTCGTCTTGGTTTCCATCGAGAAACTCAATTGCCGTCTCGACACTGTTGCCAGCGGCAGGGTTTCCGTTTCCTGGGGTGTAGCCAGAGCTTAGGTTAATACCTGTGGCAAAGTTCCAGTCGATATCGGAAAGCTTAACCATGATGCCATCAGAGAAAACAACTAAGGCTTGATTTTCTTGACCGGCGCCATCTGGGAGATATTTCTTAGTGATAAACGCATCGCCATCGACAAGAGCTGGTGATCCAGCAGCAAAAGTTACAGTGTCACCAACTACGTTTGTAATCTCTAAAAACGTGGGAGTGCCATCTGCGTCTGAGATAATATAGTGACCGATAGTGAAATCAGCACCAGTTAGGCCGTCATCGTCGTCACTAAAGGGGGATGCAACAACGTCACGAGATCCAGCGCCTTGAGTGTCGTCAGTTAATACGTCAAGTTGCTCTGGTCGCCAGCGAGTTACGGTTGAGCCAGTCGCAAAGATAACCCAGTCAGAGCTATCGCCTACATTGGTCTTTTTCTGGTAAAGCTCACCATTGTTGATACGTTGATAAATGGCACCAATGGTTGCCGCTGCCTGATCACCTAATCCGTCCGGTGCTCCGGTGCCAACTAGCCATTCGACTGACGTATTGGAATTTTCAACGTCAATTCTAAACCCTTTTTCTACTCCAAAATAATCTCGTGCCATAACCCCTCCCTAGGCTAGCACAAGCCGCCCTATTTCGACTTGCACATCATATAATTCGTTATTCGTTATCTGTAATTCTAAAGTGCCAGCGTTATTTACAGTATTCACATTTAAGCTTAAACCGCCAGCTTGTAGCCTGTGTGAAACAGTGTCCTTGTAGCTACCATTGTTGTTTAGGACATTTAGCTCGAAGGTCCTGTATGCCGTATTGGCATCGTTAAAGACCGTGATAATGTATTTTAAACTTTGAAACATGCCATTTGCAACAGAGTCTACAACTCCGGTACTGGAAGCCGTCACGCTAGAGCTTATAGTGTCCCACACGCTTGAGCCCGCACCACCTGTGACAACTTTGTCTAGTTGGCCTGTGAATGGATTAAATCTCCAACTCATGTTCTCACCACCGACGTTACATCATTCTTAGATGCGGTTGCATAGGTGACTGTTACAGTTGCCAGCAACGTGCCCGCCAGCCCGCCTTCGTAGTATTCGAATACTTCTACTGTTGACGATGGATAGCTCACCTCTATTGCGTCAAATATAAGCCCTTGGATAATGGAGCCAGTGCCACCAACTCTTACTGCTGGCTGATCGTTTCCATTATCGAAAAACTTATGCTGATTTAATGTGTTTATGCCGCAAGGGATAGTCATTCGTTACCTCCCTGCATCACATCTTCGAGACCTTTGAAGTCTTCTGTCTCGTAGTACCAAACATACCACTTGGACTCCTTCTCATTCCATGTTGGCTGTCCAATGTATTGAACAAACCCTTTTAGCCTCATATTGTTTCGGGCTATTAACCTACGGAGCCCCGACGCAGTCGAGGCCCGAAGGAAATTGGGAATGTGATTTATCCCAAGTGGTGATTGAAAGTAATTCATCTACTATTAGTTGTTATCCTTAACAATCAAAGCAGACTCAGATGCACCAAGTGCAGTAGTCCCGTCAGCTTGGAAAGCGTTAGGTACGTTAACTTGTAGTGCTTTTACGCCGTACTTTTGTCCAAGTACTTGGATCTTGGCTCCCGGTCCGTACTCAGGACGATTGTCTTCGTCAAACTGAGGACGTCTCTGGAATCCAACAGAGATACCTTCTGACTCGTACATATAGTAAGAACCAGCAGCAAGCTCTGGGCTCATAAGGATCTTGACTCCGTAAAGAGTACCAAGAACACCTGAGGGAATTACGGCAGAGCCATACTTCTCAGCAGATACAAAAGGATCGATCTTTAAAAGAGCGGCTTCTTCTGTTGGGCTAACTGCCATCCAAAGGTTGCCAGGTCTAGCTTTGTTTTGAAGAAGTACTTGACGCATTTCAAGAACAACGTCTTGAGTTAAAGCACCAGCAGTAGTTGTAGTAATACCAGCGGCCTCTAGCTCAGCGATGATCTTACGATCAACGTCAGCAGCGTGCTCAGCAGCAGCTCTTTCGATGTATTCACGTTGAACATCTAAGCGAGACTCAAGCTCATCGTCGCTATCGATCAACCAAGCGATGATTGCTCTTTCGTCTAAATCCATAGTGTCTTTAGCGAAATCTACATCTTGAATAGTTGCAGCAGCAGCAGAAGCTCTGTTTTCAACTGAGAAAAGAGTAGAGTTCTTAGGGAAAGAAATTTGAGAGTTACCTTTGCTTGCGAACATGGATACGTCACGAGCAGAAGGAAGAAGTACACTGTTTGAAATAAGTGCACGTTGAGCGATCTCAGCGATCAGCTCCATTTTAGTTGGACCCAATTGGGTATCACCAGTAACAGCCATCATGGCCTCCTTGTTTAATTAGCGTTTTGTAATGCTTCCATTATCTCTTCATCAGATAAGTTGGATAGCGGTTTTTCTTTTTCTTTTGGCACTATCCCTCCGATAGGTGCCATATCCTTTACCGTACCACTTGCAACAAAACCCATGTCAGAGTTTTCGTTAAGAAACTTGTCTACGAACATTTCAAGATCTCTTCCATCCACGTTGTAATTGTCATCAACTTGAATAGATTTAATCTCATCTTCGTGAACAGACTTGGCATACTTGAAGGCCTTATCAGGGTTTTTAACTCCCTTTTGTGCCATCTTTGCCTTAACTTGAGCGCCAATGACATTCCAAGTGTAAGACGTAGCCTGTTTCTTCACCTTTTCTGTCAGATCACTAACCTGACGTTTGTAGTTTGTAAGTAACTCATCTTTCTTACCCTCAGCCTCTAAGCGACCATGCTCTAGCTCTTGCAACCTTTGTTGCATTTCACTTAGTTTTTCCTGGTCTGCTTTTCTTTGAGATAATACTTTGCGGTAAGTTTCATAAGCTACTTTGTCACCACCCTCTTCTGCTGGTTTCTGCAAATTGCTCTCAGTATTGCTACTAGCATCTTGAGATAGGTCACTAACCTGTACGCTTTCATCCATTTTATTTTCCTCCATGTGTTAATGTCAAGCGAACGCCCGACGTAGTAATTGCTGTATTTTCTTCCTGATCTGTTGAACTCTTTTCTTGCTAAACGTGATTACGTTTCTTCCCATTGCCTCTTGGCCCTCAGCGATCGTCTTATTGCTGACAGGCGAGCTTTTGCCGCCCCTAACAAGGTTGTATCCAGGGTGAATGCCTGTGGGTTCGATGATTATTGTTTTTGAGTTTCCTTGTTTAGTTAATTTGGCCTTAATGCTTTTTAGAAAGTTGCCAGTAAACGTGAGATTACTCTTGGATGGTGAATACTTACTAGATGTTCTGTTGACCTTAGATAAGACCTTTCTTCTTTTGATCGTTGATGACTTTAGCCCTTTGTATGCCCTGCCAGTCTTTGGGTTTTTACCTGACTGAATATCTTTTACTAGGTCACTTGCGATTGACTGTAGGTCCTGATCATCTATAGCGTTATTGATAGTCTTCGCTATGCGAGCGCTAATACCTTTAGGGAATTTAACTTTTAGTCTCGCCATTACAGTATTTCCAGATCCAATCTATCTATTGCCGAGAAAAGCTCTTGCACTGTTTGCTTGCGCTCTTCTTGTATTTCCTCTTGCTCTTTGATTCTCTTTACAGCCTCGTCAACCCTTCTTCGTATGGATTGCTTGAACTTCTGACCTTCTGCTGGGATAAACTTTCTCTCAGGGACTGTGTCTCCTTCGTTATGATTGAAAGCTTTAGGAGCTTCTCTCTTAGAGAATACGCCGACTTCAATAGTTGATCCTTTTCTTCTCTTGTAAGTGATTGAGTTTCTAAGATCTCCTGTTTCAAAGAGCTGAGAAGGTCCCCCGTCTTGTTTAAAAGATTTGAACTTTCCTCCAGAGACTGGGCTATTTGATCCATCGAGAAATTTGTTGATTTCTTCAACTATTATTCTCCCTGCCTCATTCTTCGCTTGGGTCTTCTGATCCCTGTTCAAGTCCTCCAGGTCCAGGTCGACTGTCGTCGTTACTATCTTCTCCCCTAGTGATATTGGCATTCATACCTCCAATCATCATTTCTTCTGCTTCAATCTCTTTAAGGCGCTCTATTGCTACAGATCTGTCCTCGATACCCTCAAGGTCCATGATCATATCCACTCTAGAGGCGACTCCCTCTTGCATTTTCTTAATCCATGAGTCGAGCCTGTCCTCGTCAGTCTTGATCATTTCAGGCCCTGCAAACTTAACAAACATCTGTGCGCCCTCGCTGATAGTTGAGGACTGATATTTTGAGTCTAGTATTTCGCGTGAACCCAGTGAGGCATTGTGCCATGCGCGAACAATGTTAAAGATCTCCTTCTCGGCACGCTCATACATGTCAAAGTCTGATCTAGATGCTTCGAACTGGCTCACCATACTGAGTAGTCGCTCTACACCGCTTCCAAATTGCTGGCTCTCGCCTCGACCTGATACAAGCGATGGATCTAGTCCCCTTGATGTCAGAAAGCTCGCTAGAAGCTGTTCAGCGTGTGAGATACCACCTGAGATATCACCACCTGGATTAGCAAAGCCAAACTCGGGTCGTTCACCCGTTGCATCAACTGGAAGCTTTAGTACGAAGTTTGGACCAATCTGTAGATTGTCTGGCGTTACCGAGTCGTCGGCAATTAAGTAGGCTTGAGCAAAGCCCTGCATCATGACTACTTGTGCCAAAGAGCTTTGTAGTGAGTTGTATTCAATGGTGAACTCAGATAAAGAGTCACCTTGACGCACCCAGTACTCAAAGTCCTTCATTTGAGAGACTTCTACAATAGGGATCACGCCAGCTATGTTGCGAGTGTCTTCGCCTGATACGATCTCACCCTTTTCATTCATTATGAAGTTGAACTCGGGTGTCCATACTACATATCTTTTGGCTTTCTTTAGAAAGTCATCCGGGTCACCTGATAGTTGATCGCGAAAGTCGCTGTCTTGGTCAGTCCAGTTGTCGTATCGACCGATTGAGCTTGTGCCGCCTATTTGATCGCGCCTATTTCTTCTAAACATGTTCTTATCAACGGTCGAGATAACGTAACCCGCTGCTGTCTCTGGGTCTTTATCATCGTCAATCTTGTCAATGTGGTGAGACGGAAGAATACGCATCTGCAGTTGACCATTCACAGGTACGATCATGATATGGTTTTGTGATTGAAGCTTGAACATCTCGTTGGACTTAAGCATTTTGGCATTTATTGCCATGTCCATATAGATGTTCTCTAGCGCCATTATTTGTTGATCTGAAACCTCTCCAAATATCCTTTCTGGTGGGTTCTTGTAGATAGAAGCTTCTTGCTTGGCGATACGTCTGGCCAAATTGATTGAACTCACTACTGGCATCTCATTGACAGTGCCTCTATTGAATCGCCTTATAAGTCGCTCGTACACATGATCAAAGATGCGATCGTTAAAGATCTCTACCTGTCTAAGAGACTCAGCTTTCCTGCCGATGTTCTCGCTGGATTCAATGTCTTCGATTAAAGAGACTCTGCCTCGTTTATTGCTAAGATCAACCGAAATTGCCATAAGACTTCCTTATCTTTTAATTTGTTTTACTTTTCCTTGTCCCTTGAGAGGGTTAATCGTTCTGTAAATTAAATAACCAAGAGCGTCTGATATGTGCGTGAGCATTTTGTCAGAATCGTCCGGCTTATTTGTACCTTCCTTGTAGACTACAGACTCTAGATCCTTAATAGTGTATTGACAATTCGGAGATATGACAACACGACCGCGTGCGAAAGCACCATTGACCGCTGCATATCTGTCAATTCTAAATGGGTTATTTGCCACTTTTACCGTGAAATATTTCTTCAAAATCTGAATATCGCTTATGCTCGCGTTAGTAGTTGACTTTCTACCTGTAGAATCTGGTACAACCGTGACATTTCTGCCATACCTGGCAATTATCTCGCTTGATAGAGCCTCTGTGTTTGAATGCTTTAAATAGAACTCGTCTACAATTCTAAGCTGATTGTTGATAACTTGACCGACCACTGCAGTCATCGGGTTCACGTTAAAGTCGCATCCTATCCATATCGGAAACTCCCAGTCTATTTTTACATCCTGAATGTTTTTGTCCCGGTCAAAGGCATAGTAGATGTTTCCTGCTTGGACATTCACAAACTCGCCCTCTAGTTCTTGCTTGATAAGCTTATCGTCATACTGCTGCTTAAGAGTATCGATGTATCCATCTGGCAGAAAAGGATTATCTGTTGATTTTGCCCTGACCCACCTGTAGATGTTTGGATCATGCTTTTCGCCATTAGGGTGAAAGTACTCATAAACCCAGTTGTAGCCCTTTAGCGTTGTAGTAAATAAAACGTCCAGCTTGCCTCTTCTATCCCTGAGTCGACCCGCCATAACCTCAAATGCTTCTCTTTTGTTGTAAGCAACCTCATCGCCCCACCACTCTCCTACTTCAATTCCTCGATGATTGTCATACGAGTCAAGACCAAGGCATAAGAATTCTTTTTGATCGCCAACGGTTAGTATAGATGTGTTCTTGTTGTAATTATAAGGTATGCCCCAGTCACTAAACAATCTAAACACGGCAGCAAGCGTTGCTTTCTGTAACTGACCATAAGTATTTGCAGTTATTAACCCTAAAGAGTCGGGACTTGTATCGCATTTGCTCAGTATCCATCCGGCCCCTGTGTGCGTTTTACCTGAACCAATACCGCCCGATAGAAGCGTGAACTTATGATACGTATCAATAGCATCAAATTGGTGGTCTAAGAGTCTGACTTGCATTCGCTGGCCTTAACCAGTTTAACCTCTATCTTATCACCTGAAAGCGTTTGGTCTATCTTGTCTGACCAACTTGCCATGTTCTTAAGACAGAAGATCATCATAGTAGCATTGCCATTTATGGCCATCTCTACGGCTTTTTGTTGGAGTTTTGTCGCAGTACGCTGTCTTTTTAGATCTGCATACTCCTTAAAAGTCATGCCGTGCTTCTCTTTTATCCTTCTAATTACAGTATCTCTGGAAAAGCCTGTATAATCACACACATGCTCAAGCGTCACCTTGAATTGCAACAGTGCGTTTAACTCTCGCCAGTCTGCGTCAGTAAACTCTATTTTAGCAGTCATCGTATAACACTCCTGTTGATTCTAGTTTTGCTTTTTTACCTGTATATTTTTGCCACCTTTCAACAATAACATCACAGTAATGTTCATCTAGTTCCATACCGTAGCATTTACGGTTGTTTTTCTGCGCCCCTAATAAGGTTGACCCGCTACCTAGGAATAGGTCTAAAATGAGTTTTGCATCATGATTTCTAATAGCTCTATCAGATAGCTCCACGGGTTTTTGAGTTGGATGCAATTTGTTCACTCCATCTTTATTTATATCCCAAATGGTGCTCTCGGTTGTTGGGCCGATAAAATTGAGTTTTTTATTAAACGGCTTCCAAAAAACACAGGGCTCGTGTTTTTGTTTATAGGTTGCATTTAGTGCGCCATAACCACCGTTCTTGACCCAAACAATCATGGCGTGGTAATTACCGTTTTCAGATATTGCATTGTAGAGTTCTTTTTCCTTTGAGGCAGCGTACCAGGTATATATAGGGCCATTACAATAAGCAGCCATAATTGGGATGGAGCTAGTATATATCTCTTCTGAGTGATCGTTTTTTAACTTTTCTCTTTGTTCTTTTCTTACTCCATCTTTTGTAAACTGCACCCCCCCCGAGTAGTCAACGCCATAGGGTGGATCAGTAAAAACCATGTCGGCTTTCTCACCCTTCATTAGCTTCTCAACATCATCAATCATGGTTGAATCACCACACATAACCCTATGTTCACCTAATAACCAAATATCACCTTTTTTAGTTTTAGGATCATGAGTTACTTCCGGCACATCGTCTTGAGTTTCTTCGTCGTATTTCTCGATTGGTTCTATTACAAAGTCTTTTATACCAAGCATGTCCACGTCTAGATCTGGTCCAAGATCAAGCATTTCCATGTTTATTTCTTTTAGATCTTGTGCTGCCCATTCAGCGATTGCATTATCAGCAACCATATCAGCGTATTCCTGCGCTTCATCTTCGTAGTCTTGATAGTCAACAGGCGCTTTGTCCCAACCGAGTTTTTTGAGCGCTTCAAGTCTGCCGTGCCCCTTGGTAATAAATCCAGACCTATTCGATACCACTATAGGACTTCTCATTCCCTGATAGTCGATTATCTTGGCGAGTCTTTCGATTTGCTCTTCTGGGTGTTTGTTAGGATTCCTTGGGTTTGGTGTTAGCTTGTGAAGATCTACCAGATCTCCTTTGCATTTTACTTGGATGGTCACGAACCTCTCCTTGGATCTTTGCCTGGTTGATTTTTCTAATAGCATCACTTGCGTCAGGCGAAACAACTATCGTGTTGTTATCAAAATACAAGTGCCATTCATTTTCGTTTACCTTAACACCAAAGAGTAGGTTATCACTATTCACGTAGATATCTTTCATTTGTCCCACGGTATAGATGTCCCCTTTTTCCTTTCCTTAATAGCCCAGTAAAGATTAACCATTATCTGCTGGAAATACTCTTTCGTTCTGCTTAAGTATAGGTGGTTAGGATTTACTTTGGCAATACATGTCAATGCCTTCATTAGGTGATTACCCGCATCTTCATAGTGCTTCCAATAGTCCTCGGTGTCCCAGCTTGAGATTTTCTTTTTACTTTTAAAGTCTACGTCTATTATTCGTGCCACAATCAGCCTTTTAATATCGTGCCATCCAGTAGGGCCAATTCGTCATCCCATATCTGATAAGTGTTAAAGTTGAAGTTTCCGTTGTGCTTAACATTCAGGACACCAAACCCATTTGACCAGTTATTGTCAGTATTCTTTATATACTCAGGGTTTAGCTTGCACATTGCCGGCAAAGACCATCCCTGTCTAGTTTCTCCCCTACTTACAAAGGGTCTACACTCAAGCTTGTGTACATGGCTAAATATTACCGATCTCCCGCAGCACGCCTCATAGTGCTTTTTAACAGCGCTAGTCCCATGGTACATCCCATGAGTTATCGTCACGTTCCCCACATCGAGCCAGTCGTTGTAGTTTATCATCGAAATATTCCTCGATCTCAGATGCAGTTGGGTTTTCAGGCAGAAGTTGTGTCGGTACGCCGCTGGTGAATGGTTCTCCATAAACCATCTGTAGCGAGCGCAGTGGTTGCCTTCTATGAACGTGATGCTTGGGAATACCTTTTGGAGTTCGTCTAACATCTCGTTCGCCCATAAGTACTCCTCTTCGCTTTTAGGTAGAAAATACTCTTCAATCCCGCTGGACAGCTTTATCCATTTCTTAAAGCCATCGCCTCTTTTCATTAAGTGTTCGGCGTCAACAAAATCGCCATTGATGACTAGCTTTCTTCTCTTCTTGGGTACCCTTTGCGCTAACTGTAGTAGGATTTCGCATGATGCTGCGTCGACATGGAGGGAGTGCCAGTCACCGGCGATGAAGTACGTATCAACCTTTCCTTTTGCTGGTAACTTTAGCCTGTTGACTTTCATTACCTAAAATTGTGATTTAAATTTGAGTGATTGGCAATATGCGTATTAACCGATGTAATAGATTTAATATTCTTCTGGATAAACCTTAACGCGACTCTTTTTACACTTATAGCAAACCCTATTAGATGTTGACTCGCTTTCAAACTTCTTTTCACACTTAAGGCACAGTCTCTCTTTGTATTCTATCTGTGGCAATCCAAGTGCGCTTCTAAGTTCTGCTACTCGCATTTGATCTTTTTGTTGTGGTGTCAGCATTACTACTCCTAGAGATGGCCTATAAAGATAACGTCCTTATAGTGTTCAACTTCTATAGAATAGTAATTCAGGTGAATTTGATTGTCATGTGGGTTGTAATACAGTGGGATCTCGATGTTCAAGCCCTTATTCATCTTCCCCAAAACATTCTTCAAGTGCGGTTTTGGCTATATCGCAAATGCCTATTACATCACCGCCAAAAGACACTTCGCCATCATTATAGATGGCATCGCCCATATATTTATCACTGGCATAAAACTCCAAAGCCTCTCGGAGTTTAGTTATTTTCCTGTCACACTTAGCCGCATAAACCGCCATTGTGTCAAAGTCCATATTTTCATAAAAAGTTCCAATTTCTCCATCCAGAGCTTGTTGAAGCTCCTCGATCCGTGACTCAAGTTCTTTTACTTTCTGGCTAAGTGGCTTTGTGTTTAGGTCTATAAGCCCCCTGATTATACCAAGGTGTGACTCGTAGTCTTTTCTGTATTCTTCTAGTCCTATATAGCTACTCATTTGCCCGCTTCTTTTTTGGTTCGGGGTTAGCCTCTTTGTTTTCTTGTAGGAAGGTTCGGGCGCGTTTGCCAGCACAGTATTGATTTACGCAGTGATCTGTTTCTGTAAAAATATCATGGCGTTCTTTACCCATGGGATAGTAAAACTCTTCAGAAAGCCAGTTGTCAGTGTCCCCATAAAACTCAATCACACTCACAGCTTCTTTGAGTAGTGCTTCAAGATGGTCTATATATGGTTCGTTGGCGTGGAAGGCGTCTTTTGTGTCCGTAAAAGAACAATTACATCCATAGAATAATGTATACTCTTTTTTAAATTCTTCCCATGTATGTCGCCTTGGTTTAACCATAAATCACCCCCATCGTTAGCCCTAATATCATTGCGATCATTAAAACTGTTTGCCACATCCATATGTGACCGGCGTGGTAAGCGTGAGATCTGCAAGCCTCTACAAACATATTTGTAAAAGAGTGGGTCCACCCCTTTAATACTAAAAGCCTTTTAGCGTGTACTTTCATTTCAGCAATAAACTCTTGAGTTGTTTTTCCGTTGGATTTTTCTACTTTATCAAGCTTCCAGCTCATCTGTTTTTCCCGTTTTTAAATTCGGCTTTTTTCATTCTAAAACTCCGTCTCCGTCTCCTTGTCCGTGTCCGCTTCCGTCTCCGTTTCCGTGTCCGCTTCCGTCTCCGTATCCGTGTCCGTATCCGCTTCCGTATCCGTTTCCGTATCCGTTTCCGCCTCCGTATCCGTCTCCGTGTCCGTAGCCGTATCCGCGTCCGTGTCCGTGTCCGCGCCCGTTTCCGTAGCCGTAGCCGTAGCCGTATCCGCGTCCGTGTCCGTCTCCGCGCCCGTTTCCGTAGCCGTAGCCGTAGCCGTGGCCGCTTCCGTCT
>Ga0180437_10001918_pt1 | contig 34583 bp, 29 predicted proteins | sample SS_ome_4_FD_132410 | JGI IMG/M metagenome (GOLD analysis project Ga0180437, IMG submission 132410) | Hypersaline lake sediment archaeal communities from the Salton Sea, California, USA - SS_3_D_1 metaG | ecosystem: Environmental > Aquatic > Non-marine Saline and Alkaline > Hypersaline >... | reverse complement strand
TGCGAGCGCTTCTTTGACAAAATCCAGGGCAGCGCGTCCGACACCGATGGCCATAGCGGCCACAACGGGTCGAGTGGCATCAAATGTCGCCATCGCGCCTTTGAATCCTTTGGTTTCCCCCTTAACCACCTTCTTGACCTCCGGGCTACCGAGTATATTCTCGAAGGGAATATGGCAGTTATCGAAAATAATGGTAGCCGTGTCACTGGCTCTAATCCCCAGCTTCTTCTCGAGTTTTTCCACCCTCATTCCCTGTGTTCCGGCCGGCACCACAAAGGATTTCATGCCGGCTCGTCCTGCCGATTTATCCACAGTCGCCCAGACGACCACTAGCCCTCCAGGATTTTCTGCAGCACGCTTCCCCCAGGTTACAAAGATTTTCTCGCCGTTGAGCACCCATTCGTTGCCGTCACGCGTAGCGGTAGCAGTGATGGCAGAGGTGTCGGAGCCGCAACCGGGCTCTGTCATCGCCATCGCACCCCACTTGGGGTCGCCTTCGTTGAAGTTGCCCAGGAAACGTGACAGTTGCTCTTTGGTGCCCGAGGCGAAGATGGCAGCGCCCCCAAGTCCTGGCCCAGGAACACATAGAAACAGACCTGCATCTCCCCAGCAAAGCTCTTCGATTCTGAGGCATGCAGTGACGTCCAGGCCTAGGGCCAATGTGCCCTTGTTTCTCTCTCCCCATGTCTTCTCGATGAGTTCTCTTGGACTCTCGTGTTCATGCTCGTCATAGTGGCGGCTTACAGGCCGAAACAGTTCCTCTGCAAACTTGTGGGCTATATCTATCGCTTCCCTTTGTTCTTGAGTCGGTTCAAAGTCTATCATGACGCGATACCTCCTTTTATACCATGGCCATGCCATCAAAAGTGCTGAATCCACGGCCGTTCCTCAACCAGAGCTCCACCGGGTGCTCGCGGACATAACCGTGCCCGCCCAGAATCTGTACAGCACGGTCAGTTACCATCAAGACCATGTCGTCAGCATATGCTTTTGCCAGTGCTGCCTCTTTAGTCGCCTCGTCTTTTCGGTCTAACCTCCAGGCGGCTTCCCATGTCATTAGCCTAGTAGCATCGATTTCAATTGCCATCTCCGCCAGCATGAAGGCGACCGCTTGGCGGGAGCCAACGGGCTCTCCGAAAGCCACGCGCTCCTTGGCATAATCTCTAGAGTATTCCATGGCAGCTTTGGCTATCCCTACAGCCATTGCCGACAGCGCCACTCGCGAACAATTAATGATACGTCTGAAGTCACATCCCCTTTCGCCGCCCAACCGGTTTTGCTTGGGAATGCGGCAGTCTTTCAGGGTAATCTCGTATGTGGCCAGGGCTTTTATGCCCATGTTCTTCTCACGCTCACCGATCTCAAGCCCCTTTGTCCCTTTGTCAACGACGAAGGCCTGAGTGCTGCCATCTACTGCTGCGTAGACAAGCAACGAGTCAGCTTCGGCAGCCAGGGGGACGTAGCATTTCTCGCCGTTGAGGACATAGTCATTGCCGTTAAGACGGGCCACCGTTGACAGAGAGTAAGGATCAAAACCGAACCGTGGCTCGATGAGTGCGGCGGTTGCTGCTTCATAATGCTCGCCACAGAAAGGAGGCAAGGATTTCTGTCTCTGTTCGTCCGTACCCATTTCGAGGATAGGGTAGGCAAACAGAGCCGGACAGAGAACATGCATCGCCATTGAAAGGTCGCCCCAGGCCAGTTCCTCTGCTATCAACGAACCTGTGATGGCCGAGCGTTCGCCGCCAGGTCCGCCGTAGGCCTCAGGAATACTGCTGGAAGTGAGCCCCATCTTCCAGGCAGTGTCTATGATACGCTCAGGAATGGCTCCCTCTTCATCACACTGGCGATAGATTGTGCGCATCTCATCGTTGGCAAACTGCTTTGCCATACTCACAATCATTTGTTGTTCTTCTGTTGGGCTGAACGAAATCATGTCACTCTCCTTTCGATAGGCGTCCGTTGCCTACGACACAGCCGTGTACTAAACCTTTGTATTCCAACATCAGTGCAATGCCTGGTCAACAGTTTCGGCGGACGCCGTATTATAATCGGTATGAGAGCAGATTTCCAGAGGTCTGTGCTGATAGCAGCCACCCAACGGAGATTGTGAGGTCAGGGAATAGCCATTGCATCGCATCGGTGGTCGAATGATGAACTGGAGCAAGTTGGCAAAGTCGTCAGTCATGCTGGTGACCAGATTCAGTTCGACTCGTCAGAATGATATTACAGACTCTGTTATACCTGATTGACATTGAAGCTGACACCTTCTAAAATCAACAGGGTAAGCGGATCATACCACGAGAGTTCTGCAATCTTTGTTCGGATTTGATTTGGTGGAAACCCCCGCGGGAAGTTGCAGGAATCGTTGGAGTTAACTCAGTAAGTGACTGGTGACGAACTTAGGCAAGCGTTTCTGAGCTTCTTTCAGGCCAGGGGACACAGAGTTATCCCCAGTTCCTCTCTGGTGCCTCACAAGGACCCTACTTTGCTGCTAACCAGCGCCGGCATGGTGCAAATCAAGCCGTATTACCTGGGACTGGAGACTCCGCCTGGCCGGCGACTAGCTTCCTGTCAGAAGTGTTTTCGCACGACTGACATAGACTCGGTCGGTGACAGCAAGCACCTCACATTCTTCGAAATGCTTGGGAATTTCAGTGTGGGTGATTATTTCAAAAAAGAGACTACTTCCTGGGCCTGGGAATTTGTTACCGAGTATTTGAAACTGCCTGAGGAGCGACTGTGGATAACTATCTACCTTGACGATGAAGAGGCATTTGGCTACTGGCAAGGACTTGGAGTGCCCGCTGGCAGGATATTGCGATTTGGTGATGAAGATAATTTCTGGGGACCGGTTGGAGATTCTGGTCCGTGCGGACCATGCAGTGAGATTCATTATGATCTTGGTGAGGAATTTGGCTGTGACAGAGCTGAATGCAGGCCCAATTGCGATTGCGGTCGCTTCTCCGAAATATGGAACCTGGTATTCACTCAATATGATCAAGACCCTAACGGACGACGCACTCCTTTGCCCGAACCGAACATTGATACTGGTATGGGACTGGAGAGAACTCTGGCCGCCATTCAAGGCAAGTCCTCTCCCTATGAAACGGAATTCTTTTCCCCTCTGGTAAACCGGATGTGCAGCCTGTCCGCGAAAGAATACGGTCGGGACGAGCATATCGACCGGGCCATCAGGGTTGTGGCGGAACACTCGCGTGGCATTGCGTTTCTCATCGCCGATGGCGTGATACCATCCAACGAAAGCAGAGGATATGTCCTGAGGCGAATACTCAGGCGCGCTTCGCTTTTCGGCAGGAAACTGGGGCTGAGTGGCCCCTTCCTGAATGAAATGACTGGCATCGTCATCAACACAATGAGCCACATATATCCTGAGCTTACGGACAATCAGAGCCTGATTAGCGAAGTAACCAGGGTTGAAGAGGAGAGATTTATTGCTACCTTGGATACGGGGCTTAACCTGGTGGAAAGGCTCATTCGCGAAGCTTCATCTCAAGTACGTAAGAAGTTAACAGGCGAAGAAGTGTTCAGACTTTACGATACTTATGGTTTCCCCCCGGAGCTAACCGCCGAGATTGCCAGCGAGACAGGTCTATCTATAGACTGGGAAGGTTTCCAGGCTGAGATGAAGAGACAGCGGGAAAGAGGCAGGGTTCACGCTAAATCCGTCACAAGTACAAGGGCTTCAGCGAAAATCAACACAAGAACAAGATTCGCAGGCTATCAGAAATACAGTTCCATGGCAAAGGTGCTCCACTTGGTGACTAGCGAAGGCTCTGTGCAAAGCGTGGCTGAAGGTAGTGAGGTTGACCTGATATTTGACAGGACTCCTTTCTATGGTGAGATGGGTGGGCAGGTAGGCGATACGGGCGAAGTCAGGAGCTCGAAGGGAAAGGTGGTCATCGCAAACACGATTAGAACGCCTTCAGGCGTGATCGTACACAAGGGAAAAGTGGTTGAGGGAGACTTGTCCATCGGCGACAAAGTGGAGACAAAAGTCCACATTGCTCGCCGCCTTGATATCGCTCGCAACCACACTGCCACTCACCTCCTTCAGGCTGCTCTAAGACAGACTTTGGGCAGCCGTGTTTATCAGAAAGGCTCACTTGTAGAGGCGGAACGATTTAGATTTGACTTCACTCATATGACCTCCATAACTGAGGATGAACTCAAGGAGATTCAGAGGCAAGTTAATGAATGGATACGCCAGAATTTGGCAGTGAAGGCAAAGACACTTCCTTATGCTGAGGCTGTCGCTCAGGGTGCGATTGCCCTATTTGAAGAGAAGTATGGGGAAGAGGTTCGGATGTTGACAATCGGGGAGCCAGCGATAAGCAGGGAGCTGTGTGCCGGGACTCACGTGAAATCGACCGGGGAGCTTGGTTTATTCGTGATTACTGGTGAAAGCAGCATCGGCACAGGACTGCATCGTATTGAAGGCATAACCGGAAGAGGAGCTGAATCCTTAATTGAATCTCGGTCAGCTGCATTGCAGGATATAGCCAGGGAGGTGGCAAGCTCGCTCGAAGAAGTACCTGACAAAGTGGGACTATTGATTAGTGAGCTGGAAGCAGAGCGTAAGAAGGGGTTTTTGCTGGAAAAGGAACTGTCGCGCAAAATAGTGGAGGATTTGCCCGCCCAGGCCGAGCAGGTGAGTGGCGTGACGGTTCTGGCTACCAGGGTGCCAACGTTGACAATGCCTATCCTCAGGGAAATGGGCGACATATTGAGAGACAGGCTCGGGAGCGCCGTAGTTGTCTTAGCTACGGTTTACAGTGGTAAGCCCAGCTTCCTTGCCATGGTGACTCCTGACCTGGTGGCCAGGGGAATCAACGCAGGCGACATCATCAATCAGGTGGCCAGGGTTGCTGGTGGGGGTGGTGGTGGCAAGGCCGCCATGGCGCAAGCTGGCGGCAAGGATGCCAGTAAGGTTGACGAAGCGTTGAAAGTGGCCAGAAGCATCGTTGCCAGCCAAGTCTCTTCTCAGTGATTGGAGCAAGAAGATCAGGAGGCAAGGACGGAGTGAGAAACGGAACACGAGGAAATACGTTTGGCTCTTGATTGCCAGTGAGGTCAGGGCGAAATGCGCAGTTTGGGGCTAGATGTTGGTGGTGAGAGAACCGGGGTAGCTATAAGCGACCCCCAGGGAATTCTAGCTACTCCTCTAACCGTGCTTGCCAGCAGAGACGAAGATGCACTCATAAAGGAAATCCTCTCGCTTGTGTCGCAGCATAAGGTGGAGCGTATCGTAGTTGGTTTGCCTCGCCAGCTAAGTGGCGACTTGGGGAGACAAGCTAATAAGGTGACAGCTTTCGCTGAGAAATTAGCGGCCCAGGCAAAGCAAAACAATTTTGATCGGTTGGACATGCAGCTATGGGATGAGCGACTCTCTACCAGAGCTGCGCAGCGCTTGAAGACAGAAGGTAGTGGTCAGGGAGGCGGCTTGCGTTTTAGAGGAAAAAGAGGAGCCAGAAGCCGCAACCTCGCCATCAAGGCCGAAGTGGATGCTATAGCAGCGGCCCTGATCCTCCAGGGTTTTCTCGACAGCCAGCGTTCGGACGATGATGAGGAGTCTTAGGCAATGTCCAGATACATAGGACTCATCGGTTGTCCCGTCAAGCATTCTATCTCTCCGTATTTCCAGCAAGCAGCTCTAGATTATTACGGACTTGATATTCGCTATGAGGCCTGGGAGACACCCCCAGCCAAGCTTCCAGACGTAGTGACGAATCTGAGAAAGCCTCAGAATCTTGGGGCTAATGTGACTGTGCCCTACAAAGAGACAGTCCTACCTTTGTTGGATGAAGTTGACGACCTGGCAAATTCAATCGGTGCTGTCAACACCATAGTCAAAAAAGAGGACAAGCTTGTGGGCGCTAATACCGATGCCTACGGCTTTGTTGAGGCACTGGATAAGGAACGACACTTCGACCCCAGGGGGAAGAAGGTTGTCGTGTTGGGTGCCGGCGGGGTAGCCAGGGCGGTCAGTTTCATTCTGCTGCAAAGGAAGATAGCCGCATTAGCCATTACCGACGGAATCTTTGAGCGGGCCGGTGCACTAGCCGAAGATCTGGTCGGACATATTGGACAAGCCTCTTCAAGGGCGAAGAATTCGGAGCCCAGCATCAGCGCTTTTGAGTGGGAGAATCTGGACTCAGCCAGAACTCTTGCCGGCTGCGACTTGATAGTCCATTGCACCACAATAGGAATGAAGGATAGTCCTCAGGAAGGACGATCACCTCTCAGGTTTGAGGTGATTCCTAAGGACGTGCTGGTATATGATGTGGTATATAACCCCTCGCTGACACCTCTGTTGAGGCTGGCGCAAGAAGCCGGGGCCAACACACTTGGTGGCCTGCCTATGCTAGTATATCAGGGAGCGGCTTCTTTCAAGCTGTGGACAGGTAAGGAGGCTCCGGTGGACATAATGTTAAATGAAGCCAAGGAGATGTTGACAAGGAAACAATGAAGAGAAGGAAGGCGATCATTGGCAGATACATGTGCTAGCGGTGCTCCCAGCGATACTGATTGCTGTTCTCCTGCTTCCGAGGCAGGCGCCGGACACGGTTGTCGTGATGCCACCCACGAAGATGCTGAGATTGTCATGGGTGCCCGGTTGAGTTTATGGAGTTACCAGAGGAGTCCCGCTGCCTTTTGGAGTTAGTCTAATGGGATACTTTCGTTTTCTTACTGCCGGAGAATCCCATGGAAAAGGCTTGATGGCCATAGTAGAAGGGATGGTGGCCAACCTTGCTGTGGAAGAGCGCTGCATCAACAAGGAGCTTAAGCGCCGCCAGCAGGGCTACGGGCGCGGTGCGCGCATGAAGATTGAAGATGATAAGGTGGAAATCATGGCCGGCGTTCGACATGGGCTTACCACAGGCAGCCCCATCGCACTGTTTATCACCAACCGAGATTGGGCAAACTGGCAGCAAGAGTTAAGTGTGTCTCCAGTACAGAAGGAAATCGAGCCTGTAACCTGTCCCCGGCCGGGACACGCTGACCTGGCAGGGGTGACCAAGTATGGTTTGCAGGACATCAGGCCGGTTATTGAGAGAGCGAGTGCCCGGGAAACAGCCGCCAGAGTAGCTGTCGGCGCTATAGCCCGGAGATTTCTGGAGGAGTTCGGTGTTGCTATTCATAGCTACACCGTTGCTGTTGGGGGGCATCGCTGGGAACGGCCCAAAGCCAGTTCCATAAACTGGGCAGAAGTGGAAGACTCCCCGGTCCGCTGTGCCAATGCCAAAATGGAGAAGGCCATGGTGACGGCCATTGATGAGGCCAAAGGTGAAGGTGACACATTGGGTGGCGTCTTTGAGGTGATAGCCACTGGCGTCCCCATCGGCCTGGGCAGCCACGTTAGCTGGGAGCGGCGCCTCGACGGCGGGATTGCCAGGGCGATAATGAGCATCAATGCTGTAAAAGGGGTGGAGATTGGAGCGGGATTTGGTTCAGCCGGAATTAGAGGCTCGCAGGCTCACGATGTTATCGAACCCAATCGGCGCAGCAAAGGGAAGGGACTTCCCTGGCGACATGCCACTAATCATGCCGGGGGCATCGAAGGCGGCATGAGTAATGGCGAAGACATAGTAGTGAGGGCCGCAGTCAAACCTGTCGCTACCCTGACCAGCCCGTTACCTTCTGTGGACCTCCGCACTAACAGGCCAGCAAAGGCTCATTACGAGCGCAGCGATATCTGTATTGTGCCCGCCGCCGGCGTAATTGGCGAGGCCATGCTAGCTATTGTATTGGCCCATGCTTGCCTGGAGAAATTTGGTGGAGATAATCTGAAAGAGACCCTGGCGAATTACCGTGAGTATCTGCGCAATATTGCGTGATTCAGCGGGTATTGCCCCAAGGTGAGTCAGGAAGCAGCAACGCACCCTCACCTAAATCCTGTCCCTTCAAGGGCGAGGAAGTTGGCAGGAGTCTATAAGGCTCGTTATGGCAACGGTTTCAAGACGGGGCTCTAGAGAGAATAATCTTGGAGGAAAGGATTTCCCCGGCGCTCATCGCCGATAGTGGTGGGTGGTCCGTGGCCCGGGTAGACCATGGTTTCGTCCGGCAGCACCATAAGCTTTTCCCGAATGCTTCTGATCAGACGTTCATGGCTCATTCCGGGAAAATCGGTCCTACCGATACCTGAATTAAACAGTGTATCTCCACTGAAAACCACTCCATGCCCTGAGAGACAGATCCCGCCGGAGCTATGTCCCGGCGTATGAAGTACCTCAAAGTGCAAGTCGCCCACATCTATGCGGTCCCCCTCCTTGAGTAATCTGTCCGGGGGAGGGGGTGATTTGACGGGAGAGACGCCGATAGATGTCAACATGCGCATGGGGGTGGAGAATAGGAATCCTTTCTCTGCCTCGTGAATGGCAAACCGGGCATTGGTCTTTTCTTGGACTTCGCGAAGGGCGCCGATATGGTCTATGTGGGCGTGGGTTATCACGACTAGCGATATGGACAGCCCCGTTTGCTGCACGGTTTTCAGAATAGTCTTAGCTTCAGCGCCGGGGTCGATGATCATTGCTTGCTTGGTTCCGGATGAACCAACGATATAGCAGTTGGCGGCAAAAGCACCGACCGCTAACGTTTTTATGATCATTGCTTCTTTCCCAGTGATGTCGAAGCCGAATTTGTGCAGTATAGCATGAGTCTGCAGACCGGGAAAGTCTGCTGTGAATGAGGTCGTCTGGCCAGCCCGGCTGGAGAGTCCTATTACAGAAAGCAAGGCCAGTCCACGGGGCAACAGGTACATAAACAAGCATGGCGGCTGTTTAGAAATGTGGTGCGAGGCTCCTGCCCGCCAAGGCTTGGCTCGCCTGCTGGAGTCATACGGCGAGCAGGCAGACGGGTTAGCCTCCGCTGCACGACCCTAAAGGGTCGCACTACGACCGCGTTTGGAATCTAGCCGATGAGATTGCCGCGCTTCGCTCGCAATGACGAAGAAGAGACGGCCCAGCGGTCTACAGAGGATGGAAGCAGGCGACGTAGTGGTCGTCGCCAACGGGCTCGAGTACTGGATCAGATTCATGGCACTCGTTGGTGGCTTGAGAACACCTTGGATGAAAAGCACAGCCAGGTGGTGGATTGGCTGGGCTGGGCACCTCACCGGGAAGGACAATACGGCCGACCCTTCTCTTAGGATCAGGGACTGGCGTTGCCGCTACCAGTGAACTAGCGTAGGGATGCCGCGGCGTGTGAAACACCTCCTCCGGTCTTCCCATCTCCACCACCCTGCCCAGGTACATCACGGCGATATAATCGCAAACGCTCTCGGCAATCAGAAGCTCGTGGGTGATGTAGAGGTAGGTAAGACCAAACTCCTTCTTAAGGTCCTTGAGAAGGTTTAGAATCTGGGCCTGGACGGACACGTCCAGGGCGGAAGTCGGTTCGTCAAAGGCGATGAACTCTGGTTGCGTAGCCAGGGCCCGGGCGATGGCGATGCGCTGGCGCTGGCCACCGCTAAATTGGTGGGGATAGCGCTCCAGTTGCCCCGCACTTAACCCAACCCTGGTCAACAGGTCTTTGACCGCCGTCTCCTGTGCCTGGCCGGCAAGCACCCGGTGGATTTTCAGGGGCTCAGCAACTATATTCTTTATCCTCATCCGTGGATCAAGGGAAGTGAAGGGGTCCTGGTGGACGAGCTGGGCGCGGCGACGGAACAAGCGAACCTTGTTACCGGAAAAGGTCGCGAGGTCATTCTCCTTGAGCAGAGAAGTCAGCTCACGATTGTTCCCGTCCCCCGACTCCAATGCTTCTATTTGCGCTTTCACCGCATCAGGGATATCAAAATAAATGCGGCCGCCGGTTGGTTTCCAGAGACGGATAACTGTCTTGGCCAGTGTCGTCTTGCCGCAGCCGGATTCGCCGACCAGGCCGAGCCATTGTCCCCGCTTGATGGCCAGGTTGACGCCGTCCACCGCTTTGACCGCGCCGACAGGTCGTCTGAAGACACCACCCACTATCGGGAAGTATTTCTTCAACCGTCTGATATCAACAAGCGTGTTCATATGTTATGCCCTGAACTAGTAAAGATAACAGGCCACCATGTGGTCCTTGCCCACCGCTTTAAGTTTGGGCCTCTCCTGTTGGCATATCGGCATAGCGCTGGGGCACCGCGGGTGAAAACGGCAACCTGGCGGCGGGTTCAAGGCGTCAGCCAGGGCCCCCGGTATGGTCTGTAGTTCCTTTCCCGGCATGGGAACGGCATCCAGCAAAGCCTTGGTATAAGGATGTAGAGGGTGGGCGAACATCTGATCGACACCGGCCACCTCGCAGAGCCTGCCGGCGTACATAACAGCCACGCGGTCGCAGACTTCGGCAGCCACTCCAAGGTTATGAGTAATGAAAAGAACAGAGGCCCCTTTGTCCGCCTTGATGCGTCGGAAGAGTTCCAGCATCTGCGCCTGGATAGTGACGTCGAGCGATGTAGTTGGCTCGTCGGCGATGAGAAGCTCTGGAGAGCAGGCCAGTGCCATAGCAATCACTGCCCGCTGTTTCATCCCCCCGGAGAGTTCGTGGGGGTAGTCAGCGGCCACACGGACGGGATCGGGGATTTCTACATCTTTGAGCATGCTTACTGTGAGCAACCCGGCCTCCTCTCTTAATCGCCGGAGCAGCCGCCTGAACAGGGGAATATGGCTTAACAGCCGGGGCTCAAGGGCGTGAGGTTCCTCGGCTATTTTGTCGTACACTCTCCTCTGCCAGCGCCAGAAAGGCTTCCTCAGCGCGGCGGCCGCGACGTTCCCGTCCCCCAGCAGGGTATCCAGGCGTTCCCTGGCCTGACGGGCCAGCTCCTGGCGCCGATGAAGCAGCAGGACTTCGGAAATCTGGTCGCCGATAGTATAAACGGGGTTCAAGGCGGCCCCCGGTTCCTGGAAGACCATGGAAATCTTGTTGCCGCGAATGGCCCTCATTCTGTCTTCTCTCAATTTGAGCAACTCAAGTTCGCTGCCGCTATCCCTATCAAAAAAAGCGATACTCCCCGACTCTATCTTGCCGGGGAAGGGAACAAGGCGGAGGATTGCCAGCGCGGTCATTGACTTGCCCGAACCGGTTTCGCCCACTATCCCCAACGTCTCTCCCTGCCTGATTTCCAGGTCGAGGTCATCTATGGCATAGACGATGCCCTCATAGGTGTAGAACCTGACCGAGAGGTCTCTTATCCTGACAAGATCTTTCATCTAGCGCCTTGCCAATCTGGGGTCAAAAATATCCCTGAAGGCATCACCGAGAAGGTTCCAGCCCAGTACAAAGAAGAGGATGAATGCGCCGGGAGTAACCACGGCGTACCAGTACTTGAAAGGCTCACCGGGTGGCCCTACCATCCAGTTACGCGCGAACTGGGTCATCTGTCCCCAGTCGGCGTATCCTTCAGGGGAGCCTAGGCCCAGAAAGCTTAATGCTGCCGCTGACAGGACCACGGCCCCTATGTCTAGCGAAGCCATGATGAGGCTGGGGTAGATAGCGTTGGGCAGGACGTGGCGGGTTATGACCCTGGCGCTGGAGGCGCCCAGGCCACGGGAAGCCTCGACATAGTCCTCCTCGCGAAGCGCGAGTATGTCGCCGCGGATAAGCCGAGCATAGGAAGGCCACCACACCACGCAAAGAGCAATCATAACGCTCCTGAGGCTGGGGCCTATTGCTGCCACGATCGCCATGGCCAGAATTAGCGCAGGGAAGGCCAGGAAGATATCGGTGATGCGCATGATAACCTCGTCCAGAATCCCGCCGAAGTAGCCGGCCAGACTCCCCAATGCCAGGCCGATGAGAACTGCGACGGCCATCACCACCAGCGCCACCCGAAATGCGGAACGGGTGCCCCAGATACACCCGTAGAAGATATCGTACTGCCCTTCGGTAGTGCCAAAGACATGCTCATCGCTGGGAGGCTGCGGAGTCGCGAAGTAACCATCCCTGGGAATCAGATAGGCATCTCGAGCACCCTGGGGCGTGGGAGCAATAAGAGGAGCAAAGATGGCGATGATGATAAAGATGGTGATGATGATGAGTCCGGCCAGCGAAAGCGGGTTCTTAACCAGCTGGCGTACCATAAATTTCCAGTTGCTCACTGTACCGCTCCTCCCAACCTCACGCGCGGGTCGACGCGGGTGTAGAGAATATCCACCACCAGGTTGACCAGCACAAACAGGATGGCCATGAACAGGGCAAAGCCCAGGACCGATGGTATGTCCAGGCGCAGCGCGGACTGCGAGGCCCACCAGCCGATGCCCTTAAAGCTAAAGATGGTCTCGGTAATGACGGCGCCACCGGCCAGAGCGGCAAACAGATAGCCGGATACGGTTATCACCGGGATGAGGGCGTTGCGGCGGGCATGCTTACCGATGACTATCCTTTCATCAAGTCCCTTGGCCCTAGCGGTGAGAATATATCCCTTGCCCAGGGACTCCAGCATGCTGGAGCGCATCAGCCTCATGATAAAGGCGACGTTGACCGTCGAGATGGTGATTACCGGCATGACCAGATGTCTTAAAGCGTCCACGAGGACTGGCCCGTTAAGATTGAGGATGGCATCAAGCGTGTTGATACGAGTGTAGCGAATAAACGGAGCGGAGTTAACAGCAACCTCATATGGAATACTGAGCCGGCCCGGCGGGAAGAGGCCGCGGAAGTAGCCATAGAAGACCATCATCAGTAGCAGGCCCAGCCAGAAAGTGGGCAGCGACCAGCCCAGAATGGCCACTACACGTGTGCCGTGATCAAGGGGCTTATCTTTGTGGGACGCGGCCCTGGTACCGAAGAAAATGCCGATCATAATGATAAGCGGCGTGGCGAGCAAGGCGAGCTCCAGCGTAGCCGGCAGGTAGTGCAAGATAGCGTTAGCAACAGGCATCGAGACCACAGTTGACCAGCCCAGGTTACCCCTGAACACCTGCCCAATCCAGGTGCCGTACTGCATGATGAACGGCCTGTCAAGGCCATACTGCTCTATGACAGCCGGCAGATCGCGCATCTGCTGCGGCGCGCTGACATAGAGAGTCGCGCGCTGTCCCGGCGTGAAGAACATGGTAATGCCGAAGATAAACAGAGTCACCCCGAACAGGACCGGGATAAGAAGGAGCAGGCGGCGGATAATATAAGCTCTAAGTTCCAAAGCACACCTTTATACCATAGAGAGACCCCCGCCTGCAAGCGGGGGTCTCTTGATTTCTCTCACCAAGCTCATCACGAGCTTACGCCAGTATCCCTTGCCTTAGGATGCTGACTTGCTCATGACATCGAGAGGCCCGGGGTTGCCAGGAATTGTCGGGTTGAAGTAGAAGCCCTTTACATACTTGGTGAAGAAGCGCCTGCCCAGGGGCTGGGCCAGCATGATGCCGGGAGCATCGTCATAGAAGATCTCGCCGATCTCCTTGTAGGCGGCGTCTCTTGCAGCGCCAGGGGCCATGTATCTGGCGGCCTCAATTTTGTCTTCGAGAGATTGATAGCCGTAGCCCTGATAGTAGGCGAAGTCACCGTATATAGCCATGAAAGGAGTGACAAAGTTGTCGGCGTCGGGATAGTCGGCGATCCAGCCTATCTGGAACAGGGGCAGAGGCCCTTTGACGTCATCCGTAGCGGCGTAATAGAAAATTTCGTCCAAAATGACCGGCCATTGCAGCGGCTGGACAGCAACCAGGAATTTCTCGTTGATCTGGAACAGGTTCTCACTCAGGATGTCACAGGCGGTCTTGCGCGGTACGTTGCCGCTGTTGTAGACCATGGTGAATTTGAACCCTTTTTCCCACACCTGACCACCCCAGGCTGCCTTGAAGTGCTCCTCAGCTTTGGCGAAGTCAAGGGTGTACTTGCTGGCATTAGGATCGTAGCCCGCAAGTGGCGCAACGATCGGGTTGCCCATCATCTCGCCCTCGCCCTGTAGGGCGTCGGCGAGAAAGGTGTCGTAGTCAAAGGCATAGCAGAAGCCCTTGCGTACGTCTACGTCACTGAAGAAGTCCGGGGGTATGCCGTTGCCGTCAAGCTGACCACTGCCGATAAGGTCGCTGGTGGGGTCAATAGAGAAATTGAAGAACAGTTCATCAACCGCAAGCTCAGGCAGGTCTTTGATGGCATTAAGGTCTTCAATGCCCGCCAGCTCACCAATGTAATTTCGCGGAACGTACGCCAGGTCGCAGTCGCCGTTGAGAAGCGCCAGCTTTCGCGATGTCCACTCATCGACAAACTGGGTCACGACCCTCTCAAAGAACACAGGCGTCCCCCAGTAGTTGTCACTCTTGACCAGTCTGATGTACTCGCCTGCCTCCCACTGGTCGAGTTCCCAGGGTCCGGTACCCATGGCATGGTTATAGAGGTACCTGTCCTGTTTCTGAGGGTTGTTGAAGGCCTTCCAGCCATCTCCCGTCAAGTCGCCATCCCACTCGCCATTGGCGACGCACCATTCCTTGTCAACAACGGAGCCCCAGGACTGCGTGAGGATCTGCAGCCACTGTAACATAGGATACTCGATCGCGAAGTTGAATACGACCCAGTCGCCGTCAACCTCCACCGCGTTGTCGATTTCCTCACCGGTAACCACAATCGCTCCGCCGGCGCGGGTGCGATACCTGCCTAACAGCGGTAGTTGAAGCATCCAGGTTGGCCCACCACCTCTATCCAGGACCATCGCCCGCTCGAAAGAGTATTCAACATCTGAAGGGGTCATGTCGTTGCCATTCTGGAACTTGACGCCCGTGCGGATCTTGAACCTTATTGAAGTGCTACTCAGCTCCTCCCACTCGGTAGCCAGAACAGGGACGAACGTGGTGGTGCTTTCCCCGTCGAACTTGAGCAGCGTCTCGTAGATATAGTCTATTTGCTCGCCGCTGGCGGTGTCGTATGCCCAGGAATAATCAAGGGAGTCGACATCTCCGATGGTCTGCTGGACAAAGTCAGTAGGGTTCTTCAGGGGTATGGAGATCTCTTCCTCTTCTTCTTCCTCTTGTTGCTCACCGGTCGAAGTACAGGCAGGGAAAGCGACAAGAGCGAGGCATAGCAAGCCGACCACGACTAGCAACGCCATTTTTGAAAATCTTTTACTCAATTCTAACCTCCTTTACCTAGTTTTCTTCATTACCTTCATCCACACTACATCCCCCAGTTTTTGTTCGGATTATCTAACACAATACTGTTTCGCTGTTAAGTTGCCCTCCTTTCTTCTGTTTTTACCCGCGTTGTCTGTCTATTCCGCAATCCGCACTACAAAGTCCTCTTCTGTCCTTTGCACCCTTGTCGGATTCGCGTAAGATCCAGCTCTGCAAAACTCTGCTTCGATAGGCATCACCCCCCATGCTATAGTTTTCTTCTGTCTCTAACAATACACTACCAATGTTAAAATCCTGTTAAGTAACTCCACAAATGCGTTCTGCTGAGATGTTTCACAATTTTGTGGCGATCTACAAGAAAGCCATAAACCAGGGGACACAGATTCTGAGCAGGGCCCGCGATATGAATTCAAAATAGCAGCCTCACAAAATCAAACTGCGCTCTTTGTTCAGAAGAAACTGCGACCGCGCCTAGGCACAGCCAGGGTAAATTCGTATGATAGCCTGCCTGTGCATATTTGTCAACATTGCTCTAATCGGGTTTTTTCAATATACTGGCAAATATAAAACATGGCACTGGACAGGCGAACAAGCAATCTAGCTATCACAGGTTTCTCAGGCACCGGTAAATCTCTGGTGGGCAAACAAGTAGCTGAGAGGTTGAACTGGAATTTCCTGGACACGGATGATGAGATAGTTGAACTAGCTGGTAAACCTATCGCCCAGATCTTCGCGCAGGAAGGAGAGGGCAAATTCAGGGAACTGGAGCGCGAGACAATTAGAAGAGCTTGCCGGCAAAGGCAGACAGTCATAGCTATTGGCGGCGGTGCCATAGTTGACCGACAGAACTATGACTTGCTTGCCAGGACCGGGATAATCGTCTGTTTGGAGGCCAAGCCCGAGACGATCTATGAGCGGTTGTTCCGCGAAGCTGCTTGTAGCCCCGGAACTGAGGTTCGCCCCCTTCTAGCTGTCGATAATCCTCTGGAACGCATCAGAGAGCTTAAGGCCTCCCGGCAGTCTCACTATGCCAAGGCAGATTGGACAATACATACGGATGGCTTGAGCATCGGTGAAGTGGCGGAAGAAGCAATAAGGTCGTGGAGATTGCTTCGTCGCACTGATAGCTGTCAGCTGTCAGCTGTCAGCGACAAGGATATCGCCTGCGTGGTGGAGAGTGCCACTCAAAGCTATCCTGTCTTCGTCGGGTACGGTTTGTTGGACAAGCTTGGTGACAAGATGAGGCAAGCTGCTTTGTCGGGCACAGCCACCATAATTAGCGACGAGAATGTTTTTTCTTTCTATGGCAGGAAAGTTGAGGGAGTCCTCAAGAACGCCGGCTTTACGGTCAACCACTTCGTAGTGCCGCCGGGTGAAGAAACCAAAAGTATGGAGTCTGCCATCAAGATTTATGATTTCCTTGTTGAGCATCGAGCGGAGAGAGACGATATCATCGTCGCCCTGGGCGGGGGCATGGTGGGTGATCTGGCAGGTTTTGTCGCAGCTACTTTCCTGCGGGGCGTGCCCTGGGTACAGGTGCCGACCAGTCTGGCAGCCATGGTTGATGCCAGCATCGGGGGCAAGGTCGGGGTTAATCATCCTGAAGGGAAGAACCTTATTGGTGCTTTCTACCAGCCCAACGTGGTTTTGTCTGACCCTCAAACTTTGGCCACTCTACCCCGGCGTGAAGTGACCTCGGGCTGGGCCGAAGTCATCAAGCACGGGTTGATTCTGGATAGGGAATTCCTTGAATTCCTGGAGACTAACGTAGACGGGGTGAAGAAACTAGACGGACAACTGCTCACTGCGGCCATTGGCCGAAGCGCTGCCATCAAAGCCCGGGTCGTCAGTTGGGATGAAAAAGAGAGGGAAGGGAAACGCACCATTTTGAATTATGGGCATACCATTGGACATGGTCTAGAGGCAGCTACCGGGTATAGGCGCTTTCTTCATGGTGAAGCAGTGGCGATTGGCATGATGGGAGCCGCTGAATTGAGCGAGCGACTGGGTCTTTTGTCTTCAACTGTGGTGCAGCGACAAGAAGCCTTACTGCAGAAGTTCGATTTGCCCACTTCGCTGCAAGCCGAAGCTACGAACCGAAGGCGTGGCAGGAAGCGAAGCGATTTCAAATTGAGCATTGCCGCGGTAACCGGGGCAATGAAACTCGATAAGAAAGTGAGGGGAAAGGCAATTCGCTGGGTACTGTTACAGGATATCGGCAAAGCAGTAGTTCGCAATGATGTGCCTCAACAGGATGTGGTGGCTGTTCTTCAGGAAGTAATGGAACCGTGATCTTTTAGCTGAGTGCCTCGATAGATTGATGAGCAAAAAGGGGTCAACTCTATTTTTCGACAATCTATGACAAACCAGAGATGAAGGGTAGATGCCTCTCCCACATCTTCGACCTGCGCGATCGGGGTCTGTCTCCAAGCGAGGAAGTGTCGCTCTGGCCAAGCGGAGAAAGATAGAGTTGACCCGTTCTTAGACCGCCGAAATCATCCTTGGGTGCAAGTCCTGTGGGCATTGATTCACAGACCTGGAGGCATAATTCGATGGCCACCCGAGGTTCTCACCGACCAATAGTTGACAGATACACGGTTACTGGCCCATTGGCTTGGAAAGGGCAGAATCAGTTATAATCCATGCGAGGGGGGTATCAATGTCGAGGATAAAAGTAAATGAAATAATGGCGGCAATTGAGGCACTTTCTAAGGATGAATATGTCCAATTAAGGCGGTGGTTTTCTGCAATGGATTGGGAGAGCTGGGATAGACAGATTGAGTTACACTCAAAATCAGGAAAGTTGGATTTTCTGATTAGGGAAGCCGTTGATGAAAAGGAGAAGGGGGGGCTTAGGGAGTTATAAGTGCACCGGACAACGGATCGCTTCTGGGAATGCTACAAGAAGCTTCCAGAAGCTGTTCAAACGATATCGAAAAAGAACTTCGAGTTGCTTAAGACTGACTCGTCGCATCCATCTCTCCATTTCAAAAGAGTCGGAGGGTTTTGGTCGGTTCGCATTGGTCTTAATTACAGGGCCATTGCGATTGAGGATGGCGAAGACTTCATCTGGGTGTGGATTGGCACCCACGATGAATACGAAAGAATGATCAAGGACAGGGGCTGACAAATCAATACAGTGGACGGCTAACAGCCACCGCTGATTTAGAACGTTAGACAAAACAGGATGATATAGCTAAGAGGAAGAGTATCAAGGAAGGCACTATGAGTACCGCAAGATTCATATATTGGCAAGATGACGACATGTGGCTGGGTTATCTGGAAGAATATCCGGACTACATGACGCAAGGGAAGTCGTTAGAAGAGCTGAAAGGAAACCTCAAAGATATCTATGACGATTTGAGCAGCGGTGCTATTCCGTATGTTCGTAAAGTTGCCGAACTGCAAATAGCGTGAAAAGGAAAGAACTGGTAAGGCAGCACGAAATCAACGACAATCTAGCAAAGCACATCATGAAAACATTGAAGCACGATGCCTAGTAGCGAGCGTCAATTCTTGGATGGCGCGACTTTCATTGGCCGCAACCGGATGACCATGCCGATTTCCTGTCGGAGAGGCCTGACAGACTCAGTAGACCCTACATTGTAGGAATCCGGTGACATTAGTTGCTGCCGCGGTGTCAATTAATCCAATTGAAAGCAGGCCCTTTGTAGGCTATAATTGCCACTTCGGACAGGAGAATATCTTTGCTGAAAAGCCATAATTGTGGAGAATTAAGGGAGGATCATGCTGGACAGAAAGTCACTCTAGCTGGCTGGGTACACCGGCGCCGTGACCATGGTGGAAAGGTATTCATCGACCTGCGTGACCGAGAAGGTATAATTCAGGTCGTGTTCAATCCCCAGATATCACAAGAAGCGTATGAGGTAGCTGGTTCGCTCCGCAGTGAGTACGTGATTCAGGTTACTGGAGAAGTCGCCGGCCGCCCCAAAGGGACAGAGAATCGAAAACTAGGTACTGGAGATATTGAGATCATAGCCAAAGAGGCTGTCATCCTTAATCCATCAAAAACACCGCCATTTTATATAAGTGAAGATGAAGAGGTTGAAGAATCGCTTTGCCTCAAAAACCGCTACCTGTACCTGAGAAGACCCAGGCTGAAGGATAATCTAATTCTACGCCACAGGGTGATAAAGTTTATCCGTGATTTTCTGGATGCTAGGGGATTTGTGGAAATTGAGACGCCCATTCTGATTAAGAGCACGCCAGAGGGTGCGCGGGATTACCTTGTGCCCAGCCGCATCAATCCCGGGAAGTTTTATGCCCTGCCTCAATCGCCCCAGCAGCTCAAACAGCTGCTCATGGTAGCCGGGTTTGACAGGTATTTTCAGATAGCCCGCTGCTTCAGAGACGAGGACCTCCGAGCGGATCGGCAGCCCGAGTTCACCCAGCTTGACCTTGAGATGAGCTTCGTCGAGGCGCCGGACATACTGCGACTCATGGAGGAACTATTCACTTCGCTTGTCAAGACTGTCAAACCTGATATGCGAGTAGTGGAGCCCTTTCCACGCCTTTCGTACAAAGAAGCGATGGAGAGGTTTGGCACAGATAAACCGGACATAAGGTTTGGCTTAGAACTCAAGGACATTTCCGATATCTCTGCCAACACCGACTTCCAGGTTTTCCGGTCAGCCCTGGCCAGTAACGGCAAGGTGAAGGGCATATGTGTCCCCGGCTGCGGCCACTATACTCGCCATCAGTTTGATGAATTGATAGACCTGGCGAAGAGTTGCGGTGCCCAGGGTTTGGTGACGATGGCTTTTGCCGGTAGTGCGGTGACTCTGGATGAAGTGAAATCAGCGGCTGCCAAATATCTGACCCCTGGTCAATTGAAGGAGATAGCTGAGAGGTTCGAGGCAACCCCTGGTGACCTTTTGCTTATGGTGGCCGATAAGCCAGCGATAGTTAATAAGACGTTGGACGAGCTGCGCCGCCAGATGGCGCAGCGACTTAATCTAGCTGATGCTAACCTCCTGGCTTTCGCCTTCGTGGTCAATTTTCCTTTTTTGGAATGGAACGAAGCCGAGAATCGTTGGGAACCGATGCACCATCCTTTCACGGCTCCTCGATGGGAAGACGTTGCACTTCTGGATAGCGAACCGGCCAAAGTCCGTGGTCAACATTATGATGTAGTTTGTAACGGCTGCGAGCTTGGCAGCGGCAGTATTAGAATCCATAATCGTCAGCTGCAGGAAAGAGTATTTAGCCTTCTCGGTTACAGCAGAGAAGAAGCTGAGAGCCGGTTCGGAGGTTTCTTAGAGGCACTGGAATATGGAGCACCGCCTCATGGCGGTATTGCCATAGGTCTGGACCGTTTGGTGATGTTGCTAGCCGGTGAGCGGAGTATAAGGGAAGTCATCGCCTTCCCCAAGAATCAGAATGCGGTCGACGTGATGATGGATAGCCCTTCTGATGTTGGCAAGCACCAACTTGATGAGCTCAACCTTAAGCTGAAGCGTGAGGTACTCCGTTCGCAGTGACAGGGAATCAGCTATGAAAGTAAGCGCGGAAGATCTGGAGAATTGCCGGGTAGCTCTTAATATAGAGGCCGAGGCCAGTGAGTTAGATAAGTCACTGGATGAGGCTTACCGTCACCTGGTTAAGGAGGTGTCCGTACCTGGTTTCCGCAAAGGCAAGGCTCCCAGAGTCATTCTGGAGCAACACATAGGGAAGAGGGCTCTGTTGGAAGAGGCACTAGAGCATCTTGTGCCTGAACTATACAAGGAAGCGATACAGTCGAAGGACCTTCAACCCATTGCCGAACCGGAGCTAGAGATTACTCAAAGTGAGCCTCTGGTTTTCAAGGCCGTAGTGTCTCTCAAACCGGAAGCGAAGCTTGGCGATTACCATGACATAAAGCTGGATGCCGGCCCGGAAATAGAAGTCACCGACAAGGAAGTTGCCACTGCCATGGAAGAGTTCCGGAAGGAACAAGGAGCGTGGGTGCCGGCAGACCGGCCGGCTGAGCTAGGTGATCTAGTTACCGTAAATATCCGGGCCAATGTTGACGGGAAACCGTGGTTGGATCACAAAGATATATTGTATGAGATGGACAAGGACTCACGTTCGCCTGTGCCGGGATTCGCTTCTTGCCTGCAGGGGACTGAAAAGAATAAAGAAAAGACCTTCAATTTGACCATTCCAGACGACTATCCTATTGCGGAAATGCGCGGTAAGGAAGCCAGTTTCAGAGTGACAATCAGTGAGATAAAGGAAAGGGAATTGCTCGAGCTTAACGATGAATTGGCTAGAGGTGCCGGCTATGGCGGGCTGGACGAGATGAAGGAGAAGGTGGCTGCTAGTCTAAGAACCAGAGCTGAGGCTAGAAATCGTTTGGAGTTGAAGCAGAAAGCGCTTGACGCACTGGTGGAAATGAGCGAGGTGAACTACCCTCCTATTTTGGAGGATGAAGAAATCGACGGACTGCTCAAAGGAGAGGCTCAGCGCTTGGGGTTCAAGGAGATAGCGGACTACCTGAAGAGGGCCCATAAAACGGAGGAGGAAATCAGACAAGAGTTGCGTCCTATGGCAAAGAAGCGTCTTGTTCAAGGTCTGGTCTTGGGTAAACTGGCCGAACAGGAAAAGATTGAAATTAGTGCCTCAGAGGTAGATAATAAGATAGATGAGATTGCCAGCGATGCCGAAGACAAGGAGAAGGCAAGACAGTTCTTCTCGCTGCCTCAATTCAAGCAATCAATCGAACAGTCACTACGTACTCAGAAGACGATGGATCGGCTATTGCAGATAGCTGTTGGCAATACTGAAGAGATGACAAAGGGGGAATGAATGGAAACAAGATCTCAAGTGGTAATTCCAACCGTAACCGAAACCAGTGCCCGAGGAGAGCGTATTTTCGACATATATTCTCTGTTGCTGAGAGAGAGAATCGTCTTTCTGGGCACACCGATCAACGACCAGATAGCCAATCTTATTATTGCTCAGCTCCTCTATTTGGAGAGGGAAGATCCGGAAAAGGATATAAACCTTTATGTCCATTGTCCGGGTGGCATTATCAGCGCTGGGCTAGCTATCTACGATACCATGCAGATTCTTCGTTGCCCAATATCCACCATTTGTGTTGGTTTAGCAGCCAGCATGGGTACTGTGCTTCTTTGTGCCGGGACCAAGGGCAAAAGGTATGCTTTGCCTAATTGCACTATACATCTGCACCAGGCTGCGGGGGGTGCGCAGGGGCAGGCAGCGGATATTGAAATTGCCGCCAGAGAGATAATGAGGATACAGGAAACGATACGTAATATCTTGGCTAAGCACACGGGGCAGCCGGTAGAGAAGATTGCCCACGACACAGACCGAGACTTCTATCTGAGCGCCGAGCAAGCGGTGGAATACGGTATCATAGACGAAATACTGAGCAAGCCGCCTAAGAAACAAAGCTGACAGCTTGTAGCTGACGCCGGCCAGGATCTGCATCAGATTAGTCCGCCCGAACGGTGTGGCCTATGACGACTAAGGCGTCTTGCAGTTTTGACTGGTAGAATGATGGTTGGGATGGCAGACTGGACGGAAACGAGCGCTGCGATATATGCTGCTGGTCAAGCATCAGGTGGACTGGATAGAACGGGCTTGATTGTCATCATTATCGTGTCCATAATTGCCGTTATCGCTTTCGTGTGGATTTTCCGCGAGACTGGAAGACGAGACTGACCACCTTTTCAGCAGCCCGGGGGCCAAGTTCTTTCCAGATTTCCAAGACATCTTTGAACGGATAGACATGATTAACCTGTGCTATAGATCATTCTAGATATCCAGACTCGGATGCCACGCAACAAGAAGAAGACTCGGGGAAATATTGACTGATCACGGATGTAGTTAGTTTCCTGGATCAACGATTTGTTGTGACTGCGTTTGGAATACCAGCTACTCGTATTCGTCCATCCTGTATCCGTATCCGGGCATTTCCTCGCCGTCCACATATACTTTTCTACCATCTATTTGTACACGTCCTTGCGCTATCAAATCGTGAACTCCAAATGGGTAAATCTTCCAGTCACCCGATACTTTAAGCGCCTCCTGTAGATTTCTACATACAAGCTCCATCATTCTAAACAGTTCTTTCCCCGCTTTCTCCTCGAAGTCTTCATAAGTCTCTATCCCATGGGTCGTTGCGAAATTGGCTATCTCATTTAACCGCGTTGATAATGCCTGCCTGCTTCCTGATTCTGATCTGTCTATTGTTTGTAGGATGTTAAGAGGTTTAGATTGCACTAGCACAGGTCCTGTGTCTTCGCCTTTGTCAACAAGGAATAGGCTTGACCTTATCACCTCATCTCCAGCTAGTATGGCCCTGGCTGCCGGTATCCAGTGCAGACCATTGTAGCCTTTTGTGGTATCGCCGGGATGCACATTGAGAATTCTTGGATGGTATTTGTCCACAATGAAGTCAGAAAGCCATTGATCATAGCCGGCGAGACATACTAAATCCGGTTCTCGGCCGATGCTGTTTTCTATTAGTGCACACAGTCTCTGTTCGTATTCTGTTCTTTCTGGACAATTGCGTGGAATATTTCCTGAACCATATCTTCGCCTGGCGGCCCTGAGATAGGGTATGTGACTAAGTTCGACTACCTCATGTTTATTTGCTCTGGCTATCGCAACTCCACCACAGCCAGGTCTGTTCGTGAAAACGATATAATCATGATTGACATTCTTTGCAGCTATCTCTCTGTAGTTGGTACCAAAACCAGAAACAAAACATACGATCGTCATTCTTGCTCCACGTTTGGTCGGATCGTAAACTAATCGCTTCATGAATCTATAATGCCCGTGTCAAAGGCCTCACCCTCATTCTTCCCTCGCTCTACGGCGCCTGGTGCCCTATATCGTGGGCCTGGCCCCTGTAGTATATTTGTCAATCCACTATCTAGTGGCCTGGGCCGAATTTGGCAACAGCAGTATCGGTGATTGAAAATGCGATCTCTTACTATGGGATTTATCAGCCGACTCGAACCATAATAACATTTAGTTTAAGGGTTTGAAAGACGGAAAAGAGCCCTAGCTCGGCGTTCCTTCAGCATCAAAAACTTTCCGTTCCTTTGTATTGACTTCACCGCGACACAGTGATTGTAGTATCAAGGTGATGAGAGGAAACTCATCGCCCAGTTCGTGCTTGCGTATAAGGCGAAACAGGATGTCTCTGTGTAAGTGAATCGAGCAACCTGCCAGCCATCATGGCTGACTTCCCGAAGGACCGCCAAGTATATGATTCCTTATCTTAGCCCACGTGCTGGCAAAATGAGCTAAGTAGCTGGACTTTTGCCCGAATATCTGGCCTTGAGCCAGGGAATTCAGAAAATCATCACGGCCATCGAAGTCGGGCATTTGCACGTAAGCCCGACCAATCTCACCTAACGTATGTGCATCGCTGCCAGCGCTGGCAGCCTTTCCCTGTTGTTTGGCCAGCGCTGTTGCCCTACGTATGCTGGCGGAAAAGGGCGTGCGTGAATTGAAGGCTTCAATAATATCGACCTGGGACAGGATCTCCATGGAAGTCAGCACGTTAGAGTGCCAGGGCAGCGACCTGCCAAATGGGTGTGGAATTGCCACCAGACCGCCTTGGTCTCGGATTCGACATATTGTCTCCTCAGCAGACAATCCCCGGGCAACTTCTTCACTAAGAAAGAGCCCCATTATTTCACCGACAACCGTTAGTATCTCCTCAGCAACTATTACCTTAAACGGAGCGATTTCTCTCAGCCTTAGGGCTCCCGCAATGGTGTTGTGATCAGCTACAGCAATACAATTTATGCCTCGCTCCAGACAGCGTTCGACTATTCTCTCCAAAGGTGTGAGACAATCTACAGAGTAGCACGTATGGATATGTAAATCAGCCTTTATCAATTAGCCTACCCAGGTCTCAGCTAATCTTCTCCAGGTATGCGCCCGTGCGAGTGTTGATTTTGACAACGTCGCCAGTGTTGATGAACAGAGGAACCTGGAGAGTCACTCCTGTTTCCAACTTAGCTGGCTTGGTACCCGCTGTAGCCCTATCTCCCTTGAAGCCAGGATCTGTCTCGGTAACGCGAAGCTCTACCGAAGCAGGCAACTCTACGGCTACTGTATTCCCCTTGCAGGTCAGTATTTCCAGAACCAGTCCCTCTTTCAGGAATTTCGTGTCGTCTCCTATCTGGGCCGGAGTTAACACAAACTGTTCGTAGGTCTCATTATCCATGAAGTAGTAGAGATGGCCGTCGTTATAGAGGTACTGGACGGGCCGATGCTCCAAAAACACCGCTGCGACTTTGTCCCCCGACTGGAAATTCCGCTCAATGAAATTCCCACTGCGAACACCACGAAGTTTCAACTTGACTACCGGCTGCCGTTGCTGCATCTTAACATGCTGATATTCCAGGATTTGGTATATGTCGCCGTCCAGTTCTATTACGGCTCCCTTTCTCAATTCTCCGGCATCAATCATCTGGTAACCTCCCAGGTAAGCGCTCAGCGTTCAGCCATCGGCAGTCGGTCTTTGTATCAATCTAGTGAGCATGCGTTTTACTTCTGTCACCTGGTTATTCACTTGTTCATAAGTTGTCGGGCTCAAGTATTTCAAGTCCCGCGAGAGCAGTAAGTAATATTCAGTCTCGCTAGCGCTCCTTGCAGCAATTTCCAAGAAGCGAGCAAACTCACGATTGCCATTACATCCACATCCCTCCGCGATATTTGCGGGAACTGACAAAACCGCTCTTCGGATCTGACTTGTCATTCCGTAGATTTCTTCTCGAGGAAAGCATAGTGTGATCTTATATACCGATAGTGACAACTCATGGCTCTTTTGCCATACCTTCAAGGTTTTGAAACTTCTCATCCGTAGACACGTGATAGACAGTCGTCAGAGGTCCGGCATATTACTGATTACCGAAAGCTGGCAGCTCAAAGCTGCTTTTCGCCGCCTTGGTGAGCACTCTAGCCCTGCTATTCTCCAAAACTACCATATCTTCAATTCTAACACCGCCCTGTCCGGCAAGGTAGATTCCGGGTTCTACAGTGAAAACCATGCCATCCGCAAGCGAATCGGAGGAGCTGAGACCCAGCCTGGGAAATTCGTGTACGGCCAGCCCAACACCATGTCCTAGACCGTGTCCAAAGGCATCTCCGTAGCCAGCTTGTTCGATAACGCCTCGAGCCAATTGATCTGCCTGCGAACCAGCCATTTCTGATCTGAGTCGATCCATAGCAGTGGCTTGTGCCTGGTGGACTATACTATAGATCTTCTCAAAGGTTTCGTTCACTTTGCCTAAGAACAAGGTACGACTAAGGTCGCTGCAATAGCCATCAATTCTGGCTCCCATATCAATTAGGACTGGTTCTCCGGGGCAAATTGCTTTCTCTGTAGGTCGAGCATGAGGCAAAGCTGAATTTGGCCCTGAAGCCACGATGATTTCGAAAGGTAGTCCTTCACTGCCTTTTTGTCGAAGGTTCTTTTCTATCTCCCAGGCCGCCTCCTTTTCGGTCATGCTGGGCCGAATTATGGCCTTCGCCTCCTCCAAAGCAGCATCAGCCAGGTCTACAGCTTTCGAGATAAGTATCAATTCCTCCGGCTCTTTGATGGATCGAAGCTGTTCTACTACGCCGGTGGTGGGAACAAGGTCAAGATTGACTTGCCTCGCCCGTATTGCCTCGCCGAGCTTTTGGTAAGCATCAAACGAAATAAGATTCGCCTCGAAGCCTAGTTTGCGCCAGCCCAGATCGAAGACTAGACCAGGAAGCCAGGTATGTAACTCCTGTTTAATCTGGGTAATTTCGAAGTCTGGCGATTCTTGGTTGCCCTGCTCCAAATAGAGAAAGTCAAGGGCTAGTATAGCATCTCGTTCCGAAATCAGTAACCATCCGGAGCCCGTGAACCCAGAAAGGTAACGAAGGTTGTCCGGTTGAGAAATCAGGAGACAATCCAGTCCTTTTTGGGCGATCAACTTCCGGAGTTTACTCAATCTGTTCATTTTCGAATTTCTCTCTTTCGCTTGAGGAAGGTCCTTTCTGCTATTTGGACTCTTGGTTTGCCGGTTAGGTCGTCCTTGTCCGCTCGACGGGTTAGTCACAGTGCCTCCCCTGGCAGCTTGCCAGGAGAATCTTCTCCTGCGTCAGGAATAAACAAAAGCTCACGCTCACATGGACACCGGGCGTGGACGCGTCACTCGAACAGCACCAGCGAAGCAAACCCCAGAGGAATTGCACAGAAACAACGATTGGCTACCCTTCGTGGTCAGGATCACAGACGGTTCTACCAGCACGGCGTGCAGTCTATTCCGGAAACGGATTATAGTCTCCTCATGCAGTCATGTCAATCTCAAAATGGTGAGCGTCACCAGCATTGCGAAATCAGGCTTTCATGCTAGTTTGTTAACATTTCCAGCACATGTGGTATAAAATTAGCCGGGCTATAGAATAGCTCGGAGACCAGAGATGGCAGACAAGAAAGTCATGATCGTTGATGACGATGTGAAGACTGTAGAACTAGTAAAGCTCTACCTGGACCGAGACGGATACCAGGTTTTGACTGCTTATAATGGCCTGGAAGCCCTGCGTCTGGCTCGCGAGAGCTGTCCCGACCTGATTGTTCTTGATCTTATGCTGCCTGACGTCGATGGGTTTGAGGTCTGTCGTACTTTGAGACATGAATCCGACATACCAATCATCATGCTGACCGCCCGGACTACTGACCAGGACAAGCTAGCAGGCTTGGACCTGGGTGCCGACGACTATGTGACCAAGCCTTTTAGCCCAAAGGAGCTGATGGCCCGAGTGCGGGCAGTGTTGAGACGTCTCCCTGGGGAGCGTGGTCCTGAGGAGATTAAGAGTGGCGGATTGACTATGAATTTCGCGACACACGAAGCGCGGTTCGATGCCAGACCGCTGGATTTGACCAGTGTTGAATTCAAATTGCTTGGAATCCTCGCCAGAGAGCCCGGCAGGGTGTTCAGCCGGGCGAGCCTTATCGAAGAGGCTCTGGGATACGACTTCGAAGGTTTCGACCGTACAATTGATGTTCACATACTGAATCTACGCCGAAAACTGGAGTCAGACCCCAGCCACCCCAACTACATTAAGACGGTATACGGAGTCGGTTACAAGTTTGTCGGAGGCGAACAGTGATACATCGACTGTGGTTCCGTCTCGGATTGATCTTCGCGGCGATAGTCTTGGTGACCGTCGTCACCATATATTTCTTCGTCAGCCAGCGCATCGCTGTCGAAGTGGAAGACTACACGACAAGATACCAGCAGAATCTTTCCGCTCAAGTACGGTATAGGCTATACAGCTATTATTTTCAGCAAGGATATAGCTGGGACGGTGTCCAGTCTCTGCTTGAAGACACGGCCGATGTCTCAGGGACGCGTATCGTATTGGCGGCTGGCAACGGGACAGTCATAGGTGATTCAGCAAAAGAGCTCTTGGGGACGAACTATACCGACTCATCGGTGAGTCCTGTCGAGCTGACCTGGCCCAAGGAGGTTGTAGTAGGAAGAGCCTACGTTATTCTTGACCCCACCGCGGCGGCATCTGTCGCTCCGTTTCTGAGACTATCTGGGTCAATAAATCGATCTCTTCTCCTGGGCGGTTCTCTGGCAATCGGTATTGCTCTGCTATTGACCTTCATCCTATCGCGGAGGATGATGTCACCTATCGGAGTTTTGGCTGGGGCGGCCAGACGATTAGGGCGCGGCGATTTGTCCCAGAGGGTCCGTTTGCAGGGAGAAGGCGAGGTTGCATTACTGGCTGAAGCCTTCAACTCCATGGCGGGTGACCTGGAGTACGCCGAGCAACTGCGACGAAATATGGTCGCTGATGTTGCCCACGAGCTAAGAACGCCCTTATCCAACATTCAAGGCTATTTGGAGGCAATTCGCGATGGAATGGTAGAGCCAGATGCTGGTGCTATCCGCTCTCTGAATGAAGAGACATCTCTGCTGTCACGACTAGTTAGCGAGCTCCAGGAGCTAAGTCTCGCCGAAGCGGGCGAGCTGAAGCTGGTCTATCAGGCGGAAGACATGGGCGACCTGGTCAGACAGGCAGCGACTTCGTGGCAACCCCAATTGAGCGCGGGAGAAATATCGTTGTCCCTCGAACTGCCTGATGATTTGCCGCTGGTCAACATCGACTGGCAACGTGTCAACGAGGTGCTGCACAACATTGTGGAAAATGCGGTGGCTCATACTCGTAAGGGAGGCACTATTAAGATAACTGCTAGTCACAAAGGCAAATGGGTAGAGGTGAGCGTCACCGATACAGGCGAAGGCATTCCCGCTGAGGATTTGCCTCATATCTTCGAGCGTTTCTACAGGGTGGACAAGTCTCGGGCCAGAGCCACGGGTGGCAGTGGTCTGGGACTTACTATTGCCAAGCGTTTGATAGAGGCCCACGGTGGAACAATCGTAGTTCAGAGCAAGCTCGGGGAGGGTAGTCGTTTTTCATTCACTCTCCCAGTTGCAGAATAGCAGTAGTTGTGGTCGCCTACGTAGGGCTCTTGGCCATCGAGCACGCCAGCCCTTCCTTTTTGGTCGGTGTTCTAGTATTATACGATGCGCACGTTGAAGAAGGATCCTGTGTATGAGTAGAAAGCTACTGTTCGGTTTATTGGCTTTGGGTGTGGCAATAGTCGTAGCAGGCTTGGTGATAGTACTTGTAGGCCTGCCTTAGCTTAGTCGCTCTGGGAATTCATCAGTCTTTTTGGCTCTCTGAAGGTCCTGGTTGAACACCGGATGATCTACTACTGTACCAACGTTGGCATCACTGTTCTGTTGTGGGTATAGTTCTATCGAAGGGGAAGGCTATGCGTCGTGAAGGGCGTAGCTGGCAGAATGAACGGTAGCGAATCATCCGACTGGGGGGAAGTTCAATTCAGACTCTTAGTGTCGACGTCGCACTGCCCAAAGCCGTTCCATCCCGCAGCCGCCACGGTGCCATTGGACCTAGCTCCGACCGTGTGAGAGTTGCCCGCGGCGACCTGGACGATGTTCGACCAGTCGCCCACATCGCTCTGCCCTGCCCAGTTCCAGCCCACGGCGACCACGGTGCCGTTGGACTGAAGCCCCACTGTGTGCCTGCCACCTGCGGCGACCTGAATAATGCTCGTCCAGCCGCCGACATTGCACTGCCCGTAGTTATTGTATCCCACGGCGACCACGGTGCCGTCGGATCTGACCCCAACAGTGTGCCGGTCCCCTGCAGCGATCTGAACGATATCCATCCAGCCGCCGACATCGCACTGCCCGTAGTTATTGTATCCCACAGCGATCACGGTGCCGTCAGACTTGAGCCCCACAGTGTGCTGGGTACCTGCGGCCACCTTGATAATGCCGGTCCAGTCCTCCACGTTGCACTGCCCGTAGCTGTTAAATCCCACGGCGCACACGGTACCGTTGGCCTTCAGCCCCACCGTGTGCAAACCTGCCGCGACCCGGATGATGTCTGTCCAGTTGCCGACATTGCACTGGCCGAGCCAGTTGTCTCCCATGGCAACTACCGTTCCGTCGGATTTCAGCCCTACCGTGTGTTCAACGCCGGCCGCGACTTGGATGATGTCTGTCCAGCCGCCCACGTTACACTGCTGGTATTCGTTATCACCCGCTGCGACCGCTCTGGCGTCGGCTCTGAGCCCCACCGTGTGATAATAGCCCGCCGCGACCATGAAGTCGGCTTCCTCAAAGCTGGCGATAATGGAGCAGTAGTCGTTTACGGTGATGGTGGTTATGGCGTCATTAGCGTTGGCAATGGTGCTCACATCGCCGGTCCAGTTGACCAAGCGGTAGCCCACGTCAATCGCAGCTACTATGTTCACCACCTCTCCTTTCGGGTACGTAAAAGTCCCCTCTCCAGGGGCCATTACCGACCCTCCGGAGGTACTGGCGATAGTGAGGGTATAGGATTCATGACCGCCACAGCTTACCGTCCCGGTAATCAGGGCCGCCGCAATTAGAAAGAAGGTGGTTGCTCTCATGAACGTGAGCCTGAGAATGCTATTGTATCAGTAGGCAGGGAATTATCAATAGGTTGCCATGTTGAAGACACACGCTGAAGCTAAAAAGTCACAACTCGCTATCTTGTCACCACTGGACAAACATGGGCATCACTACATGCACATAGTTGTCTACGCCTATGGGGCGGATAGTCCCCGGGCTTGACGGAGTGGTGAGTTCCAGGGCGACTTGGGCCTGGGGAAGGACAGAAAGGACATCGGAAAGGTATCTGACATTGAAAGCGATCTTCGCCTCTTCCCCGTCAGTGAGAGCGTCGACTTCGCTGACGTTGTCTCCAACCTCTTCAGCCTGAGCGGAAACAGTCACTTTACCCGGAGCAAGTTCACTACCCGGGGTGACGACCAGGCGGACTATACCGCTAGCGTCGCGAGCGAATATCGAGGACATTTTGGTAACCCGCAGAAATTCACTGATGTCCACGACGGCTCGCGTGGTGTAGCTTTGAGGAATAACTTGAGAGTAGTTGGGGAAGGAGCCCTGTATAAGCTGGGAGACTATCTGAGCGTCCTTAAGCCGGAAGAGCACCTGGCTCTTCTTCTCGTTTACCGTGATTTCTACCGGTTCTTCCTGCTCACCAACAAGGCGGTTCAGTTCGTTGAGGGTCCTCGCCGGGATGATGATGGTAGTCTTTTCTTTGACTGCTGACGCAAGAGTGGTCTTGTGCACGGCCAATCTGAAGCCATCGGCGGCCACCAGGTTAATCTGCTCGCCATCGAACTCGGTGTTGATGCCGGTCAACACCGGACGGGATTCTTCGGTGGCAGCAGCAAAGGCTACCTGTGAAATTCCTTCTCTGAGACTGGCTGCGTCAATGCTTGTGGTTATGCCGTCACTTATCTGAGGAATAGGTGGAAAATCCGCGGCGTCAATGCCGTGAATATGCGCCTGAAAATGGCCACTCTTAAGCTCCAGGATGCGGCTGTTGGTCGGGAGATTGATCTCGATTAGGTCGTTGGGCAAAGAACTAACGAAGTCGCTCAGCAAACGAGCAGGGACGGTTATCTCGCCCTTCTGTTTCACCTTGGCACCAATCCAGCACGTGATAGCCATTTCCAGATTAGTGGCTGCCAGTTTCAGACCAGACTGGTCAGCAGAGAAAAGGATATTCTGGGTGACAGGCAGCGTGGACCTGGTGGCTACAGCCCGCCCTACGATGCCAAGTCCTCTGTTCAGGTTTTCTTGAAGACAAGATAACTTCATGGAATGCCTCCCCCCTTGATGTCTAGAACAGTATACTATGAAGAAGTATAATAATCAATGATTGGACTGGACATAATCCTCGCTCTATCAAGAGCACGGCACCGGTAACCCTTGTGGACAGGCTCCCTATCTTGTTGGTTTCAGGCTACTGGTCCCGAGCTGACGAATCCTGTATTCTGAGACTACCCGGCTGCGATTACCGCCCGTAGATTGCTGTCAATTCCCTTAGCCTGGCTTTGATTTCTTCGGTAGGCATATCGGGTAGAAAGCGCCAGCACCAGTTGCCCTCTGTGGTACCGGGAAGATTCATCCTAGCTTCACTGCCTAATCCCAGAACATCTTGCAGAGGAGTGATGGCCGTATCTGCCACAGACATCAAAGCCAACCGGATGAAATCCCAGTTTATCTCGTTCCCATCCGTGCCCGCATACTTGAGGGCGACCTGCGTCTCTGTCTGCCTCTCTTCTCTGCTTTGTGTGGTGTCCTCAACATCTATTCCGTTCAACCAGCCAATACTGGTATTGTTGTCGTGGGTGCCAGTGTACACCACACAATTCTTGGTGTAGTTGTGGGGCTTGTAATCGTCAGCTTTGGGGTCAGTGCCAAAGGCAAACTGTAGGACTCTCATCCCCGGAAAGCTAAGCTGGTCCCGAAGCGCGTCCACTTCCGGTGTGATCACACCTAGGTCCTCGGCGATGATAGGCAGCGTGCCCAACGTCTTCCGCACGGCTCTAAATAGCTCAGCCCCTGGCCCGCAGACCCACCGGCCATTCATAGCGGTGATATCGGTGCCCGGTACTTCCCAGTATTTTTCGAAGCCGCGAAAATGATCTAGCCTGATGATGTCCACCAAAGCGTGCGTTGCCCGGAAGCGCTCAATCCACCAAGCATAGCCGTCCTTGGCCATCACGTCCCAGCGATAGAGAGGGTTCCCCCATAACTGTCCCGTCTTGCAGAAGTAGTCGGGCGGCACGCCAGCGACCACTGTCGGCCTACCGTTATCGTCAAGATAGAACATCTCCGGATGTGACCAGACCTCAGCACTATCAAGGGCGATAAATATGGCAATATCGCCGATGAACCTGATACCACGCTCATTGCAGTACTTCTTCAGTTCGGACCACTGCTTAAAGAACTGATATTGCTGGTATTTGTGGTGACGTATCTCGTGGTTCAGCTCACTCCTCCAGTGTTCGAGGGATTTCGGATGGCGTTTCCGGATATCTTCCTCCCAGGTGTTCCAGGCAGCAAGATCGTGCACATCTTTCAAAGCCATAAACAGACAGTAGGTTTCGAGCCAGGAAGCATTCCGCTGGGAGAAAGCTTCAAATTCCTGTCGCTCATCTGAAGCAGCCTTCTTCAGAAAGGTCTCAAACGATTTGTTCAACAAGGGGACCTTGAAGTCGATGACCGCGTCATAATCAACTCTGTTTTCAGGAAAAGAAGGAGCACCATCTAAAAGGACAGGGTCCAGGAACCCGTCCTCAACCAGTCTTTCTAGACTTATGAGCAGAGGATTACCAGCGAAGACCGAGAGACACTGGTACGGAGAGTTGCCATAGCCGGTGGGCCCCAGAGGCAGGACCTGCCAAAGACGTTGTCCTGTGCTAGCCAGAAAATCTGCGAACCGGTAAGCTTCCTTTCCCAAATCTCCTATCCCGAACCGACCCGGAAGCGAGGTCGGGTGTAGTAATATGCCGCTTGCTCTGGGAAGACTCATGCTCTGCTCTTTTTTCAGAATATTAACATTGACTTGTCAAGATTCCAACAGCAGTATCACTTCGGCGGGATCAAGCACAATGGTCTGTCCAGAAAACGGCATTTTGGGCGAGGAGTCCCCGTTTCGACAAATGCGATGCAAGCGGTGTCGGGAGGTGAGGCCAGTGCCCTCGAAAGTTACCGCCGTATTCCCGTTCCTGCTCTTATTTATCAAGATCCAGCCTCTCTGTCCAGGAGCTTGCTGCGAACGTCGTTCCAACACAAGAGCATACCTCCCGCTTGTAAGTGCGTTCAATTCGCCTTCACCTTGGAGCAAAGGGTTCTGCATCTTGAGGTTGTTCACTTGTTTTATGAATTGTCTCATATCGAACGCGGCTGTCTCCCAATCCGCAGGGCCCGTCGAGACAACGTCTAATTTGTCCTTGAAGCCGAATTCGTAGCCAATAGGCATCATGAGTCCGGCGGAGAACGATGCGGCGAAGGCATAGCGCTGACGTTGTACGGCCTCGCTACCGCCCGTATCGGCAGCAAGGCGAGTCGTGTCATGACTCTCGGGGAAGGAAATAGACGGGGCGATCTT
>Ga0180437_10001917_pt1 | contig 34593 bp, 27 predicted proteins | sample SS_ome_4_FD_132410 | JGI IMG/M metagenome (GOLD analysis project Ga0180437, IMG submission 132410) | Hypersaline lake sediment archaeal communities from the Salton Sea, California, USA - SS_3_D_1 metaG | ecosystem: Environmental > Aquatic > Non-marine Saline and Alkaline > Hypersaline >... | reverse complement strand
CTTCAAGGGAGCGCTGGACCTGGCACTAGCCCGGCTCGTGGCGGGGTATGAAGTGATGGACTATGCTGTCCACACACTGGGGTACCTGCAGCAACAGCCTGGTGTCGAGCGGGTTTTGGACTATAGGCACAGCGACATCACTGTATGCTTTGAGGACAAAAGCCAGGTCACCATACTGCTGGGACGCGAAGCGTCCTATGGTGGACCGCCGGCTGCATCGAACGCGGCACTACCCGGCAAGGCACCCGGCTATTCGAACCCGAATGGGCTGAGAGCCGGCGTGATCGATCCCCTGTGGGATGACTGGCCCCCGCAGGCCACGCCCACCGGCATCGTCAACACGCTCCTGGCGGAAGGATTTCAGGTGGAACACATCAAAGGCGAAGACGTCGACCTGGAATTTATGACCGAGTTTGACAACCACCAGTACAGAGTTGTGTTCATGCGTACGCATGGGGGCACCATATGGATCGATAACGATCCGAAACTCCACATCATGGTCCGCCCTTTCTTTGATTCGTGGCCGCCCGACAGTGGTTTCGTAGGCATTAGCACATTTTATGTTAATACCAAGTGGGGTCCCAGGTATGCCTACGCCTTCAACGACGCGTTTGTCAGCACCCATATGAATGAGAAGAGATTCCCCAACACGCTCGTGCATCTACTGGTGTGCTACGGTGCGTCAGTCGAGGCCGAGAATGACATGATCCCCGCTTTATTGAACTTGGGGGTTGGTTGTTACACGGGCTGGACGCTGACAGCCAGCTCAACATACGGCGATCCCGCGGCAGTGACCTTCTTTGAGCGCATGAGATTGGGCGATACCGTAGCGGAAGCCATCCAACACATTGAAGCTGCCGGCAGCTCACCGGATCCCAGCACTGGCGCCTTGCTTGTGGCCCACGGCGATGGTGACATGCATCTCCATATATCCCAATCCCACATCGGCAACAAACGCACCAAGAAACTCCATCAGCCTGAATGCCGCTGGGCCCGGGCCATGAACCCGGAAAACATACAGCTCTTTGACAGCATCACAGAAGCGCTGAGCCTCGGGTACCAGGGCTGTCGCAGTTGTTTGCCTGGGCATGATCCCGGGTAGCTGCTGCTAGAAACCCTCCAACCGCGTCACGTCCACGATACCCCGGCTCAGGTCCCAGATATCCTGCAGCAAACCCAGGCGGCTTTCCCGCAGGGCCAGATCCTCGTGCATCACCAGCACGTCGTCAAAGAACCGGTTAATGGCCGGGATCATCGGGTGCAGCGTGGTCAGGAGCCGATCAACGTCGCTCTCAGGTGTGACCTGAATACGGGCAATCTGGTAGGCTTCCCCAAGTCCGGTGGTGGCTGGTTCTGAGTCCACCCCCGGCTCGAAGGCATAGCGTGTATCGAGATCGCGGACAATGCGGATGCAACGCCCGTAGGCATTGAGCAGATCCATCCAGTCGTCGCGCTGCACCCAGACAGCCAGTTGGGCGGCAGTCCGATAAGCACTGTAGGGATCATCGCCGCGCTCGGCCAACACGGCGTCCACGACGTCATAGGGGAAGCCTTTGTCACGCAGCCAACCCCGCAGTCGCTCGGCGATGAACGTTGACACTTCATCCAGTACCTGCTCCGAGACCGCCACCGGCATCAAGGCTGCTGCCTCAGCCAGCAGTGGTCGTAGCCGGAGGGAAATCTCGTGGGCGATGAGATTCTGAACCACACCCAAGGCATCGCGACGCAGGTGATAGGGATCGGTAGAACCGGTGGGCGCCAAATCGACCGCAAAAAGACCCACCAGACTGTCCAGTCGGTTGGCCAGGCCCAGGGCCAGCCCCACCCTGCTTTCGGGCAAGTCGTCGTCGGCCGAGCGAGGCAGGTAGTGCTCGAATATGGCCGTGGCCACAGCTTCTTGCTCACCGGATAGGCGGGCATACTCGCGCCCCATCACCCCCTGCAAGCTGGTCAATTCGACCACCAACTGGGTCGCCAGGTCGGCCTTGCACAGGTGCGCAGCACGACTCGCTATGGCCAGTTCCACTTCGTCCAAGTCCAACGCCCGGCCCAAGGCCAGCACGAACCGTTCCAGACGTCTGCTCTTGTCAAGCATAGATCCGAGCTGTTCCTGGAAGGTCAAGGTGTCCAGCCGTGGCAGGAAGCTCTCTAAAGGCGCACGGGTATCGTTCTCGTAGAAGAATTTGGCGTCTGCGAAACGAGCGCGGAGCACATCCTCGTTGCCCTCACGGACCACATCCAGACTATGATCGTCACCATTTCGCACGGCGACAAAGTAGGGCATCAATCCACGACTAGCCGGCTGTACGACCGGAAAGTACCGCTGGTGCTTCCTCATTACGGTGACGAGAACATCCTGCGGCAGAGACAGGTATTCGGGCTCGAATCTCCCAAGTAGGGCGGTTGGCCGTTCGACCAGGTTCGTGACCTCGTCCAGTAAACCTGGATCATCAGGAATATGGCCACCCGCCGAGGCAGCCAATGCCTCCGCCTGAGTGCGGACCTGCTCGCGCCGCTCAGCCATGTCGACGACGATGCAGTTTTCGGCCATGGTCGCCAGATAATCGTCGGCGCAGGCCAACTCGAGTTCGGGTGACCCGAGGGGACGCAGCCCGCGCGAGACTTGACCGCTGACAGCCCCTGCGTATTCAAAGGGAACAACCTGATCGTCCAGCAACCCTACCAACCAGCGCAAGGGACGGGGGAAGGAAAGATTCGTCGCATTCCAACGCATTGTCTTTGGGAAGCGCAGCCCCGCGATCAGTCGGGGCACCTGGTCAGACAGCATCTCTGCGACGGGCCGCCCCTCTTCGGTCTTGGTGGCCACGACGTACGACTTGTCACCCTCCGTCACCACGCGCAATGAATCCACGGGAACGCCCTGCTTGCGAGCAAAGCCCTCAGCGGCACGAGTGGGCCTGCCGTCTGCATCAAAGGCCACTTTGGCTGGCGGCCCTTGAACCTCCATCGTACGATCCGGCTGGCGGGGAGCCAGGTTGCGGACGAGAACGGCCTGCCGGCGGGGCGTGCCTACGACCCTCACCGACTCGTAGCCAAGCCGGGCTTCCTCCAGCATACGGGGAACCGCAGCCTCTAGCTGCTCGAGAGATAGAAGCAGATCGATAACCGGCAATTCCTCCGTACCGATTTCCAGCAGGAAAGTTGCCGGTTCCGATGCCGGAGCAAGCACGTTCGCTGCCTGATGTTTGTCGCCAGCGCTGAGCCCAGCCGAAGGGCCTCTTGCCTGCTGCCTGAGGAAAGGAAAGCCCATCTCCTCTCGTTGCTCGACATAGAGGTGGGCTATCTGACGGGTCAGGTCACGCATGCGACCGAAATAGGAGGCCCGTTCGGTCACACCAATCGCTCCCCGTGAATCCAGTATGTTGAATGTGTGTGAGCAGCGCAGGACATGGTCGTAGGCCGGGATAACCAGTCCCTTTTCCATGCAGGACTTGGCCTCGGCCTCATAGACATTGTACATCTCGGTCAGGCGCTCCACGTCGGCCAATTCGAAATTGTAGACGCAGTGTTCCACCTCGGGTCGCATAAAAATGTCACCGTAGGTATGTACGCCATCCCAGTCAATCTCCCATACAGAGCGGACCTTTTGCAGATACATGACGATCCGCTCCAGGCCATAGGTCAGCTCTACGGCAACAGGGTCCAGATTGAGCCCGCCGGCCTGCTGGAAGTAAGTGTACTGGCTGATTTCTTGGCCGTCGAGCCAGACCTCCCAACCCAACCCCCATGCCCCGAGGGCTGGGCTCTCCCAGTTATCCTCCACGAAGCGTACATCATGTTCCCGCATGTCGATGCCCACGGCCTCCAGGCTGCCGAGGTAGAGCTCCTGAGGATTCCCGGGATCGGGCTTGAGGATCACCTGGTACTGGATATGCATCTGCATCCGGTTGGGGTTCTCGGCATATCGGCCATCATCGGGCCGGTATGAAGGCTCCACGTACCCAACATTCCACGGTTCAGGGCCCAAAACCCGGAGTGTCGTGGCTGGATTCGCCGTGCCAGCGCCCAGCTTTTCGCTGTATGGCTGCCAGATCAGGCAGCCATAGTCCGCCCAGTACTGGTCCAGCCGCATAACAACTTGTTGGAAGGATAATGGTACGTTCATGGTCTTTCTCCTGGGTGGGGCATGCATCGCTACCCTACTCCCATCTGCTGCCGCAATCGGTGAATGAAATCCACTGATTTGAGCTTGCGCTCCAGATGATAGGTGATATAGTGGTTCATCGTCCGCTCTACCTCGGCATGGCTCGCCGCGCTCAGACGCAACAGGCAGCATGTCTCCCAGTCGCGGGTCTGCAAGAAGCGCAACACTTTGAGCGCGTTCACCGAGATCCCACTCGTGCCTACCCGGTCGTGGCCACATCTCGGGCAGAAGACAGTGCCTTCAGCAGCACTGAAGTAGTTGGCCTCTGGCTCCAGGGGCTCATAGCAGCCACCACAGACAAAAAGCTGCGGCTGATAGCCAACCACGCCAAGCAAGTGAAGCTCGTAGTAGCGAGCGACCAATGCCAGATCCTGAGCAGTACACAGCCAGCCAAAGGCATCCCGCAACAGGTCGAACAAGGGCTGGTTCTCGTCCCGCTCTGCCGTGAAGGCATCGGCCAATTCAGCCACATAATAGGCGTAGGTGGTCCGCAGGAGATCGGCGCGCAAAGGCAAGAAGGGTTCCAATGTTTCAGCCTGGGTCACGATGTCCAGCTCACGCCCAACAGCCACCAGAAACGTGCCATGACTAAACAGCTCTACGTGGCCACTCTTGCGGCTGGTTGGCTTGCGCGCCCCTTTGGCAATGAGCTTTACCTTACCACGCTCCGGTGTGAACACGGTGAGCAGGCGATCGGCCTCGCCAAAGTCGGTTCGGCGCAGCACGATGGCTTCGGTTCGGTAGACCCGCTCACGGTGCGACACACCTCAACTCCTTCCGCATCGCCCGATTATACCATTTCTCCCGATGGGAGACAAACAAAAGAGTCCGCCACCCAAGAGCGACGGACCCGCCAGGTATCACCCTGACCGCCACTCAGTAGTATCCGGCAAAACCAGCACCCATCTGCACGTTGGTGAGCACCGTGCCGACCAGGCGAGCGTTGACCTGTTCCAAGCGCTGTACCGCACTGCGGGCATACTCGCGCCTCGTTCTGCCTGCGCTGATAACCAACAGCACACCATCCACCTTGGTAGACAACACCGCCGCGTCGGTCACTGCCACCACAGGTGGCGTATCGAAAAAGATCTGGTCAGCCCTTTCGGCCAGCGCGGCAACAACCTCCTCCATCCGCCGCGAGCCCATCAGCTCTGCCGGATTAGGCGGGAGAGGGCCACTGGTCAGCACGGACAACCCCTCGACACCGGTTTCTTGCAGGGGTGGCGAAGCCAGGGCCGCCTCGTCCATCATGGCTGTGGTCAAACCCTCCTCGTTGTCCAAACCATAGATCTGGTGCAGTGTGGGCCGCCGAAGGTCGGCATCCACGAGGACCACCTTGCGCCCTGCTTGGGCCGAAACCACGGCCAGATTCGCCAGCGTAGTAGACTTGCCCTCCCCTACTCCTGCTGAAGTGACGACCATGGTCTTGAGCGCCTGGTCGAGGGCGGCAAAGTCAAGATTGGTCCTCAGGGCACGATATGCTTCGCTGATGGGCGAACGGGGTTCAGAGATCGTGATCAGTTCGTTTAGCTTATCGCTCATGGTTGTGCTTCCTATTCGGCAACTGGACAATCAAAGATCGGAATGCAGGGCTCGGTCATTAGAGCAAGCCCACGATCAGAGCACCGAGCGCGCCGCCGATCACCATTCCTACCAACAACGTCAGCAGGAGACCCGAATCGATCCAAGCCGGCATTCCCCACCTGGACCGGTCACCAACCTTCGACTCGCTCCCTGCCGGGATGGCACCCAGTACCGTTACGCCCACCTTTTTCTCTACATCAGGGACCGTACGGAGGATGTCAGATTGTAGCCATTCCAGGAAAAAGACAATTAACCCGCCGACAATGACACCAAACACGAAACCAGCTACCACATTCAACTTGACATTGGGCGAAGCCAGCGGAACATCACGAATATCGTCCACTTTTTCCACATAGATGCGGTCGCGCTTGTCCTGCTCGCTGTTCCACTGCCTGCGCTCTTCTACGAACACATCGGCCAGCGTCTGAGCCATCAGCCGCGCTTCCTCCCGATCGTGGCTTTCAGCCTGGAGCGTGATGCTCATGTTCGAAGAATCGGCGCTGACGTCCAAGTTGGCCAGAAAATCGTATGTGCTCATGTCAAGCTGGGCGCGATTGATGGCGTCTTGTGTCATGCGATGAGTCTTGATGTTGAGCACATAGTTGCGCAGGAGGTCTTGGGTTGCCTGATTGAGACCCCAGTCAGCCCGTGCCGGGTTGGCGCTGAGCTGGATCGTAGCCTTGTAGGTCTCGGGCATGATCATGCTCACGCCCAACGCTGCCACAGCGGCTACGATGGCAACCAACACAAGAATCCAACCGCGCTTGCGCACGATGTTCCAGTACTCACGAAATTCCACACTTGCCTCCAAACCAGCCTACTAAACGCCGGGGAATTGTAACACGAAACATCCCAGTGCCCAAATCCCCACTTTGAGCAGAATCAGGAGCGTTTTGTCCCGCCTCGCACACGCGGCCGTCTCGGGATCTCACCCAGCACCTTCATGCCCATCGCCTCGACTTCGGAGCGGTCCCGAACCGTGTCGTCGAGATAATCCCACAGAAAGGCCAGGGCAACGCCTGCCACCAATGCTACGAACAACCTGATGGGCAGGTCCAGCTTGTCCTTGAGGCTGCGACCTGCCTGCCCTATACCCGGTCCATCGATCAACACTGCCTTGGCTTCGACACCAACCAGTTGCGGGAAATAGTCAGCCCCGCCATCTTGAACAGCAGCGCCTACTGCCTCGGCAATCGCCTGCACCTGATCACGATCCCGCCAAGTGACGGTGACCGTCATGATACGGTGCTCCCGGCTGGCAAAGATGGCACCTGCCGGTACGTCAAAGCCGACCTGCTGGCTGATACGGGCAGCAAAATCGCCTCCCTTGACTACCTCGCTCAGATCATCGGCCAAGTACTCTGAGGCCAGCCAAGCATCGGATCGGCCCTCGCCCGAGACAGCGTCCACTGGCTCTTCTCCTTCGATGCCGATAGCAAAGCGCATGGACGCAACATAGACCGGCTCCGGCTGTGTGTAGGTGAGCAGGCTAACAACCAGCACGACAATCAGCAACGCGGCGATCAACCACCAGCGCCGCCACACGATGCGCCAGTACTGTCGTAGTTCCACAGGCCCTCCATCCGGAGAAAGGGGGGAATGGATAATCCCCTATTGCTCCAGTTCCATCTGAATGAACTCTCTCAGTTCTGCCTTGAACACGTCTACGTCAAACTGCTCGGCATGCGCCCGGATGGTCGCCGGGCTAAAAGCCTTCTCGTCAAAGTGCCGGACAGCGTCGGCCAGGGCCTCGGGCGTTTGCTCATGGAAAAAGGTGCCGGTCACGCCCTCGACCACGCTGTCCAACGCACCACCCCCCGCGTAGGCGATCACGGGCCGGCCGGCAGCCATCGCTTCCACAGGCGTGATACCAAAATCCTCCAGGCCAGGAAAGATAAAGGCCCGGCACCTTGACAACAGGCCCCCCAATTGGACGTCAGGCACGCGCCCCAGAAAACGCACGTTCGGCCCCGCGATGGCCTCCAACCCCGCCCGATCGCGCCCATCGCCGCCGATCCAGAGGGGCAGTCCCAGTTGCGTAAAGGCCCGCACGGCCAGATCGATGCGCTTGTAGGGGACCAGACGCGAGATGACAAGGTAGTAGCCATCATGACTTCCGGCCGGATCTGGGACGAAACTTCGAGTGTTGACTGGTGGATAGATGACCACCGAGTCGCGGCCGTACAAACGCTTTACACGCGCCTGAACCTCGCGGGAGATAGCAACAAAACTGTCGACCCCGTCCACCGCTGCAAGCTCCCACCGCTGCAGCCAACCCAGGAAAGGATGCACCAGCCGCCGGGCCACACCACCTACTTGTTCCCGATCCACATAGGTATCAAAATTCCAGACAAAACGAGTGGGGGTAAGACAGTAACAGATATGATGGGTCTCCGGTGGGGTCCTCACGCCCAGACAGAAGGCACTCTTGTTGGAAATCACCAGGTCGTAGCCTTTTAACTCCAACCCACCAAAAGCCACGGGATAGAGAACCAGGTAGGGCTGGTGATTCTGGTGGATGCCTGGCAAGCGGTCCATCCAGGTGGTGCGGATGTCCCACTTGCGGTACGGCAGCGGCATAGCCTCCGGCCAGTACATGGAAGTGTAGACCGGCGCGTGGGGAAACATCTCCACCAGCACCTCCAGCACTCCCTCTGCGCCGCCTATTTGGTTAAGCCAATCATGGACAATGGCAACTCTCAACGATTCCTTCATATGCGAGCGACCGCCCAAAAGTATACCAGAAAGCCAGTAAAATGACAACAACGGGCTGGCTTCCAACGCCAGCCCGTTGCATCAATTCAGCAACTCACCCTCAGGGCAAAGTGAAGGTTGCGACGTTGTTTCCCCGATTCGACTCGGGATAGGATCCTTCTGCGTCCTCAGGATTGACCGTGAACGTGAGTGTACCCCCACGCGTCCAAAGATACCCCACCCGGAAGGCCGCCACGCCCAACCCGTTGCCCTGAACCAGGGGAACGGCGTCGGTGATCTTGCGCCCAGCCTCGTTTTCGATACGGATGGGTACCATTGATGCATCCCTTGTTCCCAGATTGTGCACCGTGACCAGCACGATCCAAAGCTCAGGTGACTCGATGTCAGGTGAACCGATGCCAAAGTCATAGTCAGCGAGGCCACCACCCGGCAGGACGGTCATGTCCGGCGCCAATCCGGCGGCAACGGTCACCTGATTGTTCTCAACATTGTCTTCCGGTAATTCCCCCATCCAATCCCCGGGATTAACTTGTACAGTCAGCGATTCGCCCTGCACGAAGGGACGGTCCACTTCTACGTACACCTCGACGGTGCTGCCGCAGGGTGGGATCACCGGTGTATAGGCGATCCCACCTAGCTGATTACCGAGAACAACCACTGGCAAATTATAAACGGCTCGATTGCCCAGATTGTGCACCCGCACCAGTACACGTTGTCGATCCGGCTCCGGCAGCACATCAGATGGCCCGATCCCTACATCTACCCGTCCGGAGCAAAGATCACTCGTATAGGCGTCAAAAGGGTCGATCATCAGATCCTGCAGCACGACGTTGTCACTTATGTTGGACTCGGGCAAAGCTGGTGCACGGACTTGCCAGGACTCTGGCAGGCGGTTGACCTGCATCCAGAGCTTATGCTCGCCGCCGGCAAAGTTCCAGTCTACCGGCACTTTTACCGGTACCGCCTGAGTGGCTGGCAGGGTCACTGTGAGTAGTTGGGCGAAGGGTTGATAGCCGATCTCTTCCCGCTTGGCCGAGATGTAAATCACCAGTGGCACATCATGGGCCAAAAAGTCGCTGTTGTTTTGGATCACAGCCGTGATGGTGAAAGGAGAACCCGCTCGCAGCGGCAAAGGGGAAGCTGATACTTCTGTCTCCATCAGGGAAATATCTACCAGAGGCACATGTGGCGTTTCAGTCGCACTGGAGGGAGCCTGAATGGTGTGCATTGCCTCTGCCTTTCCGGTCGCAGGCACGTTTGCTTCGGGCGCCATGCCACGGTCCTCTTGACTTGCACAAGCTGTCAGTAGCAATAGCCCAAGCAAGCAGGCCACAGAGAACCAGCGCCTTCGGTCAGAGGAGTACAGGATTTTGGCGACCCGTGCCAGAGGAACTGCCATCCGATTTTGCATCTGTTTCCAGGGGATCAGGGAGGGGAGGCTGGTCACACGAGCAGATCAGCGCTCTGCCCTGGTAGAGGGAACAAACAGAGTGGTGCGCAGCGTATACACACCCGGCTCACTCATGATGTCCGATGGAGATATCTGGTACTGCTCTTGACACGGCGCCTCCAAAAGATCGGGCGTTATCTGGAACACAGATACTCCGCGGGCCGGCAAAGGCCCTTTGGTAACCATGCCAAAACGATACACACCTGTCGGCCCATCAATGTCCAGATCCAGGCGAAGTTTGTCAGGAGGCTGAGCCACGTCCGAGTGCAAGAACACGGTCACCGTAAAGGGTGTGTTGGGTTTCATCACCCAGGGCTCTACAAAGACGTCGCTGGCAGTCAGCGATACCGAGGGCTGGCTGGCCTGGGATTCGCTGAGGGGCTGTAGCTGCGTCGGTGCCTCGATGTAGCCGGCAAGGAACAACACGCCCACCACCAGCAAGGCCATAGCAGCCACACCCGCAAACACACGGGCACCCACCATGAACCGATCCGACCAGACCGCCCGGCCCATTCTGCTCTGAGCCGTGTGGACAATTCGCCTGCTGACTTCTGGTGACACATAAAGGTGTTGCACAGAAGCTGATAGGGCTTGCCACATGTTCCGCTCAAAGGCAGGCCGGTTGCGCAGCTCCTCGCTGCACTCGGGGCAAAAAGCCACATGTGCCTCCAGATGCTGGCGGTCATATCGGCTCAGCCGATTCTCCAAATAGTCATCAATGAGATGGCAAACCTGATCACAATTCATGGCGCCACCCTCTTCGATACGGTCAAGCTCTCACGCTCCTCATTTCCCTCCATGCTCGCCAGCTGCGCTTTGAGCCGCTGGCGTGCAGTGTGCAAGCGCGAACGCACTGTGCCCGAGGGAATGTTCAATGTCCGTGCTATCTCCTCATTCGACAGACCAGCATAGTAGCGCAGGATAACCACAAGCCGATGTTTCTCGCCCAAGGCATTGATCGCTTCCAGGATCTCGTCACGCTGTTCTCCCTGTAGCATCCTGCGATCCGGTTGCTTCTCCACCTCCGCCACGATCTGTGGAGCCGGTTCCGGCCAGGGAAGGACCTGATACCACTTACGCCTCATGCGCGAGCGACAGCAGTTAACGGCAATGCGATACAACCAGGCTTCAAAGCTGGTATCTTTGCGCAATTCGAAACGGGGCAATGCCCGACAAGCCCGGATGAACGTCTCCTGGGTCATGTCGTCGGCATCCTGCTCGTTGCGCATCACCAGATAGCAAAGGCGATACACATAGTCCTGATAGCGTCGGATCAGGGTCTCAATTGCTTGCCCGTCTCCCCGCTGGCTTTGGCGGATCAGGATCTCAGTGTCCGAGCCAATCAGTTCGTCTTCGGCCAACGACTCCACCTTGATTAACGCTTTCCCGTTCCAAAGTGTTCACCGATAATCCATCAGCATTGAGACCTGTCATTCTGAATCACGCAAATTCTCCGCTTGGCGCAAGGATACCACAAAGCCTGACCCCTGTCAATGACAGGCCCAGATTCCGTGCAGAAGCGAGGAGACACCCCAGCGATTCACACAATACTGCATACCGTCACTGTTTGCCTAGAATCCAATGGTAGTACAATGCATCCAAGTCCCTTCCAGAGACCGATTCAGCCACCTGCAAGAAACCTTCAGGCGTCGCGATACGCCACCGGTATCGAGTCAAGTACTCACGCAAAATGGCATGGTAGGTCTCGTCGCCGACAACCTGCCGCAGAGCCTCGAAGAACAAAGCTGCCTTGGCATAGACAATGACCTCATATTCGTCACCAAAGGCTGTGGATGGTTGGTTCACCACGGCATCCTGGCCATTCTCTACCGTCACCTGGTAAGGCACCAGCCAGCGCTGGTTGATGAGAGTATTGGCTCGCGCCTCACCATAGATCTGCTGATAGTAGAGTGCTGTCGAATGCTCCGCCAGTCCCTCGTCGAGCCAGGGAGTATTGACCTGATCATTTCCTACCTGAGCGTACCACCATTGGTGCGCGATCTCGTGAGCCACCCGATCTTCCAGTTCGGCACGCTGCTCGCGATATAGCGATTTGCCGATAAGATTGAGCCCCGAGTACTCCATGCCATAGTAGCTCAAGGGCGCCTCGACCACGATCATCTCAGCAAAGGGATAGGGGCCATAGATGTCGGCGTAGGTCCGCAGGGCAGCGGCAGCGGTGTTCAACGCTGCCTGACCAGCGCTTGCGTCCCCGGGCAAATAGTAGGAGTGCAAGATCACACCGTAGGCAGTTGTCTCAACCGACTCAAAATCGGCGCTTGCCAACCACGCGAACTCGCGCAGCGGCCCGCCGACGATGTGATAGACGCGCTGCCCGGCTGCGCTCAGGGTGTCGCTAACAACAGAACCGGTAGTTACCAGAGTCAGATCCTGTGGCAGGGTCAGCGTCACATCGTAGAGAGCAGCCTCGGCAAAGACGGCATCTCCGTGGGCTGGGGCTATGTCCTCACGCCAGCCAGCTCCAGCGCCTGTCAAGCCCAGTGATGTATCGTGGACGGCTAGCAAGGGATAGGCATCTGGCAGGCTCCAGACGCCCTGGCTGTAGCCGAAAAGCGCGTACGTGTCAGTGGGCTGCGGGAGCTCGATGCTGAAGGTCAGGCTGATGGTGACACTGGTTTCAGGGGCCCAGGTACGAGAAAGAGGAATAGCCAACGTCGTATCCTCGCTGTGAAGTTCCGAGGTACCTCGCTGCCCATCGATCCACACCGGGCCGACATCCAGCCGTCCCCCATACTGGGGCAGATTCGGATAGAGGCGAAAAACAACTTTGCTCAAATCAACACCGGTATGATTGGGGACGGTAACCTCCTGTCGGCCCAAAAGCCGTCGCTCATCAACATCCAAGACCAGGTCCAAACGGTACAGCGGCAACGAGCCCACGTCGCTCAAGCCCGGTATTGCACCATACTGCGGGGGCAAAGTCGGAGATGCATCAAACAGCAAAGGGGTGCAGGCAGCCAGGAGCACCCCCACCAACAGCAAGAGAAGACCCGATCGAATAGATCGACTCACACTTTCTGTCCTTCATTCTGAGCGCAGCAGGGCAAGCGTCGCGACGATCTGGTCGTGGGCGAGCCCATTGCTGGCCACCAGGCCCGTGCAAGCAACCGGATCGGCCTTGTTGTAGACCAACGACTCACCGCACAGATTGGTCACAACCCCCCCGGCCTCAAGAAGAAGGGCATGCGGAGCACAGAGATCCCACTCCTTGGAGACGGTCGTGGCCAGGTAAAGGTCGCAGGCCCCACGGGCCACCAGTCCCACCTTCAGACCCACACTACCTACACGGTTCACCGACTTGATACCCAGCGCCTGCCTAGCAGTCTCAATGAACGTCGAATAGTGGGAACGGCTCGCCACGAGACACATCTCGCCAGGGTCGGCCACACTGGAGACCTGCAGACGGGTTCGCGTCCCGTCCCGCACCAGATAGGCACCACGGTTCTGCACCGCGTAGAGAAGATGGCTCTTGACCGGCTGATAGACGACGCCCAGGGCTGGGTGGCCGTCTACCGCCAGGGCGATCTGAACCGCAAAATCATCCGTCTCCGCGATGAATTCGCTGGTACCGTCCAGCGGGTCCACAATCCAAACCCGCTCCTTCTCGAGACGCAAAAGGTCGTCATCCGATTCCTCGGTAAGCAGGCCATCGTCAGGGAACGCCGCCTGCAAACCAGCCGAGATCAGCTCGTCAGCCATCCGGTCGGCAGCAGTAACCGGTTCATCGACGCCCTTGTGGTCCACGGCCAGGCCCGTTTTATAGTACTTGTTGATCTCCTGGCCCGCCATACGCGCCAGACGCATGGCAACATCGAGTTCGTGCTCAAAGTCATGAGAAGTCATGGCACCTCTCCTGCAGTATCTACAGCAGCAAGTCGTTGAGATTGTAACATCGGGGAAGAGCTTTGTCAAACACTCTAGTCTGCCAGCTACGATGCAAAGCTCTCCCATACGGGGTTGGCGATGAGCAAAGGATGATATCTAAACCTCGGGAAAGGAGTGCTGAGATGTATGAGGAGGATACTATGCTCAAAATCGAATCGCAGTAGAGCAACTACTCCAGCGCGATATCTTGGGCTCCCGTGACGCAGCCAAGATGGGGGTCTGGTACAGCCAGGATCAGATCTCGGGCGAGCAGCGGAGCTGGGTCAACGGCCTGGATTCTGGCCATCCTTCCGCGAAAATTGGGCATGGCCTCGCCGATGTAGACACGAGCCAGCTCTCGTTTCCGGTCCTCCGAACGCGTGTCCCGCAGGGCCAACCAACTGGTAAGAACATGAACGGCCATGTCGGCCAGGTCCGCTGCATAGTAATCGACGAGCGCACGGTCATCCTGCTCTTTCATGTGGTCGATTGAGCGATTTAGCAGCAGCGAGGCTTCCAATACCTGCCCTTTCAACTCCTCTAGCTCGGAGCCATAGTCTTCTGTAGCCCATTCGTCCAGAAGGGGATCCAAGGCATGGCCCAGGAGCCCACCGGTGGCCGCCACGATCTGTAGCTGGCTGGTGCCTTCGTAGATACTGGTCACCCGAATATCCCGGAAATGACGCTCCACGTTGAACTCGCGCATGTAACCGGTCCCGCCGTGTACCTGCATCGCTTGGTAGCATACGCGGTTGGCCATCTCGGTCGCGTGATATTTGGCCAGTGGCGTCAGTATGGCGGCCAAGCGGTCAGCATCCTTGAGACGACGGCGGCCTTCAGCATCCAGCTTGCCTTGTTCCTTCAACCGATCGTACGCCCGTTTGACATCCACCCAGCGACCAGCTTCGTAGACCAGCGACCGTGTAGCCTCGATCTCGCCGCGCATCGAGAGTAGCATGCGATAGACTGCCGGGATGGTATCAACCGACTGCCCAAATTGGACCCGTTTGCGGGCGTACTGCAAAGCCTCGCGGTATGCCGCCTCGGCGATGCCCACCGCCTGGGCTGCCACCGCAATGCGCGCCCCATTCATCATAGACCAGGTGTAGCGGACCAACCCGTAGCGGCGCTTGCCCACCAGGCGGGCGGGCGTGTCACGGAACTCCAGCTCGCAGGTCGGAGAGGCATGCAGGCCCATCTTGTTCTCAATGCGGCGTATGCGCACCGTCTTGTCTGCCTCCACCTCAAAAAGGGACAACCCGCGGGCATCGACCGAGCCTTCCTCAGAGCGCGCCAGCACGAGCAGGATGTCAGCATTGCCATTGGTGATGAACCGCTTAACACCGCTCAGCCGCCACTCCCCTGCCTCCTCGTCGTACACTGCCCTGGTCTGTACAGCTCCTAGATCCGATCCAGCATCCGGTTCGGTAAGTACCATGGCACCCGTCACCTCGCCACGGGCAAAACGGGGCAAAATACGTGCTTTCATCTCCTCATCGCCATACTCGGCGATGGTAGCCGAGATCTCCTGAAGGCCAAAAACAGACATGAGCCCCGGTTCGGCGCGGGAGATGATCTCGATCATCATCTGGAAGACAGTGCCTGGCAGGTTCAGCCCGCCGTATTCCCACGGTAGCAGCGAACCCATCAGCTCGGCCTGGCGCAACAGCCTCAGCGCCTCCCGGGTCGGCTCGGCATAGACCACGCGTCCGTCGCGGAACTGCGCCCCTACCTCATCTGCCTCCGCCGCCGATGGAGCGATCTGGTTGGCACAGATGTCCCCCAGCACATTCAATAGCATGCAGTAGTTGTCCTTCGCATCCGCATAGTTGCGCGGCGCGCCAGCATACCGGCCGTGGTAGCGATAGCCATCTTCCAAGACCCCAACAGCTTCCTCCAGGTCCAGCCGGTCCAGGTGGTACCTCAAGTCCGGATTATCGGCGAAGAAATTGCCTGCCATGCTGGTTCTCCCTACCTGCCGTCCTGGCGAAGGGCCCGGATCATCTGGGGGATAACGGTTCTCAAGTCACCCACAACCTTGTAGTGGGCGATCTCAAAGATGGGAGCATTCGGATCTGTGTTGATGGCCACGATCGTCCCAGATTGGTCCATCCCGGCACGGTGCTGCACTGCCCCCGAGACGCCGCAAGCGATGTACACGCGCGGACGGACCGTGACGCCTGTCTGCCCCACCTGGCGCTCGGCTGAAACAAAGCCCGCGTCCACCGCAGCCCGGGTGCCTGCTACTTCGCCACCCAGGACTTTTGCCAGCTCAAAGATCAGGTCGAATCCTTCCCTGCTTCCCACCCCCATACCACCCGTAACAATGACCGAAGCGTTCTTCAGGTCTACACCAGGCAGCCGTATCTCCCGCTCCAATACCTGGAGATCCAGGTCGCGGCTGTTGAAGGAGGGCTCGATCTGTTCGACCATTCCCACCCGCGACGGATCGGCCTCGCCCATCTTTATGACGCCCTCTCGCACCGTGGCCATTTGGGGGTGCATCACCGGGTTGACGATGGTAGCTATGATGTTTCCGCCAAAGGCTGGGCGGATCTGGTACAACAGGTCGGTATAGGTGCGGCCATTCCGCCGGTAATTACCGATCTGGAGATCGGTGCAGTCGGCCGTCAAGCCAGCCCCAACTGCACTGGCGATACGTGGAGCCAGATCGCGCCCAATGGGTGTGGCCCCCAGCAGAAGGATATAGGGCTCCCGCGCCCGAACCAGATTGGTAGCGACCCTGGCGTAGGGCAAGGTACGATACGCCTGCAATTCGGGATGATCGGCCAGTAACACCCAGTCCGCACCATAGTGAACGGCCTGCTGGGACAGATCTGCGATTGCGTGACCGAACAACAAGGCACACACCTGGCCATCTAGCTGGTCAGCCAATTCCCGCGCTTTGCACAACAGCTCCAGACTGACAGGGGCGATTTCGCCCCCGTCTTGCTCGACATAGACCCACACTTGCCTACTCTCACCCATATGCTTCGCCTCGCCAGACAGTCTCTTGCCACCCTGTAGCACGCCGGTCGCAGGCCAACACCAGGCCTGGCACCCTGCGCTTCGCCTGCTTTCCACAAGCAATCCCCACTCCGGCTCTACCAGACATAGTCTTTGACCAACTCATCCACCAGGGCCGAAATGCCCTCTTCGTCTGCATCGAACTCTTTGCTGCCGTTCGCCGCAACCACTACAGAGTTTGCCTTCAGCACCTTGGTCGGGGAACCTGACAACCCTACCCTGCTGTAATCAGCACCGATGTCAGATCCACTCCACACGGTGATCTGGAGACCTCTGTCCTCCAGATAGCGTCCCAGCCCCTCTTCGGTCTCGAACTCCGGCCACCTCTTGAGCAGGGTGGCGTATTCGTGCGGAATGGCAGCCAGCTTGTAAGCCATTGTCCGCCGGACGGAGGGTGGGCGAGGTTGGTTAGCGGAAGCGACGACCGTGAGCAGGCAGGGCAAAGTGCATCTGACGACCTCGGTACCCAGGGGTAGCGCCCGCCGGACGACGATCAGGCCATCCTGTAGCGACTCGATGGACTCAGCATAGGTGATCTGGGGCAGGCCGAGTTTCTCGGCCAACTGGGGACCGACCTGGGCCGTATCGCCGTCTATTGCCTGCCGCCCGCAGAAGACAAGATCATACCTGCCAAAGCGGTCACCAATGCGCTCCACAGCACATTTCAATACATATGAGGTTGCCAGAGTGTCCGATCCTGCAGTCTTGCGGTCAGTGAGCAGGATCACACGGTCCGCGCCGCGGTACAGGGCTTCGCGCAGCACCTCAGCAGCCCGCGGCGGCCCCATCGTGAGCACGATCACCTGGCCGCCATGCTCATCCCTTACCTGCAGGGCCATCTCCAGAGCATTGAGATCTTCCGGGTTAAAGATGGCAGGCAAAGCACCACGATTAATAGTGCCATCGTCTTTCATCGCCTTGCCTGTAATGTTGGCCGTGTCGGGCACCTGTTTGACTAACACGACACAGTTGTACGCCATAGCTACCCCCCCATAGACGGACGGATGACAAGCACGCATGCGGGAAAACAGCTCCACCTATGGTGGCCTGTCTTGCTTCTTTTTCAATCATCGCGGATCATTGCAGCATTCTGGCAGATGATCGATTCCGCCTCGGCGACGATGCGCTCGATAAGCTCCTTGACCGGCACAATATCCTGTACCAGGCCTGCTGATTGCCCGGCCATGACCGAGCCGCGGGCCAGGTCACCATCGACAATGGCAGCCCTTAACGTCCCGGCACCATAGTCCATGAACTGCTCTTCAGAGACACCACGCCGCTCCAGTTCCTCCAGGTGACGGACGAACGGCCCGCGGATAGAGCGCACAGGGTGACCGAAACCTCCTCCGGTCACGATGGTCGCCCGGTCATGTGCCGACACAATCTTCTTCTTATAGTTCTCGTGGGCCTGACATTCGACCGTACAGATGAAACGGGTACCCATCTGAATGCCCGACGCGCCCAGGGCCAGGGCAGCAGCCAATCCGCGTCCATCTGCAATGCCGCCCGCGGCGATAACAGGAATGTCGACGACATCCACTACCTGGGGAACCAGGGCAGAGTCGCTACGTCACCGATGTGCCCCCCGGACTCCATACCCTCGGCGATCAGGGCATCCACACCCTGGCGGGCCATCCGGCGGGCCAGGGCCACCGAAGCGACTACGGGAATGAGCCGGATCCCGGCACACCTTAAAGGCTCCAGGTAGGGCCCGGCGTTGCCTCCGCCAACAGTCACCACAGACACTCCTTCTTCAATGAATACCCGGAGTGTCTCCTCTGCTCCAGCGGTGAACAAGGGCACATTGGCACCAAAAGGCCTGTCAGTCAGCTCGCGGACGCGGCGCAGCTCGCGGCGCACAACCTCAGGGCGCTGGTTGCCGGCGCCGACCACACCCAGTCCGCCGGCATTGGATACGGCGGCTGTCAACTCGGCAGTCGCTGCCCAGGCCATTCCACCCTGTACAATTGGGTGCTCGATGCCTAGCATCTCACACAACGGCGTTCGGATCATGTCTACTTCCTCGCCAGCTTGCCCGGCTTCCATCTCCCCAATAGAACACGCGTAACAACCAGAAGTTACGCTCGTGCCTGTCGCATCTTTTCCACCAGACTGGTGTTCTAGAAACCAGAAACGAGACACCTGTGCGTTTGGAGGGAGCACCATGCGTCGGCGAGTAGTAATCACAGGGATGGGTACTGTGAACCCGGTTGGCAACGACGTGTCCACCTACTGGGAAGGACTGGTAGCTGGTCAATCAGGGGCAGGGCCTATTACTGCCTATGACGCCTCGGATCAGGCAGTACGTATCGCCTCCGAGGTCAAGGACTTTGACCCGGTCGCTTTCCTAGGACACAAGCAAGCCCGGCGGACCGACCGTTTTACGCAATTGGTCATGGTCTCAGCCGATCAGGCCGTCACCGATGCAGCATTGACGTTCGACAACAATGGCAGCAACAGCCATGTGGGAGTCATCATCGGCACTGGCATCGGTGGGGTCAGCACCTTGCTGGCAGGCTACGACGCGCTGCGTGAGCGAGGCCCCAGCCGCGTAAGCGCCCTTATGACTCCAATGATGATGCCCAATGCTGGTGCAGGTGAAATCGCCATCCGGTACAACATCCACGGCCTAGCCATGTCACTCTCTTCAGCCTGTGCCACGGGCACCAATGCCATCGGTGAAGGAACTGAGCGGATCCGTCGCGGGGACGCCGAGGTGATGCTCTGCGGCGGTGGCGAGTCGACGATGCACCCCCTGACCCTGGCCGCTCTTAGTAATATGGGCGCTGTTTCGCACAGAAACGACGAGCCGAAACGGGCGTGCCGCCCTTTTGACGCCGACCGCGACGGTTTTGTGATGGGTGAAGGGGCCGGCGTGCTGATCTTGGAGAGCCTGGAACACGCCCTGAGGCGTGGAGTACACATCTATGCAGAAGTGATCGGTTACGGGGCCAGCTGCGACGCCTTTCACATTACGGCACCCGACGAGAATGGGGCAGGCGCAGCCCTATCGATGCGGCTTGCATTGCGCGATGCCGGGCTCCGTCCCGAAGAGATCGATTATATCAACGCTCACGGCACCAGTACACCCCTCAACGACCCGATCGAAACCCGGGCCATCCGCACTGTCTTTGGAGATCATGCCTATAGAGTGCCGATCAGCTCCACCAAGTCGATGGTCGGCCACCTGATGGGTGCCGCGGGAGCTGTGGAGGCTATCGCCTGTGCAAAAACCTTGGAAACAGGCACGGTCCATCCCACCATCAACTATGAGATTCCCGACCCGGAGTGCGACCTGGACTATGTGCCCAACAAAGCACGGGTGACTCATCCGCGCACCGCATTGTCCAACTCATTTGGCTTTGGAGGTCACAACGCCACCCTGATCTTCAGGCGCTGGGAAGGCTGAGCTCCATTGGCAAATCGTAAGAATCGCACGCCCCTCCAGGCCCACATCATCGGCTGGGGCATGGCCGTGCCCAAACGCACGTTGTCCAATGGCGATCTTGAAGCGATAGTGGATACTTCGGACCAATGGATCCGCCAGCGCACGGGCATCATCGAGCGACACATTGCCAGTGAAGAGGAGACAACCTTCACCCTCGGTCTGCAGGCCGCCCACGCTGCTCTGGAGGTGGCCAACCTTGACCCTGCTCACCTAGACCTGATCGTCGTGGCGACAGTTACCCCTGAGTACGCCTTCCCCGCCACTGCCTGCCTGGTGCAAGACGCGCTGGGTGCCGGCAGAGCTGCTGCTTTTGATCTGTCGGCGGGCTGTTCCGGTTTTATGTACGCCCTAGGCCTGGCAGCCGACCTGATGGCAGCGGGAAACTATCAGTACGCGCTGATTATTGGTTCCGAGACGTTGTCGCGCATCACCGACTGGACCGATCGGAACACGTGCGTGCTCTTTGGAGACGGAGCCGGAGCAGTAGTCCTCCAGGCGAGCGAAGCACCTGGCGGGATTCTTGCCTCGGTACTGGGCGCCGACGGCTCCGGTGGCGACCTCCTGATCCAACCCGCCGGCGGCAGCGCACATCCTGCCACGGCTGGGACTGTGGCAAACCGGCAGCATTTCGCCAAGATGGACGGCCGGCAGGTCTTTCGTTTCGCCACACGCATCATGCCAGAAGCCTCCCGCCAGGTGCTCAGTCGAGCAGGCCTGACCGTCGAAGAGGTGAGCCTGATCGTCCCCCATCAGGCCAACAACCGCATTCTGCAGTCGGCCGCAAAAGGGCTGGGCATCCCGGAAGAGCGGATGTTTTCCAACCTGGAGAACTATGGCAATACATCTTCGGCTTCAGTCCCCATTGCCCTATGTGAGGCCATTGAACAGGGATTGGTTAACCGCAATGATCTAATCATTTGCGTGGGGTTCGGCGCAGGCCTGACCTGGGCTGCCACAGCCATTCGCTGGAGCCTACCTCTGCCTGTGTCGTTGCCCTCCCGGCGGATGGCCTTCTGCCGCTCGCTGCGCTATCGCTGGGCGCGATTGCGCTCCCTCTGGCGGCGTTGGTGGCGGCTGATGGACGCCCGTCTGTTCCAGCTACTGCATGATCGGCGAGGGAAAGGCGAGAAGAAAGATAGCTGACACAGCTATCAGATGCCTTCTCTTTGACGCACCCTCCAGACTGGAGTACAATGCGTTCACGCGTTTGCACGCGATGACATGCTCACGGAGGAGTGCACCATGCGACCATCGATCATTGTCCATGGCGGCGCCTGGGATATCCCGCCGGATCTTCACCAGGCCCACCAAGAGGGTACGCTGCGTGCGGTGGATGCTGGGTGGGCGGTGCTTGTGGCCGGCGGATCGGCCATGGATGCCGTCGAGGCAGCCATCGTCGTCATGGAAGACGACGAAACCTTTGACGCCGGTCGAGGCGCCTTCCTGAATGCCGACGGCCAAGTAGAGTTGGACGCCGGTTGTATGAACGGCGCCGACCTGCAGGCCGGTGCTGTGGCCGGAGTACAGTTCATTCGAAATCCGATTAGACTGGCTCGGGCGGTAATGGAAAGGAGCGAGCACGTGTTGCTCATCGCTCAGGGGGCCCAGCGGTTTGCCCACAAGATGGGGTTTCCCACATGCGATCTTACAGACCTTGCGGTGCCCCGTGAATTCGAACGCTGGCAGAAACTGCTATACGATCGGACCTATTCAGCGCGCCAGTCCTTCTCCCACCAGGCGGACACAGTAGGTTGCGTGGCACTGGACCAGGCAGGGCACATCGCTGCGGGCACTTCCACCGGTGGCACGCCCAACAAGATGCCGGGCCGCGTGGGCGATGTGCCCATCATAGGCAGTGGCTTCTATGCAGACGACGAGTTTGGCGGGGCATCGTCGACCGGTTGGGGAGAGAGCATCGCCAAGGTTCTTCTGGCCCGGTTGGCTCTTCATCTGTTGCACCAGGAGGGCGATCCCCAGGTCGCCGCCCAGGGTGCCATTCAGATCTTGTCCGACAAGGCGAACGGCCTCGGAGGCGTCGTCCTGATCTCGCCAGACGGCCAACCAGGCTGGGATTACAACACACCCTGCATGGCCTACGCCTACCGCACTCCCGAAACCGACACACCGGTCGTCGGCCTGTAGAAAGACAGTATTGCACATTCGGACAGCAAGGCAACCTCTCTTTGGCTGCACCGCCATTCTGTGGTAGAATAGATGTGAGATGAGCGTCATTGACGAAGTCAAAGACCGCCTGGACATCGTTGAGGTGATCCAGTCCTACGTGCCACTCAAGAAGGCGGGACGTAGCTATAAGGGTCTGTGTCCCTTCCACTCTGAAAAGACGCCGTCCTTCGTCGTGTTTCCAGAGACCGGTACGTGGCACTGCTTCGGTGCGTGTGACACTGGCGGTGATGTACTGACCTTCATCATGAAGCAGGAGAACCTCGACTTTGGCGAAGCTCTACGGATGCTGGCCAAGCGGGCTGGGGTAGAGCTACAGCCCCGTAGTCCGGAGGCTGCAGAGGCTGAGAAGCGGTTGGATCTGTTGCGCGAGATCAACAGGGCAGCATCAACCTACTTTCACCATCTGCTTCTGAACAGCGATGAAGCAGCAAGGGCGCGAACCTATCTAGAAAAGAGGGGACTCAACCAGACAACCCTCGACCGCTTCCAGGTAGGTTATGCCCTGGACCAGTGGGATGCTCTGCTCCGCTACCTTACCAGCAAGGGATATGCCTTTGCGGACATAGCCGAGGTCGGACTGATCAGCAAGCGGAAGAATAAGAGCGGCCAATACGACCAATTCCGCGGACGCGTGATCTTTCCCATCTGTGACCAGCGAGGCCGGACCATTGGTTTTGGGGGACGCATCTTGGGCGGTGGAGAGCCCAAATACCTGAACTCGCCCCAGACACCGCTATTCGATAAAAGCCGGGTGCTGTTTGGATTGGACCAGGCGAAGCAAGGCATCCGCACGGCTGGCGAAGTGATCATCGTCGAGGGCTACATGGATGTATTGATGGCCCACCAGCACGGCATTAACAATGTGGTGGCCCAGATGGGCACCGCCCTTACTGAGGCGCAACTCGATCTACTCAAACGCCATACACAGCGTATTGTCCTGGCTCTTGACTCTGATGCAGCAGGCGACCAAGCCACCCTACGCGGATTGGATGTGGCCCGCCAGGTCATGGATCGAGAGGTCGTACCTGTGCCCTCAGCTCGGGGGCGAATCCGCTTCGAGGAGCGTTTGGTAGCGGACATCCGCATTGCCTCGTTGCCGGTGGGCCGGGACCCGGATGAAGTCATTCGCGAAAGCCCTTCGCGATGGGCCCAACTTGTGGCTCAGGCCAAGCCAGTGATGGACTATTACTTTGATGCGCTCACCGCCGACCTGGATCTATCTGCTGCTGCAGACAAAGCCGAGGCAGTGCGACTTCTGGGCCCCCTCGTGGCCGAGATTGGCGACCAGGTCCAGAGGACGCACTATCTGCAGCAACTTGCCCGGATGGTCCAGATAGACGAGCGAACACTGTGGCAGCAGATCCGGCATGCGGCTCGCCGAGGCCGACCTACCCAACCTGGCCGAGAAGCGTCGGACAGGGATCCGGGCAAGACTTCCTTGGGTCTGGACGAACACTGTCTTTCATTTGTCCTCTGCTACCCCCATCTGTTGGCCCAGGCCGACGAGGCATTACAAGCCAACGATGAGGAGCCACTGCATGCTGAGGACTTGAATCGGGCTGAAGATCGAGCCATCCTGACGGCATGGCGGCACTGGCTGGAACATGGAGGTTCAACAGACGTCCGGGCAGCGTTCTATGACACACTGGACGAGAATCTACAGGATCGGGTCGACATCTTGATCCTAGTCCAGAAGGGACAGCCGCCTGCCCCGGACGAGCTGCTCAGAGACAAGTTCCTGGACGCTGTCGCCCAACTTCGCCTACGCAATTTGCAGCGCGAGATCCATGAGTTACGCTTTCTCTTGGAGGATACCAAGGACAGCCATGCCGCTGCGATCTATGGCCCACTGGTCACCAAGACTGCAGTACGGATGAGGCGATTGCAGCAAGATATAAACAAGCGCTCCATTTCAGGGCGTCGGCGGCTGGAAGATGCCCCTGTCCGAGTCCCATTCACCGAAGAGTAGGGATGCGAAAAATCGTGGTGAGCCCTCACTACGCCGAGAGGAAAGACGAGTTGACTCGGCGTAGCCTTGTGTGGAAATAGGTATTCGATGCACTCATGACAGAGGATCGATCGACAGAAGACCAGACAGCACAAAAGAATACAGGCCATCTCGAAAACCGTTCGAAACCGGCAAGAAGCTCCGGCAGCGAGGCTGGCACGCGCCTGAGGGATCTATTCCAGGATCTGGATATCACCAACCTTGGAGATATAGAGGACGAACCGGAACCGACAGAGTTGAACAGCCTTGAGGCAGAACTCGAGCAGGACGAGGACGAGGAGGACCAACTGGACAACCTGAGTGGTAGCGCCGACGGCGGCGGCGACCCGGTCCGAATGTACCTGCGCGAGATCGGACAGGTGCCGCTACTCAAAGCCGAAGACGAGGTCACGCTGGCCAAGGCCATCCAAGTAGGCACCGAGGCCCAAGGCCAGTTGGCAGACAACGGTTCCCTCCCAGCCGAGGAGCAGGTAGCCCTGCAAGAGCTGGTACAGAAAGGCAACCTGGCCCGCCAGCATCTCGCCGAGGCTAACCTACGCCTGGTGGTGAGCGTAGCCAAACGCTACATGGGGCGGGGCATGTCCTTCCTGGACCTGATTCAGGAAGGCAATATCGGTCTGCTGAAAGCTGTGGAAAAGTTCGACTATACCATGGGTTACAAGTTCTCCACCTACGCCACATGGTGGATACGGCAGGCCATCAGCCGGGCTATCGCCGACCAGGCCCGAACCATTCGCATTCCTGTGCACATGGTGGAGACGATCAGCCACCTGATCCGGACTCAGCGCCGATTGCAGCAGGAATTGGGCAGGGATCCTACCCCTGAGGACATCGCCCTCGATCCAGAAATGGGGGCAACTGTTGGACTGGACGACGAGGAGCGGGAGGCAATTCTGGCTGCCCTGGTCAATGACGTGCAGCCCGATCCCGTATTGGCCCGCAAACTGCGGAGAGCAGCCAACCGAATCGAACAGATTATGCGCATCTCTCAGGAACCAATGTCGCTCGAGACTCCCGTTGGCGCCGAGGAGGACAGCTACCTGGGCGATTTCATCAAGGACGAAACCATGCCTGAACCGGACGATGCTGCTTCCAGACAGTTGCTCCGCGAACAGTTGCGTACCATCCTGAACTCCCTGAACCGCCGGGAACGCCAGGTGCTGGAGATGCGATTCGGTTTGAAAGATGGTCAAGGTCACACGCTGGAAGAAGTCGGGCAGGCGTTTGGCGTTACGCGAGAGCGTATCCGCCAGATCGAGGCAAAAGCCCTGCGAAAACTCCGCCACCCACTGCGCAGTCGCAAGCTACGCGACTATTTGGGCTAATGAACTTGACACATCCTACTGCCTAAAGTATAATGACGCCGCGTTCCTCGGTAGCTCAATCGGCAGAGCGGCCGGCTGTTAACCGGTTGGTTGTAGGTTCAAGTCCTACCCGAGGAGCCTGGAGATGCTGGACTCCCGCCTTTGGTGCGGGAGTTTGTTTTACCATGCGATGGGAGTCTCACGAGTCATGTCGCCTCTCCGAGTGGCCGCCCTTGTACGCAAGGAAATTCTACACATTATCCGCGATCCCAGAAATCTCTTCCTGGTGATCATCTCACCGGCTTTTCTACTCTTTCTGCTCTCCTACGTCTTTTCATTCGAAGTCACCAAACTGAATCTGGCCGCACTCGATCTGGATCGATCCCCCGCCTCTCGCAGCTATTTGTCCAGCCTGACGAACGACCAGGAACTGGTCCTAACCTCTGTGATAGAGAGCTATCAAGAGATCCTCCCCCTCCTCGTCAGCGGCGATGCGGATGCAGTGTTGATTATTCCCCCTAGCTTTGCCGACACCGTCCATGGCGGGGGCCCGTCCCAGGTGCAGGCTATCATCGACGGTACGGACCCCTTCCTGAGCAGCCAAGCAATTAGCGCACTGGGAGCCAGATCGGGGGTCTTTGTGGCGGGCATTGATGGGAACGGCCTGATGGAAATAGTTGAGCCAATTGAGGTCCGAAGCCAGGCATGGTACAACGCCAGCCTCGAGTCCATGCACAGTATGGTTCCTGGTCTCTTGGCCATCGTGCTTATCATGCCCACGATGGCCTTTGCTCTGGCCATGACCCGCGAAAAGGAAACTGGTACTCTGGAGGGATTGATCGTCACCCCGGTGAGTGGGCCCGAGTATGTGGCAGGCAAACTACTGGCCTACATCACCGCTGGCCTGGTGAGCGCCATCTTGGCGATGCTTGTAGCTGTCCTCTGGTTCAAGGTGCCTTTCCGTGGCAACCTGGTGGCGTACCTGGTTCTGGTCGCCGACTACTTTTTGGCCTGCATGGGGATCACCGTCGTGGTAGCCAGCTTTGTCAAGAGCCAGCAGGCCGGCATGTTCATCGTGCTGCTCCTGTTCCTGGTTCCCAGCTTTTTCCTGGGCGGGCTGATCACCCCCGTCAGCACCAACTCTCTGGGCTCTATTCTGACTTCTTACGCTTTGCCGAGCACGCACTTTATCGAGATCAGCCGCACGGTCTTTCTAAAGGGACTGGGTCTAGCACATTTGACCCGGCCGGCCCTCCTCCTCTTTGGTATGGGAGTTGGCTCGATCGCCCTTGGTTTGCGCCTCTTTAGGAAGAAGCTGGCCTGAGCCCGTCCGGCCAACAGACGACTGACAATCATGTTCCTCCGTGTGGGCAACCTGATCCTCAAAGAGCTGATCCAGTTCTCGCGTGACCGGCTCCTGGCAGGTTTCATCATCCTCGCCCCGGCCCTGCAACTGTTTCTGATGGCCCAGGCCACAGAGCGGGGCATCACCGAGCAGCCCGTAGCTGTACTGGATCTGGACCGCAGCCGCCTGAGCCGCCAACTGATCGCAAACTTGGACAATAACCAAGAGCTGCACGTGGAATACCACGGGGAGAATGTGGAAGGACTACGCGACCTATTGGATGATGGCCATGTTCGTCTGGCTGTGGTCATCCCCGCAGGCTTTGCCGAGAAGCTTACCAGCGTCGATACTCCACAGCAGATCCAGATAATCGCTGACGCGACAAATACGATGGCTGCGGCGGTCGCTTTGAGCGCTGCCACGGGTGTGGTAAACCGCTTCTCTGCCGACCTAGCCTCCAGTCATGGTATGGTCATCCCCGAGCCGATCGACTTCCGTACCGACGTACGCTTTAACCCATCCATGGACATCCAGGATTTCACCATCCCCGCCCAGTTGGGCTTTATCATCTACCAGGTTACCCTGGCTGTCGCAGCGCTAGGCCTGGCCCGCGAGCGTGAACTGGGTACGCTGGAGCAATTGATGGTCACCCCTGTGCGGCGTATTGAGCTGACTCTGGGCAAGGGCCTCCCGGCTATTACCATCGGAGTGTTGAACTTTGCCGTCATGTTGATCATCGCTCTGGCTGGGTTCAGAGTGCCCATGAACGGATCTATCTTGCTCCTCATTGCTCTGACCCTGCTCTTCATCACTACTGTCGTTGGCTGGGGGCTCGTCATATCAGCCATATCCCGCACGCAGCAGCAGGCTATCCTCTTTGTCTTTATTGTGGCTCTGATGGAAGTAACCTTCTCAGGCTATATTGTATCCTTGAAGAACATGCCTCCATTCCTGCAAGCCATTTCCCGCCTGGCTCCCCTACAGCACTATCTGGTAATCGTCCGCAGCATCATGCTCAAGGGTTCAACCCTTGCGGAGCTCTTGCCGCAAGTTGCGGCCTTGGGCATTCTGAGCTTGGCGATATGGGGATTGGCCCTCCGTTGCATTGCCCGGACAGTGGAATAGGGAGCGAGCCCAGGGCAACAGCGTTTACTCTGCCCAGCCCCGCGCCCGCTCCACGGCGCGCCGCCAGCCCGCATAGAGGGTGTCCCGCTGCTCGGCAGGCATGCCTGGCGCGAATTCGGCATCGACGCGCCACTGCGCTGCGATCTCGCCGATTCCCGACCAGTAGCCAGTCGCCAGACCTGCCAGATAGGCGGCTCCCAGGGCTGTCGTCTCGGTGATGGCAGGTCGTTGGACCGGTACTCCCAGGACATCGGCCTGGAGCTGCATCAATAGGCGATTGGCCGCTGCACCTCCATCAGCCCGCAGGGCCTGCAGACGGATGCCTGAATCAGCGGTCATGGCTTCCAACACGTCGCGGCTCTGGTAACAAATGGATTCCAACGCAGCTCGAACCAGGTGTCGACGGTCGGTACCCCGTGTCATACCTACAATAGTCCCTCGAGCATAGGCATCCCAGTATGGCGCGCCCAACCCAACGAACGCAGGCACAAAGTAGACGCCGCCAGTGTCGTCGACTTCCCGGGCCATCGCTTCCGTCTCGCTCGCATGGGCTATAATGCCCAAACCATCCCGCAGCCATTGGATCACGGCCCCGGCAATAAACACGCTACCCTCCAGGGCATAAGTCACCTGGTCTTTGTCCCCAAGCTTCCAGGCGATCGTCGTCAAAAGGCCCCGGTCCGAGTCTACTGCAGTTTCCCCAGTGTTGAGCAACAAGAAGCAGCCAGTTCCATAGGTATTCTTGGCTTGCCCAGCAGCATAGCAGGTCTGTCCAAAGAGCGCTGCTTGCTGATCACCTACAGCGCCGCCGATCGGTATCTCTGCTCCCAGCAGATGGCCATCGGTCATACCATACACCTGGGAAGATGGTCTTACCCCAGGGAGCATTGCCCGAGGGATGCGCAACTCGGAGAGGATCTCGTCGTCCCAGTCCAGCGCGTGGATGTTGTACAGCATCGTCCGTGACGCGTTGCTCACGTCGGTGACATGGAGCCGCCCACCACTGAGCCGCCAGATGAGAAAGCTATCGATGGTGCCAAAGAGAGCGTCTCCTCGCTCTGCTTTCTCCCGCAGACCCTCTACGTGATCAAGCAGCCAAGCCAGCTTGGTGCCTGAAAAGTACGCGTCGACTACCAACCCGGTCTTGGCCCGTATTGGCTCTGCCCAGCCGTCACCACGGAGTCGATCGCACATGGCAGCCGTGCGCCGGCATTGCCACACGATGGCATTGTGCAAAGGCCTGCCCGTTTCCCTATCCCACACCACCGTGGTCTCGCGTTGATTCGTAATGCCGATGGCTGCGACCTGCTTTGCCTCGACACCAGCTTTCGCCAGTGCCTGCCTAGCGGTATCAAGTTGCGTCTTCCAGATCGCTTCTGGGTCGTGCTCCACCCAGCCTGGCCGCGGATAGATCTGAGGGAATTCCTCCTGGACCACGCTGACGATCTGTCCGGCACGATCAAAAACGATAGCCCTCGAGCTGGTAGTCCCCTGGTCCAAAGCTAGTACAAAGTCTGTCATTTTCTCAAAAGCCTCCTCCAAAGATTTCGTATATCAGGGAAATCGCATCAATCAGAATCACCCTGTGCACCTTCTCGGCCCTGTTCTCCAAACAGTGCCAGCCACTCCTCAACCTCGTCGTCGGAAAGTGAGGTGTCTTTCCAGCCAGGCGATTCATCCCCTGGCAGACTCAGTTCCCCAGCAAAGGCATTCGCATCGCGCACCCGGGCCCCAAGGCTGGTCACTGCTCTTGCCAGCTCCAGGTCGGAAGTGACCACCAGGTATCCCTGGGGATTTGCGCTGTGACGCACGCGTCGCAGGATCACTGCATCGGCACTGCCACCTTGACGGGCAAAAATGACCTTCACGCCACCATACCGGCGGGTCTCGGACAAGGCAAACGTCCAACCGGGATCGAATACCACGGTGACTGATTTGCCTGTGCGTGCCTGATAGGATTGAAGAAGCTGGATCAGCCGCGCCTCATCATCGGGATCTCCCAAAGAGATGGTGGGCAACCGGCCGATCAGATTATGTCCATCTATCAGTATTGGCACGGCCTAGATCCTCCTTGAGCGCGCCAAATACGGCGGACCTTCCCCGGACCAGTTCCCTGCAGTACGGATACCAGAACTTGACCATGGCCCTGCACACCGGTGGATCACCTAATCGGGCAAGGAAAGTCGATTCTCGAGGACCTGGTTTGGTGCAAAGCCATCCAACTGGAGGTAGAACCGGGCTGCATCTACGAGAGCTTGGGCTGGAAGCAGGCCAACCACCTCCGTGCGGGTGACGACAAGGCCATAGCCCGCTGCCTCGCTGCGGATCATCTCGAGCACCCGATGCATCGGCGTCTGGCGATGGTCAGTCAGATTCATCGAAACCTGGGCCTGCCCTTCTACGATAAGGCCGAGAGCCTTGACAAAACGCAGGCCTCCACTGGAGTGGCGCACTGCCAAGGCGATCGCCTTGGCAGGTGCAGGGTCATCAGTATTGAGGTAGACGTTGAACGCAATGAGAGGTGGTCGTGCTCCAATGGCGGTGGCACCGGCTTTACCCATCTCAGCCGGACCAAAATCAGGCGCCCGGTCTGGATCGTCACCGATCAGATCCCGCAACCCTTCGTACTCGCCGCGCCGGACGTCGGCCAAATTCTGGCGGTCGGGGCGTGTGGCCGCTTGCTCGTAGAGAAAGACAGGGATGCCGAGTTCCTTGCCCACACGCTGGCCTAGCTGATGGGCAAGAGCCGCACAATCCTCCATCGTCACGCCCTGGACTGGCACGAAAGGCACAACATCGGTCGCCCCCATCCGGGGATGGCCGCCCCGGTGATGGTCCATGTCAATCAGCTTCTGGGCCTGGGCGATGCCCTGAAAGGCGGCTTCGACTGCGGCCTCCGGCGTGCCGACGATCGTCACGACTGTGCGATTGTGATCCGGATCGGATTGCACATCCATCACCTGGGCACCGGATGCTTGAGACATTGCCTCTACGATGCGGTCGATCACGCCTTGACGGCGCCCCTCACTGAAATTGGGCACACACTCAACAAGCTTTCTCACCATTCTCCTCCTGCCAGAACCTTCCCGCTTCTGGCCCAGATACCAGTTCGCCTAGACAAGGCCACCGCTGCCCATTCTAGCATCTTCCCTACACCCTGTCAACGAATGCGCTAGTGCTTGCTCCCCCTCCTCTTTTGTGATAGAATACGCTCGTGCCGCCCACCCGCCTGGTGCGACCGGGGGCGGCAAACTTTTGGAACCAGGGAGAAGCGCACGCCTCGGTGGCCTTTGCGGACCAGCGGAACGACCTGATCCCGCAACATATCCCAGGACGTGCTCGAAAAACATGCTCGACTCGGTGCCGGTTCCCTTACAAGCCGTCTTCTGGCCATTGCTGGGGGCAGCCATCATCCTTGCTGCGAACCGCCTGTTGCCCCAATGGCTGGGATGTCTGATCGCTTCGGCAGCAGCTGTGGCGTCGTTTGCAGTGCTGTGGTCGCTCCGCAACCTGGAAACGACGCGCCTCGAGTTTACCTGGGAACCCCTGGGGCTTTTTCGCACCAGCCCTGCCCTCTATCCCGACGGCCTTGCACTATTTGGCGGCTTGGCACTGACCACCATCACTGCCGCTTTGGTGCTTGGCATCCGCAGTCCCGGCGCCCACAAGGCAACCCGGCATGGCCTGCTTTTGGTCGTCTTGGCCGGTGGCCTGATCACGACAATGGGAACCAACCTGCCCACACTGGCCATCGGCAGTGCCCTGATCGACCTGGCATTGATCACCATGGCAGTAATCCGTGAGCCACCTGGATCCCGGTCCGATGGGCCGATATTGGGTATGATCGCTACTGGAGCCCTGTCGACCCTGATCCTCGCCTTTTCTGGGTTCCACCTTAGCGCACAGGTAGGCACCACTTCGCTCCTGGCGCCCGACCTGCCTGCGGAAGTGTTCCTCATGGTGGCCGTGGCTGGAATGCTCCGTCTGAGGATCTACCCGTTGCATCCCCGAAGGACAAACACGGCCATGGATGCTGCGACAGCTTTGCTGCTGACAGGTGTCGGGATCCAATTGATTGCCCGTTCCCAAGCCATTGAGCCGATCTTGGAAGGCCAGCCGTGGACTCTGGCCCTCGGAAGCGTGGCTCTCTTGGCTGGCGGGCTGTTGGCTTGGGCAGCCGTACCGAGCCTGAAGCTCCGAGTAAGTGAACCGGTAGACTCCCTGCCAGCACCGCCCGAGACGGCCGGGGAGCGTGGCGAGACGATTCCCCACCACTGGCTCGGCATTCTTGTCAATCAGGCGGGTGTCGCCCTCGTGTTTCTGTATCTTTTGGGCCCCGCTGTCCCCTGGCCCCTGCTTAGCCTGACCCTGGCCCTGGGGATACTGGTAATTTGGTCGGATGCAAGCCCGAAAGGCAATGTCGGCCCGCACCCGCGATGGTTCGAGCAGGCAGCGCAGCAAGTGCAGGCAGGATGGGTGCAGGTCCGATCGCGTCTAGCAGAACGAATCCCGGCATTGGAGCACTGGGAGGGTTCGCGGTTCCATGGGAAAAGCGCCATCCTGCTTCCCGCCATTGCCCTGGCCTCTCTGGCCGGCCTTCCGTTGACCGTTGGTGCTATAGCGCGATGGTCTCTCTATGGGGCTGTACTGAAGGATGGCCACGGCACCTTATTGCTTGCCCTGTTGGTCGCAGACACATTCCTGGCGGCCGCACTGGGGATCGCGCTCGTTGCCACGTGGCCCCAGATCCAAGAGCGCAGACCCAGGGCCCTATCTCTTGTGGCCATGCTGGCCTTGGCTTTCGTGATGTTCGTTGCAGGGATTGCGCCGGGAGGGCTGTACGAGAGCCTTGGCTTGGACCCGATCAGGCCTTCCGGCGTCTCCATATGGGGATTGGGCCTGGTATACGTCCTGCCATGGGCCCTAAGTATCCCACTGGCCCGAGCCAGGACACACCTGACGGGCTATCTCCCCCTGGTGTGGAAGATTGTGAACCTGGATTGGTTCTACCGCGCTGCCTCGTGGCTTGGTCGACGCGTGTCGGGCGCGGTCTACTGGCTGGGTCTGGTGGGTGAAGGAGATGGTTGGCTGGGCTGGGCGCTGATCATCATGGCCTTGGGTGCCGTACTGCTGGCGGCTCGCTAGGCCAGCCCGATCCGGGCAGTGGCGAGCAAGCAAGCCCAGGAGCAATTCTGATTCGAGATTGAGAATGGAAGCGCTATCCGACATTTTTGCCTTCATGGCCGGACTACCGGCCATAGTCGGCCTGATTCTCACAGCACTCATCATCTTCCTTACTTCCGACTGGCGGCTCGCGCAGACGGCACTGCTGGTCCAATACGTTCTGGCAGGCCTCGCGCTCACCCGCTTCATCCGGGTAGAGGTGGCCGTTGTCAAAATCCTGATCGGCGTGTTGGCCGTATTCATCTTGTACCTAACCGCCCGGCGTATCCAGGAAGTTGGCGGTCCCCTGCAGCCATCAGAGGGACGTTCCCGCTTCTTGGGACTCGCAGTTAGGTGGAGAGCTGGACCCCTTGGCTTGCCCTTGCGACTGCTGGCGATCCTGCTGGTCGCCCTGGGTTTGGTTCTCGTGTTCAACGCCTACCAACCAGTACTGGTATCGCCTGACGTGACATTGGTGGCCTTCTGGCTAGGAGCAGTTGGGATATTGGGTCTCGTCCTCAGCAGCGAGCCAGCGCGGGTCGCGCCAACCGTGCTGACCGTCATGACCGGCTTTGACTTGATCTATGCCAGCTTGGAACCAAGCCTGGCTATGGCCGGCTTTCTGGGAGCGCTGGTCCTGCTGTCTGCGCTGGCCTTCTCCTACCTCGCCACGGTCCACAGCCTGAATCTGAGTCCCGCGGATGTTGACCAAGATGAGGGGCGTTCATGACGCCGATACCCGGGCCTTTCATCGTGCTGGCTCTCCCCTTGCTGGCAGCCGGCCTCACCTACCTGGTGCGTCGCTGGGCCTTGTTGGCCGCCCTTCTGTCGGCGATCACCACGGGCGCGATTGCTCTCCTCTGCTTGCGCCTGCCTCTGGACCGTTCGGCGTTTGTGTTCGGCCAGGAAGTGGCCTTTGGGCAGCCGGTGGTGATCGTAGGGCGCCATCTGGCACTCGACCCCGCGGGTCAGATGTGGCTGGCTTTCGCCTTTGGCATGACCACGGTCTTGTATTTGCTTGCTTGGCGAGTATCGCAGGGAAGGTCCTTCTTCCCTTTTAGCCTGATCATGCTGGGCCTATACTCCCTGGTCGTACTGCTCCAGAATTTTCCGCTTGCCATCGTCGCGTTTGCCATCAGTACAACCCTGGCTGCATTCATCATCCAGGCTGGCACCGGTATCTCCATTCG
>Ga0180437_10001916_pt1 | contig 34598 bp, 33 predicted proteins | sample SS_ome_4_FD_132410 | JGI IMG/M metagenome (GOLD analysis project Ga0180437, IMG submission 132410) | Hypersaline lake sediment archaeal communities from the Salton Sea, California, USA - SS_3_D_1 metaG | ecosystem: Environmental > Aquatic > Non-marine Saline and Alkaline > Hypersaline >... | reverse complement strand
ATCCCCATTCTTTATACAATTTATTTTTCCAAACTGTATACAGAATTTGCCCCAATTCTATCCAGGATGTTTTAAATTCTTTCGCTCTAACAAGAACCTGATATCTCAAACTATCCGGGGATAATTTTCCCATTTTTTGTTCAATATGTTTAATTGACTTTGATTTCTTGCTATTCATTATTATGCGCTGCCTATCTTCTGATTGCGCAACATAGCCTCACTAATAGTTGTAAAATCTTACCGTTGATTTAATGCTTCGTTGTAGATCGTTTTGTAGTTTTGAATAAATTTATGTGCAGAAAAGTATTTTTCTGCACATTGTCTAGCATTAGTTTGGTATATTTTATAGTTTTTTTTAAGCTCGGATATCGCTTTAAGCGTCTCTTCTTCAGTCGGCTTAAAAACAACGCCACACTTTTCTTGTTCTATCAAATCCGCAATTCCAGTTTCCCTTGAAACCAACACGGGCTTTCCTGCAGCCAATCCCTCAATTATTGAATGGGGACAAGGTTTAGTTAATTGTCGGCTTGTGAACGGTGCTATGACAGCATGGACCTCCCCTATGAATGAATTTATATCTTGTATAGTTTTTAAATACAGTTTAATGTTTACTTTGTCGCTAACTAAATCCTTTATCGGTGCTATTGTCCCGCTCCATTTTCTCCAAAGTAAAATAAACATAGTTTCCTTAATCTGTTCTGATACGGACAACAAAAGATTGATGCCTCTTGGGCCAAAATATCCTTTTTCAAATGGGCTGCTTGCAAATAATATTTTAAATTTTCCGCTTGGCTTCTGATAATAAAATTTATCTAAATTTAAGCCCGGATATACAATTTTAATCTTGTCCTCATGTATTCCTGCTTTCGATAATCTGTCTTTTTCAGAATTTGATTCAACAACAATCTTATCAATTTTATCGTACTCTCCGATATCGAGCACATCTCCTCCTGCTGCGGCTGTCAATATTATTGGTTTTTTTGAAAGATTATCTAGGAAAAATCTATTGTGTAAATTATGGTAGATATGCGAGATGTCAAATTTTCTTTCAACTAATGGAATCAATTTTGGTGCAAATCTATAAGGTCTAAAATAATGAACAAAATACCTGTTCCTAATTGAAATTTTAAATAAGTCCCTTGATGAAATACCATACACAAAACTACCCTTAAAATGACTATGAAGTATAGATATTTCTTTCGATATTGCCTCATTTAAAGGGGAGTACATCCCTGTCCAGTAAATTATTTTTTTTGACATAGAACTACCCATTCTAAAGGATTTTCTGCATTATCATTCTCTAATAAGTTAATAACAAGTTTTACTATGGGACTTATTTTAAATTTTCTAAATTTATTTAAAAAATATTGCAACTGAAATTGACATTGTACACTCCTTAATTTGATTACTCTAAACCCGTTTTTACCTAATTCGTTAATTAGTTCGTTCTTATTATATAATTTGTCATAAATATTATATGCATTTGGGTTTTGTTGTCGTAGGGGAAAGGAAATATCATAGTTTACAGCATCAAAAATAAGCAACCCTTTATCTTTCAGTACAGAATTTATTAATAAATAAATTCTGTACCTTTTTTCCTTGTCTAAATGTCTAATGAACCTAAAAGTATACACCAAATCAAATAACCTATTTGATTTGAAATTAAAAATATTAGCCTGTTGAAAAGACCATTTGTTGAAATTTGAACCTTTCGATAATCTTCTTTTTGCTAAGTCCAGCATGTTCTCGCTGGAGTCCACCATTAAACCTTTTTCAAATCCTTTAATATCAACACTAATTCTTGCTGGTCCTGGAGCAATCTCCAGTAAATCTCTCACTTTATATTCCTTAATTACTAAATTAACAAAACTTACTTGTCTATTATGAAGTACTTGCCCCAAAGGGTGCTCGAATCTTGTTTTAATATAAGAGGTAGCGTTTTTTTTATCACCATAATGCCCTATTAGCGCTTTCTTTGACTTAATTTGACCCACTTCAGCCTCCTATTTTGCATCATTTATTTCGCGTATATTAAACTTAGAAATTTATGTTTATACTCTTACTGGTTTCTATATTGGTTTTTAATTGATAAGTTTTACATTTTTATTCCACAGGATTCAGAAAAATAATTTTTCTCGAGGATTAACTCTTTGGGCAATTCTTAAAAGAGCATAAAAACTCCCCTACATGTTGTAGCTGATATTGTGTTGCATCATACTGTTTTGTATGCATCCGATTTTCATGGGAAATCCAAAGAAAAAGGATAACCTTACTTTGTTGTGTTCTTGTATAAAATATAAGTTTTTGTGCTTTTGAAAACTGTTTATTAAATAATGATCTTTTTTATTTTCCTTTTAAAAATCCTTTCCTAAATCCATGAATAAAACCTTTATATTTATAATAATCTAAAATATCCTTTATCTTTTTTTTATCGGATTTAAAAAATATATAGTCTCCTATTATGGCAAAAATTGTTTCCATCAGCATCCGTATCATCCATCTTGGGCAACCAAACAATATAACCGCCTTGTTTCTACTAGCCCTATCTAAAGCTTTTTGCTTTCCTAACACATGATGCTGCCTATACTTGCGTAATGTTAGCCATTTAAACGAACATCTGCCCTTGGGAACATAATGATACACCAAAGCATCAACAATATAAACACTATCACATCCTGCTTTAATTAATTTTTCTTCCATTTCGGTTTCTACATGTCCCCACATTTCCCTTTCCTGTATCAATACATTAAACCCAGTGTTGAACTTTATATCTTCTGTAAAAGCCCCCCAATTTGCACCTAAAAAAATTTGTGGTGTGATTATAAAATCTTTTTTATTATCTTTTACAAATAATTTGAATCCGCGTACAGAAGCGGGCAGAAAAGGAGCAAAGCGGGGATCTGGTCTTCTTTCATAATCAGGTAATACTGGTCCTCCAAAAAAATGCCCTTTTCCATATTTGTTAATTACATCATCATATGCAGCAAGCGTTCTTCCTGAAAACCTAACATCATCATCTGTAAAAACGATAAAATCAACATTAATATTGCTCATAATCCGATTTAACGCTGCCGCTTTTAATGCATTTTTCTCATATGCATATATAATTGGTATCATCTTACTGAAACTTTCACAAATTGCCCGTACCCCACATTTCTCACCATTTTCGACAACCCAGACACCTTTAAAGCAAACTGGTAACTTCTCCTGAGCTATGCTTTCAAGGGTGCGCTGTAGCAATTGCTTTCTATTATGAGTCGCTATTGCAACAGCGATAGTATATTCTTCTTTTCTATTGGTGCTCATTGTGGTTAAAAATATGCTGAATAAGATATAAATATTACTATTAAGAACATTCTAACATACTTCACGAGTTGTCTTGAAGTAAAATTTCAAAAATTGCATAGCATGCGAGATTTGACGCACACTACCGTTACCAATCCGTATTCAGGTCGTCGACTGCTTAACCGCTGGGTTTTTGTTTTGGTTAAAAAAATATTTAAACTTTAAAACCAAGGAACACAATGTAATGCTTTATAAAGTATGCAATAAAAGAACTCGAGGATTCAAACTTTCGGTTTTATTGTCTTTCTGAATAAAAATTCTATTCTTTGTTTTTTTAAAAAACTTTTTACTTATGGACACATTTTTCATGTGTACTACAAGTAAGTCAAAACAAATTCTCACCCAAATACTTTTCAGCGTTACTTCCTATTAATGCCTGCTTAACTTCTTCGTAATTACCTATTTTATCTTTAAGTTTTATCGGTAGAATTTTCTTATGTCGACATCGGATTATAATGTTTTTCACTTGTAGAAATTTAAAAATTTTTCGGTTAAAATATTGTATAGATTTTTCATTTTTAAAATAATTACTATATTCTATTTTCATTTTAGGTCCTTTATATTTTTTATAATAATTATTTAAAACTTCTTCATCATTTTCCATAGATTTTATCTTTTCAATCATTTTTTCCACATTTATTTTACTCTTAATTATTTTGTTATTTTTTTCTCTTGAATCCCATATGTTGCTCTCTTTGGCATATAATAACGACATGTATGTTTGGAGCTTGTTCATTCTGACAAGATAAATCATAAATAAGTCTTTACGGTTTTCTAAAAAATTACAGCACTCTCTTCTTTGGAAATTAAGCATGAATTCCTTAATGCCAATCGTTTTTATTTTTTTATAGCTTTTAACTTTTTTCAATTTACCTCTTAACACATAATAAATCTGTCTTGAATAAAATAGTGTCCTACTTGAATATACCCACCGTAAATAATCTGCTGCGGATGGGAATAATGTCTTTCTTCCACCAAATAATTTATATAAGATAGTCCATGCACCTAACACTTCTCCATAATTAACAATCTCTGGATGCAAATCAAGTGTTTCTGTTAAAAAATTACTGCCACTTCTGCCGCTGGTTAGTATCAAATGTTTATCTTTTTGCATTATATAATCCTCCGTTATATATAATATCTGTGGCTCGAGCTCCTGCCGCTACCCTGTTGTTATTAGGCTAAAACTGTTGATATTTTTTATGCAATGTCCAAATAATGACGAAGAGAGAAAGATTTCTTTGTATCATTGCTCTAAATCCTTACTTTATAAACAGTTGATAAGATATAGTTTTTATTGGTAAAGTTTTAAAATTTCTACCTTCTCTGCAAGTTTATATAACTTTTATACAGACAATTATTTTAAGCACATATTGTATGTTTATGAGTTTTTTTGGTAAATAACCATATCTTGCATCGAATGATGACAACCGCATCAAGTATATGAGAACCTCGTTTATGGGGTTTCTCAAAAACAAATGTATGCTAATACTGGCTTGTCGTCAAGTCTTTTATGGCGAAAACTTCCTTCGCAGTATTTTTGGGTGTCAAAGTAGTAAGTAACATTGGTTTAGATATGATAATAGTTAAAATTATACCTAATGCCATACATGGAAAAAGAAAAAAGAATCTTTCACAACCTGAGGTACACAATGCAATCTCGCTTGTTTTACTAATAGTTGCGGGCTTGCTTGTGTTTTGTCTACGCCAAGAAAGAAGGCTGGACAATCCAGGCACAAGGACTTGTTGATATAAGTACTTTCATAAAAATCGGGCAACTACTAGTTTTTCTGTAGTTACAGCATTCTAATAAAGAGGATAATATGAAAAATTTCTACGATATATATTGTTATGACGCTGCCATTTAGAAAATGATGCACCACAAGCTATCGTCTTAGATATCATATACTTTTCAATTCCTGAAACTTGAAGTATTTCTGTGGAAATACATCTAATAAAAACCGAGTACATGTTTAAGCAAAAGTTTTGTGGCAAAATGAAGAGAAATATCATTTAATCGAAAACACTTTTATATAACATTTACAAGTTATTCTTTCTGATTACCATCCACATCTTCAAAGAACAGCTATTTTAGACAAGTATAAATTTGCCTATACTTAATTGACAAAAAATATTTGACGAGTAAACTTAAAATAACTAAATTTTACATTATGGAGTAGCATGTTATTCAGTGCAATTATTCTGCAAATATCTTAAAAATATATCTTTGATAAAAAACATATTTAAGGCATTATGATACGAATACAAAAATATACTGATGCAAATAAGGAACAGTGGGATGAATATGTAGAAAAATCAATCTGTTCTTCCCCGTATCATCTCATCGAATGGAAAGATGTCATTGAGAAAAGTTATGGACATCATCCTTATTACATTTTTGCTGTTAAAAACGAACGGGTGGTTGGCATATTACCGCTTTTTCACATAAATAGCACATTTTTTGGGTCTTATATTGCATCTATTCCTTTTGTAACATACGGTGGCCCTATTGTAGATAATGAACAAATAAAATTGATTTTGTTAGCTGAATCCCAAAAAATTGCAAAAAGAGCAAAAGCAAGTTATATCGAATTCCATACTGCAGAAAAAATGAATAAAAATCTAGAGACAAATGAAAACAAAGTTACTATGGTATTGAGTCTGGAAAATAAGGATGAGCAAAATCAATGGGGAGATTTAACGGCTAGACTTAGGAATAAGATAAGAAAAGCTAAGAAAACAGGAATGTATTCAAAAATTGGTGGAGCGAATTTATTAGAAGATTTTTACAAAATTTTTGCTATAAGAATGCATGGCTTGGGAAGTCCGGTTCATTCTCGAGATTTTTTTCATAACATAATAATGGCACTGGGGGAACGAGTAAAAATTTTTATTATTTATCTGGACGAACTACCAATAGCTACAGCCATGACCATTGAATATAAAAATCGAATTGAAAATCCATGGACATCTTCAATAATACAATACAGCAAATATTACCCAAATTGTTTCTTATTCTGGGAAATAATTAAATATGCTATAAAAAATAAATGTAAATTTTTTGATTTTGGACGATCCTCAAAAAATAGTGGAACATACTATTTCAAAAAGCTATGGAATACTAGCGAAAAGCAACTTTTTTGGCAGTATGATTTTTTAGGAAATACGAAAAAAGGAGGGTTTTCAAAAAACTCTTTAAAGGCCAAATTGGCAATTTGGTGTTGGAAAAAATTACCCCTCTTTCTGGCAAATAAAATCGGTCCTAATATACGCAAATTTATCCCGGAATAAGATAACTGTTTTTGTAATACTTTCATTGCATATTAACAAAATCGTTAAAAATAATATCCAATTTAGACAAGTTTATTTTCCAATTATGGTAACGTTTAACATATTCTTGAGCATTTTTAGATATTAATTCTCTTTTTTGAACGTTTTGCAATAATTCTGTAACTACTAAGGCAAATTCTTCTGGAGTGTTTCCAACCATTATTTCCTTTCCTGGAATAGCATCTATCCCTTCTAACGCTTCGCTTGTTACTACAACAGGTAGTCCGGACGCCATAGCTTCCAATATTTTATTTTGCACGCCGTGGCTTATTCTAATAGAAACAACACATACCGCTGCTTTGGCAAGATAATTTCTTATGTCCTTTACATACCCAGTAACAATAGCTTTTTTGCATATTCTTCTCACGGTAGCCGTTGGTTTTCTTCCGACAATATAAAATGAGACATTTGGCACTTGTTTCCGAATAAACGGTAATATCTTTGAGTAAAAATATATAACTGCATCAATATTCGGCAAGTAATCCATTTGTCCACTAAAAATAAGAGAAAGATCTCGGCCTTTAGCAGAGTGGTACTCGAAGTAATTAAAATCCACTCCATTTTTAATAACAATTATTTTAGTTGCATGTACTGGGTCGATCGTTATAAATCTTTCCTTTTCCTTTTCTGTTGTAACTATTGAAATATCGAAGGTTTCGTTTATTTTCTTTTCCCATCTTGCTAAACGTTTTGATTCTATAGTGTAAATTAAAGAAAATGGGAATTTCGTTTTTCTGGCATAACTTTTCCATTTATCTGAATCTATATCCATAAAATCAACGCATTTTATCAATGATTCATCTCCCATAACATACTGTGCGCTTGAAGAACAATATGTAAAAACCATATCAAAAAATTTATCTTTACAAGCTTTTTTTATATCTTTTTTCATGCGATAAGAAAAAAAATATGCGAAGGTAAATGGATATCTTGTCAAAAGATACATTGCAGCTCTTAAATTTGAAAAAAAGGAACAAATATTATATACGTTCACAGAAGCACAATATTCGTTTAGTTTTTCGATATAATATAAATCATTTTTGTTGTCAGATAAGGAATATAAAAATACTTTGTGGTTTTGTGAAAGGTGTTTTATGATATTAAAAGCCCTTATTTTTTCTCCTTTGTCCGGGGGATACGGCATTTTATGTGTAATAAATAAAATGTTCATCATTCAACTCCGTCTATACACAAATTTAATTTACTGGCTAAATCAATTATATTTATACTTTGTTTGTAGTTCATAATAGCAGCTGTATGCTAATAATTATTTGCCATAAAGTTTTTGCTGTATAAAAAAGTTCAATCAAAGTTTCTTGAAACCATGAAAGACATCGTGTTTACACAGGCATGAGCCCATGGAAGTACTAAGGTTTATTAAAACGAGAAGGCTTTTTGTCAACTAAGTCAAAAGGCCTTCTCGAACAACATGGCTGGGATGCCTGGATTATCAGCTAGGCTTTCCCAAGTCCTTTAGTTATAGTTAATTATATTCCTTCTCTTTATTTTCGTACAGCTTTTGTACAATTTTTCTTGTCTTTAATGTCTTTTATCCTGAACGTTATAGTTCGATTCATAGCCCCCACATATATCTCTATTTGCTCTTCATAGTTCTTCTTATATTGTTTATATTCATATAATCCCAGATCTGCGCTTCCGTCATGCTGTTCCATGTTAGTTTCAACGGAAAATGTTTTTATATATTTGAATGTTTTATTATTTTTTAAAACTTGCCTTAATATGCTTTTAGGCGTTATCTCCAAAAACTTTTTATCTACCAAGATAAATCTTATAGAATATTTATCTAATATTTCATAAACACTTTGTTCGTCAAAAACATATATTTTTTCAATATTATCTAGATATAGATTTGAAGCATACAAAATTTTGTCTCCTCTGAAAATAACTTGTTCTCGAGCGTTATCATACATCCTTATATATGCTATAAAAGTTCCATCCAGAGAAGCATCTATCAAAATCGGGTTTTTGTCTTTATTGAGTTTTAGCACCTCCTCAGCTGCTGCTTTGTATCCCTTGAAAACACGAGCCTGGGTAGATAAAATATTGGTGGACAAATATAATATTAGAGAAACGAGCAAAATTAGTCTTGTCCGGTTTTTTGTTAATTTAATTAGACTGTTTGCCCCATACCCTGCCGCCAAAGATACGCAGGGTAAGAGATACAAATTAAAGCGATCCGATGCAAAACGACGACTTCCTATGGTAAAAAAAACAGCAAAAAAAGTTATTGAAAATAAAAAGTAAAATAAAAATTTATTTTTTTCCCCGTTCTTGTAAGCAAAAATCCCTCCTAACAAGCAAAGCAATAACCTCATATACCCGAAATTCTTTATCAATTGAAATTTTGTTATTAGTATGGAGAGGTTTTTTTCTAAAATAAGCTCCTTTATATCAAATAGGCTCACCATCTCGTAACCATGAAGAGTTCTGTAAAAAAATGGTATTTTAGCAATATCAGCACTTGTTCCAAAGGCAACGAAAAAAAGCACTATTCCCGAATATAAAATTATTAGAACTCTTTTCCGTGAAAGACCACTCTTCTGCGCTATGAACTTGTATGCTAAAAATACGAGTATAAAAAATAAAACAAAAGCTGTTTTTATTGCTGTCATTACTGTTAAGGCTAAAAAAAGAGCAGCATATATGAAGGTTTTTTTATCTCTTAGCCGATCCCACCTATCGAAATAATAAAGAAAAATCAACATTAAGGACAAACTCGGAATATCAATTATCACATTTCCATAATTTTTTAAAAATATTGTTGTAGAAATAAATAGTAAACTGCTTAATAAGGCTGTTGTTCTGTTGAATTTTTCATTTACGTACTTGAAAAAATAATAAAGACCTGTTATTACAATAAGAAAAGAAAGCCACTGCGCTGTGTTTTTGCTTACTCCAAAAACATTGAAAGCTGCTGCTTCCAATAAGTAAAAAAATGGGGGGTACTGGTATATGCTTAGCGCTGGATATTGGGCATAATAGCATATTGTATAGTCAATGGGGCTCTTCCATCCTTTATCCCAGAAAAAATCTTTGTAGAAAACACCATTCATGAAATGGCGCGGTTCATCGCCCCCATAATAAATTAGTTCGCTTTTGCTAAAATTCACCGTCAGCAACGCAAGAATAATTATAATTATCCCAAAAAAGAGAATATTATATAAAATCTTCCTTTTTTGTTTCATACCATACACCAATTAATTTTACTTTTTCAGCATGTGACTAGCTGTTTTTTCTTGTTTTTTCAAAAACATACCTATTTAAATGTGCTTGATCTTTTTTTATCCTAAGCCCATCCCTTTCTCCCCAGAAAACTTCCAATGAGCCTGTGTTTGCAGGTATTTATGTAAAAGTCCTGATTTATCTCCAAGAACACGCTGTTAAAGTTATTCCTTGTGCTGCTTTCTTAAAAATAAATTTTTTTGGGACAAAAAAATTAAATAACATAGCTGATATTATACCAATAAAATTGATAGCCACATACCCATAAGGAAAAGAATCCAGCTTAGTTGTTAGAATAAGGGCCTGCATAACAATTAATCGCACACCTACCCCCAAGAAACAAAGCATATAAAAAGTTATATACCCTTTTATTGCATTCGTTTCTTTATCTTTAAATGTCCATATCCTGTTAAGCAAATAATGCGTAGTTACTGCCACTGAATATCCGCAAACCCCGCATATAATAGTGCTAAATTTTAGTATTTCTTTTGTGAAAATTACCACACGTATATCAACTAAAAACCTGATGTTCCCACAACACCGAATTTTACAAATTCAACAAAAGTACGTTTATGGTTTTAAATAATTTTCTGATCACACTTTTCCCCTTGGCTTAAACCTATAAAGATGCAGCCCCATACGTAAAACCAAAAACACTGCTTCAATTATTATGACTTTATTGCTCTCTTAACCCCATTCCACTGGCGGTCGTGAAAAGCTAAAAAACCACCCTTGACAATTAATGGCGACCATAATAAAAAATCTTGTTTTACATTTTTATATTCGTGCGAACCATCAATAAATAAAAATGAAATAGATTGTTTGAATTCCCTGATTGCATCTTGAGATGTTTTTTTATGAGATGGATTAAATAAGAAACTTGGCTATTAATAACATTTTTTCTGAATATACTCCATGTGCTTCCTGATTCCGGAAAATCTTTTTGAGAAGGTGTTTTTTTGACCCTAACATTATATTGTGGTAAATCTCCTCCATCAAATGGATCTACAGCATACACTTTATTCTTTGCTCCAGTATGTTTAACTGCTGCTTTAGCAATGTATATTGTTGATTTCCCTTTATAGCTTCCGATTTCAACCAATGGCTCTTTATGTTTTTTAACTACAAACTTGGTTAAATAATAAAGAAACAACCCTTCTTTAGTGTTAACGCTTACACCTTTCATAGAATCTATGGAAAACAACATCCAATGAATTCTTTCTATTTCATTAATACTCTCTTCAAATTGTTTGTTAAAATTCATTATTATTCTTTTTTAAAAAAATTTTTGGCTGGGATGCCTGGACTCGAACCAGGAACAAATGATCCAGAGTCATTCGTGTTACCAATTACACCACATCCCAGTGTTGAAAATTTTTCGACGCTATTATACTATAAAAATCGAAATATGGGGACTGGTTTATACAAAAGTTTACGCAACAACTGTTAACCTGTCCCCATCAAAGCGCTTTACCCGGAGCCTTTATCAATCTTCTCCCACGTATCCCGCAGGGATACCGTGCGATTAAATACGAGTTTTTCATCAGTAGAATCTATAGAATCAACACAAAAATATCCTAGTCTTTCAAACTGATATTTGGTCCCAACTGACGCATTTTTTAATCCTGGTTCGATATAGCATGAAGGCAATATCTCCAAGGAGTTTGGATTTAGATTTATTTTGTAATCAACCCCCTCCCCTACATCATTGGGGTCCCGTCTCGTAAAGAGATGATCGTAGAGACGCACTTCTGCTTTTTTCGCATGTTTTACCGAAATCCAATGCAATGTGCCCCTAACCTTGCGCCCATCGGGTGCATCGCCTCCGCGTGTTTTTGGATCATAAGTGCAGCGTAGTTCTATCACTTCTCCAGTTTTTTCATCCTTTATTACATCCTGGCAGGTAATGAAATAGGCATACCTCAAGCGTACTTCCCGTCCGGGAGCTAGCCGGAAGAATTTCTTCGGCGGATCTTCACGGAAATCATCCCGCTCTATATAAAGCTCTCTAGCGAAGGGCACTTTTCTTGTTCCCATTCCCGCGTCTTCCGGATTATTAATGGCTTCCATCTCTTCCACCTTATCCTCCGGATAATTAACGATTACTACCTTAAGCGGCCTGAGAATCGCCATAAAGCGCGGAGCATTTTTATTTAACTCTTCTCGAATGCTGTTTTCAAGAACAACCATGTCAACAATACTGTTGAATTTTGCCACTCCGATACGTTCACAAAAGTTTCTTATAGATTGCGGTGTATACCCGCGCCGTCTTAATCCGGATATTGTAGGCATACGGGGATCATCCCAGCCATTCACATATCCCCCTTCTACCAGTTCAAGGAGTTTTCTCTTACTTAAAACCGTATGACTGAGATTGAGACGCGCAAACTCGATCTGCCGGGGGTGATGCACCCCTAATTCGTCAAGTATCCAGTCATATAAAGGCCTATTGTTTTCAAATTCCAGCGTGCAGATAGAATGGGTAATACCTTCAATCGAATCAGAAAGGCAGTGCGTAAAATCATATGTAGGATAGATACACCACTCGCTTCCTCTCCTATAATGAGCAAGTTTTTTTATGCGATAAAGCACCGGGTCACGCATAAGCAAATTAGGAGACGCCATATCGATTTTTGCGCGCAAGATACGTGATCCCTCTTCAAATTCTCCCGCTTTCATGCGCTTAAATAAATCCAAATTTTCATCAGCTGAGCGCGTGCGATATGGACTTTCTTTGCCCGGTTCTGTAAGAGTACCCCTGTGTTCCCTTGTTTCGTCTACACTTAAATCACATACATAAGCTTTCCCTTTTTCTATCAGTTTAACCGCATATTCATAAAGTTTCTCAAAATAATCTGATGCATAAAATAACCTCTTGCCCCAATCGAATCCAAGCCAACGCACATCTTCCATAATGGAATTAACATATTCGTGTTTCTCTGTTTCCGGATTTGTATCATCAAGACGCAGATTACATAGCCCCTTATAATCAGCTGCTATACCAAAATTAAGGCAGATGGATTTGGCATGCCCAATATGAAGATACCCATTGGGCTCCGGCGGGAAACGCGTGTGCACTCTGCCGTCGTTTTTACCCTTTTTTAGATCTTCATTAATGATTTCTCTGATAAAGTTAGAAGCTTTCTTCTCCATCTCTTTCCCTTGTTTCTCTTATCCGGCAGCATCTCTCATTCTTTTTAGCACCTTGCTTTTACCCAGAACCTCCATCATCTCAAATAGACCCGCTCCCTGCATTTTCCCGCTTATTGCCATGCGTGTCGGGTGAATGATATCCCCGGCTTTAAGCCCTTTTTCTTCAGCAAGCCTGCGGCATGTCTTCTCTATATTTTCATGTGAAAACTCTTCAAGATCTTCCAGTTTATCAGCAAAAATATTGATATTTTTTTTATTTTGTTCTTTCACTAAATATTTTTTCTTTCCTTTTTCATCTATAATGAAATCATCCTTAAAAAAACAATCGGTCAACTCCACAAATTCACTTAAAGTCTTTACTCTGATCTTATATAAATTGATGAGTTTTATGATATACTCATCTGACAACTTAGACACGTTAACCCCACCAGCCAAAAGGTGCTCTTTGACGAAAGGCAGAAGTTCCTCTGTCTTTTTCTTTATTATGTATTCGCCATTCAGCCATCTAAGTTTTTGCACGTCGAACTTGGCCTGGACATCGCTTATATCCGCTATATCAAATATCTTTACTGCTTCCTCAAGAGAAATGACTTCTCTATCTTCGCCCGGGGACCATCCCAGAAGTATTAGATAGTTGGCTAGCGCTTCCGGTAAAAAACCCTCTTTTTTATACTCCTCTACGGAGACCCCTCCATGCCTTTTGGAAAGTTTCGCCCCGTCAGTTCCCATCATAAGGGGCATGTGTCCGAATTTTGGCGGAATAAGTCCGAATGCCTCATAAAAAAGTATCTGTTTTGGGGTGTTGGATATATGGTCATCGCCTCTTATTATATGCGTTATGCCTAACTGGGCATCATCCACTACACAGCAGAAATTATACGCCGGTGAGCCATCGGATTTAATCATGACCTGATCTTTAATCTCATCGGTATTAAAAGTTATTTTTCCGTGCACCATATCATCTATTTCGATAGTGCGCCCACTCTCGACTTTGAAAATAATCGCTTCCCCTTCTCTGTAGGCTTTTCCAGCGGAGAGGATCCTCTCCGCCTCTTTCTTATAAAGATCAAATCTCTGGCTTTGATATATTAAATCACCATCCCAGCCGAGCCCCATCCATTTAAGGTCTTTGAGAATCTCGTCTAGATATTTTTTGTCAGATCTTACTTTATCCGTGTCCTCTATCCTGAGAAGGAATTTTCCCCCGTTATGTCTTGCATAGAGCCAGTTAAAAAGCGCGGTTCTGGCGCTTCCCATATGAAGGTACCCTGTAGGACTCGGCGCAAATCGGACTGTTACCATCATTGTCTCCTTAAAGCGTTTTCTATTTCTATGCCCTTCTCCACTGCTTTAATATTTATTGCTATTAAATCCTTTTTGCCTGCGCCCATTTTATTGATAACGCTGGTTAAAATATATTTACTGAATATTTTTTTTCTGGATATAAAAATGCCCGCTGCGATAACATTGGCAACCTTAAGATTCCCCAGCTTCATGGCCTCATCGCTTAAGGGGGCCTCGATAATATCAATATCTTTTCGCCTCTTTTGGCGTCTTGCCATGGAGGTATTCAGTATCAAGAGTCCGCCGGGTCTAATCCTTTTTTCAAACTTATCCAGTGAGGGGTCGTTCATAATAATAGCTGTGTCCGCCAGAGAAACCACAGGACTGCCGATAGGTTCTGAACTGACGCGAATAGCCGTGTGAGCCGTTCCGCCTCTGACTTCCGCTCCGTATGAGGGCAGCCACGTGACATGGAGTCCTTTTTCCATCCCCGCGTTTGCGAGAAGCTTGCCCAGCACCATTATGCCTTGCCCGCCAAATCCGGCGCATATTATAGTCTCATTAATATTTTTCATTTAACTTTTCTGTAAGGGTTAGCGGTTTTCCTTGATCACCCCTAAAGGATACTCTTTAATAACTTCTTCTTCAATCCTCTTCATGGATTTGATCGGATCAAGCCCCCAGTAAGTGGGGCACGGGGAAAGAACCTCCACCATGGAAAATCCTTTCTTATTAAGCTGCATATCAAACGATTTTCTTATGGCTCTTTTTGTTTTCATTATTTCTTTTGGAGAGTGGACTGACGTTCTTTCCAGATACACCACCGCCGGCAAAATAGCCATCATCTCCATTATCTTAAGCGGGAACCCTTCTTTCTCCGCCCGGCGGGTAAACTGTGATGTTGCAGTCCTCTGTCCGAGAAGTGTAGTGGGAGCCATCTGTCCGCCGGTCATCCCGTAAACGCCATTATTAACAAAGATAACCGAGATATTTTCGCCTCTATTTCCCGCATGAATGATCTCGGCAGTCCCTATAGCAGCCAGGTCACCGTCCCCCTGGTAAGTAAAAACGAGTCTATCCGGAAGGACTCTTTTAACGCCTGTCGCTACAGCGGGCGTCCTCCCATGAGGAGCTTCCATAGTATCAAAATCCCAGTAATCATACGCAAGCACAGCGCAGCCCACCGGGGCAATAGCTATTACCTCTTCTCTTATATCCATCTCATCTATGACTTCACATATAAGGCGATGGATAAGGCCGTGCCCGCATCCCGGGCAATAATGGGTCGCGGCATCTTTCATCGATTTAGGTTTTGCGAAAAGTTTGCTCATCTTTTTCTTATTTGTTCTATTTTAAGGGTGATCTCTTCCTCCGTCGGGATCCCGCCGCCTGTATGGCCTAAAAAAGAAACTTTTTCATCGTCCTGGACAGTCAACCTCACATCTTCTAGCATCTGCCCCGCACTCATCTCGACAACAAGGAATTTAACGCCTTTTTTGGCAAAATTTGAAAGTTCTTTATACGGAAACGGCCATAGCGTAATCGGCCTGACTAGCCCCACTTTTACGCCGTTTTTCCTGAGGCTATCGATGCAAGAGCGCGCGACCCTGCTTGCCAGCCCATACGCAACAAGCATTACTTCAGCTCCTTCAGTATTATATAATTCGGTTTTTACTTCCTTCTTTCCCATAAGTGCGTATTTTCCCTGCAGGTGTTCGTTATGCTTCTCAAGAAGGCCTTCTCCGAGCACCAAACTCTTTATGCTTTGCGCCTTGCGTGCTTTCGCCCCGGTCATTGCCCATGGTTTATCGATTATTCCGGCGGGTTTAATATTTTCTTTAAACTCCAGAGGCTCCATCATCTGCCCGATCATCCCGTCGGCAAGTATCATTACGGGGTTCCTGTATTTATCGGCCAGTGAAAACGCTTCATACGTAAAATCGAACATCTCCTGTACGCTGGCGGGAGCCAATACTAAAAGTCTGTAATCCCCATGTCCGCCGCCTTTTGTCGCCTGAAAATAATCACCTTGGGCTGCATCGATATTGCCTAGGCCCGGTCCTCCTCTCATCACATTCGCTATCACAGCGGGTAGTTCACATCCCGCCATATACGAAATACCCTCCTGTTTAAGACTTACCCCGGGGCTTGATGAGCTTGTAAATACACGGCTCCCGGCGGCTGAGGCGCCCAAGACCATGTTTATTGCTGCGAGTTCGCTTTCTGCCTGGATGAATACGCCCCCTTCTTCCTCCATCCGGCGGGACATATATGCGGTAAGTTCGTTCTGCGGCGTTATGGGATAACCCGCATAAAACCTGCAGCCGGCTCTTACAGCGCCTTCACCGCATGCCTCGTTTCCTGTAGATAAATATTTTATTGTCATTTTTTCCTAAGTATTTCAATGGCACAATCGGGACACATAATCGCGCATAAAGCGCAGCTGGTACACTCATCGGGATGTTTTACAACAACGTATTTTAAGCCGCGCTTGTTGACTTTTGCCGAAGCTTCAAGAATCCCCTTGGGGCACGCATGTATACAAAGCATACATCCCTTGCATCTTTCGTTATCAATTTTTAGTTTCGTTTTTTTCGCCGTCATTCTTCTTCCCTATAGTTCCGCCTCTATTGTTGCTGCTATCTCATCGGGTACGAGGTGGTATTTCCGCAGGAGCTCTTCCCTTTCACCATGCTCAATAAACTCATCCGGGAGCCCCAGGCATCGAACCTTAATATTCGTGATGTTCTCTTTTTCGAAAAATTCAAGCACGCTACTGCCAAATCCGCCGTCTACTATGGCTTCTTCGATAGTGAATATTTTTTTCGCGCTCTTAGCTAGATCTTCCAGGATTTCCTTATCAAGAGGTTTTATAAACCGCGTGTTCACCACCTTAGCTTCCATGCCTTTTTTGGACAACAGTTCACTAGCCCTCAGCGCGGCGTTCACCATGCTGCCTACCGCAAGTACCGCAAGGTCTCCTCCTTGCCTAAGCACTTCCGCTTTTCCAAGCTCAAGCGGAGCGCAGGAGGAGGAACTGACAAGTTTTTCGGACTTTGCGCGGGGATATCTTATAACAACGGGCCTGTTCCATTCCAGAGCTTCCTCCAGCATGATTTCAAGTTCCGTTCCATCTTTCGGCGCCATTACTATAAACTCCGGCAGGCTTCTGGTATAACTAATATCAAAAACCCCGTGATGAGTCGGTCCATCTTTACCCACGAGTCCCGCCCTATCAAGGCAAAAAATAACAGGAAGCTTTTGAAGTGCAACGTCATGTATTAGCTGGTCGTATGATCGCTGCAGAAAAGTAGAGTATATGGCTACTACCGGTTTCATCCCGCCCTTGGCAAGACCTGCCGCAAAAGTCACGGCATGCGGTTCAGTAATACCGACATCAAAAAAGCGGTTTGGGAATCTCTCAGCGAAAGTCTGCAGGCCCGTTCCATCCGGCATGGCTGCTGTGATCGCGACTATGTGGCGGTCTTTCGCGGCTAATTTCACTATTTTCTCGGAAAAATGTTGCGTAAATGTTTTCTGGTCGCCGTTTTCGATACAGGCCGTCTCCCCCGTCGCTACATTAAAAGAAGTGACTCCATGAAACCTCGTAGGATCTTCTTCGGCAAACTTATAACCTTTCCCCTTTTTCGTGATAGTATGAATAAATATCGGCTCTTTCAGGGAAAGTGTCTTTTGAAATACTGATATCAGTTGTTCCAAATCGTGCCCATCAATCGGCCCGAAGTAACGAAAACCTAATTCCTCAAACAATATTCCCGGCACGAGTAAATTCTTCAGGCCCTCCTGGAACTTCTTGACTGTTTTAACTGCTAAGGGGCCCAGTTTCGGGATGTTTCTCACTATCTTTTCAGTCTCAGCCCGCACTCTATTGTAAAGAGGATTGGTAATCACATTCGTCAGGTACCTGCTCATCGCACCCACCGGTTTGGAAATAAAGTGTTCATTGTCATTAAGAACTACCACGAGATTCGTTCTGGTGTGGCCTGCCTGGTTCATCCCTTCAAAAGCAAGTCCCGTGGAAAGTGACGCGTCGCCGATAACGGCCACTACCTTATACTTTTCTTTCATAAGGTCCCTGGCCGTGACCAGCCCCAGCGCGGAGGATATGGATGTGGCGCTATGCCCGCAGGTAAAAGGGTCGTGTTCGCTTTCTTCTTTATTGGGAAATCCGCTCAAGCCTCCCATTTCTCTCAAGGCATCAAACCTTTTGGCCCTTCCGGTAAGCAGCTTATGCGCATAGCTCTGGTGCCCGACATCCCAGACGACCTTGTCTTGCGGGCTTTTCAAACAATAATGTATGCCGATTGCGAGCTCCACAGCCCCCAGGCTCGCTGCGATATGCCCGCCTTTTTTCGCCGTTACATCAACGATTTTAGTTCTAATCTCGCCTGCAAGCGTTTTCAGCTGGTTTATATCCAGTTTTTTCAGGTCTTCCGGTGATGATATTTTATCTAAAATTTCGCCCATCGCCTCTCCAAAGCATGTCTCTTTTTACTGATCAGTTTCTTCCGCAAAAGGTTCTTCTACAAACAACCCCTCATCCTTCTTGATAAGAAGCTCTATCTTTCTCTTTGCCTTATCCAGCTTCTCTTGGCAGCTGCGGGCAAGTTTTACCCCATCTTCATATTTTTTAAGTGAAGCGTCTAAAGAAAGGTTTCCTTCTTCCAATTCTTCCACTATCTTTTCGAGTTTCTCAAGCGCTTTCTCAAAACTTATGTCCTTCATCTCTTCTCCTGTTTTGCCGGATCACTTTCTCGCGAGCATTCTCTATGACACGTCTTCTCCACTCGGCTCTTTACCTCGCCTTTTGCAAGCCGGGTTAATATGCGCTCCCCTTTCTCTAGGAGTGCAGCGTTTTTTATCACCTTGTTTTCCTTAAACGTTATGCTGTATCCTCTCTCAAGCACAGCTAAAGGGCTTAAGGCCTTCAGCTTACCGGAGGCACTTGCCAGTTCTTTTTCTCTTATCTCAAGCGTATGAGTCGCATTTGTCATAATCATTCTAAGAAGATCATCGACCTCCTGTCTCATGCGCAAAAAAACGTTCATCGGAGTCCTGAGAATGTAACTTTCCCGAAGTGTTTTAACTTTTTTCTCAAGCGCTTCTACTTTTGTCTTCAGGGCGAGATACGACGCCCGACGATACTCATTTACGCGATTCTTGAGATCCCTTTTAAGCGGGATTAAAAGTTCCGCTGCCGCCGATGGAGTGGGTGCCCTGAAATCTGCCACAAAATCGGATATTGTATAATCAATCTCATGCCCTACGGCGCTTGTTACCGGTATTCTTGAGGCATATATCGCGCGTGCCACTATCTCTTCGTTAAACGGCCATAAATCCTCCAGGCTGCCTCCACCCCGACCGACTATGATCACATCTACCGGATGCTCATCTTTCTTCCCATCAATAAGAAACCGGTTGAACTCGTTAAACTCTTTAATCGCCTGGGCTATTTCATCTTTTGCCCCGTCCCCCTGGACTCTGACAGGTCTGATCAAAATATCGATGTTTGCAAACCGGCGTCGTGCCACCTTTAAAATATCTCTTATAGCCGCGCCTGTCGGCGAAGTAACCACACCGATGCGCATCGGTAACGCCGGTAGCGGTTTTTTGTGTTCCTCGTCAAAGAGCCCCTCTTCATGAAGCTTTTTCTTAAGCTGTTCAAACGCCAGCTGAAGCGCGCCCATGCCGCGAGGTTCTACCTTACTCACATACAGTTGATACTGGCCCCGCTTATCGTAAACGCTGATCCTGCCGCGGCAGAGAACATGGAGCCCGTCTTCCGCGGTAAAGGCAACACGTACATTATTGCTTTTAAAAAGAACGCAATTAAGGAGGCTGTTTTCATCTTTCAGGCTGAAATAAGCATGCCCCGCGGAGGAAACAGTATAATTCGAAACCTCCCCTTCAACCCACACCTCTTGAAAAGTGTTTTCCAGGATCAATCTGATGTCTTTAGTCAGCTGACTGACTGTATAAACATGTTCTTCTTTCATAATAGGTGCTTGTTGAAAGTGTGGATCATTAAAACCGGAACGTTCACGCTTTCTCTTGAATCCTTTCGATACTCAGGGCTTTACCCGTCACATTATCAATCTCAATTAGAACTCCGTGCATTTCTACGCCTTCCGTGGCCATCTCAAAACGGGTGGGCAGCTGCGTTAAGAATCTCGTCAGTATCTGTTCTTTCCTGCGTCCTATTACTGAATCATACGGCCCTGTCATCCCGCAATCGGTGATATATGCCGTTCCGCCGGGAAGAACCTTTTCATCGGCAGTCTGGATATGAGTATGCGTCCCTATTACAGCGCTTACCTCACCGTCTAAATACCATCCCATGGCCACCTTTTCGCTGGTGGCTTCTGCATGCATATCCACTATGATCACTTTTGTTTCAGTGCGGATTTTCTCTATCGCGGCCCTTACTCTTTCAAAAGGGCAATCCACTGCTTCCATGAAGACCCTGCCCACAAGATTGATGACGCCTATCTTGCCGCAGTCCTGCATCTCTATGACAGTGGCCCCTTTACCAGGAGCCCCTTCAGGGTAATTAAGCGGGCGCACCACTCGATCGCTAGAATTCAAAAAATCATATATCTCTTTCTTTTTCCAGATGTGGTCCCCCGAAGTTATGACATCTATACCGCTGGCCAGCAGCTCTCTAGTTATCTGCGGCGTAAGACCGCTGCCGCCGGCTGCATTTTCGCCGTTGGCGATCACCGCATCTATCCCCTCTTTTTTCCTTAAATTCTTGAGGTTGTTCTCAGCTATATTCCGTCCGGGTTTACCGACAATATCTCCGATAAAAAGTATTTTCATTTTCTGCCCCTACTTCGCGTATTCAATAGATCTTGTCTCCCTTATAACTACAACTTTAATCTGACCCGGATACTGGAGCCCGCTTTCTATCTTCTTCTTCATCTCCTGAGCCAGTACCGCTGCTTGAGCGTCATCGATCTTCTCCGGCTGGACAATAACGCGGATTTCCCGGCCTGCCTGGATAGCATATGTTTTTTCCACACCGCTAAACTCGTTAGCAATGGCTTCAAGGTCCTCCAGTCGCTTTATGTAATGTTCAAGCGTCTCCCGTCTGGCACCGGGGCGCCCCGCACTTATGGCGTCAGCTGCCTGCGCAAGAACCGCAAGGAGCGTTTTAGGCTCGACATCTCCATGATGAGCCGCAATAGCGTGAACAACCGTGTCCGGCTCCCCGTATTTTTTGGCCAGATCCGCTCCCAACGCTGCATGGGTACCTTCCATCTCGTGTGAAAGCGCTTTTCCGATATCGTGCAGGGCGCCGATCCTTTTCGCAAGGTTAACGTCCAGTCTCAACTCACCCGCCATCGTGGCCATAAGATACGCCGTCTCTTTAGAGTGCTGGAGGACATTCTGCCCGTAACTTGTGCGGTATTTAAGTCTCCCGAGCAGTTTAACGAGTTCCGCATGCACGCCGTGGATGCCTAGATCGAGAAGCGTGTTTTCCCCTTCTTCTTTTATGGTCGCTTCCATCTCTTTTTTTACCTTGGCTACGACTTCTTCGATGCGCCCCGGATGAATCCGGCCGTCTTCTATCAGTCTTTCAAGCGAGATCCTGGCTATTTCACGTCGGAATTTGTCGAATCCGGAAATAATCACGGCTTCAGGCGTATCGTCGATTATAACGTCGACACCGGTAGCCATCTCCAGGGAACGGATGTTTCTGCCTTCCCGTCCTATTATCCTGCCTTTCATCTCTTCCGACGGCAGGTTCACCACGCTAACCGTCGTATCCACCGTATGATCTACTGCGCATTTCTGGATGGCAAGACCCACTATCTTTCTTGCTTCACGATCGGCTTTATCCTTCGTCTCCTCCTGAATCTTCTTTATCGTATATGCGGCTTCCTGACGGGCCTCTTCTTCCATTTTCTTAACCAGCATACTTTTAGCCTGCTCTTTACTCATGCCAGAGATCTCCTGAAGCCTCTCTTTCTCTTCCTGGACCAGGCGATCCAGGTCTTCTTTCCTCTTGTTGACTTCCGCGTGTTTATGTCTAAGATGTTCGTCGTTCTTCTTAAGTTCCCTGTCCTTCTGTTCGATGAATTCAGCTTTCCTGTCGATATTCTCTTCCCTCTGGAGAAGACGCTTCTCCATGGCGGATATCTCTTTTCTTCGCTCCTTCGACTCTTCTTCGAACTCGGCTCTCAGTTTCAGTGAAAGATCCTTGGCTTCAAGTATAGACTCTCTTTTACGCCTCTCGGCTTCGACTTTTGAATTGTTTATTATCGTTTTGGCTTTGTCCTCGGCGTGTTTTACTTTCATCTTGGCGGTATATTTTCTAAGGATATATCCCAAGAAAAAGAAGAAAATACCGCCAAGAATTGCAAATCCTAAATGAACAAATGTGATGCCGTTTTCCATGTGTGTCCTCCCTTTTTTTCAAAAGGCGCTCTGCATGGCATGTATTTTCCAGGGCGGGTTGCAAGAATGAAACGCTTTTTAAGCGCATCTTACTCTCTTAGCCGCACTTACTGGAAGCTTTGCATGCACAACTAGTCTGTAATAACCCGGGAAACGGGCCTGTCATGAGGATCTGAGGGTAGGCTCTCCAGCACCTGGAAATTAAAGGCTAACCCGATGGTCTTTACCAGAGACAAATCTTTTTCGGTGAGGAACTTGTCGTAATACCCTTTTCCTCTTCCCAATCGCATGTTTTTCTTATCGTATGCTATTGCCGGTACCACTATAAGATCTATCTCCTTCAACGGTATCGCCTTAATAAGGTCTTTTTTCGGTTGCGGTATTCCATAAGGACCTTTTTCCAGGCTGTTTATTGCTATAAGCTCAGAAGCTATTATTGTTTGACTGTTCCCTTTAATATAGGGAACGGCTACCCTTTTACCACGCTTCAATGCCTCTTGATTTAGATAGCTAGTACTGACTTCCGTAGGCAAAGAAACATATGTCATGACAGTCTTACTGGACCTGAACTCCTCGCTGGAAAGAAGTTTTTCTTGTATAATCCTGCTTCTTTCCTCTTTCAGGGAGGAGTCTTGTTCCCGCAGACGCCTGATTATCTCCTTTCTGATTTCTGCTTTTTTCTCTCTAATAATATCTACGTTATTAGCCATGATATTATACACCTACATAAACGATCTGCCTATATTTTTTAATATCTGTTAGGCAAATTTAAGCCATGAAGCCCTGCAGTCTCGTCCGAATAGGCTTTAACTTGCCTTTTTCTTGCTATAATAATCCTCAATTGCTTTTTCAAGGGCCTCCTCGGCAAGAACAGAACAGTGAAGTTTCACCTTTGGCAGACCCCCCAAAGCTTCAACTACAGCTTTATTAGATATTTTGCGGGCTTCTTCAACGGTTTTCCCTTTAACTAGTTCCGTAAGGATGGAGCTCGAGGCAATGGCGGCACCACATCCAAAAGTCTTGAATTTAGCGTCAGTTATAACGTCATTTTCGTCGACTTTTATGTATAGTTCCATTATATCCCCGCAAACGGGGTTGCCCACTTTTCCTCTTCCGCTGGGGTTCTCAATTTCGCCCACGTTTCTGGGATTACGGAAGTGCTCCATGACTTTTTCTGAATATTCTTCCATTTTTCTTCCTTGCTTTTACTGTTACTCTTCTTTATAAACCGGGCTCATTTTCCTTAGCCGCTCTATTATCGGCGGCAGCTTTTCCATGACATAATCAATGTCTTCATCTGTATTGAATATCTGCAGGGAAAACCTGACAGAACCTTGGGCAAAAAGCGGATCCACTCCCATGCTTTTTAGTACATGTGAAGGCTCCAAGCTGCCCGAAGTACATGCCGACCCGGTTGAGACTGCAATGCCTTCCAGGTCCAAACTCAGGATAATGGATTCACCCTCCAAGTAATTAAAACTTACGTTTAATGTATTAGGCAGGCATTTCTCGGGATGGCCATTCAGCTTCGTCTGCTTTATCTCGGAAGTGATCCTTTTAAATAACTTATCTTTTAAATTTTTTATCTTTGCATAATTTTGCTCGCCTTCTTTAAGAGCGATCTCACAAGCCTTACCTAGCCCGACTATGCCGGGAACGTTTTCCGTGCCGGCTCTCCGGCCTTTTTCATGATGCCCTCCTTGCTGTGTGGGTTCGAGTTTCTGGCCTTTTTTGATATATAACGCACCTACCCCTTTGGGGCCGTTTATCTTATGCGCTGATATAGAGACCAGATGCGCGCCGCACTTTTTCACATCGAAGGGGCCCTTCCCAATATACTGCACGGCATCAGTATGAAAAGTGATCCCTTTCTCTTTTGCGATACCGCCGATCTCTTCTACCGGCATGATAGTGCCGGTTTCGTTGTTTGCCGCCATAACCGTTATAAGAATAGTGTCAGTTGTTATACTCTTTTTGAGCTCATCCAGGTTTATGATCCCATACTCATCGACTCCAAGATACGTCACCCTAAACCCTTGCTTCTCAAGGTACTTACATGTATTAAGCACGGCAAGGTGTTCGACAGAAGAGGTTATTATGTGATTGCCTTTACTTTTCAAGGCAAACGCTGCGCCCTTGATTGCAAGATTGTCGGATTCCGTACCGCCCGAGGTAAAGACGATTTCATCGCTGGAATCAGCTTTTATAAGCGCAGCTACTTTCGCGCGTGATTCTTCCAGGTGTTTTTTAGCTGCTCTTCCAAAAGCATGAACGCTTGAAGCGTTACCATATATCTGGTCAAAAAATGGGAGCATTGTTTTGACTACTTCGGGATGCACTTTTGTCGTGGCGTTAGCATCAAGATATACTTTCCTCATAAGTCTTTATCCTTTTCAATTATTTCTGGAATCTATTTCAACGGCTTTCTTTGCTAAATATCCGATGGAAAAACTTCCCAAGGTCTTTTGTATCTGCCTGGTCACTTCATCCCATACTTCTTTTGAGGCGCATTTGCCTAACCGGATGCACTTCTTTTTGCTCCTCTCAGATACACATCCAACGGAAGAAACTCCACCCTCAAGCGCCTCTATCGCATCATAAACACTTACCTTCTCCGGATCCCTGGCCAGGATATATCCTCCCTTGGGACCCCGCACGCTTTTCACGATGCCATGGTTTTTAAGTTTATTAAAGATCTGCTCAAGATAAACGCTTGAAATGCCTTCCCTCTGTGATATGTTTTTAATTGTAAGCGGCTTACCCGCACCGTGCATGATAGCAAGGTCAATAAGAGCTCTGATCCCATAAGAAGTTTTGGTGGTAAGTCGCATGATTAAGTTTGGTTCCTTATTTATACCGTTTCCACTTTTTCTACGCCGGGAACTTCTTTTTTGATAGTCTGTTCGACCACCCCTTTAAGAGTCATCTGGCTCATGGGGCAGCTAGAACAGGCGCCCTGCAATTTTACCCGCACAACCCCATTCGCAACGGAAACAAGTTCTATATCTCCGCCATCTCTCTGAAGAAGGGGCCGTATCCTCGCAATTGATGCCTTTACCTGCTCTTCCATCTTATTACCCTCCTAACTCTATGCATTTTGGTTCCATGTTCGTTGAAACATTGCCATTTAAAGAAAATGTTATGCTACTATACCTTACTAAAAAAGTCAAGTAAAATTGGCTTTTTAGCACCAATCGCTCAAGAGATCTGCCTTAATTTATATGGTTAGGCTGGAGTGTCTTATATTTATAAGTCTTTGTAACAGTTAGGCTTATCTGTTTTTTACACAAATGTCCGGGGAAAAGTTGAAATTCCGTCTAATATAAAATCCTACCATGAGGTATGCCAAAAGAGTAGATATGAAAGCCCCGATAAAACTGATAATCGGCGATTTAAAAAACGCGTAAAGGCTAAATACGCCTACAACAAAAGCTAAAAGCGGCACTCCGTATAAAAGGATATAGATCTTCATCATAGACGCGGTGCTGATCTCGATTTCCACATGGTCCCCCATGGAAAGCGCTTTTGCTTTCTCTCCGCTGATGGTAATATGCCTGAATCTGGCCGCATTACAGGAGCAGCATTTGGTACATTCTTTCCGAGGGGTTATCTCGATAGTAGCAATGCCTTTACTGATCTTTATTACTTTTCCTTCTTCCTTCATCTTTTATAAACTTTCACACTTTAGTTTTTGCATCTCACCATCAGCAATTGTATTCGCTATTAATATGTTTATATCAGTCTTATCTGACCAGAATTCGACTTCTGTTTCTTTTGCCCTTTTTTTCTTGGAGAGACCCACGACAAAAGAAGAGGCTTTCTCTATATTCTCACGCTTAGCATTCCCTCTAAGCAGCGCGTATGGTCCCGGTTCGTCCTTTAGCCTCAATATTACATCATTATCTTTCTTAAGATTAAGGATCTCGCCATTGTCTTTTTCATTCCGTCCCACGACGACTTTGGTCCCCTCATCCAGACGGAAGTGCCTGCCATATTTTAAGAGCGAGACGTTCTCCAGGTCCAGATCATTTTTATCCATAAGTTCTTTGAGTTTTTTAGAAAAAATCTGGTCGGTTAAAAGGCACCCCCCGGCAGGTGAGAAAAATTTGCGAATCCCGTATTTTTCAGCGAGTTTCATCTGTTTATACCGGGACCGTCCCTGTATGTCTAACAGCTTTGCGCGGTTTATTATCCCTTCTTTTTCGGGAATCGTCTTCTCAAGCAGTTTCGCGGAAAGAGGACGAAGTAATAGCCCCTCTAACCCTGATCTTTTTCTTATTATGTTAAGTGCCCGCTTCCTCTGCGACATGGGCCGCTCCCCCAGCACTTCGCCAGTAACAATAAAACCGGCTTTTTCTTTTTCCATAATCTTTTTCGCAATACGAAGCATCAATATTTTACAATCTATGCAGGGGTTGATATTTGCACCGTACCCGTGTTTCGGGGCTTTTAATACATTCAAGAAATCTCCCGAAATATCTATCACTTTTATCGGAATAGCTGCATCACTAGAGGCTTCTTTGACTCGTTTTTCAAAACGATTAATGTCCCGGGAGGCAAACGGCATGATAAAAGTCACACCGAAAACTTCTATCCCCTCTTCCATAACAACTTTTGCGGCAAGAAGGCTATCTAATCCGCCGGATATCAATGCTATGGCCTTTTTATCCATGCTTTTTCCCAATTTGCCTAAGCATCTCCATCCAGGCTTTTATCTTTTTCTCATAACCCAGATCTGTCGGGGTATAATATTTCTTTTTCCTTCGGACATAGTCCTGTTTTACGTAATGTCCTTCATAAGAATGTGCGTATTTATACCCGTCCCCATGTCCCAGTTTCTCCGCCCCTGGGTAATTTGCATCTTTCAGGTGATCAGGCACTTCCTGGGCCCTCTCCTCCTCAACATCTTTTATGGCCGTTTCTACCGCCATATAAGAGGCGTTACTTTTAGGAGCGCATGCGACATAAACCGTTGCCTGCGCAAGAGGTATCCGCGCTTCCGGCAGCCCCACAAAGTCAGCCACCTGCATAGCGGCATTTGCAACTACCAAAGCATTTGGATCGGCGTTACCTACATCTTCAGAAGCGCATATTACCAGGCGTCTTGCGATAAACCTGAGATCTTCACCGGCGACAATCATCTTGGCCAGCCAATAGAGCGCCGCATCAGGATCTGAACCGCGCATGCTTTTTATATACGCGCTTATCGTATCGTAATGGGCGTCCCCATCACGGTCGTATACCACGGCTTTTTTCTGGATGGATTCCTCTGCTTCTGTAATTGTTATCTTAATAGTACCGTCTTTTTGTGAATGGGTAGTTAACACTGCCACTTCCAAGGCATTTAATGCCCTTCTGGCATCTCCGTCAGAGATTTTTGCAAGATGCTTGAGGGCCCTTTTTTCTATCTGGATCTTTTTATCCCCAAGCCCTTGTGTTTTATTCTCAAGTGCTTTCTCCAGAAGCATAGTAATTTTTTCTTCGTCCAGAGTTTTAAATTCGAAAATCTGGCTTCTGGAAAGAAGTGCGGAATTTACCGTGAAAACCGGGTTTTCTGTGGTCGTTCCGATCAAAAGAACATTTCCCGCCTCTACTTCCGGCAGGAGAACATCCTGCTGGGCTTTATTGAACCTGTGGATCTCGTCCAAAAGTAGTATAGTCCTTCGTCCGTCGAGTGTTTTCTGCTTTTTGGCACCGTCAATAATCTTCCTCATCTCGGCAACGTTACTGGAAACGGCATTTTTTCTTATAAAATGCGCCCCGGTCCTCTTTGAGATCACCATTGCAAGAGCTGTTTTACCTACGCCTGACGGCCCGTAAAATATCAATGAGCTTAAGCGGTCCGCCTCAATTGCTCTTCTTAAAAGCCGTCCTTCGCCCATTATGTGCTCCTGTCCCACGAAATCTTCTATTTTTCCAGGACACATCCTTACTGACAAGGGGACAGTTTTATCTTTATCCATTCCATCTTGAAACAAATCCATGTTTTTCATTATGTTATCGGGTTAATCTTTTTAGAAAAAACAGGGCCGGAGAAAAATCCGGCCCTGTATCCATCAAGTCGTGTGCAGGAAAAGAATTGGTGGCCTGGTAATCCAGGTGGGTGCCCTCCTGACAGCCTCACAAGGTCATCAGAGTTAGACTCCCAGTTCTATCATGTTGGCCCAATTCATACAACCCGCTTCACGGGCTCGACAGACCTTTCAGCTTTTATTGTATCACCTTAAAGATACCGCTGCAATGGTAATTTGAGAGACGGATGTTACCGGAATCCGACTTTGAACTGTTTTATAAGAGCTTCTTTGATTTTTGAATGAACGGCTTCGACTTCTTCATCCGTAAGAGTGCGGGTATCCAATCCGTAATCAATACCGTAAGAAAGACTCCTTTTATCCGGAGGGATCTGCTCCCCTTCATAGACATCTAAAAGTTTAACTTGACGGATTATTTCTTCTCCGCTTTCTAGGATTGTCTTCCGGATTTCCGCAGAAGCAAGAGCTTTATCACAAAGGATGGAGATGTCTCTTGAGGACGAGGGGAAGCGGGCAACCGCATGATACCTGTTTGTCAAAACGGATTTTTCCAGAATTTCGTCCAGCTTAATCTGGCAGATATAAACCGGCTGGTCAATATCATATTCATTTAAAAGTTTTGTGCTCACTTCGCCGAGGAAACCGATATGCTGGCCGTCACCTTCAAGTTTCACCCCGGCGCAGCTTGCAAGAAAGTCTATTTGCATCCTGGAGAAGTCTGCTGAAAGCCTCAGAACCTTGAGGGTTTTTTCCAGAATCCCTTTTAAGTCGTAAAAATTCGCCCCTCTCTCGCCTTCCTGCCAGTTAGACCGTAAAGTCCCGCTTAATCCTATAGAAAGCGCCGGAACTTCTGAAAATTCTTTGCCCCTAGCGCAAGAATAGATTTTCCCTATTTCAAAAAATCCAAGGTCTTTATTTTTTCTGTTTATGTTCCACGAAATAGCTCTGAGCATCCCATCCAGAAGCTGCGGGGTAAGTATTTTCTGTTCCTCGGAAAGCGGATTTTTTAAACTGACAGTGTCCTTTGCAATAGATGAAAATCTTGTACTTGTCGCCTCACTTATCAGGCTATATGTCATGATTTCGTTTAGCCCCGCAGCGGAAAGAGTTTCATATAACTTCTCTAAGACCTTACGGGGGTGCTCTTTTCTTTTAACCTGCGGGATGAATTTTGTCATTGTCGCGGGGACATTATGATACCCGTATATCCTGGCGACTTCCTCAACCAGGTCAACCTGGTTCTTTAAATCTTCCCGGAAGGTAGGAATCCCTACCGAAAGATTCTTGCTGCCTCTCCCTGAAACTGTCATCCCCAGTCTTTGGAAAATACGTTCCACTTGCTTTTTCTCCAGTCGCTCGCCTAACATCTTCCCGGCTTTTTCTATGTCAAACTCTATAACTTTTTTTTCTATATCACTCTTCCCGGCATCATAAAACTCACAGATCTTCCCGCCGGTCTCTTCGGCAATGATAGATGCGCTGCGGTCAGAGGCTCTGGCTATCATCCCCTTGTCTACTCCGCGCTCAAAGCGATAGCTGGAGTCACTTGCAAGCCCCAGTGCCCTTGCTGTCTGCCGTATAGAAATCGGGTTAAAATAGGCGCTTTCCAAGAGTATAGTTTTAGTGCTTCCGGTAACTTCGGTATCCTTCCCTCCCATGATACCGGCAATCGCTATGGGTCTTTTACTGTCAGCAATAACAAGCATCCCGGGCCTAAGCTCTCTTTCTTCTCCGTCTATGGTGACAATCTTCTCGCTTTTTACGGCTCCCCGTATAATGATTTTGTCTCCCTCTATTTTGTCTAGATCAAAAGCATGTAAAGGCTGGCCCATTTCCATAAGACAAAAGTTTGTTACGTCCACCACGTTGTTTACGGGGCGTAAGCTCACCGCAAGAATATGCTTTTTTATCCGGTCGCTTGCTTCTTGAACCTGAACACCGGTAATAACCCTGGCAGTGTAGCAAGGGCAGAGATCATTGTTTTTTATGATACATTCCACCCTCGGCCCTTTTGCCCTCGCTTCTTTCGCAGGAATCTCCATGCTCGGAAGATGCAAGTCCGTATCAAAGACAGCGGAAGCCTCCCTTGCCAGCCCGATAATGTTAAGACAATCCGGCCTGTTGGACGTGATCTCAAGGCTCATAACCTTATCTCCGCCCACTTCCTCTATCGCTTCTACCTCTGAACCGGACATGGTAAGCTCTTTTGCAAGCTCTTCAGCGCTTACGTTTATATTTACATATTCTTTCAACCACTGGTAACTGAGTTTCATGCTTTAGCCTTTTTATTTAAACTGGCGCAAAAACCTTATGTCATTCTCGTAAAAGAGCCTTATGTCTTCGATCCCGTAAAGAAGCATCGCTATTCTTTCAACTCCCATACCGAAGGCGAATCCGGTATATTTATCCGGATCGTACCCTACAGCCTCAAAGACTTTCGGGTTTACCATGCCGGCTCCGAGTATCTCAAGCCATCCATTACCGGAACATACGCGGCATCCTTCACCTTTACAGATTATACAAGAAATGTCGACTTCGGCACTTGGTTCAGTAAAAGGAAAGAAATGCGGACGCAGTCTCATCTTGATGTCTTCTCCGAACATGCTTTTGCAGAAAATGGAGAGCACGCCTTTAAGGTCCGAGAACTTCACGTCTTTATCTACCATAAGACCTTCAACCTGGTGGAACATAAAAGAGTGCGAGGCATCTACCGCGTCGGGCCTATAGACCCGCCCTGGCATAATGACTTGGAAGGGCGGCGCCTGGTTTTGCATAACGTGAACCTGGACATTGGATGTATGACTGCGCAAGAGATACTTATCATCAATATAAAACGTGTCGAACGCGTCACGCGAAGGATGGTCTAGCGGAATGTTTAATGCTTCGAAGTTATAAAACTCCGACTCTATCTCCGGGCCTTCGGCAATCCTGAACCCAAGTGAAATAAAGATCTCATTTATCCGTTTAGTTGTACTCGTTATCGGGTGTAGTGTGCCTACTCTAGGTTCTATCCCGGGAAGAGTAACATCTATCCCGGCACCTTTTTCCCCGGCGTCGCTTTCCAGACTTTCTTTAAGTTCTTTAAGTCTTTCTAAAAACTCATTTTTTAGCGTATTCGCCACTTTGCCGGCTTCCCGCTTTTCTTCAGCAGCAAGATCCGCAAGGGACCGTAAAACGTTAGTTAATTCGCCTTTACGCCCGGTGAATTTTATTCTTATTTCCTCCAGGGTTTTTATGTCCCGGCATTTTGCAAGAACCTTTTCAAAGTCTTTTTTTATCTTATCAAGCTTGTTTAAAATTTCCATTTTACTTCTTTTCCGGCATGTTTTTACTATCTATCCCTTACCTTTAATAACTTCTATTTTTTTAATCTCTTCTATCTTTTCGTTTTCGCCGAAAACTACTAAGATATCTCCTTTTACAAGAACATCATCCGCCTGGGGGGTAACGTTTATCTTTTCCTCCTCAATCTCTTCGCCTTCCTTAAGAGCCTTTACTTTTTTCTTAACGGCTATCACATTTACACCGTATGTTGCTCTTATATCAAGTTCCCTTAGACTTTTTCCGATAAACTCGTCCGGCACAATAAGCTCAATAATACTTGCCCCGCCGGAAAGGCCTATATGATCGAGTACCGTATCTGACAGCGATATGAGAGTATCCGCGATCCTTACGCCGGTATCTTTTTCAGGTAAAACAACTTTGGTTGCTCCGATTTTTGCGAGGACCTTCTTATGCGCAACACTAATAGCTTTACATAATATTACGGGAATGCCCAGATCCTTAAGCATTAGCGTTATGAGAATACTGGATTCGACATCCGTTCCGATAGCACATATCGCCACATCAACGTTCTGGAGGCCCACTGACTTCACGGCTTTTTCATCGGTAGCATCAAGGCATACCGCCTTTGTTACGCCGTCCATAACCTCATGCACCAGTTCCTCGTTCTTGTCTATCGCAAGTACCTGCTGCTTTTTCTCAGCGAGCCTTAGCGCCACACTTGAGCCGAACCGCCCTAACCCGATAACAGCGAACTGCTTCATTTTAATCCTCCTATCCCACCATTATATTTTCTTCGGGGAAAATATACCTATCCGTTCTTTCGCGAACAGCAACAGCCAGGGCAAGGGTAAGCGGCCCTACCCTGCCGGCAAACATAGTGGCGATTATGCATAATTTACTGAGATTATTAAGCCCGCTTGTCACGCCTGCCGATAGTCCCACAGTCCCAAAAGCGGATGTCACTTCGAACAAAGATTTTATAAAAGAGCGTCCCTCCGATCCGCCTCCGCTCAAGTACACAAGCAGCATCGTAAAAACAAAAACCCATGAAAGAGCCAGAAAAAATATAACCAAAGACTCCCTGATTACCTGTTTAGGGATAGAACGGTTAAAAAGCATCGCGCGTCGCCTGTTTTTCATCATGCTTAAGACAACTGCTATAATAACCGCAAAAGTGCACGTCTTTATCCCTCCTCCCGTAGATCCCGGAGAGGCCCCTATAAACATCATAAAGACCAGAGACATCAGCGAAGGCGTCGAAAGCTGACTCGTAGGCAGCGTATTAAATCCAGCTGTCCGGGTTGTCACTGCCTGAAAAACCGAACCCAAGAGACGCTGGGGCCAAGTCATAGCCCGCATGACATTGTCTTTTTCAAAGATAAGGATCAGAACGGCCCCTACTATTATCAGTGTAACTGATACGGTAAGCGCGATCTTTGACTGCAGGCTCATCCTTCTAGCCGTACCGCGCCTTCGAAATAAATTTATTATGTCCATTACAACTATGAACCCTATCCCGCCGAAAAATATGAGAAGTATCATAACCAGGTTAATACACGGATCTGCCTGGAACTGCATGAGGCTGTCTCTAAACAGCGAAAAGCCCGCGTTACAAAACCCTGAAACCGCGTGAAAGACCGCCTGTTGCACCGCTTCAAGAACGCTCCAATCCGTTATGGCCCTCCACCTTAAAAATAGAAGGAGTGCCCCAGTCGTCTCGGCGGTAATCGTAATACCCAGTATATACAGAATGAGTTTCTTAAGCCCCAGGATATTGTGCCTATCCAGAGTGCTTCTTATGATATCTGTCTGGTGAAAGCCGATTCTTCTGCCCAGTAGAACCGCGAAAAGAGTCGAGAACGTCATTATCCCGAGTCCGCCTGCCTGAAAAAGAGCGAAAATAACCCATCTTCCGAATACGGAGAAATAAGTCCCCGTGTCTCTTACAATAAGACCCGTAACACAGGTAGCGCTGGTAGCGGTAAAAAGACTGTCCGTAAGGGATAACCTCCCCGGCCCCTGTGTGGCTATCGGCAGAGAGAGCGCAATCGTCCCGATAGCTATCACGCACAGGAAACTCACAATTAATAGCTGCGGAGGGGTTAACCTTCCCATGAATTTACCTATACTTTAACCTTTTTAACAAGCGCTTTAAACCCGCCCCTGTCATTTGCCGCAAGTTCCGCCAGAATCTTCCGGTTAAGTTCTATCTTGGATTTTTTGAGACCTGCAATAAACTTGCTGTAAGAGATCCCTTCGTCTTTACAGGCTGCTGTAATGCGCGTGATCCAGAGAGCGCGAAAATCGCTCTTTTTCCTCTTCCTGTCAATATAGTTTGCGATCATGCTTTTTCTGACAGCTTCTTTTGCGATTCTAAACAATCTGGACCTTGCCCCACGCTGCCCTTTCGCAGCTTTAAGAGCTTTTTTTCGTCTTCTACGCGAACTTGCCGCGTGTTTTACTTTAGTCATGACTTCTCCTCCTATGTTAAAAGTCAAATTCTCT
>Ga0180437_10001912_pt1 | contig 34628 bp, 36 predicted proteins | sample SS_ome_4_FD_132410 | JGI IMG/M metagenome (GOLD analysis project Ga0180437, IMG submission 132410) | Hypersaline lake sediment archaeal communities from the Salton Sea, California, USA - SS_3_D_1 metaG | ecosystem: Environmental > Aquatic > Non-marine Saline and Alkaline > Hypersaline >... | reverse complement strand
TTGCGATAGGGAAGAATAGCCCGCACAGGAACATCATGGGGAACCGGAAGAAGTTCGAGAACGTCTGCGCTTCGAAGACCTCGCTCACCGACACGGCGATGAACAGCCCAAGGAAGGTTGAGGCTACAGCGATCATCCCGACGGCTGGGACAACGGCGCGCCATGCCACGTTCGAGAGGTCCGTCAGAAACGCCGCAATCACGACCGGCACGAAGGCGTTGGCTATCCCGAACGCTATCGCTCCCGCGGTCTTCGCCAGCATCAGGAGCTCCAGCGGGATGGGAGCGAGAAGCAGGCGTTCGAACGAGCGGCTTTTCTTCTCGAAGGTGACCGTCACCGACAACATGGAGGTCGTGCCGAAGAGGATGGAAACTGCCACAACGCCGGGAAGCAATGCCCGGACGCTCTCGAGACCGCTGCCGGACCTGATGAAAAACATTCCCGTCCAGGCGAGCGGAAAGATCAGTCCCCAACTGACGTTCGGCGGCTTCAAGTAGTAGGTCCGCATGTCCTTGACCAGGATGTTCCAGAAGGCGATCCACCGTTTCATGAGCCGCCTCCGCCTTTCTCCTTTTCCTTCCGCATAGCCTGCGCCTCGATGCCGGTGATCCGGACGAACACATCCTCCAGTGAGGGCCGGAGTCTGCGGGCTTCGGCTACCTCGATCCCGTCCTCCTCCAGGAACCGCACAAGCGGACCGACACGAACCGGCTCGCCGGATTCGACGCGCACCTCCCCAGAGGAAATGGTCTGAAAGCTGTGATGCGGAAACTCTGAGGCGAGCTTTGCGCATAGGTCCGCTCCGGAATCAGAGACGGAAAGAAGCGCCGCGTGCGTTTCCTGGACAGGCTCCATGAGATGTGCAACGGTGTCGGTTCGGACAATCCGTCCGCTCAGGATAAAGGCGATGCGGTCGCACAGCCGTTCGGCCTCCTCGATGTAGTGCGTGGTCAAGAAAATCGTCGTTCCTGCCCGGTGCAGGTCGGCGATAAGCTGCCGAATCTGGCGGGAGCTCGCCACATCGATGCCCGTGGTGGGCTCGTCCAGGAACAGGATCGAAGGCCGGTGGATGATTCCCGCCGCGATGGTGAGCTTACGCTTCATCCCCTTGGAATAGGCGGCGAACTTCCGATCCGCTGCGTCGGCAAGACCGAACGCGTCGAGGAGCTCCTGTGCCCGCTCTCGGCGTTCATTCTTGCGAATGCCATAAAGTGCCGCACAGAAGCACAGGTTCTCGAAACCCGTCAGCTCGGGATACAGGTTGTTCTCCTCCGGAACGACACCGATCAAGTGTTGTGCCGCCTTCGGATTGCTCGTGCAATCGATGCCCCCGATCCGGATCGTCCCTGCGTCCGGCCTGGCCAGGCCGGTGAGCATGTTGATGGTGGTGGTCTTGCCCGCACCGTTTGGTCCGAGAAAGCCGAATAGCTCGCCGGGGAGCACCGCAAAATCCACCCCCGCCACGGCCTGCACCTCACCGAACCGTTTCGCCAACCCGCGCACCTCGATGGCCGGCCTGTTGTCAGCATCCATTCTCGTTCACCGTGCCTTCTGCCCGTGTCGAGACGATGTACGTACCCTGATCGGAGCTCCACTCGCGATGAATATACCCGTTTGTTTCCATGCCCCTCATAACCTCGGCAAGATCATCGAGATCGCCGGACAACATATCGACAATCTCGTCTTGCCTCATCGGACCGCCGTGTTGGCGCAACATGGACAGAATCTCTCGCTGCTCGTACGGGAGGTTCCTACGCTCTACGGGCGTCAATCCGTCCGATGCTATGGTTCGGCGGTGGATGAGCCACAGGATAACCGCGACCACGCCTATTAGCGCAACCACAATAACGCCGATCATGCAGGGATGAATTGTCAGTGAGGTGTGGTGTCCATGACCCATGATCACGTCTCCTTTCCCTGAAACAGGGTTTAATTCGCCCCCCCTCAAATCGTCACCAACCTGTCTGAGTCGCGCACGATCTCGTACTGATCCCTCAGTGTTGAAAGCGGGCAGACTTCGGAACCTTCGGAACTCCGCAGTTTCAAGCAGGCCCCGCAAGCGAGGAATTGGCCGCCCGCGTCCAGAACTTTTTGCGCCTGCCCCTTGACGTCAAACTTCGGATCCTCGATCTGGTCGATTTCGACGCCCATGCCCGAGAGAAAAATGCGCACCTCATCACCTTGTTCCAGGCTGTAGAGCGCCAGGCGCAAGACGTTGAAGACAGTCTCGGCACCGGTTTGGGTGATGATCATCCCGAGTTTCATCAGTTTTTTCCTTTCCGTTGGCGAGTCTTGCTTGGGGGAAGACAGGGATGCCCCTTGGCGTCACTGTGACATTGCTTGATCTGCTCGGGAGAGCAGTCTTCCGGTCTGCCTTTCAATTGCTCCGGCTTCTCACAGCATTTGCGTTTCTCACACATACTTGTCCTCCTTTGGTTGAGTTACCGCGCGGATACTTCCCCGCTTTCCAAAAAAAGAGATAGCCACCCTCTACTCATCCATCTCTAGTAATTGTTTCGCCGTCTTGTTCCACTCCGCCAGTGTTTTCTCGTTGACGTGGTGGTGGACGAAATAGCCTCGTTTCTCGGCCGTCACGATGCCCACGTCCCGCAGGATGCGCAGGTGCTGTGAGACGGCCGCCGGCGTGATCTCAAGCGCCCGCGCGAGCGCGTTCACGCACAGGGAGCGGTGCTTGAGCAGCTCGATCATCCGCACGCGCTTCTCGACCGAGAGGACTTTGAAAATCCGAGCAAGTTTTCCCGAATCTTTCATGCTTCCGCCTGTAATTAAGTGTCCATGCAGATACTTTACCAAAAAGAATTCTGGGTGTCAAGCGGAAAAATCACGGATGCCACCTACGGAACGAAGCACCATTGGTTTGCGGCGAGGGCATATCGTCGCGCTGAAGGCTCTGTCTTGTCTCTCAGTCACTATCACCGCACCGTACATAAGGTTTCACGTCGCACTCCCGCACGATGAACTGCGTGCCGTTCTGCGCCTTGCACTCTCGACCGACATCGTCAGTGATGCCGTGTTCCTCAAGCCATTGTTGCTCCGCTCGCTCTGCTGATTCTCGCTTCAGGAACGCATTGACCTCGTTCACCATGCCCTGAAACAGTTCCACAATAACGTATACAGTCATTTGAATCACCTCCTCATTCGCAGATATCTTCCAGCTGCACTACATCGCCGAACTGCGCGAAATCATCACACGTTTGGGCATCATCGAACAGGATGGTCAGTGTCACTAGTCCGTGTGCCTTCAGCTGCGGTTTCAAGTCATCGGACATTGACGCGTAACCGTCAGTGATGATGACTGCCTTGTCAAAGCCGCGTTCGAGGATGGATTGGGCGATGCAGTTGAAATCTGTGCCGAACGTGGTCTGGATGTTGCCTTTGAGCAGTGTTTCGAAGGATGTTTCGACCACCTTGTTGCTGAACTGGAAGATAGTCGGGATCTCCCTCCTCAAACTCTTTAGTATTCCCAGTATCTTCGGCAAGTACTCGTTGACGCTGCCTGAGACATCGAGGTAGATTGCCAGTCCTCGGTCCCGTCTCTGCGGCTTGCTGAGCCGGTTATGGAAGTAGCAGGGCCATATGCCCGATGCCAGCAACACTAGGTCACGCTTGGATGGGTGGACAGGGATAGGTGATACGCTAATACGCCTGTCTTGAAACAGTTCCTTGAACCTGTCAATCTTCCGTTTTGTCGCGAACTTCTGTAGCAACACCTTTCTGATGGATAGATGTATTCGCAGCGCTTCCATGAACAGTTCCATCAGGCTCTCGTTATACCCTGCCTGCTTGCCTGAGGTTTCGCGAAGGCTCCTCTTGATATCTTCAGCAAACCGCGTGAGTACTTCCTGTGGCAAGCTACCGAGGCCGTCACCACAATCACCTGTGCCATCATGTGTGCCGAGCAGCATGACTGCGTCCATATCCTCTGTCTGCGCTAGTATCTTCAGCGTCTGGATAAGCTCACCCGTGGTCATCGTGTCTTCGATACGCCTCATCTCGGGGTAGAGCTTCTCGTAGACGCGACCGTAGCGGCTGTTCTGCATCCGGCTTGACGGACGCATCAGACCGTCCAACCCTTTCGGGCAGTGCGTCTTCTTGAACAGGTTGCCCTCACGCGATTGCACCGGGTAGAGCGTGCTGATTACCGCGTTGATAATCGCGTCAGCAGCGATATTCTCTATCTTGCCGCTATCGTAGATGAAGTGGCCGAACATCGGGTGGAGCAGCTCGTGGAAGATGAGGCTGAACATGTCCTGCTTGCAGGTGACGTACCTGGAGACGAACCCCGGGTTGTACGCGAGCACACCGTCTTTCGCGATGCCTGCGGTGGGATGCTCCTTGTCCTCGCGCACCTCGGTGATGAACGAGGCAACGAAACTGTCAAAACCGAGCGCTTCTTTCAACACCTGTCTCACAAGCTCCAGTGTGATCTTCATTGTGAACTACCTCTCTTCCATCATGTGCAACGACGTTTTCTCCGGAACCTCCACTGCAACCGGGATGACCTCAAAATCGTTTGGAGGCAGCACCTCGCTGAGGTTCATTTCAAGGACTGCTTTGGCGTCCTCTTGGCTCTGCCCTGATTGCACTACCAGCACTGCCAGGATAAAGGTCTTCATTGTGTTTCACCTCCTTGTTGTTCCTGGCCAGAAACTCGTCCACTGCCTCGCGGATGAGTTGTGTCATGGGTTTCTGTATCGATTTCGCCAACAGGTACAACTGTCTCACCTGGTCGTCTCGTATCTTCGGTTGATACATGATGGGTTACCTCCAGATTGGCGCGAGCAGCGGGACGGCGGTCTGGTTGATCCTTCAGTGCACGCGGAAGACGACGTCTCCGGTGTCCTGGCGGAAACAGTATCCGCAAGCAAGACACGAATCTTCTTCCTCGGTCTGATTGCTGCACAGGATGCCCCGTGCGCGAGGGTCGGTATCGACGAACGCAACGCGCCAACCTTCAGGCGGGAGCGGCATGGTGGGGTCTGTGGAGGCGATCAGCTGGACGTTGGAGAGCGCTCTCAACTGCTCTAAAGGTGCCAGCAATTCAGGATGTGACCACGATCGGGTGTACGCCCAAAATTTCGTTTGCGGAAATGCTGAACATATCTCCCACCATCCCTCGATGTAGGATTGAGCGAAGAAGTCGCCGCTCACATGTATCCTGAAACAGGACAATATGCGAGGTAGGACGCCCACCAGCGTTCTAACAAATCTCTTGGTATCTTTCGCGAGCGCCAGATTCCGCGCATAGGCGCGTCGGCAGGCAGGTCGGAGCCTCTCGTACCGGTACGCATAGCAGTGTTTCAAACACCAACGGCTAGCACCGGGGCAGGTCGTCATGCTTGGCAGGCTGAAGTTGAAGATCTCGCCTACCTTCTTGTTGCCTTCTCCAAGACTTACTCCGAATAGACGCATGGTGTATCTCCTTTCTCAAAGAAGCTAAGGGCAGACCACAACGTTGCTCTGGTTGCAGCCCGCCCTTCGTCAAATGATTGAGTGACTTTGATATCGCCGGTTAAGAAACGGCCTGTGTGGGAGGTTTAGCGGTGGGAAGGCGCCTCAGGCTTTCGTTCCGGGTAGTCTTTGTAGTACTCCTCCTCGAGGGCTTCGGGGAACTCATCGCGCAAGGTCTCAACGGTGAGCGATAGATCGAGCACGCGAAACGTTCTACCATCATCAAGGTGCAGAGTTGTCATTATCCCGAATACCTCGTTGGAGAACGTGACATCAGTGATGCGCTTTCCGAGTAGCTGGTTTTTCAGAGATTCGAGATGCCTTTTCCCCTCTGTGCTACGCAAGAACCTCGCGCAGTCGTTCGCGTCACATAGGTCTCCCATCATTTACACCTCCTCAAACTTGCGGACGGTCTCGCCGTCCACAGTCACGCGTTTTGTCTCATAGGAACGATCCATCCATCTGCAAAGCCTGTCCAGCACTTCCTCTAATGTCTCTGGGGTGTAGTCCAGCATGAGGCAGCTTCTCGGATATTGCCCGTCGTGCTGCTGGAAGAATCCGCCGCGGAAGCCCTTGTCGCGGTAGTGTTCGAGTGTGAACCGAGCACGCCAGACGAAGATTGAATCGTCGCCTTCACGGGATCTCATCCATTGATCGCCACCATCTGCCAACTCTTTGAAATGGCGGAGCCGCTCCAGTACTGCTTCAGGTACATTCCTTCGCTGGGCCCAACCGATGTACACGCACGAGCCAATGCCAAACGCCTTGCTGCGGGTCTTTGTGACGATGTCCCAGACAACCGGATTCGCATCAGCCCATGCTATGACCTGAGCCAAGCGGGGATCAGTTGTAGCAATCTCCGGTCGTACGTCAGACCGGAAGGTCCAGCAAGTGATGGTGTATTGTTGTGTCTTCATTTCTCTTTCTCCTGGTCGTGTTCTATGGCCGAATCGCGAGGCGGCAGCTTGTTGCCTCGTTCCTGAGCATACCGCCATACTCAACACGCACCCCTTCTGGAAGCATCTCCTCATTGGCCGCTGCAAAGCGGCAGGCAGCTTCCTTTGCTTCCTCCTCGGTTTGTGCACCGGTGACGAAGTATGTCCGGATGTGCTCCACAGTGACCTCGTAACCAGCGCATTTCACGCATAGCTCGTCCTCGTCGCCGCAGTTCGTGCGCTGGCTCTCTGCCGTATCGCGATCCGGGTAAGGCCCGTCCGGAACGTTGCCGAATCTGTCGGTGATATAGAATCCAGGCTTATCCGGTAACATGGTCCCCGGCCTCCTTTTTCCAATGTTCGGAAGAGGGCAGAACCTCAAAGCTCTAAGCTCTGCTCCTTACCAGGCTTCGGTCGTGTTTCAATCTACCCTGTAATACCACCTCTTTCCGGATGGGGACTCGCAGAAATCCCATACGTTGCCGTCATCTGTTACGGGCAGCCCGAAGGCAAATCCCGTGATGATGCCCTTGCGCGTCATCTCCTCGGTGTCTATCACCTCCGCATATCTTTTTCTCAGCTCATCAACGAACTCCTCATCAGACGGCGCGTTGCCCTCGATGAGCTCCCACTCATCCGGATTCCAGTAATGCGGATAAGGAGAAGAGAGCTCTACATGATGGCCTGGACATGAAAAGGTCCTCTGTCCGGAAAGGTTTTCGATAGCCTGCTGTCTAGTGTGGTTACCGATATCCAGCCTGATGGTACACCCGCACTTCTTGCACGTTCCTACGAGTAACATGGTTCTCCCTCCTTTGACGCTGGTCAACGCCAGACTCCTCTTCGAAAGGGAAGACTCTACCGAAGACAGAATGCAACGGTTCTTCGAGCCGGTAGTGTTGTAAAGACCGATAGAAATCGCTTTGCAGCGGTTTGTCCCTTCTGGTCGTGGCTCTCGCGAGATACAGCTGGAGCTAAGAAAGAGACCGACTAATCGAACCACGCAAGACATCGGCGGTTGTTATCGGTTTCTGTTTCTCGTTGCCGGATTGGTGGTTCGATGCGGTGGGTGCGGTTGCATCTCGCGTTTGCGAGCTTGCCGGGATGATTACATAGTTCAACCAGGCGTTTTGGAAACGAATTTGTTTTTTGAAGAGCATGATCCGGTCAGGTGATTGGAGGATACACGGGGGACCACTCCAAGCATGGCTTGTGGTTACTGACGGGGTCTGATTTCTCCCTCGAGTGTCTTCTTGAGTACCCTGAGATAGCCTTTCGGCTGGTATTCCACCTCAGGAAGAGCGCTTTCGGGGGCCAGTTTTTCCTCATTCTCGCGTAACCTCTCGAGTCTTACATCGACACGGCGTCCTTCGATACAGTGATTTACGAACCTGAGTTCTTTATCGGCTAACATAATCGATCAGTTCACTTCGGCGTTCTTAAGGATGCCTCGCGCGCCGTGCCAGACGTGCGCAATAGTGCCCTTTCAGAGGCATAGCTTTAAATAGCTACCGACAAGTAGTGAATACCTTGGTGGGTAATATGGGCACATTGAAGCTTCGGCATGCATGGCACGATGCACGCGTTAAGACTCTATGGTTTGCCGAGACAGAAGACCTATGCGACCGGAACTGGAAGCGGAAGAGAAGAAGATCATATTGCAGGCACATTTTCTTAGCCGTGAGTATCTCCCGGGAAAGGCCATTGGTCGGGAGGAGCAGAGGCGCAAGCTTGAGATGTGCCTCTCGCCCATGAAGGAGGGTCAGGCGCCGTTGAATGCATGGCTTTACGGGTCTACAGGAAGCGGAAAAACGGTGCTTGCCAGAACCATTGCCAGAGATATGTGCGAGAACTCTACCGCTCGCTTCGCGTTCTATGTCAACTGCTGGGAAAGAGGTTCGTTTTACCAGGTAGTGCAGGCGATAGCCGAATCGCTGAAGGTCCTGGGTGCAGACGCGCAAGACACGAACGTGAAGCTCGAACGGATCAGGCAGGTCATCAAGGAGAGGCCGGTGGTGGTTATCCTGGACGATATAGACAGGGTTGCGCCGAGCGAGCGTGAACGGATCATCTATGGGATTCTGGGTCTCCCGCGCGCTGGTGTGGTGTGCATTGCCAACAAGGAGGAGACGCTCCTTTCGCTAGCCGATCGGACGAGATCAAGGCTCACTCCTGTGGTGATCGAGTGCCAGCCATACGCTCACCAGCAACTAGAGGAGATACTTTTCGACCGCGCGAAAAACGCTCTCGTCTTGCATGCCTGGAGCGAGGGAGTATTGGCCCGGATTGCTCAGGATGCGGGAGGTGACGCTCGTGCGGCACTTGAGGCTGTACGGCACGCTGCAGTGGCCTCAGAGAGCGCGGGGAAGAACAGAATCGCGCTGCGCGCCAGCACAAGCGCGCTGCGCGAACAGCCGCCGACACGACATGAGGAGATGCTGCAAAGGCTGTCCTATCACGAGCGTTTGATCTACGAACTGGCCATGAAGAATGAGCCAATCTTGACTACGGACCTGAGGCGTGTCTACGGTGAGTGGTGCCAGGAGAACGATATAACGCCCGTTGCACGTCGGACCTTCTCAAAGTATGTCAAACTGATGGTAGACCGCGGCGTACTCGGCCTCGACCGGCGAGCTGTCAGGGGCAAAGGACGGCTACTGATGGCGCCCGCAACCTAGACTAAATGCATACCGTGAGTTCGTTGTTCAGCAGCGTGGTTCCCAAGACGTGACAGTCACACGAGCGGCATAGTACCGTCTAGGGCTATCGAGCACCGGGGGGCGGGGCAAGCCAGGTCGGGCGGTCACCGGTGGTACAAGTTACTCTCTGTGCGCGAAAAATAATAGTTGACTTGACGTCCTCGGAAAGTTACAATGCAATCGGTCTCTGATGAGGCGCGTCGGGGGCGCGATGCTGCACAGGGAGAAGGACTGTGCAGGAGCTTGTCAGCCGCAAGGATCTCGGAACGACCATGGTCTACACTCACGTGCTAAACCGCAGAGGCAAGGGGGCGCGAAACCGTGAGCACGCCTGACAGTAAGATGCGAGCCTCTGCGTTCCGTGATTTTCTTGAGGATGCTCTTTTTCTCGAGCACTTAAGAGAGGCGCACAATTTGGGTTATCCATTTAGGGCAAAGCGCGCACTGCGAGGTCTTAAGAAGAAAGTAATTGCGATGCTTCAAGAATCACGATTTCGCGGGATGCTTGATCTTGTCTTTGGTAGCGTCAACATAGCTACTCAGCCCCCAGTACCTCATGCGGAGGAATGCGTCGGTGCAATTCGGGAAGGATATCTTCCTCCAAGCATCAACACAGCTCGTGTCTGGGGCCGACCTATGGCCAGATGGTTGCAAAGTTAATGCGGAGATCGTGTTTGCGATCCAAGAAGATGAGGAAACAAAGAACCGAAGCGTGCGGTGGTTCCGCTGGCGCTCCACCACTGCGGTTTAGTTGAGTCGTTCGGTCAGCAAATACATGGCCAAAGACTACGACAGCATCATCGAATACGAGAACGAGCATAGCGGCTTGGATTTCAAATCTGTTCAGTACGACAAGCCGAAACACGCGGAGCTGCTGAAGGACGTGATAGCCATGGCGAATGCCGACATCGATGGCGAGAGAATCATAATCATTGGAGTAAAGCACGAGCCTCACGGACAGCGTAAGATTGTCCCTATCCAAGATGCTGAATTTGTTGATGCTGCAAACTACCAACAGCTTATACGCGAGAACGTTGAGCCTGAATTACCGATCTCCTATGAGCCTTACCGGTACAAGGGTCAGCTACTCGGGGTGCTACGGCTGCTTCATTGTGAGGACCAGCCCTACATCCTTAAGAAGGATTTCGGGACCCTGAGAAGAGGGGATTGCTTTGTCCGCAAAGGATGCCATCAGGCCAGGGCGGGCCGCGGTGATTTGGACAGACTATACGAATCCCGCCGCAAGACTATGAAGTTCGCCGGTAGCATTAAGATCGGCTTCTGGGACACGGAGTATTCCCAAGAGATCACAGTCTCGCCTGTCGCGGCGGCTGAGCGACCCTCACAGAGGGCCGCTGAAACGATCCGGCGTATACTTGCAGAAAAGAAGAGACTGAGGGAGCGTCTCCGTAAGAATGGCTTACTGACCCGGGAACTCGTGCAGGGGCTGTCCGATTGGTCGTTCGGAAACGTTCCATACGAGAACCGGTCAATCGAAACCCTTGAAAAGAACCTTGCCAATGTTGAAGAGACATACCGGGAAGATGATATATACGAGCTCCTTGAAGTCCTCGCCTTTCGGCTAAACTTCGAACTGTTCAACGAAGGTGACGAGTACTTAGAAGATGCCACTGCGGTGGTTGAAATCCCGAAAGACGATAGTTTCTTCGTCTCCGATCGCATCATAGAAGAGCCGCAGGGCGATTATCTGTTACCACGAATTCCGGTTGCTCCTGCTCTTTATCTGAACTACCCGACTGTCGAGCGCGTCGGCGAAAGGATCCGCATCTCGCAGCACATTGGGGATATCAAACACCAAATGAGAGCTCAGGTTTTCGACGAGGATGTGAGGTTAACCCTATTTAGGGTACCGGATTCGGGCGAGGTTTCCCTGACGTTCAGGCTGTTCGGCAGGAATCTGCCAGTTCCGATCGAAAGAAAGCTCCGCATCAGGGTTAAGGAGGAGGTGACCGAACCAGACGCTCCGGCGGACTGACGCCGCTGAGCCCTGATCGTTTGTTCGACGGCACGACTGAGGATATGGAACGGATCGTCGCATTTGACGAAGCTGGCAATTCTGGCGGTAATCTCCTCGACCGTCACCAGCCAATCTTCGTGCTCGCATCAGTTTCACTGTCGGATGAGGATGCAGCACGCCTGCTACCGCAGCGTGATCGCGAGTACAAGTTCTCGGTACTAAAGCGCTCGGCCAGAGGGCGGCAAGATATCATTGGCCTTCTCGACTCGGACGTGCTCGCCGAGGACCGGTACCTCATATCCGGCTTCCACAAGCCGTTCATGGCCATCACAAAGATGGTCGATCTGCTCGTCGAGCCCTTGGCGTATCGCGATGGTGTTGATCTTTACGAACGCGGGGCCAACCTTGCCTTGTCCAATATGCTGTACTTTTGCCTGCCGGCGTTTCTCGGGCGCCGAGTATTCGACACCCTAGTTGAACGGTTCGTAGGTATGGTACGCAGTCCGAGTGAGCGCACCATTCAAAGGTTCTACCAGCTCCTTCAGACGGAATATCGCAAGCACGGGCCCGAGGCCTACGCGTCTGATCTGGCAATGCTGTTCGCCACGCGCGTGATCGCCAATGACTACATCTGCAAATGGGACAGTAGTGATCTGGATCCGGCGATACCTGCCTTTGTAGAGCACGCGTCGGTGTGGACGGGGCGCCATGGCGGCCCGTTCAGAATTGTTCATGACATGTCCAAGCCGATCGCAAATGAGCAGGTCGTTCTTGAGGCCATAATGTCGGCCACGGACGAGCGTGTTGAGATCGGCTACGACCGGCGCAAGATGGTGTTTCCCATTGCCGCCCGCGAGATAGAGCTGCTCGACTCGTCAACTTGTACACAGCTGCAGGTCGCTGACATCCTCGCCGGTGGCAGCGCGCACTGCCTGAAAACTGCAATGCTGGGTAGGAGTGACGACCTCGCGATGGCGTTGCTTAAGACCCGAGTTCTGTCTGGACAGTTTCGCCGCGTGTGGCCGGAATTGAAAGTCAGCCCAGAGGAACTTGGGACGGATGAGATTGGAGGTATCGATGCTATCGAGCACATGGGGGCATACGTCCGAAAGCGCCTTGGCCGCATACCACCCAAGGGCCAGCGCCGCAAGCGCTGAGCAGCGTCGTGCCGCATGGCAAGTCACTGGTGTGTCCTAGGTGCTGTCGTCCGCTAGTCGGTGGACTCTTACGAAATCAAACTGAAGTGATTGCTGATGTTGCCCTGTAGCATGGAGGTGGAGGGATGGTAAAGACTCGAACGAGTGAGGAAAGCGCCAGGAGATACGTGAGGGGCTGTCTGGAAGCATTCTTAGAGGGCAAGAAAGACCTGAGCTGGATTACGGCGGTGGTAAGACGGTCCGGTGTCCTAGAATATGAAGTAACGCTCCGCCAGGTATTTAAGGATCTCGGACGCTATGAAGAATCACCGCGCTACCAACAGGTCATCAGGGAATGCGAAAAAGAAGGATGGGTCTAGACTTGAAACACAAGGCGTATTTAGAACCTTGGTACTTGTTTCCAGGGTTGCAGTCGCGAGGGTGACAGGCTTCCTAGACAGCAATATCGCCAGATAGAGTTATAGGGGAACCATATGAGTCGTGGTTAGACATACTGACTGATTCCCAGATTGAGGTTACGATGAAGGACCAGCAGGATCATATTCCAAGGCATGCCAGCGAGGAGTTCCGTGAGGCTTTGCAGGGTGTCCTCCGTCACCCCTCCATCCCCAGAATTCGACGCCTTCTGAGGCGTCTCTTGGCTGTGTCAAAGCATCCAGTTGTCGCAGGCGTTTCGATTGCTGCAATAATTGCAGTTGGCGGGGCGATATGGAAGAGCAGGCGTGTGCTCTGCGCGGCAACCACCAGCGTATGGCAGTTTATTACAGATGTTCAAGTTCCACTATGGTTTGTTCTTGTGGTTACAGTGGCCTTGGCTCTACTGGCATGGATCTCGGTTCGGTCGTTCAAGACCAGCCTTGAGAATGCCCGAAACCCGCTTCTGTTGTCTAAAGAAGCCGAAAAGCTAGTTTGGGGTATTCCTCAGCAACTGAGTATGCTTCAAAGAACGATTCTGTGGTACCTGACGCTCAATGATGGTCATCTTCCTTGGGAGGGTCTCTTTTACCATTTACCCGCAAGGTATAACGTCGACCATCTCAAGAAAGGTGTCAAGGAGCTGGAACAACTTGGGCTGATACAGTCAAACGATACATTCATCTCTCTGGAAGCAGAGGGATGGGATCTTGTAATTGATTTCGGCTGGTATCACCTGCGAGCGAGACAGAAACGGAAACTCGCAAGAAGGCGTCGCTGTTCCTGAGGCGTTGCCTAACACATCGCCGAACCGGACCGGAGACAAGCTGTGGTGCGCTTAGCTCGGAGCCGCTATAAACGCACCGCTCACGAGGATTCTGCACCAATGAGTTTTGAAGAGGACATTGCGAAACTGAACGAGTTCTACTTCTTCCGCGAGTTCACGTTCTCGAAGAGCACTTTCCACCCTGCGCCCGAGCAGAAGCTGGAACTTGCAGACAGCCTCATCTGGCTAGATGACGTTCTGATTGTTTACCAACTAAAGCAACGCGACGCGCAAGACCGCACAAGTCCTGATAAGGAACGGAGATGGTTCGAAAAGAAGGTCGTCGGACAAGCCACTCGGCAGATCCGCGATACCCTGATGTATCTTCAGAATTATCGTGATATCGGCGTTCGAAATCACAGGGGACATACGTTCAACCTCGCAGCAGCCCAGACAGACGCTGCCCATAAGCTGGTCGTGTACCTACCGCATGACTCTCTACCGCAAGCGTGCAGGGAGAAGAAACACCACAGAAGTCGGACGGCCGGAGTGATCCATCTGATTCCAGCCAATGATTACTTAGGCATTCTCCGAACTTTGATCACACCTGCTGAAGTCGCTGAATATCTTAGCTTCAGGGAAGGGCTGATAAACCGATGGGAAAGAGAGTTGCTTGTTGTTCCCGAGCAAGCGCTCGTGGGGCAGTACCTGCACGGGGATTTACAGCAGAAGCCCCGTCTCGAGTTTGTAGATTACCTCCGAGCGCTCCAGCAGAGGCTTGACGAGTGGGATATGTCGGCTGTGATAAGTGCCTTTGCCGACCGTGTGACTAGTGACAACGCACCTACTGATTACTACCATATTGTCAGCGAAATCGCGAAGCTGACGAGGGATGAACTAAGGGAGTTCAAGTCCCGATTTGGATTGGCAATGGAAAGAGCGAAGGCGAACGAATTTGCGCGCCCGTATAGGATGGCATGTCCGCGCACTGCGTGTGGCTTCATATTCATTCCGTTGATTGAAGACCTTCTGCCGCATCGGAGTCAAGGTCTTCAGAATTTCACTTACGCGCACAAATATGATCTAAGACTGCCCAAGTGTATTGGAATCTCCTTTGCGTTGGAAGAGGGAAAGTGGTTTTCGATAGAGTGGTGCTACATGGAATTTCCTTGGCAGAAGGATCCCGAGTTTGAGGACAGGCTTCGTCGGGACAATCCACTCCGTAACGTTAGAGCAGCCGTCTTACAGCGATATACGTTTAAGCCCCTGGGGAAGTGAGGTCGAGCGGGATACGGTGGAGCTCTAACCACCCGGTGAACCGCGGACTGCTACGCGGCACGCGGCTGCTACGCGGCACGCGGCCGCTAAGCGTCGGGTTCGGGCTACGCTGGAGTATTGACACTGATGGCTTTCAAGATCTCAAGGCGACTACAGACTAGGATTGACAAGCTCCACGACCTTGAAACCCGCGTTCTCGGCCTCGCAGTGAAGATGCTGAAGGCATATGGAGGAGCCCACTACCCCTTTGACGAATTTGCCTTAGGAGCTATCAAAAGGACACTCAGCCAACTGTCAGCCTTTCGTGCCTTGATTGAGTCCGGCAACCTCATGTGTGGACGCGCTATTCTGCGAATGCAGTTGGATACGGCAATGAGATTCGCCGCGGCTCATTTGGCGCACGATCCGCACGACTTTGCCATTCAGGTCATGCGCGGTAAGAGAGTAAACCAGATCAGGTCTGCCTCAGGTCATAAGATGACGGACCGCTACCTGGCTCTCGAACTTGCGAAGAGGCATGAATGGTTCAAGCGAGTCTATGACACTACATCAGGCTACGTTCACCTATCCGAGATTCATATTTTCGGCGCCATCACAAAGATCGAGGAGCAAGCTAAGGAGGTCGAGTGGACACTTACTCCAAACGATTGGCACATGCCTGAGGAAAGCTTCATTGAGGCGGTGGACTGCTTCAGCGCTGCTACAAGTATCTTCCTCGAGTATCTCGAAGGCTGGGTTTTCACGAAGTCGAATCCGGAGCTCGTCAAGAAGCTAAAGGGCTCGGCGGAGGGCAGAGTTTGAAGAGCTCTTGCCTTACATGGGCATTGACCGGACAGGCTTTACCTGCTGGTCAGTCCAACTCGTTCTCTTTTCCTGATTCAAGAGACAGCTCGCCTGATCATCGGTCACCGCATCCTCCTCTTGGTTTTGAAGGACTGTACTAGGTGTGCCTCCCAATGCCTGCCTAGCACGACGGACGCGCGAGGTTTATTAGTCCCGGAATCTGAAAGCCCTCCATGGAACGAAAGAACCTCTCGGAGGAGTTCCAGAGAGAGTGGGAGGCGTTTCTGAGCGAGCGAGGGCACAATGTTGGCCTGCCGAAAGGAGTAGGCTGCGTGCTGGAGTCCAAGAACGCCGGGGGAAAGCGGTACCGATGGCTTCTGTTCACGGCACGAGGCAAGAGCAGGACGCTGAACCGGTTCGAGCTCGAGGACGTGAAACACCATTCAAAGCGAGCTCGCACTCTAAACGAGAGGGCATACGTTGTTGTCGCTTTCCAGAAGCCCGAATGCAAGGTGATCGTCATGCCCGCTGACAAGGTTCTCAAGAGGAAGCGCATCCTACCCAACAAAGGCGGCATCCCCTGGAGCGACTGAGTTACTCCTTCAGAGAGACCAGGATTTCTCATGGTTGAAGAGGAGGGGCGAAAGGAGAGAAACGATAGGCTCATTGCTAGCTCTGAGTCTCCACCATCGGTGCATAGAGGAACTCATGACAGCGCTGGCGGCGAGGTCAGCGGAATTCTTTCTGAACGAATCGAGAATCTGCGCGAGGCTATCGAGGAACTTGACGAGGCTCTGGCAAACAGGAAGGTGCTGAGCAAGAAGTTTCTCAAACAAATCGACGAGGAGATGAAGGAGATCCATTACCAGCTTGGCCACCTTAATCCGCCGTGGAAGACTGGTTTCTACCCGAAGCTCGAGTTCCTGCGGCTCAGCCTGCACAAGAGCCTCACGTCCAGGCAGAAGGACATCCGAACCGAAGAGCTCAAGTACTGGCAGGACGTGATAACCTTGCTCAAGGAGAAGAGGAAGTTCCTGGACGAATACAAATCGCTCCTGAGCACGAAGAGGAGGTTGGTCGAGTGAACATCGACGAAGTGTTCAGGAAGCTGAAGCCGGCGATGGGCGACAAGCTGGATGTTCTGTGGCAGGAGTACATCCTTTCCGACCAGGCGACACGTCAGCTGATCGAGAAGACGCTGCGAATCACACTTGCCCGGAGGTACGACGAGGCTTTTGACAGCGAGCAGGTACTTCTCGAGCCGCCTCCAGAGGAGTTGGCCCGGGGAGAGTACCCTCTCGGAATCATCCATTATGGCGAGGACCGATTCTATCCCTTCGGGCTCCGGGAACACGAGTTTATCCAGCACATTGGACTCTTTGGCCGGTCCGGCTCGGGAAAGACGAACGTGGCGTATCTGGTTCTGCTCAACCTGGTGAGGGCCGGGAAACCTTTTCTCGTGTTCGACTGGAAGCGCAATTACCGCGACCTTCTGAGCCTGCCGGAATTCAAGGACCTTCTTGTATTCACCGTTGGCAGGGACGTATCCGGTTTCAGGTTCAATCCGCTCATCCCGCCGCCCGGAACGCCTGCCACGGTGTGGCTGAAGAAGCTGATTGAGATAATGTGCCATGCCTATTTTCTGGGTGAAGGGGTCGCCGTGCTTCTGCTGCGGGCTATTGACGCGCTGTATCAGGAAAGCGGCATGTACACGGGCGAGGTGAGAAGATGCCCTACGATGGCTGACGTGAGGGACTGGCTCGTGGCTTACAGGGCGAAAGGAAGGGAAGCGGGCTGGATGGAGTCTGCGATGCGAGCAGTGGAAGTCCTCTGCTTCGGCGAGATGGGTAGTGCTCTCAATGACGACAGCTCCTTTGACATCGAACGGCTGCTTGAGAAGCGGGTGATCCTTGAGCTTGATGCGCTGACAAACTCGGACAAGACGTTTCTCATTGAGGCACTGCTTCTATGGATTCACCACTTTCGGATGGGGCAGAAGGAGCGGGAGAGGTTCAAGCACGCGGTAATCATCGAGGAGGCGCACCACATACTGCTGCGCAAGAAGCAGGAGGTGACCGGTGAGGAGACGGTGACGGACGTCCTTCTGCGAGAGATCAGGGAGCTCGGCGAGTGCATCATCTGCCTCGACCAGCACCCGAGTCTCATCTCCAAGCCGGCGCTGGGCAATACATACGCCACATTCGCCATGAACCTCAAGCACCGCGGAGACATCGCGATGATCAAGGACTGCCTCCTTCTTGACTCGGAGCAGGCGGGGTATCTGGGAAAGCTTGAGATTGGCTGGGCGGTGACCAAACTGCAAGGGCGCTGGTTCAAGCCATTTCTGGTGAAGTTCCCGCTTGTGACACTGGAGAAGGGTAGCGTGACAGATGCAACTGTTCGAAGTCATATGGAAACAGTAGATGAGAAATGGAGTGCGGTCGCGAAAAGCCATCGAAGCGTTTCCGGAGTTATTTCCACGCGAGAAGGTTTTTCCAGCGTTCATGGGCGCCAGAAAGAGGATATTCCGGCGATTTCGGTTTCAGAGAAAAGGGGTGAACAAAAGAAAGAATGCGCAATTAATCTGACAACGAAAGAGAGAGAATTTTTGAAGGACGTTTTGCAACATGCGACGTCATCGATTACTGAAAGATATCGTCGTCTCTGTGTGTCTTCGCGTATTGGTAATAACATTCAACATTCTCTTCTTGTTAAAGGTCTTCTTTCTTGTGCATTTGTTTCTTTTGATAAAGGACGTATTAAGGTTTTATGTTTAAAAGAGAAAGGAAGAGAAGTGCTTGGATATGATAGAGCGCATGCGACAAGGCATGGAGGCATAGAGCATCAGTATTGGAAGGAAAAGGTTGCGGCCAAGCTGAGAGAGTGTGGCTACACCGTCGAGGAAGAGTATCCAATTGGTGAAGGCAAGACCGTAGACCTCGTCGCCCGCAAAGACGGTAAGAGCATAGCCATCGAAATCGAGACCGGCAAGTCGGACGCAGTGTCGAATATCAGAAAGTGTCTCGAAGCCGGCTTAGACGTGGTTGTAGTCGTCACTATTGCTCGGGTGAAGAATCTGATCGAGCAGGAGGTTCGTGGTTTGGTACACGGAGGACAGGCCGTCAGGGTGCTGGAAGCTTGGGAACTGGTTGGTCATGAGGGCTGTCTTCTTGAGCATTAGTAGGAAATGGAAGTGGGTTAGGGAGACTTCGGACCGAACACGGGTGATACCAAACAGTGTTTCATCCTGCTTTCCCGTCGTGTCATGAGACAGCTGTCCTCCAGGCGCCGTGGTGGAGGGCGCGGAGGGACCGTGGCTGCTTGCTGGAACTCGTCTAAAAGAGCGCCGCGCAAGACGTGGGACGAGACAGATGCAGCCGGTCGTGATAACGGCCCACGATCCGCTTCTCTCATCCACGGCCTTGTCGAACATCATCCTCTCCTTCCGAGTCCTATCGCTGTTAACCATCCTCCCGCTCACGCAAGTGGTGTCCGTGCGAACACCCCAAGCATCAAGAAGCCGGAAGAAGGACATGTTTGGACCCCGGAAAAGAGAAGACGGTCTGGCAGGCTGTTAATCAGACGCAAAGTTGCCTCTAAGGAGCGACTCTCTGGTTGTTGCCGAGAATGCCCCTGATACCCGTCAAGGTATTCTCCATTTGCTGGTGTCAAAGAAGTTTTTGTCCGAAGCTATTTCTTATGATATACTGGAATAAACATATGCGGAAGACGTCCACTAACAACAATAAGCAAACCGCTCGGAGGGTCCGACAATGAATCTGAGTCGAGCGCTTGGAATCGTTTCTTTGGCCAGCCTTCTCGTTGTGTTGCCAACTTGCGGAAACGGGGCGGACAGAGAGGAAGGCTCATTAGGTCCTATCAAAATAGGTGTCGTGGCACTACTTACTGGCACACATGCAGTGTATGGCAAGAACGTTCAGGACGGAGTCGCTCTGGCAGTTGAGGAAATAAACGCTGCCGGAGGCATATCGGGAAGGAGGGTTGAGCTGATAGTTGAAGATGAGGGCTCGAGTCCGCAGACGGCCGTCTCAGCTGTGCAAAGACTCATTGATATTTGGAAGGTCCCTGCTATCATCGGACCCGTATCAAGTAGTGGAGTTATGGCCGCGGCTCCAACTGCTAACCAACGCAAGGTGGTGCTGCTTTCCCCTGGAGCGGCTTCCCCGAACATTACCGATGCGGGCGATTTCGTATTCAGGAACCGTGCTTCTGGTTCTGCGGAATCCTTGGTTATGGCTGAACATGCATATTACGCGCTCGGCATTCGCGAAATTGCGATCCTCCAAATAACCACCGACTATGGAGAAGGTTTTCGCAAGGTGTTCGAGGACCGGTTTAGAGAACTGGGGGGCAGAATACTGCTTGTAGAGTACTTTGATGCCGGCGGGGCCGACTTTCGAGCGCAAGTCCAGAAACTAATAGAGTCAGGAGCCAAAGCGGTGTTTGTCTTGGGCGTCCCCAAGGAGGTCGGGACAATAATGAAGCAGTCAAGAGAACTGGGTTTCTCGGCAACCTTTATATCAAATAACATGGAGAGCCCCGACCTTCTGACGACTGCTGGAGAGGCAGCAGAAGGACTGCAATTTGCTATTCCCGTTTTTGACCCCGAGAGCGGCGAGCCGCGAGTGCAGTATTTCACTAGGGAGTTTCGGGCAAAGTACAGTCGAGATCCAGATCTGTTTGCTGCAAACGGGTATGATGCTGTGTATATCTTGAAATATGCTACCGAGGTGGGTGGCCACTCCGCCGAAGGGATCCGTGATGCACTCTATGGGATGAAGGACTTTCCAGCGGTCAGCGGAGGTCGCATATCCTTCGACGAACATGGCGACGTGCGCAAGTCATTGACGATCAAGCAAGTCCGAGGTGGCAAGTTCGTCGAGGTCAGACTATGAGTCAGGACGTCACTTGTGTGCACGCAATGCCTGACCGCCTTTTTCGCGGTATGCCGGCCATTTGGGCTGGCGGCCAGTACGTTATCTGGAATGGGTTGAGGAATTGCACCTATACAGCTCAGAATCTCGATGTAGCGGGTTTAGAAACAGGAATTCCTGACATTCATTCTAGTACACGCAAGATATACAGCGATTCTCAACGTCGGAATTGGCTTAACGTTGTCTTGGTCCTAACTAACCGATGCAACCTTAGTTGCCGCTATTGCTACGCCCAACCAAATAAGTACATGAACGAGGAAATGACGCCACGTCGGGTGGAATCAGTTCTGGAGTGGTGCCTAGGACAAGCGTCCGTCGGCCGTCTGTACGTTTCTTTTGTCGGGGGCGAGCCGACATTGAAACCTGAGTGTATTGAAGCCGCGGTCAACCTAATGCGCGACTCGGGCCACCCCCATTCCTTCCACATTACGACTAATGGAACTTGCGAGATTGAGTTCCTCGATTGGTTGATAGACCAGCATTTCGACTTCAGCGTTTCCTCGGATGGGCTACCTGCGGATCACGATGTTCAGCGTCCCTTTTCTGACCTGGCACGCTCGTCTCCTCATGTGGAGCGTTTCATGCTATACCTAGCCAAGCGCGGCGCACTGTTTCAGGTTCGAGCGACGGTTACCAAACATAATGTGGGCCGCCTTCCTCAGGCGCTTGAGTATTGGGCGTCCTTGGGCGTGGAATTCGTGCATTTTGAGCTCGTCGGCAATCTGGGCATGGCGCGCAATCACTCTCACCTTCCAGATCTAGAGACGTACGTTACCCTCTTCCCAAAGATGTTGGACACCGCTCAACGCCTTGGCATTTATCTTGTGAACTCCGCTTTTATGAAGCTCCTGACACCCTCGCATAGCTTCTGTACGTCCACCCAAGGAGGACGGCTACACTTCAACTCCGACGGTTCGATTAGTGGATGCTACAAGATCCAACGCGCACAAGGTGCGCCGGACGGTTTCATTCTGGGCCAAGCCTCGCAAACCGGACTCAATGTGGATGAACAAGCCCGATCGCGCTTGCGGCGCTTTGGAGCCAGTTACCATCACGAGTGCGGGTCATGCTTTGCGCGAAACGTCTGCGGGGGAGGGTGTCCTCTAGATCAGGTCTTGTATGGGTATTCCGGTCAAACCGACAGAAAGCTATGCAACGTAAAACGGTCGCTGTTGCGCGAGGCTATCCTACACATACACGAGTGCTCACGTCGGGGCACCCCGAGCATCGTGTTTGGCTCTTCCGTATATGACGTGCGAGTCGAAGCGAAGTTTGAGCAGCCAGAGAGTAAGGAGGTGGACAGTCATGAATTCGGCGAGACCGGAACAGAATGTGGAGAAAATGGACGCATTGCGGCAGCCCAAGGCTAGTTTGCCTAGCTGTCGAGCTACCCAGAGGACCGTTCAAGAATGGAAGGTTGTGCTTCCACATGAATTGCTGGAATTGGAGTCTAAGGGAAGCCATGTCATAGATGTCCGAGTAAACCATTCCGAGTCGTGCGTGTAGAGTTCACTTGAGAGGAACGACGGATGCCCAACGATATCGCGGTTCCCGAAGGGGACTACAGTGCCCAGAATGGCCAAGATGAGCGCCAGCAGCCACCTGCAAATTGGATGCAATTCCTCAAATGCATTGGTGCAGATCGTCTTCAGAGCGTTTGCGAAGCCTTGGAAAGGCATAACACTGAGAAGGTCGAGGACCTATACGGAGAAATCTTAGAAGACTGCGCCTACCGTCACTCTGTCTTCATGAACAAGCCTCAAGGGGCGGGCGAGGGTTTTCTTCGGCCGTTGGTTGCGTCGGTTCATTACGGGTGCGGTTTGCTGGGCTGCTGGTTTGCTCTCATCCATAGGGGAGAACCAGAGTACTTCGAACATTTGTCCGCCGGTGGGTGGAGCTTCTTGTCTAAGTCTGGGCGCATTCGCTTTGAGTCGTTCTATAGGAACGAGTTGCCACTCCGCGCTCACATGGCTTCCATCCCTTTTATCCGCAAACCTATTCTGATTTGGCTGGACGTTTCGGATAGCCTAGAGGCTGCTAAAATCGAAGCTCTCAAGAAGCAATGCAAGGATGCCTTTGCGGTTGCAAAGCGAAATGCTCAACCACACGAAGGTGACGATTTTGGCTTTCTCTATCTAGGTCGACATAGAACACTCAGATTACACCACTGGTTACTGAGTGCAGCAAAAATAGACCGTTTTCTGGATGGGGACGACTTGCTCGATAATTCCGATCCTGGCGAAGACTGGATCCTCAAAACGCGAAATGCTGGGACGGGCGAAGTCCCAGATCAGGAACCTGTCTTCTCAGATGCGGAGTGGCGTGCAATTTGTGATGTTTTGGATGGTGCAATTCCTGGTCTACTGCCACCGGAACCGCATAGAGGAATGCCAAACACCGACGAGGAACAGCAGGCGATGCCCCAAGAGCGTCGTAGCAGCGCACTGAGAACATTCATTTCAAATCTGTGTCCTGCGCGCCATGGGCTACCGCCACCGCATGGAGGAACGCCAAACACCGACGAGGAACAGCGGGTGATGACCCAGAAGCGTCGCGGCGCCGCATTGAGAACACTCATTTCGAGTCTATATTCCGCTCTTCATTTGACGATATTCGGCGAACGAAGTCCGGACCCGCGCACGCGGCTTGAGCAATGCAAACCCAAAGCAATTCTGGTCTGCGTTGCACCTCTCTATACACGTCCTGCGCCCTCAGAATGGGAAGAAGTGCCGGGTTACGAGTACTGCGACTTTGCTAACTTAATCACTGCCTTTCTGGTTACCGACCAACCCGAGTATGAAACCACCGATGCCCTAACAAGATTCATAAAGCAGACTGAGGTCCTAGAACGAATTGTCTTATGCCTTGGGCGTGTTGAGCAGTTGGCACTGTCTTATAACATACGTTCGGGCGACCTCACGGCGGAGAATATCATACGAGAATGTTGCGTCGTTGACAAGAGCGTGCTTAGCCACTTGAACCGGTGGGGAAAATGGTTTAGGAAAGTTCTTGGGGATTTTCGCGACGAGGACAAGTACGCAACAGAATTCCTAACAAAGATCATTGAGGAAGACGATCTTATGGTTGGCGCCAGCACGAGTGTCTTGGAACTCTTCAGCCGATTGAGGAGGCGGGCGGAGGCAAGGTGGAATGCGGACAGGGGTGAGCCTCGAGAGTTTGACTCCGTGTTTCTTTACAGCGAACCGGGCTGCGGGAAGGAGAACATAGCAAAGTTTATCCACCTCTGCGGTATGTCGCGATGGCATGGGTTGTTAGAAGATGGTACCAGTTTCAAGAGAACTTGGGAAGAGCGAAACGTCCTTGGCGACCTAGTAACAGTGAACCATGAACGCTCTTGGCAGGAGTGGCTGAACAAATGGAACGATCTTTGCGAGGAGGACACGCCTGACTTTCAGGTAAGAGGCGAAGCTCATGAGATCCTGTTCAAGTGTCCTGCAAACTACTATGTAGTGAATTGCGGCCGAGTCAGGAAGGAAACAGAGTTTGAAGAACTACTTTTCGGGAGAATCCAGGCGGACAAGCCCATCAACAGAAAGGGAGCCGTCCTTGCCGCACACATGACTGCTGGGACGGTTTTCTGCGATGAGTTTCATACCCTGGAAAAGCAACTGGATGCAAAGCTCTTGCACTTCTTTGAGAAGCCTTATCGCTTTTCCGTGCGTAGTGAAAGCGAGGGCACCGTCGAGGAGCATTCGTTCAAGGCCGGCATTCTAGTGATTATTGCTGCCAATAAAGATCAGGTCGCTTTGATAAGAGAGGCGGACCTTAATCCCGCCGTGGTTTTCCGGGCGACCGAGAATTCTTTCCGCATTCCTCCGCTACGTGAACGTAAGGAGGACATAGCGATTTTCGTCCTTCATAGAATACTCAAGAAAAAGGAGAAGAATAGGTGCCTTGAGCACATTCATCGGATCAGCACGGAGGGCATCCGCCTTATCTGCGAAATGAATTGGGAGGAGAACTATCGGGGCATTCGCGGCTTCCTCAACACTCTCTTCGAAACCAGAGAGGCTCGAGGCATCGAGACTTATGAGATTACTTTTGAGGAAGTTGTCCGGGCGTTGCAAGTCATGGACGCCTTGCGTTCGGGCCCGAGTTCGCTCCGAAAGGAATTGGGCGTTCTAATCTAGCCTAGGCTGTTCTTCAGCCGAAGGAATGCCGGTGACCGCTTTGTGCTTGATTAACCTCCAGTGTTAGGAAACTGCTTTCGGTTTTGGAAGATAGGGGCTTGTTTATGCTCAATGACTTGTGCGTTCTGTCTTAGAAACCTAATGGCAGTACTTGAGAACGCAATTGGCCCAAGGAATTGGCGCGGTTGTTTTTGAGATGATGCAATATTTCACAAATGGGATAATAAGTGCAGCGTATATAGCGCTAGTGGGAGTGGGCGTTCTTCTCGTTTATCGTGCTTCATCGTATCTTCCGTTCACCCACGGTGCGATCTTCGCATTTTCAGCATACATGACGTACTTTCTTGCTGGGATTTTGCAGGTCCCCGTTTTTCTCGCGGTAGCTTTCGGGGGTCTTGCAGCCGCTTCACTCGGCGTCCTATTGGAGACACTTGGCTTTGGCCCGCTCCGGGAGCGGGGCGGCGGAGCGCTTGTCCTTCTCATTGCGGCCATCGGTCTCTACACGGTTCTCGTCAACATCCTCTCGTTAGCATTCGGGGATACTGCAAGGACGCTGCGGTTTTGGACCGTAGAAGAAGGATGGCGTTTCTTCAGTGCTCGGATTACAACCGTTCAAATAATAACTCTGACATCCTCTCTTATTTGCCTTCTTGGCACTTGGGCATTTATACGTCGGACGAGGCTTGGCAGGTGCCTAAAGGCAGTTGCGAATGATTCGGAGCTAGCCTTGATCGTGGGTATTGAGGTGGGGCGAATCCACTTGTGGGCGGCGGGGGTAGGATCAGCGCTGGTAGGCATTGCGGGCATCCTCTTCGCCTATGATGTTGATATGACACCTAGCATGGGACTGCGACCTCTAATGACAGGGGTAGTTGCAATGCTCATCGGTGGGGGTACGCTCTGGGGTACGATGTTCGGAGCATTGCTGATCGGCATAGTGCAACAACTTGGTGTAATATGGGTCTCTGCGCGGTGGCAGGAAGCCATTGTGTTCGTCATCCTACTGGCATTCCTGATTTTCAGACCGCAGGGTTTTTTCGGCAAGAGGGTCAAGAAAGCCACAGTGTGAGTTAAGCAATAGTATGGAATACCTACTGCATATTCTGATACTGATTGGCATCTACATCATCCTATCTGTGTCGCTCAATCTAATTGCCGGTTATGCCGGCCTGCTCTCAATCGCCCACGCGGCGTTCTATGGTGTGGGGGCATATGTAGCGGCACTGATGGCGCTCAAGGTGCAGAGTCCATTCCTGGTCAACATGGTCTTTGCCGTGATCCTCAGCGGGTTGCTCGGTGTCCTGGTTGGCATTCCCTCACTTCGTATTCGCGACGATTACTTTGTCATCGCGACATTCGCGTTCCAAGTGATCACGTTCAGCGTGCTTAACAACTGGGTCTCTTTCACGGGTGGCCCGATGGGTCTTCCTGGGATTCCTCGACCGGCGATCTTCGGCTTGGAGATCTCGTCACACACCGGGTTCCTCATACTTGTCGGTTGTTTGTGCGCGTTCACTGTGTGGCTCTCTCATCGTATCGTCCGTTCGCCCTTCGGCCGGGTGCTGAAGTCGATCCGCGAAGATGAAGTCTTCGCACAGGCAGCAGGCAAGAACGTCGCAGCGTACAAGGTGACGGTGTTTGTGATAGGTGCAGGACTGGCAGCAATAGCAGGTGTGATGTACGCCTACTACATTAGCTTCATCGACCCGACGAGCTTCACAGTGATGGAATCGATATTCATAATCTCGATCGTGATCATAGGAGGTGCCGGCAGCCTCTGGGGTCCCGTAGTCGGAGCGGTCCTCCTGGTGACATTGCCTGAGGCACTTCGGTTCATTGGTCTGCCAACTTCGGTAGCGGCCAACATCAGACAAATACTCTACGGCGGTCTGCTCGTGGCGTTCATGATGTGGCGCCCGCAAGGTTTCATGGGTGAGTACACGTTTCAGAAGGATAGCTCTCGAGAATGAGTCGCTTGCTCGAAATAGACAGTCTCGATAAGAACTTTGACGGGGTCACAGCTCTGGCTGGGTTCTCTTGCTCGGTACAGCCGGGCGAGCTTCTGGGTCTTATTGGACCTAACGGCGCAGGCAAGACCACGCTCTTTAACGCAATCACAGGGTTCATCTCTCCGGACAGGGGCAAGGCGACGTTCAAAGGTACTGATTTGCTGCGTTTGCCTTCGCACAGGATAGCCAACGCGGGCATCGCGCGGACATTCCAAGACCTGCGCCTTATTCGTCGAATCAGCGTTCTAGACAACGTCTTGCTCTCTTTCAAGGACCAGCCAGGGGAGAGACTGGGGAACGTGTTCTTCCGATGGGGCGTAAGCGCGAAGAGGGAGGCCGCAAACCGGAAGAAGGCAGCCTCGCTGCTTGAAGAGGCTGGATTAGCGGAGAAGCTGCATGACCCTGCTGAAGACCTTTCTTACGGTCAGCAGAAGCTGCTCAGTCTTGTTTGCTGTCTGGCGGCTGAAGCCGACCTCCTACTTCTGGACGAGCCGGTGGCCGGAATAGCTCCAGAGATGATTGAGAAGACACTTTCGGTCATTCGCGGACTGCCTCGGCAGGGAAAGACGGTAATCCTCATCGAACACAACCTGGACGCCGTGATGCAGGTCTGTGACCGCGTGGTGTTCATGGACGCTGGCGCGAAAGTGAGTGAGGGAACTCCGTCGGAAGTGCGGAACGACCCGAAGGTCATCGAAGCGTATCTCGACTGAAAAGGTTTGTGATGCTGGAAATCAAGGAGCTTCAGACAGGATACGGCAAGAAGCAGGTTCTGTTCGGCGTATCGCTCGGGGTGCCGCAAAGCGAGATTGTCGCCCTGATCGGACCGAACGGTGCCGGGAAATCCACAATTCTGAAAGCGGTCTGCGGCCTGATACCGGTATGGCAAGGCGAAATCCGTTTCAACGGTACGCCGACCAACGGCTCGACCCCTGCCCAGAACGTGGCTCGCGGCATAACATTCGCCCCGCAAGGAAACCGCGTGTTCGACGAGCTCACCGTGATGGAGAACCTCGAGATCGGTGGTTTCCAACTTCCTTCCAAGGAACTACGAGGCCGAATTGACGAGGTGTTCGACTTATTTCCTATTCTCAAAGAGCGTTCGCGTCAGTATGCGGGCAGACTGAGCGGCGGCGAACAGCAGATGCTCGCGTTGGCCCGGGCTTTGGTGCCCAAACCGAAGCTGCTGATGCTCGACGAACCATCGCTCGGACTCCAACCGAACCTAGTGGGCAGTGTCTTTGAAACGATATCCCAAATCAACCGTGATACAGGAGTTGCCATACTCATCGTAGAGCAGAAGGTGCGACAAGTTCTAGAACTCTGTCACAGAGTCTATTCGATCAAGCTTGGAAAAGTCGCCTTCACCGGACATCCTAACGAACTCAAAGAAGATAAGGACAAGCTGAAGGAGCTGTTTCTGTGAACTTTTGACAAGTTGCCGCGTTTCCGCGTGAAGGAAAACGGCAATCGATGGTGATCCAAGCCTGACTATGATTGTTCCGTAACTTGCTGAGCCTCTTCATTTGAGTTTAGGCCTTCGTGGCGGGGAGGTGAGGATTGAATTCGGAAGCCTGTCAATGGGAACTGAGTCTGGTGCGTGACAGGGGCGGTCACGGAGTGACGCAGAGGTATGGGAGCCAGTGACGCACTCCTGCCAAGAATAGAGGGTGAAACAATGGGCATTGAGCAAGCAGCCAAAGCTTGGATTCGGGGTGGCTCGATCGAGAACCTCACCGAGCGGGAAGTGGATGCTGTGTTCCGTTACCTCACAGTGAACTATGAATTGAGGTATTTCAATGACCTCACTCTAGCAAAGTTCGCGAAGAGCCCTCTGACGTGGATAAGGACCACTGCGGAGTCTATGACAGAACAGGATGAGAAAGATTTCGAATCAAATCCTGAGGAATGGTCGAAGCGCCAGCGGTGGATCACCTGCTATAGTGACCTGCCTTCGATTGGGATTTACGGTTGGAAATTCACGATCCAGGAGTTTGAAGACCGAAGCACGAACGGGAAGTGTATTCCAGAGGAGCGAGCCATTGCCATTGCTCCATGGGTCAAGAATAGGAAAGCGGTTCTCTTGCATGAAATGGCGCATGCGTACGACCACCAACTGTCCAAGTTCCCGGTGTATCGAGATTATGTCATGGTGGATCTATACAAGAGCCTCGGAGAGGCTGACTGGAAGCGCATCATGAACTATGAGGGGTGGGTCGAGAACGCCCGGGAGCTACGTCACAGTCTTCTTATTGTGGCGAAGTGTTTTCTACTTGATAAGAGATGCGGATGGAAACCAGGGACATGCTTGGGCTACGGTCGAGAAGAAGAATATGAGAGGGTCCTAAGCTAAAGCTAATGATGCCGCCCGGCCAGAAACGCAAACTCGACGTACAATGCGTTCCTTAGTATCCTTCCATGACGCTACCTTACATGCTAACATGCCTTGCCACACGCTTGATTTACGAGTATTCTCCGGTAAACAGTTGGAACCACCCACAAGGGGATGGCTCGCTAAACCCAACAGACGCCTGCGGCGGGTTCGGGGGCCTAAAACCTCAAGGGCGACCTGAGTCTCCGACCGGCCGCCACTTTGAGCCTTTCCCTTCTCCCGGCGCTGACCAGGAAACCGAAGGTCGGCTTCCCGAACATAGTAACCACATTAGATTATAGAGGAATCTCGAAAGGAGAAGTCCCTCAATTGGAGCAAGGTGATGGTCATGCTACGGAAGCGCGAGCCGAGGGAGCTCGCGGAGGAACTAGCGCTGGTCGCGGACAACTGTGGACTGAGCGAGTTTGACGTTCATGGCATTGTGAGCGGCGCTTTTCGAGAGGTGCATGAATTGCACCTGCGACATCTGGACGAACTCTGGGACGCAACGTTTGAACGCCTTAGGGGAGAGACAAGGGAGAAGCGCTGCGAGATTCATGTTCAAGAAACAGGAGGTGAGAGCATGGCAAAACCACTCAAGGAGTTTGCATCCGCGTCGATTCGCGCGGTGATATGGGAGAACGAACGCGAGAAGAAAGGCCAGAAGTTCATCACGCACACGGTCCGTGTGGAGCGAACGTACAAGGATCAGAACGACGAGTGGCAGAGCACGAACGGATTCCGTCAAAGTGACCTGCCCAATGTGGAACTGGTAGTCAGGAAAGCGTTCGAGTTTCTGACTATGCGCGAGCGAGAGCCACAAGCTGAAGCGAACGCTGAGAACCCCGAGGCCTGAGCTTCGGGGTGCTTTAGCGAAATAGCGTTTGATGGAAACCTTCCCGTCTAGTCCACAAGCAAAGATCCACGGTGCTGTATGGAGCCACGCGAAGCTTCTGAAGTATGCAAGGCCTGCAATAGGAACCTGACGGGTTTGACACTGGTCTTCGATGGTGCGTAGAATACTAAAGGGGACGGTCTTATAGTGACCGCTTGAATTCGAAGAAAAGAACTCTACAATCATCGTTTGGGAGGGAGGATTGATCGCATGAAGAAGGTGGCTCCTCCCAAGGCAACCGGTGGCGGCGGATTCGTTTTCGAAGACAGAGTTGCTGCTTATTTCCTCTCTTTTCTCCTCAGCGGGCGGTGGCCACTAGACCCGAGGCTTGGTATCATCACGGGGATTGATTTTCAAACCCGCGCTGACGGCTGGTTTCTCGACGATATTCTGTTGACTCTCGTGTCCGATGGGGAAACCCGGTGCTGCGCTCTTTCTGTGAGGAGCAATCAGCAATTCACGAGGAACTCTGCACCGTCTGAGTTTGTACAACTCGCTTGGCGACAATTCCTCCATATCGAAACAGACCGTTTTGATAAGGATCGAGATTTGCTCGGTCTGGCTATCGCCCCGCTCTCTCAAGGCCTGGGCAAGGGACTGCTGAGGCTCCTCGAGCTGGCCCGTAAAGGCGATCCGAAAGATCTGCCAGTTAGATTGAAAAAAACGGCTTTTGCATCGATAACGATTCAGAAACTCTTTGATAGTTTCGTCTGCCCCGCAGAGTTGGCGGAGAAACATGGCATCACGAATGAAAATACAGGCGAACTGCTCAGATGCATTGAGGTTCTTGAGTTCAGCTTTGAATCGGGTTCGAGAACTCAGTTGCGCGAAGCAGTGGAGAATTGCCGGAGCGCACTGCGCAGCGGTTCCCCGCAAGAAGCGCTTTCTTTGTGGGAAAGCCTCCTGGCGATAGCGAGCGAGTACCGGCCTAATGCAGGTTATCTAGATGGCTGCCGATTAGGAGACAAGTTAAGATTACGTTTTCGGCTGAAGGAGTTTCCTCACCACGAAGCAGATTGGCGACACTTGCTGGAGGGAACCAGAAGCAATTTGGCGGCACTACCGGACAAGATTGGCGGTACTGTTACTCTTCCACGTAACAAGGAGCTCGCGGAACTTGACGGGGCGTTCTCCAAGGACAAGGCAGTCGTTCTTCATGGACCTTCTGGCTGCGGAAAGACCGTTATTGCGAAGTGGTGGGCGGAAAGAGAACTGAATTGTTCTAAAGTCCTCTGGTGGAACGCCGCAAGTCTCGGCGTTCAAAGCTTCGATGCCTTTGAAAGAACTTTGGGCATGAATAATCCCCTGGCCGAGGTTCTCGCTGCAACTCCTGACGCGCGCGCATACCTGATCCTAGACGGCCTAGATCGCTGCTTCTCTGAAGATGCATTTCGAAACGTGTCAGTGGTCATTCGAACGCTTCGACTAGACGACGAGGCGAGTCCATGGCGCCTTCTGGTGACATCTCAGCCAGAAGAGTGGAAAAGGGTTCAGGGTCAACTCGCAGGCGCTAATATACCGACGCTCGAGTGGAATCTGACCGGGACCAAGGAGCCGGACGATGTCAGTGCAGTTTACGAGGCATTTCCTGCTCTCCAGCGCCTAGCGCTGCAACCCCAATTGCGGTCGCTGTTGCTCAAGCCTAAGATTCTCGATTTGCTTGCGACAAAGTCGTCTGATACATCAATTGACACAAGTAGGTGGGTGGGCGAGTCGGACGTGATCGAATGGTTCTGGGAGACGGGGGTCGAGGAATCGCACGGTGGCCAAATGCGAGCGGGATTCCTGATGAAGCTCGGCGCGAAGCAGGCGGACGAGTTAAGATCCGAAACGTCCGCCGACGCGTTTTCCGTGCCTGACCGGGTGGTTCTAGATGGCTTAGTCGGAGACCGCATCTGCAAGCTACACGAACAGCGGGTGTCCTTCTACCATGATCTCTATGGCGACTGGGCGAGGCAACGTATGCTGCTCTCGAGGCATGACGAATTGCCAAGTTACTTGAACCCGCCACGGTTGGCATCTCCTCTATGGCATCGCGCCGTTAGGCTTTTCGCCCTGCACTTGCTCGAGCGACACGTCGATTTGACGAGATGGAGGTCTGCGGTTGGCTCTCTAGCCTCGGGCGAAGGTGATGTCAATCTTGGGCAGGACTTGCTCGTGGAGGCGGTAATTTTCGCCGCAAATCCGGTTCCAATCCTCGAGCGTCTTTGGTCGGACCTTGCGGCAAACGGCGGGCTATTGCTCCGTCGTTTGTTGGGACGATTCCTTCATGTGGCAAGCTTGCCGAACCCCATAATGCTAACCATTGCAGAAACGCTCGATAGGAATTTGCGGATTCAACCTGCCGTAATGCAGAGGATTCCGTACTGGCCTTACTGGATACCTATGATTCAATTCCTGCACGAGCATCTCTCGGATGTGATTAGGTTAGCTCCTCAGCAGGTCGCGGAAGTAGCGGATATGTGGCTGCGTCAAGGCGGGGAGAATTGGCCACTGCGACGAGAAGCTGCTGAGCTGGCTCTGACGAAAGCGGAACAGGTGTTGTGCTTCAAAGAGTCCGGTGGCATCTTTTGTGCCGAGGACAAACTCGATGAAATCGTTTACCGAGCTGCGCTTGCCGGTGCCAGGGAACTGCCAGAGCGCGTGGGTGCATTCGCTTTGAAGGCAAGCGGCCGGAAGGAAGCATTGACGAAAGAAGGTGAGAGGGCTAGAGGCAATGAGCATATTATCAGACGGACAGTGTCATTTCCTCCGTTAGGGCCTTATGAGGTAGAACTCCCGCCTCCTTGGCCGGACGGACCGAGCAGGAGGCCGGATGACAGCTTCCAGAATGTGTGCTTGGAGACCGATGCGCTGCACCCGCTGATCATGGCCAACCCAAGCTGCGCGCGAGAGGTTCTCTTGGGCTTGCTGATAAGGGAACCACGGCCGCGGGATCCTTTCGAGCTGGAGGGGCCAACATTGATCGAAAACTTGGACATACAGCACATCCCCGGGATGTTTTCACCCTTTTACATCCGCGGTCCTTTTCTGTTCTTTCTTAGGAGTCAACCTACGGAGGGATTAGAAGTCATCTTACGCTTAGTCAATTTCGCAACAGAAAGGTGGGTGGACGAACGAAAGAAGCAGAAGGGTGGACCGAACGACGTTGCTATTCCGTTTTCTGGCGGGGAGCAAGAATGGGCTGGTGATTTTCACGTGTACTACTGGTATCGCGACCTGGGTCCTTGTCCGCAACTTGTGGTCGCAGCTTTGATGGCGCTCGAGAAGTGGTTTTATGAGGAGATTGAGAGCGGGCGGACGGTCGCCACTGCGATCGAGACTGTTCTGCAGCGGTCCAATTCCGTCGCTTTCCCAGGACTACTTAGTGCAGTGGGCCGCAAAGAACCCTCTCTTTTTCAGGGGCCGCTAGAGCCCCTCCTGGCTGTCGCTGAGTTTCATTACTGGGAGCTGCAGTATAGTATAGAACCGCAAGATATTTGGATGGTCGGCTGGTGGGGACAACCGGAGTTTCTGAAGAAGCTGGCCCAAGAGTGGCACGAACTTCCTCATCGAAAGAAAGGCTTACACGAGTTGGCGCGAATGCTCTTTGTTACTACTCCGCAAATGAGTGTTTTCTTTGAACAGGCGCGCTCGAATTGGGCAGCCCGACTTGCTACGTTGCAGGAAAGTCATCCCCTGAAAAACTATTTGGAAACACTCGTGGCGCTGTACGATATCAAGAACTACAGGATTGAAAAACACCCAGAGCACTGTGATGTTCTAGTTTTCGAAGCCCCCGAGGAATTACGGGCAAGAAGGCAACAGACTCTTCGAGAGGCCGAGGAGCGTATGCTCTTGCTTCAGTTCCCCTGGCGTTGCAGGCAGCTTCTTGATGCTGACGAACCACTGCCGCAGGAGCATCTTGAAGGGTTCTGGGATGCTATTATGCGCATCGCCGAGATCGAGCCTCCCCCTGATGCCGAACCCGGGGTCATTTGCATAGATGATGCGCTTTGTGGTGGAGCTGCTGTACTATTGAGATTGCACCGCGATTGGCTAAGACAACATGCTGAGCGTGAGGGACAGTGCGTGAAGCTGCTCATAAATACGATCCATAATCCACCTAGCAAGCGAGAGGTTTACATTCCAGAGGACATCATTGATAGGCGGTGGGACTGTTTCTGTGCGGAGGTGCTCCCTGTCCTTTGGGCCGAGGATCCTGACTCACCCCTCCTGCGTGAATGCGTGGCTCTGCTGGCGGCAGGTTACTACTATAAGACTGTGGGGATCCTGTTTGCCAGGACCGCCGAAGTCAGAGATCGACTAGGTGAGGATTTCAAACGGTTGCAGCATTCCGTGCTCCGGGTGGCGGCAGCGAGGCGGAGGTGGCCAAGGGCGCGTTGCTACCCAACTCTGGTACCGTTTGTAGTCATTAAGAGCAGGCGATATGCTCTGTTCAGGTCTCTTCAACGACGCGCGAGACGCATTGCGGGCGTATCTGGTAGAGCGCGGAGGGCCATGCGGAAAGATGATGATGATGCCTTACTTTCGGTTTTGCTACGAAGAGAGGTCCGAGCGTTCACGAAGAGAACGCTTCCTGCAACACTGCCGACCTGGGACGAGTTTGCGCTGAAGACCCCCGTTCGGAAGCCGACGAGAACCGCTGGTCGAAGAAGGCGGCCCAGGCAGAGGTCTGGTCTGGATCTAGCCCTAATCAGAGCAACGTATGCGTGGCTGCCTCTGCTGGATCAAGCGTTAAATGAAACTGAACGCGCGGAGTGGA
>Ga0180437_10001911_pt1 | contig 34629 bp, 44 predicted proteins | sample SS_ome_4_FD_132410 | JGI IMG/M metagenome (GOLD analysis project Ga0180437, IMG submission 132410) | Hypersaline lake sediment archaeal communities from the Salton Sea, California, USA - SS_3_D_1 metaG | ecosystem: Environmental > Aquatic > Non-marine Saline and Alkaline > Hypersaline >... | reverse complement strand
GAGCTTGTCATCGTCCTGATTGGGGCGGTTGCTCTTTTGGCGGGCAAGAGATATATGAGGTTCACAGTACTTATTCTTCTTTCTTCATTTGTGATCTCAAAATATGCCTACAAGGCCGTCAAACTTTTCGTCAAAAAGCCGAGACCTTTCGAGACGCTCGAGGGCGTGAGGCTTCTACTTGGACCTCATGGGGGATTTAGCTTCCCTTCGGGGCATGCTACGACCTCATTCTGCCTTGCGGCGGTTATTGCCATGCGTTATCCAAGAGTGCGTTACCCTGTTTTCATCGCGGCAATCCTTGTCGCACTTTCCCGCCCTTATGTCGGCGTTCACTATCCAAGCGACATATTAGCGGGATCCCTTCTCGGGATGCTGATAGGATATCTTGTGACAACTATTGCTAATAAGTGTGAAAGGGAACAAGATATCCGTTAGCTATACGATAGTCTCGATCCGGAAGAGTGACGTTTTTTCTTTAAAAGAGGGGAAAGATGATAGTAGAAATACACGCACATTCTTCAGTGCATTCTGATTGCAGTATAGCTGACCCTGTCGCGATCGTCAGGCAGGCCCGCAAAAAAGGCGCGCAGGGCGTCATCATCACAGAACATCATTATCAGTGGTCCGGGGAGGAGATCGACGCCCTGAGGGAAAAAAGCGAGATCGATAATTCCTTCGTTATATTAGCGGCACAGGAGGTTGAGACCGATATAGGGCATGTTCTCGTCTACGGGGCGGATGAGACGGCCGGAAAAGGTACGGCTTTGACGGACTTACGGCAGCGTTTTCCCGAAGCGGCTCTGGTATGGGCGCATCCTTTCCGGGGCGGGAAAGTGCCGTCCAGGGAGGAACTTACAAACCCGCTTTTAGATGCCGTTGAAATATTCAATATAAATCAAACGCCCATGGAAAATTATCTGGGGCTTAAGCTCTGGCATGAATACAAGTTTACCGCACTTGCCGGGACCGATGCCCATGATTCGAAGGACGTGGCTATTTTCTCCACGCAGGTTCTCCACCCCGTAACTAACATCAAAGAGTTTGCTCTAGAGGTGAAACGCGGCCGGTGTATTCCGTTCGTAAAAGAGATACCAAAATCCGGGAGCAATGTCGTTCTTACGGAGATAATAATGGGTACCAAGGGCACTGATGAGGTACGCAACCGGCTAATAACCAAACAGTTCTATGACGAGAAAAAATGGCAGACGGCAAAAAAGTCTTTCGCCATCAGAGAAAAGCTGTATAGTAGCGGGTTCGGCGCCGGGAAATACCGTGTGCCGAAGACCCTTGATGTCAATGAGACCAGTAGACTGATAATTGAAGAAGGGCAGAGGGGCGACATACTTTTCGATACGCTTGCTTATGTGGCTCCGGAAATAGGCTCGGTGTATTTCAATCTGTCCGCGGAGTGGCTCGCAAAACTGCACCTATTGAAGCTCAGAACGGAAAGTCTTGAAAGCTCTCTCAAACGTGAGGAGAAGAGGTTTGATTCCTACCTCAGGGCTTTCAGCTCTACGAACAGTCCCTATCTTGGCAAAGCAGAAAAGTTCTTAGCCCTCTTGAGAGAAGAGGAGAAACGGATTTTTTTAAGTGAGCAGGACGTCTTTGTACAGTGTCATGGCGATTATCATCCCAAGAACGTCATAATCGGCCAGGACAGGATGCGTGACATAAGCACGCTTTTCATCTCTGTGATAGATTTCGACAACTCCATTTTTATGCCGCCTGAATTTGATGTCGGGTATTTTATCTCCCAGCTGGCATACCAGTTCCATGATACGCCGCATGTGCTGGAACAATATACCGAAAATAATTTTATAAAGACCTATACAGATTTTACGCGTGGTACAGTAAAAGGGCCTGATCGGCGGGTCCAACTCTTCAAACTTCGCGGGAATATGAGCATAGCGTCGTTTCTGATAAAAGTAGGTAAAGGAGTAAGCGAAGATATGGAGTTTATTATCAGCGAGTCGAAATCAATATATTCCAGTTTGAGTGGGTATGCCGGATGAATTATGCTACATGTTGTGTGGTATAACAAGTAAACATACCTTTCTTGACTTTTCGATGTATTATGATATATTCACTACTAGATAACCATAAACTCAAAAAAAGTAAAAGGAGTAAGGAGAAAACAATGAAGAGAACATGCGCTTTCCGCAGAACAGTTTTAGTCGTGGCAAGTATGGGCCTATGTTCCTGGCTTAGCTACATTATAAGCCTGATCATGTCTTTATTAGGCTGCCGTTATTAGCACAAGCGAGCGGCGAGACTTGCTGAAGGAGACATGATCCAGAAAGGAAGAAAAATGCGAAAATCGACGATTTTAAAAAAATCGTTTTGATAGCAGCATATTTCGGTCCCTGTTCCTGGCTCAGTTATATACTAAGCTGGATTATGTCTTTATTGGGTTGTCGCTATTAAGCAAGAGAGCAGCGAAACTTAAAACCGAGGACAAGCTAAAGGAGAAAGAGATGAAGAAAACAAAGGTGATAAGTATTGCAGGTTTAATGGTAATGAGCTATAGTCTCTGTTCGTTCCTCAGTTACATACTCTGCTGGCTCAGGTCTTTGTTCGGCTGCTCTGTTCAGTAATGGCAAATATAGACCGAATGTTCAACAGGAAAGCTTGGAGCCGGAATTTAACACTAAGGGGGAAGGATGAGGAAAACAATAGTTTTTTGGCAAGCTGTCGGCATCTGTTCCTGGCTCAGCTATATACTTTGCTGGCTCAGGTCTTTATTCGGTTGCTACGCCGCGTAAGTAATTGTATATATTGGGCGAATTCCTAATACATATTTATTATGTACCGTTAAATGTTCTGCTGCTATACTTTTTATAAGAAGATATGACTTAAGCGGTAAATATTTAGACATTTTGGTGCCTCTGAATCGCCTAAGTTTTATCTCCCCCGCTTAAAATCCTAATCTTTAGATCCTTTCGATCCTGTTACTCATTATGCGATTCGCATCATTAATTTTTTATTTGACACACCAGGCGGCGCATGTTACTATTTTACGATTCGTAACACAAATACGAGGTTACTTATGAAGAAATTAGTGCGTTTTGGCGTGTCTCTGGAAAAGGATTTGCTTGGCAAGTTCGACAAGCTGATCAAAAGCGAAAACTATCCGAATCGTTCAGAGGCTTTCCGGGATATTATAAGGGAAAAGCTGATAAAAACTGAATGGAAAAGCGGTAAAAATGTAGCCGGAGCTATAACCCTTGTATATGATCATCACAAGAGAGACCTCTTGAATGTCCTTACTGATATCCAGCATGACCACCATGCCCTGATAATATCCGGGCAACATATTCATTTAGACCATAATAACTGCCTTGAGATAATTATCGTTAAAGGCTCGCCGAACGAAATAACTGGCCTGGCCAACAGGCTGAAATCCGCCAAGGGCGTCAAGTTTGGCCAGTTGAGCATGGCAACTACGGGCAGCGGCATCGCCTAAAAATTTTTCATTTTCAGTAACACGAAACAAAAATTAATAACACAAAGAAAGGAAATGTCATGCGTGCAAGAGACTCACATATCTTTTTTTTGCTTTTAGCAGTATTTTTTTTCGCAGGAGGAAGGGCCCATGGCGCTGACGCACCGTCAAATGAGGAGCTTATGACGGAAATAAAAGCGCTTAAAGCGGTAATCGAGAGGCAGAATGAGAGGATAGACGAGCTTGAGAGGAAAGTCTCCGGCCAGGAGGAACGGATGGATAAAAGTATCGAGGCAGTCGAACAGGAAACACTCCGCGACATCTCTGTTCGTCTGGAGCATGAGTTGGACAAGATGCACAAAGTGGCGGGCTTTGATATCGGAGTTGAAGCTACGTTTGTGGGACAGGGCACTCCGGATGCGAATAATGCCGCGGCCACGGATGGCGAGGATTCAAGGTTTGACGGGTCATATTCCGTCGACCTGGCGGTAGCTAAAACCTTTGACGGCTATGGCATGGCTTTTGTTCACATGGAAGCGGGGCAGGGCGACACGATAGAGGGGGACCTGAGCGTTTTCAGTAATGTCAACAGAGACGCGGGGGAGACGAATGCTCACGTCGATATCACGGAAGCATGGTACGAGCAGTATCTTTTCGACGGCCAGCTTACGATAACAGGAGGGAAAATAGATGCCTCAGGGTATATCGATACCAATGAATATGCGAATGATGAAAACACACAGTTTCTGGGGCATATTTTCCGCAATTCGTCTGTCATTGACTGGCCGGATGATAATGCGTTTGGCGGAAGGATTTATTTGTCCCCGCAGGCGCTAAGGTTCATAGACATGGTAGCGATCTATATGGATGAAAACGGGGATTGGGAGAACCTGTTTGACAATCCTTTTATCGCCGCGCAGTTAAATTTCATGCCGGCCAGGGCGTTTGATTATGACGAAGAGATGTGGAGGGGAAACTATAGGGTATATTTCTGGTACAATGGAGCTTCCCATGCTAAAGTAATGGATACGACTGATTTTAAAAGGGGGAATATCGGTTTCGGGTTAAGCTGCGATCAGATGATAACAGATGTCTATGGTATATTCGGCCGTTTCGGATGGGTGGATTCGACAAAAAGTGACCTTGGATACGATTGGTCGGCCGGCGGCCGGATGACCGGAAAATACTGGAATAGGGAAGAAGACATTCTAGCCGTAGCAGTGGGGCAGGCGATACCCGGTAAAGAGTACAGGTGCATGAACGAGTTTAACGAATCTGAAACCCATCTTGAAGCCTATTATTCTTTCAAGGTGAACGATCACCTTACTCTTACGCCTGACATGCAGATCATTTGGGAACCTAACGGCGGGGGGACTGCTTTAGGAGAGGATTCGGGTGCGATTTTTGTTTATGGAATTAGAGGGCATATTGATTTATAATATACAGGCGGAAATGAAATATTTAAGAAGGAGGTAGAACATGCATATTCCAAGCTCGATGTTACATGGAGCGGTATGCCCCGTTACTGCTTTAGTCGGTGTTCTCGGGTGCGCCGCCGCGGCTTTAAGGGCGTTCTGGTCGCAGCACAAACCTACCGCTGCAAGGTTCGGGGCGATCACGGCTCTTGTTTTTGCGGGGCAGATGATGAACTTCCCGATAAAGGACGGGACCTCGGGACACTTATTAGGCGCCGTGCTTGCGGTATCCCTCTTGGGGATACCGTTCGGGATACTTTCGATAGCGCTTGTCGTGACCGTACAGTGCCTGGTCTTTTCCGATGGAGGTTTTACTGTACTGGGGGCGAACATTTTAAACATGGCTATCATAGGTGCCGGACTGGGAGGATTAATAAATTCATATCTTGTTAAGAGATTCCCCGCAAGGTCTGGCCGGTACGCGGTCGGGCTGGGCCTTACCGCGTGGCTGTCGGTGATGCTGGCCGCTTTGGCATGCAGTATTGAACTGGCTGTTTCAGGGACCATTGCTTTTCATAAGGTGGCGGGGGCAATGCTCGCGACACACGCTCTTATAGGAATAGGAGAGGGGCTTATTACTGTAGCGGTATGTTTTGTTCTTTCCGCGGGACCAATCAGTGCTTCCCCGAAAAGATCCGTTACGGTGCCTTTGGTCGCTTCCGGTATTATCGCTGCAATGCTTAGTCCCTTTGCAAGCGGACTGCCGGATGGGCTGGAATGGGTGGCTGAAAAATACCGGTTTCTTCACGAAGCGGCCCCTTCGTTTGTGAGCCCCCTGGCGGATTATACCGTTCCATCAATTAACAATGAGATGCTGGCTACCGGTATCGCCGGACTATTAGGGGTTATAATTACTTTTTCCATCGCCTGGAGCTTGGCTAAGATATTGCTCGGGAATAGCCGATTAGGTGTCCGGTCCTAAAATAAAGACCCGGGTTTTTTATTGAATGTCGGCCGTATCGTTTTTAAAAAAAACCGTATAGGTTCAAGGAGAGATGTATGCTGAAAAAAATCTTGATTTTCGTTGTTGTGGTAGCCTGCATTACAGGCGCAGCTTATGCGCAAAAGGATCTTGTCATCAAAGAAAAAATTCCCGTTTATGCCAAACTGGATCTGCCAATGCCGCAGGATCCCGTTACAGGGGAAGAAATGGCGCTTTCCGGGACTGACATGGCTTTAAAGAAAAAAGCTGACGAATATTTAAGACGGGAGCAATACGGGTCTGCGATAGGCGAGGTGAAAAAAATATCAAGTAAGTGGGCTGAGCGCACGTTCCTTTCCTTTATTTACGAACAGCAGCAGAAGTACAAACAGGCCGTACTAGAGCTCGATTGGATGATAGGCAATTGCCGGAATGAGCTTCTTAAAGAGCAGCTCAACAATAGGAGAAGGATCCTCTCCGGTATGATGATGAATCGGGAGAAACCGGATATGTTTCCCGCTAAACCGGAGAAGAAAGCCGTGCTTTGGGGCGGTTAATAAAAATAGGAGGGATTATGAAAAAGAGCTTATTCAAGAACTTCGTTCTGGCCGTAGTCATTGTTTTCGGCGTTATGCATACACCTGCTCTGATTGCTTTCGGGCAGGACGAGGTGCAGATAGATCTGCCCGGCAAGACTATAAAGTTATATCCGCCTTTTGAGATTGTCCAGACAATGATGTATAAAGACGGAGGGACTGTCGGTATCGTGGTGGAGGACTCCAGAGGAGTAAGCGTTCCTTTCTGTCTGGACGGAAGGATAAAAGTGCCTGCAGATAGCCGCCATCTATATATAGGCGCCACGCATCCGGGCAATTCCAAGGCGGAGGAAGTGCCCATAGGAGGGAAAGCGGAGAAAACGGTTCTAAAGATCCTTAAATCCGCCGAGATAAAGAGTTCCTCTCCGTATCTCAGGAAAGATCTGGTGACAAATATGACAGGTAAGCTGCAGAGCAGATAAAAGAAAGGGAGTACTATGTATAAAAGGGTTCTAGCGGACTTTCTTGCCGTAATGACTGCTCGGAATAAATAAAATTTGGAAGGATTACAATGAAAACAAATATAAAAAGAGCTGTTTTTTTAATCGGGCTTGGAGTTTTTCTGATCAATGTGTTAATTGCTGCAGATGTGTTTGCTCAGACCGAAATAAGCACTAAGGATAAAGTCGCAGATGAAATAAAAGAGCTCGAGAAAAAAGAGGAAAATATAGCAAAAGAGCTGGCCAAGGTCAAGGCGACAGGCCAACAAGAGAAGATCGACGAATTGGCCAAATTGCTGCAGGAAATAAAAATGCAAAAGACTGCGAAGAGAAGTTTTCTTGAAAAGGCACTTATGTCAGTTGCTATCATTTTTATAGGTTTATTTTTGTTCTTGTTGATGAGATTAGGCCTTAAGAAATTAGAAAACTTGCTGACCAGGAAAGATGCGATCCGTGAAACTGAAATGATCTTAAGGATGAAAACCCTGAGCAAGCTTTTTAATTGGCTCGGAAGCATCATAATCGCCTGTGTTATTGTTTACATGGTTCTGGAAAACCACGGTTTAAATGTAGCGCCGCTTTTAGCCGGTGCCGGTATTATCGGCTTGGCTTTCGGTTTTGGCGGCCAGTATCTTATACGAGATTTAATTAACGGGCTTTTTATCCTGATAGAAGGCCAGTATCGCATCAACGATGTAATAAAAATCGGTGAATATGGCGGGCTGGTCGAGGATATAAATCTAAGGATTACAACCTTAAGAGACCTTCACGGGAGGGTTATTATTATTCCGAACGGTGAAATAAAAACAGTTGTTAATTTTACGAGGGAATACGCGCAGGCGCTTCTGGATATAGGGGTCGCATATAAAGAGAACGTAGACAGGGTAATGGACATAATCAAAGAAATCGGCAAAGAGATGAGAGCTGACAAGCATTTCGGAAGACTTATCCTCGGCGATGTTGAGATGCTGGGAGTCGATGATTTTGCTGATTCCGCCGTAATAATTAAATTCAGGATGAAAACGCTTCCCATCAAACAATGGGAAGTTATGCGGGAGTTCAGGAGACGCTTAAAGAATCGATTTGACGAACTTAATATTGAAATTCCTTTCCCGCACAGAACACTTTACTGGGGGACGGGCGAAGATAACAAGTGGGTAAAAGATGTCGCAGAACAATTGGCGTCTAAAAACAAGTAGCAAAGATTTTATGACCGTTTTGAAATAACTAATCGAATAAACAGGGAGAATAGGAGCTATATAGATTTTTAAGTTCTGTGCATTAAAGAAGGGGGCTTAATCGCGTAAGTCTTTGAAAGTATTGGATTTATGGAAGAGTATCCGATATAAATCTCCTGACTGACTGCGCCCTGTATTTTTAAGCAGTTGATTCTGTTAGAGCTGTGAACTTACCATATTTAAGTTCACAAAAACAGTATTAACTGCTTTTTTGTTACTTATGTGATTTTGAGCTGGTTGTGAACTTTAGCAGATATTGCTGCAGTGAAGCTCCATGGGCTAACGCCCATGGCATCCACAGTTTCAGTCTTTCCGTCAAGCGGAAAGACTGCACCGAAGGCCATTCGTCCACGCCCTCACGGGCGTGGCCTTCTGGTGCATGGGTAAAAAAGGTGTATATTTTCTTGACAGAAAGGGAATGAACAGGTATAATTGATAATGGAAACCATTTTCAATAAGAAAGGTGGTTTATTATGCCGGTTAGAAGAGGGATGATGTCCCCGGGATGGGGCAGAAGGTTCAGAGGGTGCGGATACAGGATGACCGTACCAAGGCAAGCCATAATGGAAGTTTTGAGTAGCACAGATAAACATCTTAGTGCCGAAGACATATATATGAAAGTCCACAGGACATATCCCAATGTGGGGCTTACAACGGTTTATCGGACTTTGGAGCTTCTCACAGAGATGGGATTGATTGTAAAATTCGATTTTGGTGACGGTAGGGCCAGATACGAACTTATAGAGGGGCCTGAGAGGGAACATCATCACCACTTGATCTGTACGAGCTGTAAAAGGATTATTCAATATACTGATTTCATCGATGAAGAAATGGAATTTTTAAAACGTGCGGAAAAGGGACTTTCTAAAAAGTACAGTTTTGATATTAAAAACCACATAATCCAGTTTTATGGCTTATGTGATAAGTGCAGAGGCAAAAAATAAAGTGTCCGCCTTCGCCAAATTAATTTATGTTATTTGGCTGCGGCGGATCAATTCGGCCATACAACTTACGTTCGCTGTTGCTCCGTAAGTTATGGCTCATTGAAAGGAGGTGTGTTATGCCGGGTGGTGACAGAACAGGTCCTTTGGGCTTAGGTCCAAGAACTGGTAGAGGTGCCGGATATTGCGCCGGTTATGCTGTTCCCGGTTACATGAACCCTGTATCCGGAGGGGGTTTCTGGGGACGTGGCAGAGGCTGGTCCGCTTACGGAAGAGGCCGCGGCGGCGGCCGAGGATGGCGGAACTGTTATTATGCCACAGGTATGCCGGGATGGCAGAGAGCCGCATACGGGTATCCTGCTTATAGTGAACCGTATCCGTACCCTCCTGAGCCGACAGCTGAAGAGGAAAAGGATATGTTAAAGGGGGAAGCCGAAGCTCTTAAACAGGAACTGGAAGATATCCAGAACCGTATCAGTACCTTGGAGAAAGCTCAAGGCCAAGAAGAAAAAGAATAAAGAAATATGCAGGGGGTAAATTTTTACCCCCTGCATATTTCTTGCTAAGTATGGAGGAAAAACATGCGAATAGCGATTTCTACAGATGGTGGGACTGTATCCGCTCATTTCGGGAGGTGTCCGGCTTTTACTATCGTCGATATCGAAGACGGCAAAGTGTTACATAAAGAAGAAATAAGCAATCCGGGTCATCATCCCGGATTCCTGCCGCAGTTTCTGCATGAGAAAGGAGTTAACTGTATTATTGCCGGAGGAATGGGGCAAAACGCGGTTCACTTGTTTGCCGGGCAGAATATCGAAACGGTGGTCGGGATCAGCGGCACAATAAATGAAGTGCTAGATAAAATTGTGAATGGGACACTTGAGGGCGGCGAAAGTCTATGTAAACCCGGTGCCGGGAAAGGTTACGGGCTGGATAAGACCGAATGCGATCATTCTGAGAACGATCACTAGAATAGGAGGAAAATAGAATGAAGATATGCGTTACTTCACAGGGGGATAACCTGGACGCCCAGGTGGATTCGAGATTCGGAAGGTGCCCGTATTTTATAATTGTCGATACGGAGACATCGGAGATTGAGGCGATCCAGAATCCGAATGTAAGCGGGATGGGCGGGGTAGGGGTTCAGTCGGGACAGCTTATATCTGAAAAACAGGTTAAAGCTGTTTTGACCGGGAATGTAGGGCCCAATGCCTTTCGGACCCTGCAGGCGGCTGGGATAGATATAATTACCGGTGTTTCTGGCAGCGTGAAAGAAGCGATTGAAAAGTATAAAAGCGGCGGATTAAAACCAGCCGGCGACCCCAGTGTTGACTCAAAATTTGGAATGGGTTGATAGCCAGGGAGGAGAAAAGCCATGATAGCTAAAGTGGATGCTGATAAATGTACCGGATGCAGCGCTTGCGTGGATATATGTCCGGTTAACGCGATAAAAATCGAAAAAAATAAAGCAGTGATTAGTGAAGAATGTATCGGGTGCCAGGCTTGTGAGACGCAGTGCCCGACAGAGGCGATCACGGTTTGTTAAGAAGGAGGTATTAAAATGCCGGGTGGAAACGGAACAGGTCCGTTAGGAGGAGGGCCGGGAACAGGAAGAGGTATGGGCAGAGGCGGCGGCAGGGGCAGAATGGGCGGCAACCTTCCGGGATCAGGCCCGGGAGGAAATTGTTTGTGCCCTAAATGCAAGTTAAGCGTGCCTCACCAGGCGGGAGTGCCTTGTTATAATGTAAAATGTCCTAAATGCGGCGCGGAGATGGTTAAGGAATAAGAATAGCCTTTCAAGTCATTATTTTCCCGATAGAGTATGTCTATAAGACTTTGTCTTCAGGGTCAGGTATGTAACTCTATCTTGGAAATAGTCAATTTTCAAAGGAGAGCTAATATGGATGGAAAAACGGATATTTTAATAATCGGAGCGGGACCCGCGGGGATAGTATGTGCTGTTACGGCGCGGAAATATTACCCGGGTAAGAAAATAACCGTGATGAAAAATATAGAAAAAGGTGTTGTTCCCTGCGGGATACCTTATATGTTTGCAAGTTTGAAAAGCCCCGACGAGAACAAACTGGGGACAAATGCTTTAGAAGAGAACGGGATAGAAGTGATTGTAGACCAAGTTGAAAAGGTAAATAGGGACAAAAAAACCGTTGAAACAAAAAGCGGCAATATTTACGACTATGGGAAATTAATACTAGCGACCGGTTCTGCTCCGATCGTGCCCCCGATCCCGGGTATCGGCAAAAAGGGGGTTTATCCGATCCATAAAGATATGGATTTTTTGAAAAAGTCCATAAAGAATGTTAAAAAAGCGAAAAATATCCTGATAGTAGGAGGAGGTTTTATAGGAGTAGAGTTCGCTGACGAGCTTTCTCAAATCCAGGGATTAAATGTTTACCTGGTGGAAATGCTACCCGATATATTGGCAAATTCTTTCGACCCGGAATTTTCAAGTTTAGCAAAAGATAAACTGAAGGCGAAAGGGGTAAATATTCTTACAAATATCCGTGTTGAAGAATTCACGGGAGATAAAAAGGTGGAGGGAGCGCGATTATCAAATGGTAAAAAAATACCCATTGGCTCTGTTATTTTAGGTATCGGAGCGCTTCCTAATACAAAATTAGCGGTCAATGCCGGGTTGGACCTGGGCAAAGGCAAAGGCATCTGGGTGGATGAGTATATGAGGTCCGTGGATCCGGATATTTTTGCCGTAGGGGATTGTGCCGGGAAAAGGGATTTTTACACGCGTAAGGACACCCCGGTAATGCTCGCTTCAACCGCGACAGCGGAAGCGAGGATCGCCGGAGCCAATCTTTATCAGCTAAAAGTCGTGCGCGAGAATAAGGGAACAATAGCTATATATTCGACGTATGTTGATGGATTGGTCCTTGGATCGGCCGGCTTGACCGAAGGTACGGCTAAAAAAGAAGGTTTTGAGATCGTTGTGGGCAGTGCCGAGGTGATGGATAAACATCCTGCCGCTATGCCGGATGTCAAAAAGATTAAAGTTAAACTGATCTTTTCAAAACAGTCAGGGATCATAATGGGAGGACAGGTAGCCGGGGGGATGTCTGCCGGTGAGATAATCAATATTATCGGCATGGCTATCCAGCAAAGGGTTTCACTTTCAGAGCTGGAAACACTGCAGATGGCTACGCACCCTTATCTGACAAGCGCTCCAACGATGTATCCTTTGGTTCTGGCGGCGCAGAACGTAAAACATGTCTGAAAACAAAACGCCGGGTCATTCCAGAAACCGGCAGGGGGGAAACACATGGATCGTATTAACTGGAAATTTTCGAAGAAATTCGGGAGGCACTGGGTCAAAGTAAAATTTTATAAAGAGAAACCCGATTTAAAAGAAGGAAAGAGGGTCGAAGGGGTAAGGTTCTGCGAAGCGATAAAGAAGGCCATAACATACCCTCTGCTATTGGACACCGGCAGCATAGCCTGTGAAGGCGCGCAATACGCCTTGGGGTGGAAACCCGGCGGGAAAAATGAAATTTTGAAAAGCTGCAAAGAGAAAAATCTTCTTTCGATGAAAGCGTTAAGATCCATGTTTTCAAAGTCTTCTCAGCTGGAAGCCCCATTTGAATTTATAGGCTTAAACACGGAAGGGGAACCGGATCTTATAGTGTCTTTTATGGCTCCACAGGAAGTCCATGAAATGGTGAAGGTGTACAACTATCATTATGGTGATAGTCTGGACGTATCCCTGTCCAGCATGATGCCGATATGCGGCGGTATTGTCGCGAAGACTTATAGAGAAGAACAGTTCAGTTTATCGTTCGGATGCGATGACTCACGCAAATTCGCTGAAATGGGGAGAGACACATTGGCGGTAGGTGTCCCGAAAAAGTTATTTGGCGTGTTTAGCCCGTGAATTGATCGAATATAGCAGTTTTTGATTTGGGTGAAAAGGGGAAAATCATGCGGGAAAGATCCACGAAAGAACTGGAACAGGACAAACGTCTTGAAGAGAATTTAGCGAAGATAAAAAACAGACTGATTGTTATCAGCGGAAAAGGCGGAGTGGGGAAGACTACCGTGGCGGTTAATCTGGCATATGGGTTGGCCATTAAGGGTAAGAGAACAGGGATTTTGGATGTGGACATTCACGGCCCCAATATCGCTAAGATGCTGGGTATAGAGGATACAAGACTTATGGCCTCCGACGCGGGCATAGAGCCAGTTAAGGTGCGTGACAATTTAAAAGCGATAAGCCTTGCCTTGATGATAAGGGACCAGGACCAGCCTATCATCTGGCGGGGACCCCTTAAGATGATAACGATAAAACAGCTTTTGGCTGATGTTAACTGGGGTGAACTCGATTATTTGATTATTGACTCACCTCCCGGCACCGGCGATGAACCCCTGAGTGTCTGTCAGCTTATACCGGATATAGACGGAGCGGTTATTGTCACTACACCGCAGGACGTGGCTATCCTGGATTCCAGGAAAAGCGTAGGTTTCGCGAAACAACTAAAGATCCCCTTTGTGGGTATTATCGAGAACATGAGCGGTTTTACATGCCCGCATTGCGGGAAAGATATAGACCTGTTCGGCAGAGGCGGAGGGGAAAAAGCCGCTCTTGATCTGGCGGTACCATTTTTGGGTAGTATCCCGGTTGAGATTGATATGGTGAAATCCGGCGATTCGGGACGGCCTTTCATTCATTTCCGGAAAGGCACCCCGACAGCGAAGATCATAGAAGAAATAATAGGTAAGATTGCGTTATAGAAATGATATGAGTTATAGAAACTGTTTTCAATCCGGATATGAAAGAACATAAACCACAGAAAAAACCAGGCAGAATAGTAGTCATAGGATGTTCCGGTTGCGGCGCTCTGATCCGGGGATGGAACCTATAGCGTTGGCGGCCGAAAAGGTCTTTCAAGCTTGTGCGGGAAAAAGACCCACAAATAGATGAATATCGAGATTGGAAAATGGACAGAGGAAGAAGGCCCGAAGTTTTTTCGTATTAAAAATTGATAAATAATCAGGGGGTGGTAGTTGTGCCTATTTATAGTTATGCGTGTAAGGATTGTGGCCATAAATTTGATCTACTGGTGGGGGTAATTTCTGAAAAACCGGAATTTAAATGCGAGAAATGCGGCAGCGAAAATATTGAAAAACTTCTTGGATCATTCAGTGTGAGAAGCTCTGGTGGCAAAGCCGGTTCTTCGGGAGATAGTTGCCCGACGGGTACCTGCCCTGCTTCTTTTTAAGGGGAAAATAAGAACGGATGAAGACGTATTTGGATTGTATTCCATGTTTTTTCAAACAGGCTCTTGAGGCGGCAAGAACGGCCGGTGCGAGTACAAAGACCCAAAAAAAGATACTGGATGAATTGGCTAAGATCCTGCCGAAGATCTCTTTGACGTCTTCTCCGCCGGAGATAGGAAGAGTTATTTACGCTCTGGTGAGCGAGATTACCGGTAAAAACGATCCTTATTTAAAGGAGAAAAAAAGAAGCAATAAACTCGCTCTGGGCATTTATGATAAGTTGGCGCGGAAGATAGCTTCGGCCGGCGATAAATTATTATTTGCGGTTGAGCTGGCTATTGCCGGTAATATAATTGATTACGGAGTAAAAAATTCCCTGAACGTTGACGCGGAACTGGTCAAAATATTGGATAAAGAGGAAAAGATCATTAAGAAGGAAAGCAAAACCATATTTGATTACGCCGGATTCAAACAAGTTTTAAGACATGCGAAGAATATTCTGTACCTGGCGGACAATGCCGGTGAGGTCGTCTTTGACCGGATACTGATCGAGCAGATAAAAAGTATGGATAAAGACAAGCAAATCGTTTATGCCGTTAAAGAGAAACCGGTTATTAACGACGCTTTAAGGCAAGACGCTGTCGTTTGCGGTATTAAAAAAATAGCGCGGATAGTCTCAAGCGGATCAGGCGCGCCGGGTACGGTGTTGTCCTTGTGCTCAAAAAAATTTTTATCTATGTACCGGAAAGCGGATATGGTTATCAGCAAAGGGCAGGGCAATTTTGAGGCACTTTCTAATGCGAAAAGATCGGTGTTTTTTCTGTTCATGGCAAAGTGTCCGGTTATTGCTAAAGATGTTGGATGCAAAGTGGGGGATATTATTTTGTGTTATCATGGGAGCAAAAAATAAATTATTAGCAAAATGAAAAATTTTATCAAGGATGCCTTATGAGGTGGATGTGGTTAATAGCAGGAGGGGGAATACTAGTTCTGGTTGTATTATCGGTTGCGGTGCCCCCTGTTCCGGTTTGGGTGGGAGGTTTAATAGGTATTGCGGTTTTTCTTATATGGGGCAACCTGGTGACAAGGCTTATGGATTAGTGTGATTATGGATGTAAAGGAATTATTGAACCAAGCTAAAATAGACAAAGATACTTTAGGCGACCTTCATGTTTTGAGGTTTTATTCTTCCTTTGTAACAGTGTCGAGGGGAAAAGTGTTAAAGGTCACGAAGCCGTACCTGAAATATTGTCCACTTGCTGGTCATTTATATGATGAAATAAAGCGATTAAAAGACTTTGACGCAGAAATAGTTCAAAGAAAGATAAAGGAGATCGTAGAAAGTAAGATATCACAATTCGGCTTTTTTACGGAAAACAGAGAGCTTTTCAGGGACAGTATAGCGATACCGTACGGAGCGTCAGAGATTTTAATGTATGCTATGAGAAAAAGAATTATTGACGCGGCGGTAATAGTTTGCGATGGCGCGGGAACGGTGATTGTTGATAAGCCCGGCGTAATACAGGGGATTGGCGCCAGGATGAACGGGCTTTTTTATACTTCTCCTATCGGGCGGACTAGAGAACGACTTGAAGACGCTGGATGTGAGATTCTTTTTCCGGATGCCGCGATAGACCAGGTAAAGGGTGTAGAAAAGGCGGCAGAACTTGGATATAAAAATATAGCGGTGACGATAAACGCGCTTATGGATGAAAATTTCCAAAAGCTGAAAAGGATGGAGGAAAAATACAAGGTGTCCGTAACCTCATTAACGATCTGTACCACCGGGGCTGCAGAAGAAAAGATCCGGGAAATAGAAGAATATTCGGATATTGTCTGGAGCTGCGCCTCGAAAAGCGTGCGTGAGAGAATGGGTGAAAAAGCAATATTGCAGCTTTCAAAAAAGATTCCTGTTTTTGTTCTGACCCGGAAAGGGCTCAATTTAGTAAGCAGCTATTCTTCTGAGGAATATTTTATGAAGAGTTTAGATCCCGGAAAGCAATACATTCTTGATAGCACCAGAGGGGGTAAAAGATTAAAGATGGGTGATTTTGAGGCATATTTACGCGAAACAAAGTTACCTGTAAGAAGTAAAAGTGAACCAAGGCTGGCTAAGAATAAAATGGGTTCCGCTGGCAAGTTTCAAAAGAAAAAAAATGAACGATATGCATAAAATAGTTACGGATGACGACGAAGATCTTTATGTGGAACATCTTGTAAAGCTGGCCAAAGACACGGAACACTTTGGAAGAATGAACGATCCTACGGGCAGCGCGTATCTTAAAGGACCCTGCGGGGATGAAATGGAATTTTATCTTGTTGTCAAAGATAGGATTATTGAAGAAGTGAAATTTTATACCGAAGGATGTTTAGCAACGCGTATTTGTGGCTCTATGACCGCACAGCTGGCATTAGGCAAAACTATTGATGATGCTCTTGGTGTTTCCCCCAGAAAGGTCATAGATCTATTGAAGGGCTTGCCGGAAAATGATAGGCACTGTTCTATCCTGGCTGTAAGTACCTTATATAAAGCCATAGCGGATTATTTATTGAAAAAATGATGAATATTAAAATTCTTTTTGATAACAATGCGGGGAAAAAAAGTATTTTGACAGGATGGGGTTTTTCAGTTCTGGTTGATGACAGCATTTTGTTTGATACAGGCGAAGATGGGGAAAGTTTGCTGTCTAACATGAAGGAGATGGGAGTCAGGCTGGATGAACTGGAAGCTGTGGTAATATCTCATGATCATTGGGATCATACCGGAGGGCTGTGGGGAGTGCTAAAAAAGAGAAAAGGCATTAAAGTTTATGCTTGTCCCGGGTTTAGTGAAGAATTTAAAAAGAAAGTAAGAGATCTAAGTGGGGATTTAAGAGAGCCTGATGATTTTATTGAAATAAAGGAAAATATTTTTGCAACCGGGAGGATCCAGGGTGAATACAAAATGCAGCCAATAGAAGAGCAGGCATTAGCGGTTAAAACCGCAAAAGGGATTACCGTGATAACAGGATGTGCCCACCCGGGTGTAGTGAGGATCGTAGAAAAAGTGAAAGAGAAATTTAAAAAAGAAAAGCTGTATTGCGTTTTTGGCGGATTTCATTTAAAAAACGAGCAAAAAGAAGAGATAAACGTCGTTATCGGACAGCTTGAAACATTAGGACTCATAAAGTGCGGTCCTGCTCATTGTAGCGGGGAGGTGGCTTTAAATGAGTTCAAAAAAAGATTTGCCGGAGATTATATAACAATAGCCGCCGGCAAAGAGTTTGAGGTATAGGTGAATTACAGGAAAGATTGTAAATGGTTCGCGGTTTGCCCGCTTAAACGGTTTTACGAACAGGGAAAGTTAGATAGAAAATGGGTTGAGGAATATTGTTGGCGTGATAATCCGAGATGTGTAAGAAGAAAAATGGAAGAGGATGGCGTTTATCATCCTGATAACATGCTTCCGGATGGGACGATCGACGGAGGTTTGAGATAATATGGAAAATACATCAGAATTAATAGCGTTTGGCCCGGTTCCCTCAAGGCGCTTAGGACAGAGTTTGGGGATAAACAATATTCCGCCAAAGAGCTGCACATATTCCTGTATTTACTGTCAGGTGGGGCGGACTCACGACATGACGATAGAGAGAAAAGAGTTCTACCGGGTGGATGAGATACTGCGGGAAGTAGGGGAGAAGATCTCTAAAGCCAGGGATAAAGGCGAAACCATAGATTTTCTTACTTTTGTTCCGGATGGAGAGCCCACTCTGGATATCAATCTTGGCAGGGAAATAGAAAAACTTAAACCGTTTGGCATCAAGATCGCGGTTATAACAAATGCTTCTCTTGTATGGGAAAGGTCTGCCGGGGACGATCTGTGCCGGGCGGATTGGGTTTCCGTGAAGATCGACGCTGTCAGCGAAAATATATGGCGCAAAATAAACCGTCCGCATAAATCTTTAAAACTTGATAATATATTGAGGGGAATATCAGAATTTTCAGATATGTTTAAGGGAACCCTGGCAACGGAAACCATGTTGGTTCAGGGCGTTAATGATGGCGAGGAGGAGATAAAAAGAACAGCGGATTTTATATCCGGGCTAAAATCCCCTAAAAGTTATGTTTCCATCCCCACACGCCCGCCGGCTGAAAAAGAGGTAAAACCGCCGGACGAAAATGCTATCAACAGGGCATATCAGCTTTTTGTTGAACGGGGCATAGATACTGAATATCTTATAGGGTATGAGGGGAACGCTTTTGCTTTTACCGGGGATGTAAAGAGGGATCTTTTGAGCATCACGTCTGTGCATCCGATGAAAGAAGAAGCTTTAGGAAAATTTTTAAATAAAGCCGGAGCCGATTGGGATATAGTAGAGAGTTTGATAAAAAAAGGCGAACTGCTAAAAGTGCGTTATAGACGCCAGAATTTCTATGTGAGAAAAATATAAGTTTTATAATGGTTTAATCAATCGCTGGGAGGAATAAAATGCCGTTTGGTTTTGGAAGAGGAGGAAGAAGGGGAGGAGGAAGAGGCAGGGGATTCAGAGGGTTCGGTGCGGGGATGCCGCCCACCACTTGTATTTGCCCAAGTTGCGGGATAAAAATTCCCCATCAGCCGGCTGTCCCATGTTTCAAAATGAAATGTCCCTGTTGCGGGTCGTTTATGACACGTAAGTTTCCTGATGAAAAATAATGAAGGTGTACTGATATATGGAACAAAATCCGGATAAATCTAAAAGATTGCGACGAGGCCAGAGAACGGCTTTTGCCGCGGCTTTTGTCACTCTTCTTTTAGCCATAACAAAGGGGCTTGTAGGCTATTTTTGCGATTCAAAGATATTGATGGCGGATGCTTTTCACAGCGGAGCCGATCTATTGGCTATTTTTGCCGCCGGGTTCGGTCTATGGCTGGCTTCAAGGAAGAAGACCACGAAATTTCCTTATGGGCTGTATAAAGCCGAAACCTTTGTAAGTTTGATAATAGGCGCGTTTATAGTGTGGGCCGGAATCGGGATATTGAAGGAGGGTCTTAATAAGTTTTTTTACATTGCGCAAACAAATGTGTTCCCGGTTTTGCCGATCGCGGTGAGTGCGATATCCCTTATAGCGGCCTTTTTTATCGCTAAAAGGGAACGGTGTGTCGGGAAAGCGATCAATTCCCAATCGCTGATAGCCAACGCGAATGAATCTTTTTTGGATATCTTTACATCCCTGGTCGTTCTGGCAGGCATACTATTGGCATACAGGAAAATTCCGCACATAGAAGGGGCGATAATCATTCTGATCTCTCTGCTGATTTTCAAGTTAGGGATAGAGAATATCTGGACATCTTTACTGGCATTATTGGACGCTAACCTGTCACCTGGCTTACAATCGTCGATTGCTGAAGAGGTAAATAAAATATACGGGGTTAAAGGTGTCAGTGAGATAAAGATACGTCAATCAGGCCCTTTTCAGATGGTCGAGTGCAAGATCATGACCAGTCCGTCGCTTGCTTTGTATAAAGCGCATGAACTGGCCGATAAAGTGGAAGATTATATAACCAGGAACCATGAAAACGTCGAGTCTATTTTTGTACATATCGAGCCGGTGAAAGAAAAAGCCATTTCGGCCATTATCCCGGTCAAGGATATAAAGGGACTGGACTCTGAAGTCCACAACCATTTTGGCAGGGCGCCGTATTTCATTATTTTTAGGTTGGACGATGACAATATAAATATCGAGGATTTTTATTATAATGAGTTTCTTGACGAGAAAAAGCATATAGGGATAAAAGTGATAAGAGCAGTTATCAAATATAAGCTGGATATGCTGTTTACCTCACAGATAGGGGAGATATCATTCCATATGCTGAAAGATAACTTTGTGGATATTTATAATATAGAGGAAGGGATAACTGTAAAGGAAGTTATTGAAAGATACAGGAAAGGCGATCTCAAGCGTATTGCCGCGCCGACACACCCTGTTGAGGAAGCCGAATCGGCAGGATCCTGAAAAGTGAGTTATAAACATGAAAATTGCCGGACTTCAAAAGATATCGATGGTTGATTACCCCGGATACATCTGTGCGACGGTCTTTACCCAGGGGTGTAATTTTCGCTGCGGGTTTTGTCATAATCGCGAGCTTATGACGACCGACACCGATTTTGGATTTTCACAACAGGAATTTTTTAAATATTTGAACAGTCGGAAGAACATAATCGAAGGAATCTGCATAACCGGCGGGGAGCCGACATTTTGGCCGGAACTAGTGGGTTTTGCCCGTCAGATAAAAAACACCGGGATGAAACTCAAACTTGATACTAACGGATCAAATCCTGAAATGATAAAAGACTTGTTAGGAAAAGGCCTGCTTGATTATATAGCGATGGATGTAAAGACTTCTTTTGAGAAATATCATTTTTTTAAGGTTCCAGAAAAAATAGAAGAGTTTCTGGCGCAAAGTATACAAATAATAATTTCTTCGAAGATTCCTTATGAATTCAGGACGACCTGTGTTCCCGGTATAGTTACAGAAGAAGATATTTATTCCATAGCCGAGGCCATAAAAGGCGCTAAGAAACATTGCTTGCAGCAGTTTCGTTCTCACGAGAACGTACTCGACGAGAAATTTCTACGACTCAAACCATATAGTAAAAACAAGCTTGATGAGTTTAAATCAATCCTAGAAGCTTTTGTGGAAGATGTTACCATCCGGGGCATATAAGAATGGGTTGACTGACAAATAAGGGAAGGGAAAAACAAATGAATATTGCGATTTCCAGCGGGAAGGGCGGAACGGGAAAGACCTTTGTATCCACGAATATTGCGGCTGTTCTCGCGAAAAAAGGAGAAAAAGTACGTTATCTCGATTGTGACGTGGAGGAACCTAACGGACATCTTTTCCTGAAGCCCGAGATGCATAAGGAAGAGGACGTTACGCTTGTAGCGCCATGCGGGGTGGATGAGGAGAAATGTATAAAGTGCGGGAAATGCGCCGAAGCCTGTCATTATAACGCTATCGCGATAGTGAACGAAAAAATCCTGTTTTTCAACGAACTGTGTCATGTATGCGGAGGGTGTAAAATAGTGTGTCCCGTGGATGCTGTTATCGAAAAAGAGAGAAAGATAGGAGTTATAAGGCACGGGAAGAGCGGGACAATAGATTTTCACTACGCGCTTCTTGAGACAGCGGAAGGAGGTATGTCTCCGAGACTGGTCAAAAAAGTGAAAGAATGCGCCGGAGAAGGGATCAACATACTTGATTCTTCTCCGGGGACAGCTTGTCCGGTGGTAGAGACGGTAAAGGAGGCGGATCTGTGCATTCTGGTTACCGATCCTACGCCCTTCGGGATAAACGATCTTAAGCTGGCGGTAGATATGGCAAGGGGTATCGGGCAGGAGCCGGCGATCGTGGTGAACCGTGCGGAATACTATAACAATGAACTCAAAGATTATTGTCGTGAAGAAGATCTGGAAATAATAGGGGAGATCCCGGATGACCGGAAAATAGCGGAAACTTATTCAGTAGGAGATATTGTAGTTGAAAAGATCCCGGGATACAGGGCACTCTTTGAAGAAATAGCCTCGAAAATCTTAGAACTTGCCGGAGAAAAAAGGCCTGTTAAGAGGCTTAAAAAGGCTAAAGATCTGTTCATTAAAGGGAAGAAAAAACTGGAAAAAGCAGAACAGTACAGAACGCCCTTAGGCGCGGGTAAACCTAAAGAACTTGTTGTTATAAGCGGTAAAGGAGGCACGGGCAAAACATCTATCGCAGCTTCTTTTATAGCCCTGGCCAAGGATGCGGTTATATCGGACTGTGACGTGGATGCGGCAGATCTGCATCTTATTTTAAATCCCCGTATCCGGGAAAAAGGAGATTTCTCTGGAGGGGTGCGGGTTGAGATAGATCGGGATAAATGTACTGGATGTGGTAAATGTAAAAAGGCATGCCAATTCTCGGCGATCAGGGAAAAAATGGTGGATGGTAAACCGCGTTTTACCGTTGACCCTGTTGCCTGCGAAGGGTGCGGTGTGTGCTACATTGTATGTGAGGAGGGGGCCATAAAGGTAGAGGACGCTATTAACGGAGAATGGTTTATCTCCGAGACCCGGTTCGGTCCTATGAGTCACGCCAAACTTGGTATTGCCGAAGAGAACTCAGGAAGGCTTGTAACTCTTGTAAGGAATAAAGCGGCTTCGCTGGCGCATGAATTCAAAAGGAACAGAGAGTTGATAGATGGTTCCCCGGGAACCGGTTGTCCGGTAATAGCTTCCCTGACAGGGGCGGATTATGCGCTGGTAGTCACGGAACCGACCGTCTCAGGCGTGCATGATATGAGGCGCATATTGGAAGTGACGAAACATTTTGGCATATCTTCAGGGGTTGTGGTAAATAAATATGATCTGAACATGGACATGACCGAAAGAATCAAAAAGCTTAGCAAAGAATATAACGTCGAATTTCTGGGGATAGTACCGTATGATAAAGTAGTGACAGAGGCACAGATGGAAAAACTGTCCGTTGTGGAGTTTGCTTGCGGCCCTGCAACCAAAAGCATAGAAGAAATATGGCAGAAAATTTCGAACAGGTTTTAGACAGTAAAAAGACAAACATTACAAGGAGGCGAGAAAAATGGCGGTCAATGTAACTGATGCGAATTTTGAGCAGGAAGTATTAAAATCCGATATTCCGGTTCTGGTAGATTTCTGGGCGGAGTGGTGCATGCCGTGTAAGATGGTAGCTCCGGCAGTTAATGAGGTATCTTCGGAAAATCAGGGCAAGTTGAAAGTATGTAAACTTAATGTTGATGAAGGGCAGAGAACGGCGTCGGGATATGGTATTATGAGTATACCCACTTTGGCTTTGTTTAAGGAAGGAAAACTGGTGGATAAGGTCGTAGGAGCGCTCCCCAAGTCAGAGATAATGAATATGGTCAGTCCGCATCTTTGATTTAAAAAGGAGGCAGGATATGCCTAAAAAATATGTTTTCAGAACAGAATTAAGATGGAGTGGTACATGGGTAAAAGATCTGGGCGGGGAGCTGGTTGAGGTAAAAGACTTCCTTGAAATAAGCGAAAACATATTTGTAACCGGGGCGATTCAGGGAGTGTATGGGGGGGGAGGGCATCGACGAACAGGCGTTAGTGGCCGATACGCCGAAAGGAGTTACCGTTATAACTGGCTGCGCCCATCCGGGGATCGTGAAAATCGCGGAAAAAGTCAGGGAGAGGTTCTCCGGAAGAAAGCCTTATTGTGTGATAGGGGGATTCCATTTGAATGACAGGCGAAGGGAAGAAGTAGCCGATGTTGTTGACAGGCTGAGGATTTTAGGGGTAAGCATGGCCGGACCGGCGCATTGCAGCGGGAAAGAAGCGTCGGATATGTTCAAAAAAACTTTCGGGAAAAATTTTATCGCGGTAACGGCGGGAAAGGAGTACGAGGTATAACGATATGGAGGAATACATCCCAAAATTAAACGGTAAAAAGATCGGGGAAGTCCATAAACATTTCGAAGAAAGACTAAATATTTACAAGAAGAGGGGGCTGGATTTTGATAGATTCAGAAAATTCATTCTTGATAAAATGCCTCCTGTTGAAGGGGATATTCTGGAGCTAGGCACCGGAAATGGCTATACCGCGCTTTTCCTGGCCAAGGAGGGGTATAAGTTTGTTTCTATTGATACGGACGAAGAGGCCCTGAAGACGGCAGCTGCAAGGCTTGCGTATGATAAAGTGCTTCCAAACGTGAAATTTTACATCATGGACGCGACACGCTTGGGATTTTCCGACTGCGCTTTCAGCTGCGTAATTGCCGTAAACCTCCTGCATCATGTAGAGAAGCCTGAGAAACTTCTTTCCGAGACGGACAGGGTGCTTTGCAAAAAAGGCAATATAGTGATATCGGATTTTAACGAGGAAGGACGGAAGATCATAGATGCAGTCCACAGGGAGGAAGGGCGGGCGCACGAACACCCCCTTCTGGACCAGGCGAGAATACGTTTCTTTTTTGAGGAAAAGGGGTATAAAATAAAAGAATTCGAAGACAGCGGGCACTGGGTTTTGATAGGCGAAAAGAGGTAAAGGTATGGGTAAGAAGAAATACAGGTACATATATGGTCCTGTCCCTTCCTGGAGGCTTGGCAGCTCGCTGGGCATAGACCCCATTTCGCGCGCGGAAAAAATATGCAGTTTTAATTGTATTTATTGTCAGCTCGGCAAGACCGCGGTTAAAGTTAAGAAGAGAGAAGTCTTTATTCCTGCGGAAAGGGTTGTTGAAGAATTAAAATCTTTACCGCCGGTGAATATAGACTATATCACATTTTCGGGCAGAGGCGAGCCCACACTAGCCAAAAACCTCGGAGAGATGATAGCCGAGGTAAAACGGATAAGAAAAGAACCGGTAGCGGTTCTGACTAATGCTAGTCTTTTGCATGAGAAAGAGGTGAGAAAGGATTTATCCCAGGCTGATTTTGTTATTGCTAAACTTGATGCTTCTTCTGAAGGGCTGTTCAAGAAGGTAAACGGGCCTGTAGGAGGGATTAATTTGTCAAAGGTGATAGAAGGTATCAAGAAGTTTTCAAGGGCCTATCGTGGAAAACTTGCCCTTCAGATTATGTTTGTAAAGGAAAACGAAAAATATGCGGAAGAGATAGCGCAATTCGCCGGGAAGATCGGGGCGGACGAAGTCCAGCTTAACACGCCGCTGCGGCCGTGTGCAGTAAAGCCGTTATCGAAGAAGAAAATGGAAAAAATTGAGAAATATTTTAAAGGCTTAAATGCAATCTCGGTCTATAAATGCGCAAGGAAAAAAGTTAAGCCTGTAAGCAGGAAAGATACACTCAAAAGAAGAGGAAAAGTCTAGATGGACGTTATTACCAGCAAAGATGATTTTCAGCTTGTGCGGGGGGATTTTTATCTGCAAAGGAATGATTTTAAAAAAGCGATTAAATCGTATAAAAATGGCCTGAAAATTAATCCTGAGAATCTAGTCATACTCTATGAAATCGGGCTAGCGTATTCTAAACTGCGAAGGTCAAAAAAGGCGTTGAAATATTGGGGAAAAATAACAAGGATAGCCCCGCAAAGTTATCTCGGCGATAAAGTGAAGCTCCATGGGCTAACGCCCATGGCATCCGCAGTTTCAGTCTTTCCGTCAAGCGGAACCCTGCACCGAAGGCCATTCATCCACGCCCTTACGGGCGTGGCCTTCTGGTGCATGGGTAAAAGAAGAAAACAGCCGGATAAGTCAAAAACCGCAGTGGCGCAGACGTCCGGCAAATAAACGGTAAAAATAAATGGCTGATTATAAACAAATAGATAGCGCAAGAAAGACATTAAAGCTTGGCGAGAGCGCGACTATCCCGGAGATAAAGGAAGCATATCGGAAGCTATCCTTGAAATACCATCCTGATAAATGCGGAGAAAAAGATAAAAGGAAGTGTGAAGAGAAGTTCAAAGAGATCAATAACGCTAATGAGGTTTTAATAGCGTATTGTTTAAATTATAAATTTCCGTTCAAAGAAATAGAGGAAACGGAAAGCCGGAAGAACAAACAGATGAAAGAGCACATGAAAAGATTTTACGATGGGTGGTGGGCAGATCTGAATAATGACCCATTCGACTGAGCTTGGGGGCATCCTGAGCGACTGAAAGGAGTCGAAGGATGAGTGATTTTTTCGACGAACATTATCAGGAATATGACGCATGGTATGAAAGGAATAAGTGGGCATATTTATCAGAACTGGAAGCGGTTAAAAAAATCCTTCCGGAGAATGGGTGCGGGCTTGAGATCGGGGTCGGTTCCGGAAGGTTTGCCGCGCCGCTGGGGATTACAGTGGGTATCGACCCATCGAAGAAGATGGTTGAACTCGCCAAAGAGAGGGGGGTAGATGCCAGGTTAGGAGCAGGTGAAGAACTTTTGTTTAAGAGCTCCACTTTTGACTATGTGGCGATAATCGTTACATTATGTTTTGTCCGGGATCCCCAGAAAGCCGCAACTGAATCGGCGAGAGTATTAAAACCGGGGGGGAAACTCATCGTTGGCATAATAGATAAAGAGAGTTTTCTGGGCAAGCATTATCAGAAAAAGGGAAGTATTTTTTATGGACATGCTCGTTTTTTCAGGATTAAGGAAGTTGTAAAAATCCTGCGGATAGCAGGTTTTCGCGATTTTTTATATTATCAGACCATATTTGATTATCCTGAGAAGATAAAGGCTGTTGAGCATCCACGGGAAGGTTACGGAAAAGGTGGATTTATTGTGATTGCCTCACAAAAAAAGCGCAATATAGAGTAATTAGGCTATTTTTAATCTTAAAAAGGATAAAATATATTAGACTAAGACGGGTTTTTTGTTTATATTGTAAAATCTAAGACTTTGTAGTATAATAACGCCTGAATTACAGCCGATAGGCTTCTTTTCGTTTTTGAATCTTGTGGATAGACCCACGTGAATCGTCCTGAGGATATTCTTATTTTCACACCCTTCTTATTCGATTAGTTGATACTCAAAAAGCTTAGCATTTAGCCGGCAAATTGCAATTAGTGCAGAAAGGCGCTAAAAGGAAGAATAATGGAAAACAGGCTTGATCCATTGATTATAGGGGATCTAAACATAGAAGTGCCCATCATCCAGGGAGGTATGGGGGTAAGAGTATCTACTTCTCGCTTGGCTGCAGCGGTAGCCAATTGCGGAGCAGCAGGAACAATTGCCAGCGTTGGGTTGCCGCCTGACACTGATGAGAACAGGGCAGATGTTCCGAAGTCTTCACGGGAACACCTTCAAAAGGAAATAAGGAAAGCCAGGAAGTTGTCTAGTGGTGTTATCGGTGTCAATATCATGGTGGCTCTTAGTAATTACGAGGATATAGTAAGGACTGCTGCAAAAGAAAAAGTGGATTATATCATCTCAGGCGCGGGACTGCCGGTAAGTTTGCCTGAGTTCGCGGGAAGTTCTTCTGTGAAACTAATACCGCTTATTGCTTCGGCAAGGGGGGCTGAGCTTTTACTTAAGACATGGAAGAGACGTTATAACCGGTTCCCGGATGCATTTGTTCTTGAAGGTCCGTTGTCCGGGGGGCATATAGCCGGATATAGCCTCGAAGAACTTGAACGCCTTGATATGAATATGAGGGGAAAACCGCTGCTGGAAAATGCATTAGAGGAAGTCTTGAGTCTGACCGCTAGATACGAAAAAGAGTACGGGATAAGCATACCCGTCATAGCCGCAGGCGGGATATTCGACGGCAAAGATGTCGCTAAATTTTTGAGATTGGGCGCTGAAGGCGTGCAGATAGGGACAAGGTTTGTAGCTACCCATGAATGCTCGGCCGCGGATGAATTCAAACAGCTTTATATAGATGCGGAAGAAAAAGATCTTGTCTTTATACAAAGCCCGGTAGGTATGCCGGCGAAAGTAATAAAGACAAAATTTCTTGATGGAGTGCTGCGCGGGGAAAGAAAAGAGTTTAATTGCAATTATAAATGCCTCAGGACATGTGATCCCGCAACTGTACAGTATTGTATCGCCAAAGCCCTGATTGATGCAGTAGAAGGGGACATCGATAACGCTGTAGTGCTTGCCGGGACCAATGTTTCCAGGATCAAGGAAATAGTGTCCGTAAAAAAAATGATAGATGGAATAGTATCGGAAACTCTGAAAGAATTTGCATCTGGCATCCGGATCCCGGATGAAGGCGGCGATAAAATAACAACGGCGGGAGATCTTGTATCACATATAAATGAAAAAATAGCACATAAATAAGGAGGAAAGGAATGCAGGGAAGTAAATTGTTCGTTGGAAATCTGAGTTATTCTACAGGCGAGGACGAGCTGCAGGAGTTATTTGCTAAGCACGGCACGGTGAAATCCGTAAAGATAATCCCGAATAAAGGTTTCGGGTTTATCGAGATGTCAAGTTCGGATGAGGCAGAAGCCGCCAAGGAAGCACTGAACCTTACTTCTGTCAGCGGACGCAACATAAATGTGAATGAAGCCAGGCCTCAAAAAGAAAAGCCAAGGCGTAATTTTAGAAGATATTGATTGCTTTTAATAAAGCCCTCAAGAGATATTAATCTAAAGCTGCCCCGAAACTGTACAAATCTTTAGAGAAAGCTTATAACTTTTTTAAATAAAAAACTTATAACAAGCGGCTGTTTTTTGTCATTTTTCCGCTCTTATCACGACCCTTTTTGGGGCGATGTCTGTTTTTTCAATCAGACTGCACTTTGCGTTTCTTGCATTAAAATTAATAACAGGGTAGAATTGAAGTGTTTCTGATTTGGAGAAGGACGCATTTTGTGAGGATTCTGGAAAAGGCAGAAAAAAATGAGAAAAAAGACTGTAGTAGTAAGCGACAAGATGCAGAAAAACTACAGGTATGTGTTGACTGCGCCTGCGGGCAAAAACTTCGCCCCTGACTTCAGGCCGGAACTTACTCCTAAACAGATGCTGCAACTGGGTGTTTTTGGCGGTAAATATATGACAGATTGCAGGGGTGAGTTTCCCGCTGACTGGTACAGGGATGCGAAACTGTGTGCTGAAAGACACGACCCAAAGCTGAATTACTTTGGGATTAATGCGAGCAAGCCTTTAAGCTATTGGAGAAAGAAAGGTTGGATATATCCCAGTGACCCCCGCGGTTGGTTCCAATGGTATTGCCGCTATTATATGGGACGAAGACTGCCGGTAGAAGACAGCCGGCAGATTGATAGATGGAAAGCCATGAAAAGGCATATAGCACAGGTAAAGAAAAATTGCAAAAAGGGGGATAGTACCTGTCGGCCCAAACAGCGGCAAGCGATATTGCATTGGGGGTATGATAGCAGGAAGATGTAGTAGAAGCTTGTGCCCATTCAGTTGCGAAACACCGCTTTTCCTCGGCAAGAGGCCATAGTCTCCCTCCCTCTCCGCCATATAAAAATCCCAAGCAGTTAATTTCTTTAAAGATAGACGCAAAAGGTCTATAATAAAGGGGTTAACTGCTTTTGTTTTAAGTCAACGCAGTGAACGTTTTTCAACGATATTCGGAATCGATGACACGAAAATAACACGCTGTCGGGCTGGAAGTAGGGAAGGATTTGGATGAAAATACCACATAATTTAAAAGGTTTTATCTCTGCGCCAAGCACAGAGTATGATATTGATATACGATGAAGAAGAATAGTTCAAAACTTAATGCACTTTATAATACTCGGGAAAAACTGGACCAAAATTTGCCGAGTATTATAATTTACAAGGAACGAGGCAAGGAACAAACTTGGGAAATTCTATGAAAAAATCAACAATTGATTGTACGGTGTATTACTACCAAAACAGGACATTTCTAAATGTGCTTGACATGCCTTTAGTTAATCCCTTGAAACTGAACGTGGAGTAGTATAAATTACCACATGCGTATATTCAATAATGTTTTTATTTCCTTACTTACCATACTTATAATCTCTTCTGCTGCTATACTAAATTGCTGGAGTGAGTCTGTCCCAAAACCTGATGTATCCAAATATGAATACCAGCAGACAAGGGATCTGATAGGTTTTGTTCATAACGCTGCTGAATTATTTGCCGAAAAAGGCGAGAAAGCTTTCCCAGAATTCAGAAAGAAAGGTGGTAAATGGTTCAGGAAGCAAAGGTATATTTTCATGTATGATCTTAACGGTGTTACCGTATTCCATCCCGTGGACCCCGAACTGGAGGGTAAAAACCTTATAAATATGAAAGACCTGGATGGGAAGCCCATGATCAAATATATTATAGAAGCAGTTACCGAAGGAGATAAGCCATATGGATGGGTCCATTATCTATGGGCTGAGCCCGGAGAGATATTCCCACGCTGGAAAAGTTCTTATGTTTTAAAAGTGGAAAGCCCTTCAGGAAAGGAATATGTTATCGGAAGCGGTATATATAATGTGAGGCCTGAAAAACAGTTCATCGTCGATGCGGTAGATCTGGCGGTGGAGCGGATAAAAAAAGGGGGGAAGAGCGCGTTCCATGACCTTGATAACAAATCAAGCAAATTCGTTTTTGGTAACACCTATGTTTTTGTATTGACGATAAAAGGGAAGGCTATTGTCGATCCAGCCTTTCCGTCTATATCGACAGCGCGAAATATGATTAGCGGCAGGGAACTGATCGACTTTACTGATGCGGTGGGGAAATATACGGTACGTGAAATGATAAGCAAACTAAAGCACAAGGATTCCGCCTGGGTCTTATATCTGTGGCCAAAAATGGGAGAGACAATCCCTTCAAGAAAAATAGCATATGTGAGGAAAATAAAAATAGATGGTGAAGAATACATTGTCGGGTCGGACATTTTTCTTGAAAATCCTATCTGGATGAAATTTTAACAAGAGGTAAAAGTTGGCATCAAAACCATCGAATCTAATATACGGAGTAAATGATAAACCTCCTGTTCTTGCTACCTTACTTCTGGGGGTACAGCATATTTTTGTTATGTCGAGCACCATTATATTGCCTGTGGTTCTGATTCGGGAGATCGGTGGGACATTTGCCGAGATAAAAAGTGTAGTATCCTTTTCCATGATAGCCGCAGGTCTGGGGACTGTATTGCAGGCGTTGGGTAAGGGGATAGTCGGATCAGGTTATCTTGTTCCGAACTTGTGCGGACCGTCGTATCTCGCGGTTTCTCTTCAAGCTGCCTGGCTGGGCGGGTTACCGCTAATGAGGGGGATGACGATAATAGCGGGGATTTTTGAAGCGGCTTTTTCCAGGATAGTTCATAAAATAAAATTTTTATTTCCGACTGAAATAACAGGTTTGGTAGTATTGATGGTCGCAGTTAAACTTATCCCCCTGGGCGCTTCAAAATTTGTAGGAATTGTGATTCCCGGGGACGCGATCAAGCCGCTATATGTGGTGGTCTCCGGGCTGACGCTTATGACGATGGCCGGGCTCAATATTTGGAGTAAAGGAAAAATTAAACTTTACTGTGTGCTTATAGGAATGGTCGTAGGATATGCTCTTTCTGTCCTAACAGGGATACTTACGCTGGAAAATTTTGATTATGTTTTCAAGGATCCATTATTTGCCATGCCGGGGATCAAGGGAACGTATCTTCAGTTAAAGTTCAGCTGGCAGCTTGTAATTCCTTTTTTGATAGTTTCTTTGTGCGGCAGTCTTAAGTCGTTTGGCAATCTGATAACCGCACAAAAGATAAATACCGAGGGGTGGAAAGAACCCGACATGAAAAACGTAGAGAACGGCCTGTTTGCCGATAGTTTGAGTGTAATATCTTCAGGGGTTTTAGGCGGGATGGCTACGGATACTTCCGCGAGTAATGTGGGAATGTCACTTGCAACGGGTGCCACCAGCCGGATGATCGCTTTTGCAGCGGGTATTCTTTTTATCTTTCTCGGATTCTTCCCGAAAATAGCGTCTATCATCACGATAATGCCTTCGCCTGTTATGGGTGCAATGCTGATCTTTGTTGCCAGTTTTATGGTGTTGGCCGGATTTCAGATAATCCTTTCGAGAAAACTTAACACCAGAAGGATCTTCATAATAGGTGTTTCTTTTATTTTTGGTATAAGCGTAGACATTCTCCCCGGCCTTTATGCTTCAATTCCCGATTGTCTTAGATCTGTTTTTGGTTCGTCACTCACGTTTTCAACCATGTTAGCGATTATCCTTAACCAGATATTCAGTATAGGCGCAAGAAGGGAAGCTGTGGAGTAAGTGTGGTTAAAAAGCGCGCTACATAGAAAACCGTTCCAGCACCACACAGAAGGCTGTTTTCCCACGTAAAAAATTTATCCCCCCTTCGCCAAAAGCTGTGGAAGATCCCGAATATTTCCTGCCTGCCTGCCGGCAGGCAGGCATTGTTGTATAAGCTCGAATAATAATTAAAGAAATAGTCATATTTCTTTAATTATATGCTCAAAAGCCGCCACTATTAAAAGGCACTTTAATAGTGATTATCATTATTAAAGAAAACTTGACATTACTTTAATAATGATGTATACTTACTTTTATCATGAACACAAATAGAGCAGGAACAAATATAAGGCAAAAGGAGGGCTACGAGGCGTTTATCCCAGCCCCTCTACCGCCAAAACCACCTTTGAAGATCGATAATGAAATCATGGATGTACTTTCAAAGGCGGATACCGCTATTGGTCGCCTTTCAGGCATATCAGAAGCATTACCAAATCCAGATTTATTCGTTGCCATGTACGTAAGAAAAGAGGCAGTTTTAAGTTCGCAGATCGAGGGAACAGAGGCGTCTTTAGAGGATGTATTGGAATATGAATCCGAAAACAGGCCAAAAACACTGCCAAATGACGTTACCGAGGTCGTCAATTATGTCAAAGCAATGAATTACGGGCTAAAGAGAATAAATGAATTACCGCTGTCTCTCAGGCTTGTTAAAGAAATACATGCCGAGCTTATGCGAGGGGTCAGAGGAGGAGATAAAACGCCCGGAGAGTTCAGAAGAACCCAGAACTGGATAGGCCCAACCGGATGCACGTTGAATAACGCCAGGTTTGTACCGCCGCCCCCGCATGAGATGATGCAAGCTTTGGGAGATTTGGAAAAATACATGCATTCAAAACCCAATTATCCTCTGTTGATCGAATGCGGCCTTATGCATTTCCAATTTGAAACTATCCACCCGTTCTTAGACGGGAACGGCCGCATAGGCAGGCTTCTTATCACATTTTTTTTGTGCCACAAAGAAATATTGAAGAAACCGTTGCTTTATTTAAGCCATTATTTCAAGCAAAATCGCCCGGAATATTACGATCGCCTTACGGCGGTAAGGGAAAAAGGAGATTTTGAATCTTGGATTACATTCTTTTTGCAAGGTATAGCAAACGTAGCAGAAGAGGCCTGTCGAACATCAGGCAAAATAATAAATCTGAAAGATAAAGACAGGAAGAAAATTATCGAAGCTTATGCAGAAACGTCAAAAGCCGCTCTTTTTCACGAAAAACTTTTTGATAAACCTATCGTCTCAATAAAAGATATAAGCAAGATCATGAATACAACCTTTCCCACAGCGAATGATATATGCAATAAGCTTGTTAAAATAGATGTCCTCAAGGAGCTGACAGGTAAAGAGCGGAACAGATTATTCGCCTATAAGGACTATCTGGATATACTTAAAAAGGAAGCTTCTGCCTGATCTTTTCACTTTTCGTTCTTTCGACAGGCTCAGGACAAGTTGGAGACAGGCGCATCCTTTGGGGGGCTCTCCCTTGAGTCATATCATCTTAACCCGAATGAGCGCATCAATGAAGCTGCGAGTCGAAGTTGGAATAGGCTCACAAATGCTTGGCAATCCTTTGAAAATGCTTCAGAAAAATTGCCATCGAAAGATATTGGGACAACAGTAACCCGCGAACGCTGGTTACTTATAAGGATATCACATTTTGTCAATGATACAGTGGTTCTTGGAGTAAATTTTGATTCCAGAACGAGTGAAGGTGTATTTTGTTCCGCTACAAGACATGATTTGAAGGAAAAACTTGCAAGAATAATCGACGGCAAAACTGGTATTAAAAAACTCACAAGAGCAAGAGTCGTTTTCATAAAGACCGGACAGAGCTATGATGCGTTGAATGAAATTTATGTTGGTTCCGACAAGCCTTATCGTATATCAAAATATATTTTTAAATCTGGTAAGGTCAAGGAAGAACAGAAAAGTTCCGGTATTATAGTAGCTGCTGGTGCAGGTTCCACTGCCTGGTATGGGTCTGTGGTTAAAGAAAATTTTGATCCAGGAATGAAAGAATTGAGGTTTGTGATCAGGGAACCATATTGCGGGAAAGTTACAAAATGTAATTTAATAAATGCAAAGCTTGGTAAAGACGAAAAATTATACATAAAATCAAAAATGGTAAATGGTGTTGTTGCTGCGGATTCTATGATAGAAGCACCTCTTGGCAATGAGGAAGAGGCCGAAATAGGCATATCGCCGGAACCGTTTAAACTTATTTTGTTTTGATTTACTCCACTTATTGCTAATAAGTTCCCTGAGTTTATTATTTATTCTTGTTTTTTTTATCATTGAATGGTGTCCATCTTTTTCAAATTTTTGTCACGATTTTAACACGTTACCTTTTAAACGTTTATTAAACATAATGCTGTTAATAGGATAGGGAAACAGGATTCTTATCCCTCCCTCTCCGCCATTATTTTAAACCCTCAAGAGTAAGTTTTTTATTTATACACACCGAAATGAGACTAATCTCATAAAAAGTGCCTGCAAAAAAAACAGAATGTCATTTGTAGGATAGTGTAACATATTGTGGGCACTTTCCAGGGAATTTGAAAGAAGTTCTTTGACATGATAAAAAACATGGCATACCCTAATGGTTGTTAACTACGACATTAATAACCATTAAGTC